>Ga0335075_10000555_pt1 | contig 64798 bp, 50 predicted proteins | sample Lox_Sample_24_FD_206723 | JGI IMG/M metagenome (GOLD analysis project Ga0335075, IMG submission 206723) | Soil microbial communities from Loxahatchee National Wildlife Refuge, Florida, United States - Lox_Sample_2.4 | ecosystem: Environmental > Terrestrial > Soil > Wetlands | place: USA...
GCGCAGCTCGATGAGCCGGTCCAGGAAACACACCGCCGCCAGCTCGGCCACCTGGGCGACGAGCAACTGAATCGGCTGAGTGAGCTGCTGCAGCAGAGTCGGGCCCAAATAAAATAATTTTCCAGCTTCAATATTTGTTGCAACGAATATTGTCGTAACTCATCTTAAGCACTAAGAGGAGCAAAACACCATGACCACAGCTACCGCAACAGCCACCACCACCTAGAACATCGACCCGGTCCACTCCGTCGCCGAGTTCAAGGTCAAGCACATGATGATTTCCAACGTAAAGGGCCAGTTCACCGGCGTCTCCGGCGTTCTGAGCTATGACGAAGCCGACGTCACCAGATCGAACATCGAGGCCACCATCGACGCCGCATCCGTGAACACACGCGACCCCCAGCGCGACGGCCACCTGAAGAGCGCCGACTTCTTCGACGTGGAGACATTCCCCACTCTCGGCTTCAAGTCAACCCATGTCACCCGCAATGCCGATGGCGACTTGACCATCGACGGCGAGCTGACCATACACGGCGTTACCCGCAAGACCACCTTTGCCGTTGAAGGCCCGAGCGCGCCCGCCAAGGACCCTTGGGGCAATACCCGCATCGGTCTGTCGGCGACCACAAAGGTCAATCGTAAGGACTTCGGCCTGACATGGAACTCCGCGCTTGAGACGGGCGGCGTTTTGGTGGGCGAAGAGGTCACCATCACGCTCGATGTCCAGTTCGTGAAGGCCTGAACCATAAGCAAGGCCGAATCAGTAGCCGCCGTCAGGCATCCATATAGGCGTAAGACCTCCGGCGGCAGAAGGGAAGCACTATGTCACTGCGTGCAGTCAAGCAGATTCTTGAAACCAAACCCACCATTGAAGGCGCGGGCGTAAAGCTCGAGCGGGCCTTCGGCTTCGGCAAAACCAAGGAGTTCGACCCCTTCCTGTTGCTCGATGACTTCCGCAACGAGAAGCCGGAGGACTACCTCGCCGGATTCCCGTGGCACCCGCACCGCGGCATTGAGACGATCACCTATGTCCTTGCCGGATCCGTGGAGCACGGCGACAGCCTGGGCAACAAGGGCAAGATGACCGCCGGCGATGTGCAGTGGATGACGGCGGGTAGCGGCATTCTGCACCAGGAGATGCCGCGCGGCGACGCACAGGGTCGCATGCACGGTTTTCAGCTGTGGGCCAACCTGCCCTCGCGGCTCAAAATGACCGACCCGCGCTATCAGGACATTCCTTCGGACGCGATCCCCGAGGTCACCGATGATGACGGCACCCACGTGCGCATCATCTGTGGTGAGTTCTGGGGTAAGCGCGGCCCGGTCGAAGGCGTTGCCGCCGATCCGAACTACATCGACGTATCGGTTGCGCCCGGTAAGCGGAAAAGGCTGAAGGTCGAAACCAACCGCAACGCCTTTGCCTACGTCTTTGCCGGATCAGGCACCTTCCGCGATGCTTCGGACCCGCAGGCCGTGTTGACCGAACAGGCAGCCGACCCGAATGCCGCGCCTGTTTATGAGTCGCGCAACCACTCGCTGGTGCTCTTTGACCGCGGCGATGAGATCAGCGTGCAGGCCGGGCCGGAAGGCATACGCTTCCTGCTCGTCTCGGGCCGTCCCATTGAGGAACCAGTCGCATGGTACGGGCCCATCGTGATGAACACGCAGGAGGAGCTGCGGCAGGCCATGGCTGAGCTGCACACCGGCGCCTTCATCAAGCACCGCTGAAGTCAGACTTTGCTCCCCTCCTGTTGGGCTGGTACATGCCGGTCTGGCGGGAGGGGATTATTGTTTGTGTAGAGCTTTCAAGGAGGCGACCGCATGCCCGAGGACTCCGCTTGGCCCAGCTTGGAATGGGATAGCTGGAAGGACACCGCCGACACGCTGCACATGTGGACACAAATCGTCGGCCACACGCGGCTTGCGCTCAGCGCCCCACTGAACCACTGGTGGCACGTCACGCTCTACGTCACTCCGCGCGGGCTGACAACCTCATCCATCCCCTGCGCCAACTCGAGCGATTGCTTTGACGTCGAGTTCGACTTCATCGCTCACCAGCTCGTCATCCGCCACAGCGCCGGCCCCATAAAGACCCTGCCCCTGCGCCCGCAATCCGTCGCCGCGTTCTACCGCGAGTACATGGACGCGCTCGCCTCGCTAGGCATTGAGGTCACCATCCACGCCATCCCCGATGAGGTTGCCGACCCAATTCCTTTCGCAGAAGACACCGTGCACGCCAGCTATGACTCCGACGCCGCACACCGCTTCTGGCGCATCCTCATGCAGACGTCGCTTGTCTTCCGCCAGTTCCAGAGCAATTGGCTGAGCAAGGCCAGCCCCGTCCACTTTTTCTGGGGCAGCTTTGACCTTGCCGTTACCCGCTTCTCCGGCCGCCGCGCACCCGAACGCCCCGGCGCCGATGCCGTCACCCGCGAGGCCTATTCGCATGAAGTCATCAGCTTCGGCTTCTGGCCCGGCAACGGCGGATACGGCCAGCCTGCCTACTATGCCTATGCCTCACCCGAACCCGAGGGCCTCGGCATAGCAGCCGTCCAGCCCGCCGCGGCCTATTACAGCAATCAAATGAAGGAGTTCTTCCTTAACTACAGCGACGTACGAACCGCCGGGTCACCTGACCGCGCTATCCTCGACTTCATGGAGAGCGTGTATCGGGCGGCGTCAATAAGCTGGGACAACTCTGCCTTGGTGCGTACCGGATCATTTCCATTAAGAAACAAAAGGACTTCCTGAAACATCTATCGTCAAAGTCACGTTAGGTTCACAGGCCTTAGCCTTCGCCCGGGCCTTCTGCCCGGTTCCGCAATGATTACCACCCGATAAATCTTTTCTCCAAACTGGGATTGACGCGTCGCAGGACTGGGGCTACTCTGAGCGCATCGTCACTCTTGGCGCACTTGCGGGCCCCGGCGGTACAGCAGCAGAAAGGCTGTTACGGGGATTGCATGGCCGATACTTCCGAACTCCATTCGCATCCAAAATTCAGATGGTCCGCTCTCGGGCCACCACGGAGGTCTTACCTTAGCTTGAGTACAAAAGCGCTCGACATCACGCCGAATCTTGAGCCCCTCTTTGGGACTCGCGATGAAAACCTGAGGCTCATGGAAGACATGCTCCATGTGCGTATTGATATGAAGCAGGATGCGGTGGTGGTTGCAGGCCCGGCGGAGAGTATTGCGCGCGTGGAGCGCATCTTCGCTGACTATGAGGCGCTGCGACGAGCGGGGGTAAACCTCCAGAACGGCGAGTTGAACGGCATGCTGCGCCTGGTCGTCTCCGACCCGACTGTCTCGCTGCGGACGCTGGCGGAGACCGGCAAGCAGCGCTCGACGGGCATCAAGCGCATGGTCCACCCGCGTTCGCTCAACCAGCGGCGCTACGTGGAAGCCATCGAGAACTTCGACATGGTCTTCGGCATCGGCCCTGCCGGCACTGGCAAGACTTATCTTGCCGTCGCCATGGCTGCAGCGGCCCTGCTGGCCAAGAAAGTAAGCCGCATCATCTTGGTGCGTCCCGCAGTTGAGGCCGGTGAGCGGCTGGGTTTTTTGCCCGGCAGCCTGCAGGAGAAGGTCGATCCCTACCTCCGTCCGCTCTACGACGCGCTGTACGATCTGCTGGAGCCTGAGCGCGTGGATCGCATGCTTGAAAAGAATGTGATTGAGATCGCGCCGCTGGCCTTCATGCGTGGGCGCACGCTCAACGACGCATTTGTCATCATGGATGAGGCGCAGAACACCACCAGCGAGCAGATGAAGATGTTCCTGACGCGGCTGGGAAACAATGCCAAAGCGGTGATCACCGGCGACATCACCCAGATCGACCTGCCCAACCCGCGCAAGTCGGGCCTGGTTGAAGCCATAACCGTGCTTGAGGGTGTCGACGGTATCGGGTTTGTCCACTTTGAGAGCGGCGACGTAGTACGGCACCACTTGGTACAGCGCATCGTCCAGGCATATGACAACTTTGGCCGCGTGCAGCCGGAACTGCCGCTGCAAATGCCTGACGAAGAAGGCAGGTCATCTCCCAAACCGCAGTAAGGCCGTGAATAACAGCATTCCTGCTATACGATTGAATGGAGGGCCGTCGCGCCCTCCTTTGTTTTGCCATGATCATGATAGAGCCTGCCGTTCGCGCGAAGTTTCCGCGCTCGGCGTTTACGAAGCGCGGGTTGGAAGCCTTTCTCGCCGAGGCAACCGGCACGGCAAAGCTGAAGGGTTCGGTCTCCGTACTGCTTACCGGGGACTCGGAGATCCGCCGCCTCAATCGCGAGTTCCGCCACAAGGACAGTGCCACTGACGTGCTCTCATTTCCGGCAGGCGGGAGTCACGGCCGGACACAACTGGCCGGCGACCTTGCCATCTCGCTGGAGACAGCCGCGCGCGAAGCTGAGTTGCGCGGGCATTCTCTCGAAACCGAGTTGCGAATTCTGCTTTTGCACGGGGTCCTGCACCTCGCCGGATACGACCATGAGAACGACTCTGGCCAGATGGCCCGGAAGGAAGATGCGCTGCGCAAAAAACTCGGCCTGCTGCAGGGCCTGATCCGGCGCGTAGCAGCAGACGCACCTCGGCGGAGCGGAAAATCATGACGATTGCAGTGGCAATAGTGATCGCAGTGCTGCTGTTCGTCTACACGCTGGCTTCCTACGTCGATCGGCTCTACTACGAGATGGGCAAATTCCTGACGCACGAGTTCGAGGAGAACATCGACGCCTGGGAGCAGCGCGTCGAGCCCCGCCTGGGCCTGAGCCGCGAACATGTCCGGCTGTCCGCTTCCATCCTCACCCAGGTCTCGCTGGCCTGCGTCACGCTGCTCTTCGGCATGCTGCTCTTTTACCGCAGCACCACTGTCGACCAGACCCTGACGGCGGAAATTGCGCAGGCAGTGCTGGGCGTAGTGCTCGTGGTCCTCGTCTGCAACCAGCTTCTGCCCTTCGTGTTCTTCTCCCACACGCGCGGAATCTGGATCGTGCGGCTGCGTGGCCTGTTACGTGTGCTCTTCTACCTCATGACTCCCATCACGCTCTTCCTCGGCTTCCTGCTGTCCATCGCGGCACTCGCGGAACCGGCGCCGCACCTGCAGGAAGAGAACGCGCAAGAGGCCGTGGACGCGCTGATCGAGGCCGGCGAAGAAGAGGGCATTCTGGAAGAGAGCGACCGTGAGCTGGTGCGCTCGGCTGTGGAGTTCGGCGACAAGGTGGTGCGCGAAGTCATGACCCCCCGGCCTGAAATCTTCGCGGTCCCCGGCTCGACTACGCTCGAAAATTTCCTCCAGATGCTGGAGCACCAGCCCTATTCTCGTGTGCCCGTGTACGCCGGCACTCTTGACCGCATCACCGGAATCATATTCGCACATGACCTGCTGCACATTCGCGATGAAGACGCACGCACGCAAAAAGTTGCTGCCATTCAGAGAACAGCCACCTTCATTCCTGAAACAAAGAAGGTGAACGAGCTGCTGCGCGAAATGCAGCGCGAGAAGCAGCACATGGTCATCGTGATCGACGAGTATGGCGGCGTCTCCGGACTGGTGACCATCGAGGACCTCATCGAAGAGATCGTTGGAACCATCAGCGACGAACACGAAGCGGACGAGAGCGAAGCGGTCGTGCGCGAGGCCGATGAGTCATGGCTGGTTCCGGGCAACCTGGAAGTGGAGAAACTCGGAGAGCTGCTGGATATGAACGCCGAGCTGCCTGAGGACTCTGAAGCAACCACCGTCGCGGGACTGGTTAGCGAAGCCGCGGGCCGCATTCCGCAGGCCGGAGAGGTGATTGAGCACTACGGCATCCGTTTTGAGATACTCGCCTCAACAGACCGTCGCATCGAGCGGCTGCGCATCAGCCGCATCGCTAGTGAGGAAGAAGAACAAGGAGAATAGATTTGCGGTCTGGATTCGTATCCATCATCGGGCGCCCCAACGCAGGGAAATCAACGCTCATCAATGCCCTGGTAGGTGAAAAGGTGGCCATCGTCACCGCCAAGCCGCAGACCACGCGCACCCGCATCCACGGCATTCTCGAAGTACCTGCGGTCAAGGGTAAGCATCCCGCCGCGCAGATTGTTTTTGTGGACACGCCCGGCGTGCATAAACCCGGCACCTCGCTCGACAAGCGCATGATGCAGGAGGTGCACGATGCTCTGGAGACACGCGATGCCGTGCTGCTCATTGTGGACGCAACGCGCCGGCTGGACCTTCCGCAACCAGACCCGCGGGGACCCGGCTCGCACGCCGGACCAAAAGGGGCTCGTCGCGAAAGCGAAGATGCATTTGTCTTCGAGCTGCTGCGCAAGCTCGATTGCCCGGTCTTTCTGCTCATCAACAAGATTGACCTGATTGAGCGCGCCAAACTGCTGCCGCTCATCCAGCAACTCTCTTCGCAGTACAACTTTGCCGAAATCATCCCTATCTCCGCCCGCAAACGTGATGGACTCGACCGCCTTCTGGCAAAACTCATCGAGGTGCTGCCCACAGGCGAACGCTATTTCCCGAAGGACCAGTTCACTGACCAGCCGGAGCGCTTCCTGGTCGCCGAGCTGATCCGCGAGCGCATTCTCGTCGAAACCGGCGAAGAGGTCCCCTACGCATCAGCGGTTGTCATTGAGCGCTTTGAGGAGCCGGAGCCGAATGCGAAAAAACCCGTCACGCGCATCTCCGCTGCAATTTACTGCGAACGCGCCGGGCAAAAGGCAATCCTCATCGGCAAGGGCGGCAGCAAGCTCAAGGCCATCGGAACCGGCGCGCGCAAAGAGATCGAATCCCTGCTCGGAACCAGAATCTTCCTTGAACTGCATGTCATCGTGAAAGAAAACTGGCGCGACTCGCGCGGCTTTGTGGAGTCACTCGACTGGCGGCGTCAGCTTGAAGACCTGAGCAAAAGCCAGAACAATGAAGACTGAAACACAGAATGCTCCAGCCGCTCTGACTGGAGCATTCTGCACGGCCCGCCGGTACACTACGCGCCGTCAGATAGTCTCTACAATCTCCGATTCCTGGCCCCGCTTCCGGGTTGCCTGAAAATTGCGAGGGTCATTCGCGCACATGGACTCCGAGCGCCCTCATCTTGCGGTAAAGATGGCTGCGCTCCAGTCCCAGCGACTCAGCCGCGCGGCTCATATTCCCGTGGCACTCGTCAATTTTCTTCAAAATGTACTCTCGTTCGTAGGCTTCACGCGCTTCCTGCAAAGTGGTAAAGTCCGTGTGCTGCTTCTCTTTTCTGCGATGGACCAGCATCGGCAGATGCCGTCGCTCAATGTGGCTCACCTGCGGGTTCAAGATGATCACTCGCTCCAGAACATTCTTAAGCTCGCGTACATTGCCCGGCCAGGGATACTGCTTAAGCAGGTCGAGCGCATCATCGGCGATCTCGATGCGCGGTCTGCCATACTCGCGCCCGAATGCGCGCAGGAACTCGCGTGTGAGCGGTTTGATGTCTTCCTTGCGCTCGCGCAGCGGCGGCACAAAAAACGGCATCACGTTCAGCCGGTAAAAAAGGTCTTCGCGGAAGTTCCCCTTCGCCGTCTCTTCTTCGAGGTTCTTGTTCGTGGCTGCAACCACGCGCACGTCCACGCTGATCGGCTGGGTTGCGCCGACAGGAACGAAGCTCTGTTCGTCGAGAGCGCGCAGTACTTTGGCCTGTGTCTTCAGGCTCATGTCCCCCACTTCATCCAGAAAGAGCGTTCCGCCGTCTGCCCGCTCAAACGTGCCGCGTTTCTCCGGCGGACCGCCGGGAGTCGCGCTGTTACGGTAGCCGAACAGCTCGCTCTCGATGAAGTCTTCGGGGATGGCCGCGCAGTTCAGCTCCACAAACACGCGGTCGCGCCGTGGGCTCTCCGCATGGATGGCGCGCGCAATCAATTCCTTGCCGGAGCCGGACTCGCCATAGATGAGCACACGTCCGTTCGTCGGAGCCATCAGCTTGATCTGCTGCCGGATGGCCTTGGCCGAAACACTCTCCCCGGTCACGGTCGCCTCCAGCGCAAGCTGACGCTTGTACTCGATGTTTTCATTGCGCAGGCGTCGCGCCTCGACTGCGTTCTTCACCACAATCAGGGTGCGCTCCAGCGTGAGCGGCTTTTCAAGAAAGTCGAATGCGCCAAGCTTGGTGGCTTTGACCGCAGTTTCAATGGTCGCGTGCCCCGAAACGATAATCACCTCCGGACGGTTCTCCGTTGCCAGCAAGCTGATATCGTTCAGCACATCCATGCCGTCACGGTCGGGCAGAAAGATGTCCAGCAGCAACACGTCATAGGGCGTATCGCGCAGCAACACCACCGCCTCTTCGCCGCTGGCGGTGCTGGCTACGGCGTATCCCTCTTCGCCCAGAATGCCTTCCAGCGACTCGCGGATATCAGCCTCGTCATCGACCACGAGGATGTGATTCATCGTGCCGGCTCCGCTTCCTGTGTCGACGCCTGTGCTTCGGCAGACTTGTGCCCGTTTCCGGCAAAGGGCAGCTCAATAATAAAGCGCGCTCCTGAAGGTGAGTTGGCCTCCGCGCGTATCGCCCCGTGGTGCTCCTGAACGATCTTGGCCGCAATTGCGAGGCCCAGCCCCGTGCCGCGCTGCTTGGTGGACACGTAAGGCAGAAACAACCGCTCGCGCATGTCGTCGGTCAGGCCGTGGCCCGTGTCGGCCAGCACCAGCTCCGCCATACCGTGGTTCTCACTCATGCCGGTTTCAATGGAGAGAACGCGCAACAGGGTCGACTGCATGGCCTCCGCGGCATTGTCAATGAGGTTGGCAAGCGCTCGCTGCATCGCCTGCGGATCAACCATGACCAGAGGGAGATCTGGCGCGAGGTGCTGCTCAATGCGAACTCCCTGCAGCCTGCCGTGAAACAGCATCAAAGCGCCTTCAACAATCGTGTTCAAACTGGCCGGCTTGGGCCGCGTAGCAGGAAATTCCGCCAGCGCCGCAAACTGGTCCACCAGCTCACGCATAGACTCGACCGAGGACAGAATCACCTCGGTGCAGCGGCGAATGATGCCAGGCGAGTCAGGGCGGCTTTGGTCCAGGTGTCTCCTGATTCGTTCCGCGGACAGCGCAACGGGCGTCAATGGATTCTTGATCTCGTGTGCGACGCGCTGCGCTACCTGCTTCCATGCCACCTGGCGCTGCGCGCGCAGAAATTCGGTGATGTCTTCAATCACCAGGATCGACCCATGGCGTTCATCACCAAAATCAAGCAGTGCAATTGTCGCCGTCAGATTCAGCGTTCGGTTGCTGCTTGGCATTTCAAGCTCCGTGGCGGCTAGCCCCATGCGCTTCGCCCGCCGCTCCAGTAAAGCCAGCTCTGCGGAAATCTCCGGCGGAAATATCGAGTCCAGAGGCAATCCGGTCAGCGTACTGAACCGGGGCGCGCCGGCCAGGCGCAGAAACGCCTTGTTCGCTTGCACAATCCTGCCCTCATGGTCGAGCGTAACCACGCTGCTTGGAATTGTCTCCAGCACCGTCTCCAGTTCCTTGCGGCGCGCCTCCAGGCTCGCATTCGCATTCGAGAGCTGCGCCGCCGAGCTCTCCGCCAGCGCGCGGCTCTGCTCAAGATCCGCGGCCATGTGATTGAAGGAGCGGATTAGTTCGCCCAGCTCTTCCGTCGCCCTCACCGTAATGCGCGTGCCGTACTGGCCCTCGCCGATCTGGTCCATCGCATCGGCCAGCGCCTCAACCGGCCGCGTAATCTGCTTGGAAAGATACAGCGCAAGCCAACTGCTTGAGAAAAACACCAGCACCGTAAGCAGCAGCAGCAGCAGCAGGTAGGTCGTGCGAATGCTGCGGCGCTCCCGGTACAGCGCCCAGTATTGGTTAGCCCCTATGCGGATCTGCCTCGCGGTGGCGCTGAGCCCGGTGGGCAGAGGCAATCCAATGACGATCAGGCCGCCGCCGGGAATCACCGCATTTCCCAACGCATATTGTGTGTCATTGATGGTGAGAATCGGCTCGTCGCTTCGTTCTGCCGCGTGCAGAATCGTGGTCGTGAGCGGCTCCGGCGGTGACGGGGCTGCGCCCGGATCGTCATCCAGCCACGCTCGCACCATTGCAGGGTGGGAAGGGACGGGCAACTGATACTGCGTCAATGGTGTGCCGTTTTGATAGACCACCGTGAATCCGCCTTGCAGCGTAATGCGGTGCGCCCGAATTTCGGTAACCATCGCTGGAATGTCGGACGCCTGGAAGTTGCTTGCGAAGGTACTGGAATTGGCCAGTGATTCGGCCTCAGCGCGCGCGTTCAGCGTAACGTAATTCGCCAGATCGAGCGCGATGCGCGTGGAATTGTCCCGCAGTTCCGATACCGGCTGGGTAAACCATCGATCAATGGAGCGGTTGAGTAGCCAATAGCTGAACAGCACCATAAACAGGGCCGGCGCGCACGAGATAAGCAAAGCCCCGATCAGCATGCGGGAGCGCAGTCGCGAGCCGAGTGCGCGGCTGCGCTGTTCGGCAAGGTGCTTGAGAATATTTCGCAGCAACAGGACGAGCAGCACCACCAGCAGCAGAAATACGAGTACTGAGAGCGCAGTAAACAGCTGAATCTGAACCAAATTATGCGGTTCCAGGAAGCTGAGCTTAAAGGCGTTCAACACCACCAGCAGCAGCACCATAAACAGTGTGCCCATGCCCAGGAAAATCAACGTCGCCCGTCGATGTTTCGATTCAGCCAAAATTCGCTCCTGCCCGATGATTATAGGCCGCCGCGGGTTTGCGGACTTCTCCTTTCACGCATCACAATGGCATTATGGTGATCGCTATGAAAATGACCCGCATCGTGAAATCCATCCTCCCGTTCGCACTGGCGGGCCTGCTACTTGCCAGTGGATGTAAGAAGCAAAATCAGCCACCCGCCAACGCAGAAGCGCCGAGTTCATCGCAATCCACAGCGCCGCCACCACCTGCCGACCAGACCGCCGCTCAGCAGGCAAGTCCATCCTCGTCAAACGGCTCGGCTGCCGCTAACAGTTCAGCTTCATCGCAGCCCTCTTCACAAGCGTCTCAAGCCACAGCGCCGGCTCCGCCGCCACCTCCGCCTCCGCTTGTCATTCCTGCAGGCTTTCATATCTCTGTCACCGTTCAGCAGGCGCTTGGGTCGCGCATCAGCCAGCCCGGCGATACTTTCGCCGCCACTGTGGCGAGGCCTATTGTGGTCCGTGGCGTAACAGCAATCCGCGCTGGAGCGCCGGTATCCGGCACAGTTGTGGACGCCAAGCGGCTTGGCCGATTCAAGGGAGGGGCATTCCTCGAGCTTCGTCTCGATACCGTCCGTGCCGACGGCAGAACTTACCAGATCAGTACCAGCTCACTTGAGCGCGCGGAGAAGGGCAAGGGCAAGCGCTCAGCAGGCTTCATCGGAGGCGGCGCAGGCCTGGGCGCGATAATCGGAGGGCTCGCCGGCGGCGGCAAGGGCGCCGTGATCGGAGGACTCGCCGGCGCAGGCGCAGGTACTGCGGGCGCGGGGCTCACTGGCAATAGGGAGATTGTGATTCCCGCTGAAAGCACGTTGACCTTCCGCCTGGAACGCCCGATCACTGTGCAACAGCAGTAGCCGTTCGAATCAGTCAATCATAAGGGCATGGCGTTCGCTGTGCCCTTTTTCCTCTTACGCAAGCAAGTCACGCACAGGCTTCCACGGCTTCTGCTGCGACGCTGCCACGGGCTTGCACGTCAGCGTGCCCTCATACGTGTTCACCCCGTCGCAAATCCCATCGTCTCGCAGAATGGCCTCTTTCGCACCGTGTTGCGCTAGCTTGAGCACATATGGAAAGGTTGCATTCGTCAGCGCCAGCGTAGAGGTGTTCGGCACTGCCGCGGGCATATTCGTCACGCAGTAGTGCACCACTCCGTCCACTTCATACGACGGGTCGCTGTGCGTGGTCGGATGGGCCGTCTCCACGCAGCCTCCCTGATCAATCGCCACATCCACAATCACCGCGCCCTTTTTCATTCTGGATACCATCTCGCGCGTCACGATCTTCGGCGCGGCAGCACCTGGAATCAGCACTCCTCCGATCACCAGATCAGCCTCGCGCACAGCGTGGCTCACGTTGTACGAATTCGATGCCAGCGTAAACAGCTTGCCGTTAAAGATATCGTCGAGTTCGCGCAGGCGGTTCAGGCTGAGATCCACAATCGTGACCTTCGCGCCCATTCCCACGGCGATCTTTGCCGCATTCGTGCCGACAACGCCGCCGCCAATGATGCACACGTTCGCCGGAGGCACGCCCGGCACTCCGCCCAGCAACAGACCGCGACCCCCACGCTCCTTCTCAAGATACGCAGCGCCCACCTGCACTGACATGCGGCCCGCGACCTCAGACATCGGCGTGAGCAGCGGCAGCGTTCCAGCCCGGTCGCGAATGGTTTCATACGCGATGCCCGTCACCTTTTGTGTGAGCAGTTTTTCTGTCAGCGCGGGCAGTGGTGCAAGGTGCAAATAGGTAAACAGCACCAATCCCTCGCGGAAGAAGCCGTACTCCTTCTCGACCGGCTCTTTGACCTTCACGACCATGTCCGCGTTGGCCCACACGTTGTGTGCCGAGCCGACAATCTCGGCGCCCGCCGCCTGGTACTCATCGTCAGCAAATGCGGAAAGTTCTCCGGCGTGCGTTTCCACCAGCACTTTGTGGCCGGCTTCAGTAAGGGCTCTTGCGCCAGCTGGCGTAACGCCGACGCGGCTCTCGTGATCTTTGACCTCTTTTGGCACTCCAATAATCATTGCGGTACCCCTCAGGCGAACTTTTCATCGTACCCTAGCGGGGGATTCCGCGCAGCATTGGGGTTTCTACCAGTCGGACAAGGTCCCGTCGAGTTTGCGGCTAATGGGTAGATACGCCCGTTGATAAGGGTGTTTCGCTGCCAGTTCCTCATTCAGGTCGACCCCCAGGCCGGGCTCATCGCCGGGATGCATATAGCCTTCCTTGAACGAGTATTGGTGCGGGAAGACCTCATCCGTTTCCGCCGTGTGCGGCATATGTTCCTGGATGCCGAAATTATGCGCGGCAAGCCCAAAATGCAATGATGCGGCCATCGTTACCGGTGAAAGATCGGTCGCGCCGTGGCAGCCGGTGCGTACGTGGTAGATATCCGCAAAGTCGGCTACTTTCTTCAGATGTGTAATGCCGCCTGCATGCACAATCGACATACGGATGTAGTCAATCCACTGCTTGCGGATCAGCATCTCGGCGTCCCAGACCGTGTTGAACACTTCACCGACCGCGATGGGAGTCGTGGTGTGCTCGCGAATCTGCCGGTAGCCCTCCTGCTGTTCCGCCGGTGTCGGGTCTTCCATCCAGAAGAGACGGTAAGGCTCTAGATCCCTGCCCAGCCGCGCAGCCTCAATCGGAGTCAGGCGATGGTGGCAGTCATGCAGCAGATGCACGTCGTCCCCGAACCGGTCGCGTAGCCTGGCAAAAAGCATCGGAACATGGCGCAGATATTTTTCTGTAGACCAGGCGCTCTCTGCGGGCAGACCCTTCTGCGCCGGTTCATACGTCTGGCCGTCTTGCGCGACTCCGTAAGCGGAAGCCAGGCCCGGAATCCCGCTCTGCGCGCGCACGGCCAGATAGCCGCGTTCAATCAACTGCTCTGCGGACTCAACCGTCTGCCCCAGATCAACGCCGTTGGCATGCGCATATACCATTACGCCATTGCGGCTTTTGCCGCCCAGCAGGTTATAGACCGGCGTGTTCAGCGCCTTGCCTTTGATGTCCCACAGCGCTACGTCCACCGCGGCAATTGCGGCCATCGTCACTGGTCCGCGGCGCCAGTATGCTCCGCGATACAGATACTGCCAGATATCTTCCGTCTCAAACGGATCGCGCCCAATCAGGCAGGGAATCACGTATTCGACCAGATAGCTGACCACGGAAAGCTCGCGGCCGTTAAGCGTGCCATCGCCCAGGCCGTAGATGCCTTCATCAGTTTCAATCTTTAGCGTGACAAAATTCCGTCCCGGTGAGCATACATTCACGGATCCATTGACGATCTTCATAAACTCCTACCTGCTCGAGGAATAGGGAGTAACTTCCATGTAATCGATTGGTGCGGGCTCGCCACCGTTCGGCTGGCCCTCAATCTTCAACACATCTCCGGGATGCAGTGCAACATTGGACAGAGTGTAGCGCGTGGAAGTGTCGCCGCTGATGGTGTTACCTGGCAGCGTGTTGTCTGCCTTCCACGTCGCAATTATCACATCGTTCAAAAGCAGGGTAAAGGTCGAAACCCCCTGTCGATAATCGAAGTATTGCACGCTGATTGTATAACTTCCAGCAGGCCGCGTGAACGTCGTCGAAGCCGTGCACACCCCCCGGTGCAGGCAGGCAATGGCTTTACCGCCCGAGGCCGTCTCCCACGGCGTCGCCGGCACGGGCACATAGCCGTCCAGCCGCATCGACTTTGCTGTGATCCTGTTGGGGTGATACCCCACCCGGCCCTGCTCGTCGGGGATCCCCGACTGCGCATAGAACCAGTCATTGATGGCGTCCCGCCATACAATCGCTGCGCCCGCCTGGTATGTCTGGAGGCGCAGAACATGCTCGTAGCGCTGCTCATCGATGCGCCCCTTGAGCGTCTCCCACTCTGCCAGCAGATTCGCGGCACCCTGCGCGCCCGCATAGTGGGTGTTGTAGATGTACTGGATCACCGTAGGCCCGGAGTGCAGCCGGTACGTATACGGCACATGGTGCATAAATAGCAGCAAATCGTCCGGACAGGTCTCTAGCGACTCGTACCTTTGCGCCACTGCGGGCGGATACTGCCCGATATATCCAGTCCCCGTAGCGACAGTGCGGTCCATCCCCACGCCGTCGTGTGTGGCGCGAATCCACTGGCCCCAGCCGTTATGTTCTGCCGATTGCGGATCAGGCCCATAATGCGAGCCCAGAATATTCGTCAGTGTACCCAGTCCCAGCGGCCCGGTGTACTGCTCGTAGATGTGCCACGACGAGAGCAGCATCGCGTCAATTGTGCTCACCACATGCGGATCATTGCCGAACGTCAGCCGCGTCCAGTCCTCGGCAATGGTCGAAGACATCAAATTCGGATCCCACGCCAGCCGCCCAAATCCATAGAGGTTCGCCATGGCCAGCGGATGCCCAAGCCAGTTCGTGTCCAGTCCTACGTTGGCCACCCCGGCAAATCCGCCCAGCGGGCGATCGAATGACCTGCCCTCAACGATCTGCTTCACCGGCGTATACCGGCCTCCGGCGCGCATATCAAAGTCGAGAATGTGCTTCCACAAGGGAACAAGAAACACAAGCTGCCGCTGCTGGCCCGTGTACTCCTGCGTGATCTCCAGCTCAATGGCCTCATTCGTGTGCCGCAGTCCGGCAAATAACGGAGACGCCGGCTCGCGCACCTGAAAATCAATCGGCCCGTACTTGATCTGGATGATGACGTTGTCGTCGAACTTGCCGTCGAGCGGATGAAAGATGTCATACGCCGCGCGCGCCCGGTCGGCCTTCGGGTTGCGCCAGTCAAGATGATGGTTATACACAAATGCCCGATACAGCAGCACGCCTCCGTGCGGCTTGAGAGCCCGCGCCAGCATGTTGGCGGCATCAGCGGGCGTGCGTCCATATTGCGACGGCCCCGGCTGACCCTCGGAATCTGCCTTCACCACAAACCCGGCAAAGTCAGGAATCTGCGCGTAGATCGCGTCCACTTTCTTGTTCCACCACGCAATCACCTGCTGATTCAGCGGATCGAAAGTGTTAAGCCCGCCGATGGCCTTCGGACTGCTCAAATCAACCGAAATCGCCAGACGCACACCCCACGGGCGGAACGCGTCCGCAATGCGCGCCAGTTGCGAAATCATCTGCGGCGTCAGCATGCGCACATCGGCATTCACGTTGTTCACCGAACAGGCGTTAATCCCCACTGACGCCAGAAGCCGCGCATACTCACCGGCCCGCGTCAGGTCAGGCCGCACGCCGCCATTCGCAAAAAGGATCGAGCGCCCTGCATAGCCGCGCTCAATGCTGCCATCCAGGTTGTCCCACTGGTCCACCCAGCGCACCTGGTCTGCGGGTGAACTTGTCGTAATGAACGAAGCAGAGTCCTTGTCCTCCGCTACCTGCTGCAGCAAGTGAAACGCGCCGTAAAGCGCACCTCGCACATCCGCCCCTGCAATCACCCAGTCGGTACGCTGGCCGTCGCGCACCGTCGCTATGGCATAGCCTTCCGGCTTCAGTTGTACTGCGGGTTTCCACTGCGGAAACCGCTCCTCTACTTCTGTAACTGTTCCGATTACAAATTTCGGCATGGCGGAAAACGCAGCGCCTTCCAGCATTGGATGCCCCAGCATCCTTCCCAGCCCGCGTGAAAGCTCTCGTGCGGCGCTCTGCACTTCCGGCGAGTGGTCAAGCAGAACCACCGCCGCAGGCAACATCCGATATTGCTGCGCATCCGCAAGCGGAGCGTAGCGCAGCCACCCGGCGCTCCCATCCTCTGCAGACGCGGCGGCGCACTGCACCGCAAGCGCCGCCACCAGCAGAAGCTTCAACCGCCGCACGTAGCGCACCTCAGCGCGGCAGCGGCTCGCTGCCGGTGATCGTGAAAGTCTCGGAGATTCCAGCGCCCGGCGCAGGTTGTGATCCACCTACGAACACCTGATACTCTCCCGGCTGCACGCTGCGGTTACCCTGTGCATCCACCATGCTCAACTGCCGCGGACGCAGTGTGAAGTGGACCTGCTGCGCTTCGCCCGGAAGTAGATGAATCCGCGTAAATCCCTCCAGCTCGTGAATCGGCGCCAACGGGGTCTGCGGTGGCGTCAGATAAACCTCCACCACTTCGTCGCCGGCGCGCTGGCCTGTGTTGCGTACCTCCGCGTCCACGCCCAGGTCATCTCCAGCCTTCACGGAACCGGTCGAAAGCTTTAGCCCGCTGAAGGCGAACTTGGTATAGCTCAGTCCGTACCCAAACGGGTACAACGGATCGCCGTGGAAGTAACGATAGGTCCGGCCCTTCATTGAGTAATCTGTGAAAGGCGGAATCTGGTCGATCGAGCGATAGAAGGTCACAGGCAAACGCCCGGCCGGATTATTCTTCCCATCCAGCGTCTCGGCAATCGCCGTGCCGCCAACCTCGCCCGGATACCACGCCTCCAAAATCGCGTTCGCATGCTGGGCGGCCCAGTTCACCGCCAGCGCGCTGCCATTCAGCAGCACCACCACCAGCGGCTTGCCCGTCGCGCCCAGCGCTTTTAGCAACTGCTGCTGCACCGTTGGCAGCTGGATCTTCGTTCGGTCCCCGCCATCAAAGCCCTCCACATGGATCGGCATCTCTTCGCCTTCCAGATTCGGCGACAGGCCCACAAACGCGACCACTGCATCCGCCTTCTTCGCAACAGCCACTGCCTGCTCGCGCTCTACATCCGCCGGAGGCATCCAGCCCAGCGTAATCCCTGCTCCGAACAGGGGCGAGTGGTGCGTGTAATCCATTCGGAAACGGTGCGGCTTTGTGTCGTCAAAGTGCAGCGTGAAATCGCGCGTTCCCCTTGGGCGAGACTCCTGTGCTGAGTTCGATGAGAAGTGCGCTACTTCTTTGCCGTCGAGAAAGACCTTGTAGCTCTCGGCATCGTTGCAGGGGTAGCAGTCGGTCAGGTCAATCCTGATCGGATAGTCTCCCGGCGCAGGCACTTCAATCGTTCCCGTCCAGCGCACGCCGAAGTCCTTCATCGGCGCCCCCGGCACAGGTTTCGCCGCGTCCCAGTCAAAGTCGATCTGGTGATCGATGCGCGTCACCGCCGGCTTTCCGGTCATTGCTGAGGACGCGAAATACATGCCGGTCAGCCCCGCAAGGTTCGACCCTTTTGACGGGTGAAACGCCGTCTCCGGAATCGGCACCGGCAGCTCCGCGGCGTACGACGATCCCTGCGCGTAGAGAATCCGGTTATTGCCGAACTCCGCCCGCATGCCATCGAGCGGCAGAACAGGATGCGATGGGATCGCGTGGTAATTACCCTCGATTGCAGGCAGTGACGCCGCGTTCGGCCCAACCACCGCAATGGTGTGAATGTCCGGCTCGAACGGCAGGAACCCGTTCTCGTTCTTCAGCAGCACCATCGACTCTCGCGCCATCTCCAGCGCCAGCGCGCGGTGCGCGGGCGAGTCGACCTCGCTCATCGGAATCCCCGCATAAGGATTCATGCTCGCCGGGTCAAACATTCCCAGCCGGAAGCGCGCCGTAAACAAGCGCTCCACCGCCGTATTGAGCGCGCTCACCGGAATCAGCTTCTCTTTCACAGCCGTTACCAGCGCCTTGTACGAATCGCCGCAGTTGGTGTCGGTACCGGCCATCATCGCCGAAGCCGAAGCGTGCGCTGCATCCGGTGAGTAGTGGTGACCCTGCGGCGAAAAAAAGTCATCAATCGCCCCGCAATCCGAGGTCACATATCCCATGAATCCCCAGTCCCTGCGCAGCGTCTGCTGCAGCAGCATGGTGTTGGCGCAGGCCGGCACGCCGTCCACTGCGTTATACGAGCACATCAGGGAGTCGGCGTGCCCCTGCACCACCGTCGCGCGGAACGCAGGCAGGTACGTGTCCTCAAGATCGTAGGGCGAGGGATCAACATTGAACTCATGCCGCAGCGGCTCCGGCCCGCTGTGCACAGCAAAATGCTTCGACGTGGCCACCGTCTTCAGGTAATGCGGATTGTCACCTTGTAGTCCGGTCACGAAGGCCACGCCCATCTGGCCGGTCAGGAACGGATCTTCGCCGTAGGTCTCCTGCCCGCGCCCCCACCGTGGATCGCGAAAGATATTGATGTTCGGCGACCAGATGGTAAGCCCGAAGTAGATGCTGTGAATGCCCTCGCGAATGGCCTGGTTGTATTTGGCGCGCGCCTCTGTCGAAATTACTGTTCCCATCTGGTGCACCAGTGGGGCGTCCCAGGTTGCCGCATTCCCTATGGCCTGCGGAAAAACCGTCGCGTACCCTGACCGGGCAATGCCGTGCAACCCCTCGCTCCACCAGTTGTAGGCTGGAATACCCAGCCGCGGGATCGCGGGCGCGTCGTTCATCGTCTGCGACACCTTCTCCTCCAGCGTCATGCGCGAAACAAGATCGGCAGCTCGCTGCTGAGGCGAAAGCTTGGGGTTCTGATACGGCAGCATAGTTTGGCATGTGCCAGGGGCGCAGCTGGCCGCGAACAGAACTATCGCCGCCAACAGCGCGGCCCATACCGATTTTCTTTCCCTCAGTTGCATCCAGGGTTTGTTCGTCATCGTGTTCCCCTCGCTTGGATTCGCTGATCCTTCAAACCGTTTATTGATTCACTCCGCTCGCCAGGTATCCGCCGTCCACAGCGAGAATCTCCCCAGTCACAAAGGACGTCTCATCGGACGCGAGATAAATCGCTGCACCCACAACCTCATCCGGATGCCCGAATCGGCCCATGGGCGTGCGTGCCAACTGCTCGCGGCCGCGCTCGGTATTGTTCACCAGCTCGCTGTTCAACGCTGTCGGAAATATCCCCGGCGCAATGGCGTTGACCGTAACTCCATGCCGCGCCAGTTCCACCGCGAGCGACTTCGTCAGCGCTCCTACTCCGGCCTTGCTCGCGCCATAGGCCGCAACGTCGCGGAACGCAACAAAAGTCGCTAAAGAGGCAATGTTCACAATGCGCCCATACTTCCGCTTCACCATGCCGCGCCCGAAGATCTGGCATGCCCGCAGCACGCCGGTCAGGTTGGTGTCCAGAATCCGCTGCCAGTCTTCTTCCGCGCAGTCCAGTGTGGGTATACGCATCGTCGTACCCGCCGCGTTTACCAGAATATCGACATGCCCAAAGCTGCTGCACACATCTTCATGCAACGCCTCTACTGAAGCGCGGTCGCATACGTCCACTGTGCGGCGCAGGGACCGGCGACCCATCGTCTCAACCGCATCGGCCAGCGCGTTCACCTCCGGCAACCGCCGTCCTGTGGCCACAGTATTCGCACCAGCTGCAGCCAGACCCAGCGCAATGGATTTTCCCAGCCCGGAAGTACCGCCGATTACCACTGCGCACCGGCCGGTCAAGTCGAACTTATGGTTACTCAAACGCTTTACCTTCAGAAAACAGCCGTACCCAAGATACAGGAGGCGACGAAAAAATGTCTCCCCGGTTTTATGCCGATGCGACCCGCAGGTCGGCCGTCACAGCTGCATGCGCAGGCGCCAGCGCGTCAGCATGGTAGAGACCGCCAGGATGAACAGCGTAAAGATCACGGACTTGACCACACCCGGCCAGCCGAAAGCGAAGTGCGTCTCAAAATATAGTGCGCCAGTCGCGCCAATAAAGAACGCATAGAAGTCCGGCAACAAATAGGTAAGCAGCGTATTCGATCCTGCCGAGCGCACTGGCAATGTCCAGCCTGTCTGCTTCTTCACGTCGCAAATCCAGTAGAGCAGCGTAAAGCACAGCACAGCCGCGCCAACGCTGTACAGGCACCACGTCGGCGTGGCGCGAATCTTTGAGATGCCGAGCGGCGTCATCAGCCAGCCCGCAATCAGCACTGGAATTGCAAACACAACCGCCAGTTGCATCCGCTGCTTCGCCGTGCGCCAGCGATGCTCCCCAAGGAAGATCGCCGATGTGACCACGCCTGCCATTGTCATGCAGGCCCATGATCCGTTACTCAAAGGCCAGAAATACAGCGGCAGCTTATTGGGAAAGTTCAGCCAGTGCAGCGTGGCCACCGCACACAGCGTCACCAGCCCCACAAACCATACCAGGGGCGCCCAGAGCCAGCGGCGCGTCGAGATGTACAGGATCGCGACTGACAGATATGTGTACCCGATCAGCCCCAGAATCTCCGGATACTTGCCGTCAATCCAGGCCACATGCCCCGCCGGGGTCAGCCGCCGGAAGATGGCGTACACAAACACCAGCAGCAGCAGCCCGACAACGCGCAGGCTCTTGAAGAGTGTGCGAAAACGCTTCGACTTAGGGTAGGAATTCCAATAGAGCACGCCGCCCAGCAGCCCCAGCAGCCCCCACATGCTTCCGCTCAGGCCGGTGTGCGCGCTGTCCACCTTGTCGGCGTTGGCCAGGATCAACCCCAAAACAATCAGGCTGGCCGAGCGCAGCAGTACATGCCGCCACACCGCCAGCATCGACGGGTTCTTCTTGAGCCGCGCCCGTATCGCAATCGGAATGGCCAGCCCAATAATGAACAGGAAGAACGGATAGACCATATCGACGTAGGTCATCACGTTCCAGTCGCGATGCGCATGATAGGTCCACCACGGCAGGCCGCGCACGCCGGCCAGTTCGTTCACAAAGATCATCACCGCCATGGTCAGGCCGCGAAAAACATCAATCGACGCGATGCGCGTCGGTGCGCTCTGGCTTACTTCAGCAACGGAGACCCCTGAACCTTCGGCCATCATTGCGCTCCCGCCTTTGCGCTGTTCGCATCTCCACTGTCCGGCTGGTGGAATAGCGTGGCGTCAATCGTAGACAGCAGCACGCCGGTCGGATCGCCGGAGTACTCCCAGAACATGATCCCGCCCAGTTTGTGGTCGACCGCATACTGGGCCTTCAGCGCCATCGACTCCGGATCGTCATAGGAGACAAAAATCTTTGTCTCCGCGTTGTACAGGTACGGCACCTTGGATATCGGGTCCCAGTAGCGCACATACCCATTGTCCGGCGTCATTGGATTGATCATCGTGCTGACAATGTTTCCATACCTCGCGAACGCGCCCCGAACCGGCTTGCCCGGCTGGAAAAGACCATGGTTCACATCCGGTACATCGCCCCACTCATGCCCATAAAACGGCACACCCAGCACAATTTTGTTCGCAGGCACCCCCGCCGCTTCATATTCAAGTACAGACTCATCCGCGGATACCGGCTTCGTATCATTCGGATTGGTGTACAGAGGCGCATTGAATCCGGTGATGGAATTGCCATCCGGCTCATGGTAGTCATACGACATCAGGTTGACCGTATCGACGTACTTCTGCACCTTGTCCATCTCGGTATGCGTCAAAAAGTCTGTCTCTCCACCTGTCGCAATCGAAAGATACAACCGGCGGTGCAGCTTCTTCTCTTCCTGGTTGAAGCGTTCCCGCAGCTCCCGCAGGACGGCTGTGTAGTTCTTTGTATCTTCTGGCCGATAGTGATTGGTTGCTCCCGGCAACGCCGGATACTCCCAGTCAATGTCCAGTCCGTCAAGGTCATACTTCTCGATAAAGGCAATCACGCTGTCAATAAAAACCCTGCGGCTATGCTCGGTCAGCGCCATGTCAGAGAAGTTGCCCGACCACAGCCATCCGCCCACTGAAACCAGTATCTTCAGCGATGGGTTTTCCTTCTTGAGCGCATTCAGCGTTGCGAAATTTGCCGCGTCGTTCGGGAACCCCTCCACGATTTTGCCGTCCTGGATGTTCGCGAAGGCATAGTTGATCCGCGTCAGCTTCTGCACGGCAATGTCTCCCGGCTGCAGCAGAGTTTGCTGCGGAAACACGTATGCAATCACCTGAGGCTGTTCGCGCCCGGCGGTTGCGGCAAATACCGCGGGGACACAACCGAGCAACATCACACACGTCAATGCCAGCCACACGCGACGGACCAGCTGCCATTCAGTGGAGCTTGACTTAAAACGTTTTTTACAAGGAGAATTCGACCTGCTGGTGTCCCGGCTCATGTATCGTTGATACCAGTTTTGACCCGGCTTCCGCAAAGATTTCTTTCACGGGCCAATCCATGCGGGCGCCGTTCCGGATGGTTTATCATCCTCGCAAATTCTTCTGGGCGGAGAAAAAGTGATCCAAAGTATCCGTACGCAGCTTGCCGCACTTCTCGCAATCGTTTTTCTTGCTCCTTTCTCTTTCGCGCAGCTCCACGTGCTCGTCGACCAGGTCGGTTACGACACCACTGCTCCCAAACTGGCGCTCATTCAGGGCACAGCCCAGGACCACCCCGCGCAGTTCACGCTCGTCGATGCATCGACCGGCAAAGTCGTCTTTACCGGCACGCCCAAACCCGCAGGCAGTGTTTACGACTGGGATGTCCCGCACGGCAACGTCTATTGGACCGCCGACTTCTCCGCATTCAACCAGCCAGGCCACTACGCCCTTGACACGCGCGATGCAAACGGCGAGGCCCACTCCTGCGCCTTCCAGATTGAGAGTGACCTGCTCGAACGCACCACGCTCTCCAACGTCGTCTACTACTTCAAAGGCCAGCGCGCCAGCGGCCAGATGGATAAGGCCGACCGCCATCTCAAGATCCCCAATAAGTCCGGCTATGTGGACGTTCACGGCGGCTGGTACGACGCTACGGGCGACTACGGCATCCATTTCTCGCACCAGAACCTGACCTCATACTTCAATCCGCAGCAGGTTCCGCTCGTCGCCTGGAGCCTGCTCAAGAGCTACGAAGTCCTCGAAGCGCGCCACGACCAGAACTTCAGCCAGTATGAGCGCCGCATGCTCGACGAAGGGCTCTTCGGCGCGGACTTTCTGGTCCGCATGAAGCGGCCCAATGGCTCTTTCTTTGAAAGCGTCTCTGCCCCCGGCCCACAAAAGCTCGCCAGGGACCGCGAAATCGGCAATCCCAACTGGCGCACCCGCATCAAGACCAGCACCTCGCAGTCCACGGAAACCATCCTGCCCGCCGCGGGCCCCTACGCCTATCAGGTTGGCTTCCGCTCCGGAGGCGGCATGGCCATTGCCGCACTGGCGCTGGCCAGCACCATGCCCATCGACGGCGACTTCACCCGCGCCACCTACCTCCGCGCCGCAGAAGAAGCCTTCGACTTCCTCAGCCATCACAATACCGAGCTGCTGAACGACCATAAGGAGAACATCCTCGACGATTACTGCGCCCTCATGGCTGCGACGGAGCTTTACAAGGCCTCGCATGATCCGCAGTACCTCGCCGCCGCTAATCGCCGGGCCGATAGCCTGATGGCCCGGCTCACTTCTCTCGGCAAGTACCACGACTACTGGCGCGCCAACGACGGCAAGCGGCCCTTCTTTCACCCGTCCGATGCAGGCCTGCCAGTGGTCAGCCTGCTCGAATATGACGAAATCGCCTCGCCCGCGCAGCAAAAGAAGGTGCGCAACGCCGTGGAGCAATCTCTGCGCTTTGAGCTTTGGGTGACCGCCCAGGTCAACAACCCCTTCGACTATGCGCGCCAGTTGGTGCGGATGGGCGACGGCCAGATTCGCAGCGCCTTTTTCTTTCCTCACGATACCGAGGCCGCTCCGTGGTGGCAGGGCGAAAATGCCCGCCTCGCTTCGCTCGCCGCCGCTGCCCGCATGGCCGCTCCGCTCTTTGTTGACGATCCCGCCTTCCACGCCCGGCTTGAGGACTACGCCTGGAGCCAGCTCCATTGGATTCTTGGCCGTAACCCATTTGATACCAGTATGTTAATGGGCAGCGGGCACAACAATGCTCCCTATATGTTCTTCCGTTACTGGGAATACACCAATGCGCCCGGCGCGATCATCAACGGCATCACTGCCGGATACCATAGCGAGGACTCCATCGCCTTCAACCAGGGGTATGCAGTAACCGGCAAAGATGACGACTGGCGCTGGACTGAGCAGTGGCTACCCCATGCGGCATGGTATCTTTACGCCGTTAGCCTTCCTCATCAGTAAACCTCCCCGAAACATTCTGACGAAAGGAGCCGTTCATGGATCACGAAGAGAATTTCCACCTTCAACAGCAGATCGCCCGGCTCCAGGCTTTGCTTGATACCAGCCACAAAATTCACAGCACAATTGAGCTCGATCGCGTCCTCCGCTCGGTCCTGCAGATTATTGTGCGCGAGTTGGAAATGGCTGGGGCCTTCTTTACGGCCTTCCCATTCTCCTATGGAGATATCTCTCCGCGTTTCCTGCTTAATCCCCCCTCGTCTGACCCCGGTAAGGGCTGCTTCCGCTTTCCGCTGCTTGACCGCAACGGCAATACGCTGACGGAGATGGTGGTTATCACTCGGGACTGCGCCCCGCTCTCTCTTTACGAGCAGGACTTCCTCGAAAACCTGGCCGTCCAGGCCGCCGTTGCCGTGGAAAATGCCCGCTACCACGAGCGCACGCTGGATATGGAGCGCGTCAAGCAGGACCTGGCTTCGGCGCGCGACATTCAGCGCAGCCTGCTACCGCAGACCATGCCCGACATCCCCGGATACACCATCGCCAGCCGTTCGATCACCTGCTATGAAGTCGGCGGTGACTATCTGGACATCGTCACCCTGCCGTCCGGCGAGATCATGATCGTTGTGGCGGATGTTGCCGGCAAAGGACTGGCCTCTGCTCTGGTCGGCAGCTCCTTCCGGTCGGCATTTCGCGCCATTGCCGCCTCCAGCATGTCGCTGACGGAGATCGCATCGCACCTCAACAAATTGCATTATGAAGAAGGCGACCAGTCGCGCCGCCGCTACGTCACAGCCATGTTTCTGCGCCTCAATCCCAGGGAGCATCTGCTGGAGGCCGTCAATGCCGGCCACAACCCAGGATTTTTAGTTAGGAAAGGCGAAAACCCGGTTATGATTCAAGCTAGCGGCACGCCGGTCGGGATGTTACCGTTTTGCAGCTATACCGAGGAAAAGTTCTCCCTCACTGAGAAGACCCGACTCCTCTTTTACACCGACGGCATGACCGAGGTCTTCCGCGGCGACGAAGAATTCGGACAGGACCGCCTGCTTGAAGCATTTCGTAGTTGCAACAGTAACGATGCAAAGGCTATTTTAGATTCGCTGTGGCACGCTGTGGATGCGTTCGCGACTCAGGAAAATCAGAGCGATGACATGACCGCGCTGGTAGTCGGGCGAAAGGCATAGGGAGGAACGGGTGAACGAAACAAGTACGAGTACTATCGAGTTGCGCCTTCCTTCGCGACTCGGCTATGAAAAAGTCGCCATGAGTACAGCGGCAAGTGTCGCTAAAATCATGGGCTTCACACAGGAGCGCGTCGAAGATCTGAAGACCGCCGTTGCTGAAGCCTGCATCAATGCAATGGAACATGGCAACAAGCTCGACGCATCCTTGACCGTCGGCGTCATTCTCTCCGTAGCTTCCGACGGTCTTGAAGTGAAGGTTCTTGATGCCGGCGCTGGCCCGAAAGTGGGCGTGCATCCCCCGGATATTGACAGAAAAATGCATGGAGAAGAAGCCAGCCGCGGTATGGGTATGTTTCTCATCCAATCGCTGGTGGATAAGGCGGAGTGGGTCAGCTCTCCCCCGAGCGGCAGCTACGTACGCCTGGTAATTCTCGTAGATAAGCAGTGAAGATCGAAGGAGAGGTCATGGAGGACATTGGGACTCGGGTGAAATTAGAAGAGGTAAACTGCGCGGGGGGACAGATCTCTGTGCTGCGTTTTTCGGGCGATATCACCAGCACGTCGGAAGCAGCCATCCTTGGTACCTATCAGGGCATCCCTCCGGAGACGACAAAGCGTATTCTGCTCGACTTTTCCAAAGTCGATTACATCAACTCAAGCGGCATCGCGCTCATCATTCAACTGATGTACGCTGCAGGGAAAAATAATCAGTCGATTCAGACCTTCGGTCTGACTCCGCACTTTCAAAAGGTCTTCACCATGGTTGGAATCACCAAATACACCAGCCTGCACCAGGATGAAGCCTCTGCATGCGCAGCTTTCGGGGACTGAACCGGCATAATCAATAGTCGGCTTTTATAGCATTTTCGGAATTACTGTAGACCGAAGTGAAAAGCCTAGAGTCAACGCGACCAACAGGAAGCGGTGACCCTGAAAGGTATAACAAGGCCACACTATTTCCGAAAATGCAGTAATCCACGTTCTATTCCCGCAGGATGCATCCCTGGGCATCCTGCCTTCCCGCCTCTTCTTTGTATGATGAAGCAGAAGAGGCGCTGAATGCCGCAGACCGAAGCTCAGGTTGAGCCGCAGACTGAATCGAATCATCGTGGCCCACAGGCCGAATACACTGCGCGCCTGAACGCAATTGCGCGTGACGAGGCCGTGCTTTCGCAGCGCGACCGCCTGTACATCGCCGTCAAAATTGCCATCTTCGTCGCCGGCGCGCTTCTGGGCGGCTGGCTTATGAAATATGCCCCCGGCCGGTTGCCCTGGCTGGGCATCATGCTCGTAGTCTTTGTTCTCTCCTTCGTACTGCACGAGCGCGTCCTGCGCCGCCTTCGCATCGCCCGGCAGCGCAAAGACTTTTACCAGCGCGGCCTGGCACGGCTCGAAGACCGCTGGCCCGGAACCGGTCAGCAGGGCGAGCAATTCTTTGACGCGACCCACCCCTATGCCCGCGACCTTGACCTCTTCGGCAAAGGTGGACTCTTCGAGTTGCTCTGCGCCGCACGGACCAGCGCAGGCACACAAAAACTCGCAGCGTGGCTGCTGGCTCCGGCGCCCGTTAACGAGATCACCCTCCGGCAAGCTGCGGTCCGCGAACTGGCGCCCCGGATAGACTTTCAGGAGCGGATGGCGCTCGCCGGAGAGGACGTTCAGACCGAGAGCGCACGCACTCCTGAGGCACTTACCGCCTGGGCTGAGTCCACACAGGACTCTGGCAGCGGATCCCCCTTGTTCCGGCTGCTCATTACTGTCCTTGCCACTGCATGGGCACTTAGCATCCTGTTGTGGATGCTAAGCCACCTTGACGCCCTCCCGGTCTGGCACTGGGGCGCCATCGTGCTGGGCCTGAGCGCTCTCAACCTCGTCCTCAATTCCATTTCGCACAAACAGATCGCCGCGTCCGCTGACGCTATCGAGGCCGCCGGAAACGAGCTGCCACTGCTCTCCGCCGTCTTTGAAGCCATCGAGCAGGAGTCCCTGGCATCGCCGAAGCTCGCCGCGCTGCAGTCTCAGCTTCGCGCGACCGGCGCAGCACCGTCGCGGGCCATCAGGACGCTCAACGACTACCGCGAGTACCTGATGAACGCACACAATGTACTCGTCAAGGTAGTGGACCCTTTCCTCTTCTGGACCCGCCGCTGGGTATGGTCATCCGAGCGCTGGCGCAGCCGCTACGGCTCGTCTGTCCGCGTATGGATGTCCGCCGCCGCTGAGATTGAAGCGCTGCTGGCCCTGGCTGTCTTTGCTCATGAGCACCCCGGTTATGTCTTTCCCGAGTTGGCTGCGCCGGCTCCGGACTCCGCGCCTTATCTCGAAGCCGAAGATCTTGCCCACCCGCTCGTGCAGGGCCACGCGGTCGGCAACCATGTAAAACTCGGTCGTGCGCCGGGAGACGCAGCGGGTGTCAACCTTCAGCTCATCATCATCAGCGGCCCCAACATGGCCGGCAAAAGCACCTTCACCCGCAGCGTAGGGGTCAATGCGGTACTCGCGCAGGCCGGCGCGCCGGTTCGAGCAAGCCGCATGGTCCTGTCTGGGCTGCAGGTCGCCGCCTCCATCTGCATCCTCGACTCGTTGCAGGGCGGCCTCTCCCGCTTTTACGCCGAAATCACCCGCCTCAAGCAAATCTACGACCTCACCTGCAAAGACCTGCCCGTGCTCTTTCTCCTGGACGAGCTGCTTTCCGGCACCAACTCGCACGACCGCCGCGTCGGGACCGAATCCGTCGTCCGTGGCCTCGTGCGCCGCCGCGCCGTCGGCATCGTCACCACACACGACCTCGCCCTCACTGACATCGTCAGTACCCTCAGTGGCCGCGCCGCAAACTTCCACTTCGGCGATACCTTCGCCGAAGGTAAGCTCTCCTTCGACTACAAGCTCCTGCCCGGAATCGCCGAAAGCACGAACGCGCTTGAACTCATGCGCTCCATCGGCCTGACCGGAGAATAGCCGCGGCCTCGAATTCCCTATAATTGCCTTTCCATTTCAACCGGAGGATCCACATTCATGAAATCGACTGCGATGCTTTGCGCGGCGCTGCTGTGCGCCCTGCCTGTAGCTGCCCAAACCGCTCCTTGTCCGGCCGATGCAGCGAAGCAGTGCCAGGAGATCGCCCAGATACAGGCTAGGCTCAACGACTGGGCACAGCTCGACCGCTATCGCGCAGCCGACGAAGCACTGTCACCAGCAGCTCCGGGCGAGAATCGCGTCGTCTTCTATGGCGACTCCATCACGGACGTTTGGCCCGTTGCCCAATACTTCCCCGGCAAGCCCTACATCAACCGTGGCATCAGCGGGCAGACCACTCCGCAGATGCTGGTGCGCTTCCAGCAGGATGTCGTGCACTTGCAGCCGGCGGCGGTCATCATTCTGGCCGGAACCAACGACATCGCCGGCAACACTGGCCCTGAGACTCCGAAGATGATCGAAGATAATTTTGCCTCCATGGCGGCAATCGCGAAATACTACGACATCAAGCTGATCATTGCCTCGATCCTGCCCGCTATCGCCTATCCTTGGAGGCCTGGTGTTCGTCCAGCGGACGAAATTCGTACCATCAATGCCTGGCTCAAGGATTTCTGCAGGCGCGACGGAGACATCTACCTCGACTATTACAGCCATCTCGCCGACGCTGAGGGCGGCATGAAGCCCGGCTTATCGAAAGACGGCGTCCATCCCACCCCCGAGGGTTACGCCATCATGGCTCCGCTTGCAGAGAAGGCCATCGCGGAAGCGCTGTCGCAGCCGGGTGCAGGAAAGTAGCGCAAAGCTTTGGTTTTGCTCGGAAGAGCAGGCATGCGTTGCGGTTCCAGGCCCGTCTGGCAAAGACCGCCCGCCGCGCAGGCGCCGCCGGAGGCATTCTCTACTCATAGGCCAAAGCGTCGATTGGGTCCTTTCGCGCCGCCTTCCACGCCGGATAAATCGCTCCCAGCACCGACCCCGCCAGTGCGATCACCGTTGCCTTGATGCGCCATGCGTTGCTGAGCATAAAGGAGAACTTGGCCGAATGCAGTTCGAGCCCGAACTTGAGAAGCTGGGTGAGGCAGATTCCCAGAATGATCCCGGCAATGGAGACCAGAAGCGCTTCACGCAGGATGACGTTCAGGATATAGAGCTTTGACGCGCCCATCGACTTGAGGATGCCGATTTCGCGTGTGCGCTCCAGGACGGCCGTGTAAAGCGATTGGAAAATGACGAGAAAGCCGACGATGACGGCGATGACGATGACGGTGTCGAGAGCAACGTTGAAGCCCGGAAGATGCTCTGGGGTCATCAGCGACATCCATTCCTGGATGGTCTGCACCTGGTAATTTTGCAACCCGGCCGTGTCGTGAATCTCCTGCCGGATGAGCTCCTGATTTTTGAGGTTGTCGCTCTTGATATAGAAGATCGAGGCGTTCGTGGGCGTCCCCAGCAGAGCACCGAGTGTGTGGATGGGTACGAAGATGCGCCCGCCCTTGCCGTGCTCGACAATGCCGCAAACGTGGAAATTATGGTTGACCAGATTCACGGTCGAGCCGACGGTCAGGGGATGACCTTTCGAGCCCGTGCGCGCGTAAAGGTCATCGATGATAACGTCGTCGGGGCCCTTGAATGGCCCTCCGGCGACAAACACGAAAGGCTTGAGCGCGTTATAGCTCTCAAAGTCGATGCCCCAGATAGTCTCCGCCATATTGAAGTCGGCGATGGCTGGCGCGACCACAGACACATGCGGCAGTTTGGCCAGTACGGTGGCGATTTTCGCCGGAACCGGCGCGCCGCCTATCGAGCTGATAAAGCTGGCGCCCGGCGGTCGCACAATGATGTCGGCTCCGATGCCGCTGGTCTGGTTGCGAGCGTTGTTCACCATGCCGACCATAATGGCCACGATCGACAGGATCATCACCACTTCAATGGCGACAGCCACCACACTGATCAGGGTGCGCAGGGGGCGGTGCAGGACGTTGCCGAGAACAATCTTGTTCATTGAAAAATAAGGAGTTATACCAGAACCGGATGACAAGGATGAGCATCTCTGCCTGTATGCCGCAAAACGGCCTCCTTTGTCCTCTCAAGTGTAACAAAGTGGGCATTATCGTTTGTGGTTCAATACGGTACAGAATCAAGTACTGCGATTTTGCACCGATCCTGCGACCAAACATCCAAGTAGATTGCTGAAAAGAAAGGTAAGTAGGCAATTTATCTTTTGACTTGCGCGCCAGACAGTTTTATGCTTGTCTATACGCCACTGTTCCATAGATCAGGCAATTCACAGAAGGTCCCCCGGAAAGGCTGTGAGGATCGGCAAGGATAGTTAGGCACATGATTGAGTTCGGCCAGGAGCTGCGCCGGGAGCGCGAAGCGCGCGGTATCTCCCTCGACGCCATCACCAATGTGACCAAGATCAGCAATCGTCATTTGGTGGCTCTTGAGACCGACCATTTCGATGTGCTCCCTGGTGGCGTAATCAACAAAGGCATTGTGCGCGGCTACGCGCGGACCGTCGGCCTCGACGAGTGTGCATGGCTAGAGCGCTTCATGGCTGCCTATAGGGAGAGCGGCCAGCTTAAGGATGACGACGCTAATTGGATCGCCTTCGCTGAAAATGTGCAGAAAAATCGCCCGCCAGCAAGTGGGCGGCCGGCCATGCGTCTCAGATGGGCAGGCGTCGCCGTGCTGCTGGTTATTCTTGCCGCTCTCGGCTGGTTCGTATGGCACTACGTGAGCAACAAAATGTCCGCACAGGTTCATGTCCCGCAGAACTCAATCACCGCTTCCACCATCGCCCAGCCTCTTCGCCATTGAGTGGCCTCTTCGCCCCTGCCCCCGGGGCTTGTCGCATCATTTTTGCCTTCTTCGCCAACCTCCGTTCACTACTCTGCAATGACCGCTGAGAGCCGCATTTTCCCCTTTGACTCGAAGCTTTTGCCCCACATTTCGCGGTTTAGTACCATAAGAGAGGCACAGTAGCCCGTCTCCTGTTTCCGCCCGGTATCTCCTTACGAATGAAATCCAGGGCCGAACGATACTCTCACGGTGGCGGCGCGCCACGGAGGAATTTCCACTTGTCTCATCGCGATCGTTTTTTGTTCACTTCGGAATCAGTTACCGAAGGCCATCCCGACAAAATGGCCGACCAGATCTCCGACGCAGTTCTTGATGCCTGCCTCGAGCAGGACCCTTACAGCCGCGTCGCCTGCGAAACCCTGCTCGCCACCGGTCTCGTCGTCATCGCCGGTGAAATCACCACCCGCGCCTATGTCGACTTCCAGACCTTGGTCCGCGGCGTGGTCGCCGCCATCGGCTACGACAACGCCCTCTACGGCTTCGACTCGAACACCTGCGCCGTCATCTCATCCATCAACAAGCAGTCGGGCGACATTGCCATGGGCGTGGACACCGGCGGCGCCGGCGACCAGGGCATGATGTTCGGCTACGCCAGCAATGAGACCGAAGAACTGATGCCCGCGGCCATCTCCTTTGCGCACCGCCTCACCCGCCGCCTCACTGAAGTTCGCAAATCGGGTCAGATGCCCTACCTCCGCGCCGACGGCAAGAGCCAAGTCACCATTGAGTACGATGCAAAGACCCACAAGCCCCTCCGCATCGACGCCGTGGTGATTTCCTCGCAGCACTCTGAGACCGTCTCCAACGAGGAGCTGCGCGCCGACATCCTGAAGAATGTCATCCAGGCCGTGCTTCCTGCCAACCTGCTCGATGAGAACACCAAGTACCACATCAACCCCACCGGACGCTTCGTAGTCGGCGGTCCTATGGGCGACAGCGGACTCACTGGCCGCAAGATCATCGTGGACACCTACGGCGGCATGGGCCGTCACGGTGGCGGCGCCTTCAGCGGCAAGGACCCGACAAAGGTTGACCGCTCCGCTGCCTACATGGCCCGCTACATCGCCAAGAACATCGTGGCCGCCGGTCTCGCCGAACGCTGCGAAGTGCAGCTCGCCTACGCCATCGGCGTTGCCGAGCCGGTCAGCGTGCTCGTCGACACCTTCGGCACCGGAACCGTGGATGAGAAGAAGCTCGAAGAACTGGTCCGCGCCAACTTCAAGCTCACGCCCAAGGGCATCATCGAAAGCCTCGACCTTCGTCGCCCCATCTACCGTAAGACCGCGGCTTACGGCCACTTCGGCCGCAACGAGCCGGGCTTCAGCTGGGAGGCAACCGACAAGGCCGCCGCACTCAAGGAGCAGGCCGCCAAATTGACCGCCACGGCTACCACCTAAACGAACGGTCACAACGCAATTCGAAAGGCAGACTCCTCACGAGTCTGCCTTTTGTGCTCTCAGAACCGAATCTCAGAGCAAAGAGTGCATTGGCCTGTTGGCGACAGTTGACACTTCACCGTAACGAGGACTGATGCAAACTAAGCTGTCGATACGTCTGCCGCGGCCGACCGCACCGTCTCAGGGTATGCGGCCGAAGGGACCCACACCGAACGCTTTGGACCTCACGCGGTTGTAGGTGTTTCTTCCGGCGGACGTGACCGAAAGAATTGGGCGAAGCTGGACCGGTAGCGAAGAAAAACGATGATCCAGGGTATGGTCGCGAGCAATGCTCTGCTGATACCGCCTGGATCCATCGTGATGTGGTAGGTCAAAATGTTGACCAGCACCGGAGCCAGAATCGCCAGGGCAAGAGGCACAAAACACCCAGAGAGTAGGAGTATGCCGCCAATGATCTGCACCAGAAAGACCATGGCCATATAGTGCGAAGCAGACATCGCGACGAGGAACTGGAGAGCTACAGGATTGGCCGGTAGCGGTTGGTGGATGAAATGCAGGAATCCGTTCAGTCCGAAGACAGTGAACAGAAGACCCAATAGGTAGCGGGAAACCGTTGCTGCGATCTTCATATCAGTTACCTCGAAAAAGTGATGTCAGATGAATTCGTGTACAGGCAGTTAGACCACCTGCGCGGCCACTGCCTCGACGTAGGGCTGCAGGACCGCCGCGCGATCGGCGCTCGCGGGCCGGAGACCGGCGGTTCCACCAGCGTTGATAAAGATGGTCTGCGTAACGCCGAGAAATGCGAAGAATGCGCGGAGATAAGGTTCGGTGAAGTTGTACGCCGCCAATGGGCTTCCTGCGTCGTATTTCTGACCGGAAGCAACGAGAAAAGTCGCCTTCTTATCGTTCAACAATCCTCGCGGCCGTCCTTCAGCGTAAGTGAATGTCTTCCCCGCGCGTGCAATGAGATCGATCCACAGCTTTGCCGTGGAGGGAATATTGAAGTTGTGCATCGGCACACCAATCACATATTCATCTGCTGCTTCGAGTTCGGCAATCAACGTGTCGGAAAGCTCTAGAATCTGCTTCTGTTCCGGGCCGCGGCTTTCTTCGGGCATATAGGCTGCACCGACCCATTGGGCGGTGACAGGGGCCAGCGGAGTTCGGTTCAGGTCTCTGGAAATCACACTTCCATCCGGATGGAGAGCCCTCCATCTCTGCACGAACTCTTCGGTAAGCTGGCGCGAAACCGAGCCCTGAAACATCGGGCTGGAATCTACGCGTAACAAAGTTGGCATAGCTGTTGTCCCTCCTCAACGGGTGCAGCAATAAAGTCATAACTCCGGGCGGACTGTCCGTCGGTGCCGGCACTGCGAAGAGAACCCGAAGCCTTGGCGTCTGGCGACGGCGGCAGTAATGAGGGAGCCATCTCCCCGGCTCGCCGCAGCCTCACTCCGTGACCGCCGCTCGTTTCCTCCTGGCTCTGGTCCTTTTCGATACACTGCCTCGAACAACTAGCCTGCGAAAGACCTGCTGAGGCCTTCGAGGTGTTTTTGGTCGTCGGAGGCCAGATTTCCGTTTATCGCCACCCGGTCCTGCGGGTGCTCCTGGAAAAGGATGAGGAGTCCGGGAAGGTTGTTATACGCCTTGGCGACTGCGGCGTTGACGTTCTTTATAAACTTCCGTTTTGCCTCAACGGGTAGTCCCGCTGGGACGTACGGAATAAAGACGGGTCTCGGGGGCTCCGATCCCAATTGGCCGTTTTGACTCACGCTGTCCGAAGACCACTCACGCACGTAGATCCGATGATCGTGCGGATATGGCCAGGCTTCGTTTATCGCCTCATAGAGGCCCTTGACCAGTTCCTTCTTCTCTTTGAACTCGATCCCTTCGGGTACATCAAGATATGCGATTGGCATGCATTTCCTCCTGCTGATTTCGCCAGCTTTCATTGGCGTTATGGATTACAAGATGAGCCAGCACGGTGATACGGTGTGGTACTTTGTTACTGTAACTCTGATAGACAGGAGATATCAGCAATGGAACTCAGGCACGTGCGATACTTTGTTGCGGTTGCCGAAATCTTGAACTTTCGGCAGGCAAGCAAACAGCTACACGTCTCCCAGCCTTCGCTGAGCGTCCAAATCAAACAACTTGAAGATGAGCTGGGGGTTCCCCTTTTTTGGCGATCCAGGCGGCGAGTTGAAATCACCCGCGCGGGCGAGGTTTTCTTGTCCGCGGCACGTGAAATCCTGCTGAGACTTCAGCAGGCTTCGGCAGCGGCACTTCATGCAGAGAGCGGTGAGGTAGGAACAATCCGGCTTGGGTTCATTCCGACTGCGGGCTTCCATATTCTTCCCAGGTTTCTCGAGAAGATCAGAAGCACTCTTCCACTTGTGAATGTGGAGCTTAAGGAGGTGAACGAAGTCCCCCAAATCACAGGACTACGTTCGGGAACCCTTGATGTCTGCATTGGTCACTTGAGCCGTACCTACGAGCAAATCGAGAACATGCTGCTGATTCGCGAGCCACTTGTTGTGGCCCTCCCGAAAGCTCACCGCGCAGCCCGCAAGAAAATCGTAGGCGTAAGAGATCTTGAAGGTGAGCTCTTGATTATGCCGTCGAAGGAGCTGTTGCCAAATGTGCATCAACTGATTGCGACGGCCTTTCTGAAGAATCGCATGGCGCTGGACAGATATCAAATTGCGGAACATTTTCAGACCGCCGTCAACCTGACAAATGCCTGCGTGGGATTTGCGTTCCTTCCGTCCTCTGCAAAAGATTTTGTTCCTGACGGGGTCGTGTTACGGACCCCAGGTTTTTCTATTGGACCGTTGGAGACGTTTGCTCTATGGTCGCGCGGCAACGTAGACCCGCTCATTCACCGCGTCCGCACCCTTCTCAAAGAAATCAAGAAGGAATTATAAGAGCAGGCTCATCGTTCAACACAAGGTCGTGCAAGAGATTTCTGCGCGCCTATTCTGCTGGCCTAGACGGAACCGGACAACTCACTATCGAGAAGCGAGACAGGGTATGTATCGAAAAAACGGGCTTTAGTTTCTGATCTTCTACGGGTCACCAGTGAGTGCGAAATCGTCGATGCACTCAGCCATCCGCTTCTTAGCAACCCGCTATATCAGCCACCCGCCTCACCAGCGACCCGCCTCTTAGCCTAAACTCTCTTCATGGAACATCTCTGGACGCCGTGGCGCTACTCCTACGTCACCGACGAGAGCGATGCCCGCAAGGGCGTGCCCGCTGAGCTCAGCGCCTGGCCCGGCGACAAAGGCTGCCTCTTCTGCAACATGATTGCCGCCGTTGATTACGCCGTGGCGCAAGGTATGTCCCGCGACGAGGCAGAGCGCGCTGCTGGGATCGTTGTGCGCGGCGAGCGTGTCTTTATCTGCCTCAACCGCTTCCCCTACAACTCCGGACACATCATGGTCGTCCCCTATGAGCACCAGGCGTCGCTGGCCGCGCTCGTACCAGAGACAGCCCACGAGCTCATGGACTTCGCCCAGCGCACCGAGCGCGCCTTTGCCAGCTCCTACCACCCCGACGGCATGAACCTCGGCCTCAATCTCGGCAAGGCCGCGGGAGCTGGTGTAGCCGCACACCTCCATCTCCACGCGCTCCCGCGCTGGCTCGGCGATACGAATTTTATGACGGTAACCGGAGAAACCCGCGTCCTTCCGGAAGAGCTCGGCGTAACCTGGCAGCGGCTCCGCGAAGCCTTCGCACAAAAACCCTGACCATCCAATCGGCATCTATAGAACCTTTGGGGGTCCTGCAAGATTCTGACATTCAGGAGCGGAACAGGACCTCTCCGTTGCGGCATTTCGGTTCGCGACAGAAAGAGGGGCAGTGTCAGACGAACCGCATTCCGCGCCCGGCTCCCCCAAACCCCGCAAGCCTCTCTGGTTCCACCTCACAGTGTGGATCGTCTCCATAGCTCTGGTTCTTGCTGCAGCGGCACTCACCATCTTTGCCATTTATCTGCATCGCGCCGAGCCCATCCTGCGCCAGCGTGTGATTGAAACCCTGGAGACGCGCTACGACAGTCGGGTTGAGCTGTCAGGGTTCAGCGTTTCTGCGCTGCACGGATTCGAGGTAACAGGCAGTGGGCTGAAAGTCTTCCCAAACTCCCTCGACATGCAGAAGCCGCTCTTCGCGGTAAACAGCTTTCGTTTCCGCACCACATGGCGCGACCTCTTCCGCACTCCGATGCACATCGGCCTGGTGCGCATCAGCGGACTAGCCATCAACCTGCCGCCCAAAAGTCAACGCCACATCATCCCCAAACTCAAAGGCTCAAAGCCCGGCAAGATCGAAATTCTCGTTGACCGCCTCGACATCGACCGCGCTTCGCTCGTCCTCGGAACCAGCAAGCCCGGCAAAGTCCCGCTCGACTTTGAGATCTCCGACCTGAAGATGACCTCCGTCGGAGCCGGTCAGCCCATGAGCTTTCACGCCATCCTCGTAAATCCCAAGCCCGTCGGAGACATTAACTCGAGCGGCACCTTCGGCCCGTTCAACGCGCACAGCCCCGGAGACACACCCGTGAGCGGAGTCTACAGCTTTAAGAATGCCGACCTCAGCACGCTGAAGGGCATCGGCGGCATTCTGTCTTCCACCGGAAACTACCAGGGCACACTGAACAACATCGTGGTCGACGGCGAAACCGATACACCCAACTTCAGCCTCACCGTTGCCGGACAACCCGTGCCCCTGCACACAAACTTTCACGCTATCGTTGACGGCACCAACGGCGATACGCACCTTGAGCCAGTCGATGCCATGCTGCAGAACTCGCATATCGTCGCGCGCGGAGACGTCATCACCGTGCCTGGCCAGGGCCATCAAATTACCCTCGATGTGACCGTTCAGCCCGCGCGCATCGAAGACGTGCTCAAGCTGGCCGTCAATACCCAGCCGCCAGTCATGAGCGGCAACCTTGTGCTGCACACCCAGCTCGACCTGCAGCCCGGAAATGCATCTGTCACCGACAGAATGCGCCTCAAGGGCGCCTTCACCATCACAGGTGTGCATTTCAACAACTCAGATATTCAAAGCAAGGTGGACGAGCTAAGTCTGCGCGGTCAGGGCCATCCGGGGCAGATCAAAAAAGATGCAGAGCAGAACATCAGGCCCAACATCGCCTCCGATATGAGCGGGAACTTTACGCTCGCCAACAGCAACCTCACTTTGACCGGATTACATTATGTCGTGCCCGGAGCGGAAGTAGCACTGCATGGCTTCTACAATCTCGACGGCGGCCAGCTTGATTTCGCCGGCACAGCGCGGCTCAACGCAACCGTCTCGCAAATGGTCACCGGCTGGAAATCCTGGCTGCTCAAACCCGTCGACCCACTCTTCTCAAAACACGGAGCCGGGACCGAAGTGCCGATTCAAATCACCGGCACACGCTCCCATCCGGAGTTTCAGCTCGATTTGTTTCATAAGTCCAGCCAGAATTCAGTTCACAACGGCGGAAACATCACTCCTTGATTGCTCGCATATGCGATTGATATGGAAAAGGCCCGTGCAGATCGCACGGGCCTCATTGCAGTGCTTGTGAGTCGTGTTCTGGAGACCTATCGCACTCCCGTAGCCAACAGCGTTTCGGAGTGGCGCCGCGTGTGTTCCATCTCGTGCACATACGACTTGTACACCGTGATGTGGAAGCAGGCTTGGTAGAACTCTTCCTCCACATCGATTTTTCCTTCCTCTTGCAGCGGCAGCAGATACGCGCGCATCCATGCAATCTCTGAGAGCGACATGTGCTTCTTGCCAATATCGATCGTCGCTCCCATCTCATGCGGCGAAGCAATCTCTCCGGTCGCGGGAGCGGCATTGCCGTTGATCCGAATCAGGTGCCGCTGGAAACTCACCGTGCGCACCGCCGAGTTCACCTCCAGCGCACGATGGAAGCGCACATAGTGCGCATGCGCCAGGTTTTCCAGAAAGACAGCTGTCCAGGGGCGCGTGCAGCGCCGGTCCCGCGGCAGCGTAGGATTCGCCATAAGTTGCAGGCTTACCGGCAAAGGCACCAGCTTGCCTTCACGACGCATCTGGTTCAGTTGCGCCGTGTTCCGGATGCGCTGCAGCCCTTCTTCTTCATCCCGGCGGTTCTGCCGCTCCAGCGAAGCCAGAGAGCCGCGCAGCGGCGGCGGTACATACAAGCGTCCGTCCCGCATCGGGATCGGCGGAATCGTCTCCGCCACATTCAGGTTCTCAGTCTCGGCTCGCTCCTGTTCGACTTCCCGGGTTCTATGCTCCGCGATTCGATGGCCGTGCGCATATTTGTACATTTGCTTGTGGTTCTGGACCGCATTGTGCGCGCTCTTGGGACCCGACTGAACCGTGCGGTTGCGGACCGGCGACGCATGATGAGCTTTAACCTTGGACCCATATTTCGGATGGGGCACACGCTGAGAGTGAACTTTGCGATGGTAATGATGAGCCGGCTTTATGTGGTTCGAGTGATGGTGGACCTTGGTCGCCGAGGCAGAAAACGGCGTACACAGGCCAAGGGCCAGGACGAGAGCGGCGGCAGATTGAAAATAACGCATAATTTGGAACGGCAAAAAACCCGTCCAGAGCCCTTTTAGACTATCAAATCCTCCGCCAGACGTAAGTGGACATCTGGATTCCCCCTCTAGGAACCCGCAAGCCGCGCTCCGCGTACCATCCGGGAGGAAATCTTTGTTTCGATACCCTGCCGGGGTTACAATCTCGGCCAACCGCAAATTTCGGGTTCAGCACCTCGGCGATAGAATCATCCATCACAGCAATTTAAGGATTTCCGGGAGCCACCATGAACGAACTTGCCCAGCCCGTGCCCGCCGGCACAGAACTTACTGAAGTACAGCGCGTCATCGACGTCTTCGTCGCACCCAGCAAAACCTTCACTGATATCCGCCGCAAAGCCTCCTTCTGGGGACCGCTGCTTCTCATGATCGTAGTCGGCGTTGCCTTCAGTTTCAGCGTCCAGCAGAAGATCAGCTGGACACAGGTCTACGAGAATAACCTGCACCAGGCTCCGGCAAAAGCCGCCCAGGTCGAGGCCCAACCGAATGCCGATTCGATCAAACGGATTGGCGCAAAGATCACTCAGATCGTCAGCTACGTCTACTTCATTCCGGTGCTCATCATCACTGCTGTGATCGCGTTGCTGCTCTGGGTCACGGTTAATTTCGGCTTTGGAGGCACGGCAAAGTATGGGCAGATCTACGCCGTCAGCTTCTATGCCAATGTGGTCATGAACATCAAGTTTCTGCTCGGCATCGTGGCTATCTTCGCCGGACTCTCACCCGACTCCTTCCTCATTAACAACCCCGTGGGCAGCAACATCGGCTACTTCCTCAGTTCTGATTATCCGCTTTGGCTCCGCGCGCTCTGCACCCATATCGACGTCTTCGAAATTTGGGGGCTGGTGCTCTCTGTGATTGGTGTCTCCATCGTCGCCAAGGTCTCGAAGGGAAAGGCGGCTGCTGTGGTGGTCGGCTGGTGGGTCATCATCGTGTTGGTCACCAGCGGACTTGCAGCGTTGCAGGGCTGACCGCACCCGTCGCAATTGCCCGCCCGGCCCGCCATTCAGGCCTGCCGGGCGTCTTCCTTTTTGAGCTGCTTTTCCGCCCACAGCGCCCAGCGCCGATAGCGATCGCTTTTCTCTGCCTTCAATCCGTCCAGCACCCCATGCCGGTATCCGCCCGTATAAATCGAGTACATCACCGCCAGGGCGCACCCGGTACCGAAGAAAAACCCGAAGAAGAATCCAAGTATGGTGATCGAGAGCGCATTCATGTCGTAACAGCCTTCGACTCGCCGGCGGCTACGCTCTCCGGTGCCTTGCTCTCCATCTGCCTGATCTGCGCCAATGCGGAACGCAACGTTGTCACCACGCTGTTCGGCTGCGCATTGCCGAACCTCGACCGCAGCTCTTCCGGGTCATCATGGTCGCCCCACAGTCCCACGATCAACAGGTTTTCGGGCAGATGCTCGCGCAATACCTGCGCCAGTTTACGCGCCTGCGCAAACGCAAAGGGAGGCACCGCCGAGATGCACACAATCGTGCCCACATCCTCCGCCAGCCGCGTCATGATCTCCGGCGTGAGCGCCGAGGCGTTCAGCAGCATGGTTTTGTGCCCGCACTGCTCCAGTAGCTGAGAAAACATCGTCCCTGCAATCTCGTCCGCGTGGTCATCCGCCGGAATGCACACCACAGGGCGGGTTCTGTCCGGTGTCGTTTGGTTTTCGGCGGGCTGCTCGATCTGCCGAGGCTTGCAGTCGCTCAGTTCCGCAATCAACTCAATCGAACTCTGATAGAGCCATGTTCCGTGTACTTCGTCCATCACTCCCTTGTGCCGGTCCTGCTCACTTAATATCAGCGCCGGCAGCACCACTTCGTCGTACAGTTCCACCAGATCGCGCCTCTGAAGGAATTTCTCCGCAATCTGCCGCGCCTCCACCTGGTCCATCGCCAACAGCCGTTCGTAGAAGTGCGCCTCTGGAGACAGTTCCGCGTCGTCCCCCAGCAGAATGTGCAGGAATCGCATCTGCGGTATGTGCCGCCCCATGACAATCAGGCACACCGTCAGCGGAGTGGACACTATCAGTCCGGGCCATCCCCATAACAGCGTCCACACCACCGCCATGATCACCAGCGCAAACGACGATATGCCCGTGCGCTTGCCGTAAATGTGCGGCTCAATAAAGTTTGCAATCACAAACTCCAGCCCCGCAAACAGCAGCAGCACCCACAGCGGATGCCACCACCCGTTGAATACCGCCAGCGTAAAGGCCACCGGCGCAAGTCCCGCGATCATCGTCCCCGCGTACGGCACCATACGCAGAATGCCCATCAGCACGCCCCACAGCGTCGCATTGGGAACGTGCAGCAGATATAACCCCACTCCGAAGACCACGCCGTAACCGGCATTCACCAGCACATTCATGATCAGGTACCGGCTGATGCGCCCCGCCGCTTCATTCAGCGCCTGCGTCATCAGGTTCAGCTGCCCTATTCCCGCCAGAAGCAGCAGCCGGTTGCGCAGGTCTTCCCGCTTCAGCAGCATGTACAGCGTAAAGATCAGCACCAGCACCAGCGCTCCCAGCGGCTTCAGCACCGGCCACGCATACTGGCTCAAATACTGATACTTGCTTCCGGGCTGCGCCTGCGGAACCACTTTCACCAGGACTGGCTGGCTCTCAGCCTGCAGGCGTGCCTGCTCGCGTTCGCGCCGCGTGCGCAGCTCTTCCGGTTTTGGCATGGGCGGCGGCGCAGGCTCCGTCTCGCCTGAGATCTCCGAGCCGATCTCCCGCGCGCTTCTCACCGCCATGCCCAGCGGGCCTTGGTTAGGCGCATGCAGGGCTCCCAGTTTGTCCTGGATGTTGTTGCGATAATTCGGCAGGTCTGTCACCACCGCAATCACCTGCCGGGCCACAATCCAGCCCACGCCGCCTGCCAGAGAAAAAGCCAATGCCGCCACCAGCGCCACCGCCGGCAGCCGGGAAATCCTCAGCCTTTGCAGCTGGATCACCGCCGGAGCAAGCAGAAAATTCAAGGTCAGCGCAATCGCCAGCGGAATCAGGATGTCCCGCGCCAGATATGCCCCCACCAGCAAAAAGGCCAGCAGAATCAACGGCTCCTCGCTCAGCAGACTTCGTCTTGATCGTGGCGCCGATGGCACGTTGGACGCCGGCGCTGGAACCGTCGGCAGGGAAGCGGGGGTTGGACCCTTACGAGACATGGGGTGGCTCTAAGATACCGGGGAAATCCTCCGTTCGCCAGCCGAGCCCGGACGCCCGGAGATCTGCCTCGCCTGGCAATGTTGTCGCCGCAGCTCTAACTTGAAGGAACCGCTGCGCCTCGTATTGCGTATTTCTCTATGACTGCGGCACAATCGCCACAACGCGACCCCGCCGCACAGAAAGGATCGCCCAGCCATGATCGCCGCCCTGCCGCCATCGGCCTCTGCCTGGACCGACGAACAACGTGCCATCTATTACGCGAATATGTCCGCCTGGCAAAAGGACGAGGTTGTCGGCGTCCTGCTCGCACTATTTCTCGGGACTTTCGGCGCGCACCATTTCTATTTGCGCCGCCCCGGCCTCGGCATCCTCTACTGTGTTTTCTCCTGGACCGGCATTCCCACCGTTGTCAGCTTTATTGAGGCATTCTTCATGCCGAGCCGCGTCCGGCAGTACAATCTCGCGCTGGCAACCTACTTTGCTTCCACCCTCAGCTCAATGCCGAATCCAGGCACATTCGCGGGAACCGTAACATCGCCAACTGCCTATCCCGCGCCTTCCTATGCGCTTCCATCCACCGGAGCCGTTCGCCCCTGTTCCCGCTGTGGAGCCATGATTCTCACCGGCGCAAATTACTGCGGCCAGTGCGGCGCCAAAGCTGGCTGAAGCCTGCGCCCATCGGCTCTATCGAACTCAACTTTCTCTCTTCTTAGCCAACAACCTTTTCCGCCAGTTGGCCCAGCCCCGCGCCGTCAGTCGTGGCCTGGATCATCGCTTCAAACCCCATGCAGGAGTTGATCATCATGTGGTAAAGGCGTCGGTCCGTCCAGTCCTGCTCAAAATAGCGCTTCACATAGGCCGCGCGCCGCCGGTCCGTCGCCGCCAACTCGCTCTCGGCTTCACTCGCATGCTCCGGGAAATGCTCTTCGAACCAGCGCACCTTGCGCCATTGCGACGCATACACGAACACGTGGAACGCCCCCGGCGCACGGGCCAGAATGCTCGCCGCGCCCCGGCCCAGAATCACGCAATGGCCCTCTTCGGCGATCTTCTGCAAGTATTCACGCACAAATCTCACCATGCTCTCGCTGTCGAAGACCTCTGACTCGGGCAGCGCCGGAAGCCGCTCGACCGAACCGTGCCAGAAGGCCTTGCCGAACCGGTAGTACCACGGATCGAGCCGTTCGTCGCACTTCTCGGCCAGGCTCTGCGAAACCCCGGCCTTCCTCGCTACCTCTTCGATCAGACAGCGGTCAATCAGCCGCCAGCCCAGGTGCTTCGCCAGCAAGTGCGCGAACTCCGCGCCCCGGCTGCCGTACTCGCGTTCCACCGTAATGACCCGAATCATAATTCAGCTCTCAACCCGAGCCGATGCTAGCACTTGTACAGAATGATTTCCAGCAGAGACGCAAAAGGCGTTTGTTGCATCAAACAAACGCCCTGTGCGGTCTAAGCTTGCGATCTAGTACACAACAATCGAGGAAATCCGGTTGTTCCAGGTATGTCCCTTCCGGAAAGGAACCGTCCGCAGATCGGAAACACTCCTGTCGAGTTCCGCGCTCCCGTTGCGGTAATTGCGATCATTGAAGATTCGCACCCGCGCACGGCCGAAGATCTGGATCGAAGAAATATTGTCGCCAAAACCGCCCGGCAGCGACGGCAACCGGTCCCCCGAACGGACGCAGAAATGGTGCCCACGGAACGGTGCGGTCGTGTAAAAGCAGGCCCCACTGCGAGGATTCGGTCGGCGGTCCCAGGAAGGGTTCCACTGGTTGTTCTGCGGCCCATAGGCCCAGTTATTATCCGGTGGCATACGCTGTCCCTGTTGTGCGTACGCCGACACCGCAAACCCCAGAAATACCAGAATCAGAAAAGCTGCAAAACGCTTCATACCTGTCCTCCTGGATTCAAATGCAATGCAACCGCCTTCCACAAATACCTGCGTGTGGGATGGTACTCACTCGACGCTGGGATGCAAATGTCTGCAAAAGTACTTGAGGGTCCCGCAAAAACAAAAGCGCCATCCGCATCGGGATGGCGCTTCGTTACTGGATTTCAGTCGGGAAACAGCTTACTGCTCGCGCTTCCAGCTGATCATCTCGCCCAGCGTAGTCGTTGAGCTGGAAACCGGGGCTTTGTAGGCCTCTACATCGGCGCGGCTGGCCTCTTCGCCCACTGCGCGGATGCTGAGTCCGACCTTCTTCTCATCCTGATTCATCTTGATGATCTTGAAGTCGTGTTCCTCACCCTGCTCAAGCTTCACCGGCGTGCCGTGCGCGTCCACCGCTTCGGACACATGGCACAGACCCTCCACGCCCTCGGCAATCTCCACAAACGCACCGAATTGCGCAGTCCGCAGTACCTTGCCGTGGACCACATCGCCCACGCGATGCTGTGCAAAGAAGGTGTCCCACACATCCGGCTGAAGTTGCTTGATGCCGAGAGACAGGCGCCGGTTCTCTGGTTCCACGCCCAAAACCACGGCCTTTACCTTTTCGCCCTTCTTCAGCACTTCTGAGGGATGCTTCACGCGCTTGGTCCAGCTCAGGTTGCTCACGTGCACCAGCCCGTCAATTCCGTCCTCGATCTCGATAAATGCGCCAAAGTCGGTCAGGTTGCGAACGCGGCCTTCCACATTGGTTCCGATGGGGTAGCGCTCCACCAGGTGCTCCCACGGGTTTTCCTGCAGCTGCTTCATGCCCAGCGAGATGCGCCTGTCCGCCGGATTCACCGCCAGAACCACCGTCTCAACCTCGTCGCCCGGCTTCACCAGCTTTGAGGGATGCTTCATCCGCTTCGACCAGGTCATTTCCGAAACGTGTACCAAACCCTCGATGCCCTGTTCCAGCTCGACAAACGCGCCGTAGTCAGTCACACTCAGCACCCGGCCGCGGACGTGCGCCCCGATCGGGTAGCGCTCCACCGCATCCAGCCAAGGATCGGGCGTCAACTGCTTGAAACCCAGCGAAACCCGCTGCTTGTCTTTATCGAACTTCAACACCTTGACCTGAATCTCATCGCCCACATTTACCAGGTCCCGCGGATGCGTCAGCCGTCCCCAGGACATATCGGTAATATGCAGCAGGCCGTCAATGCCGCCTAGGTCCACAAACGCGCCGTAGTCGGTCAGGTTTTTCACCGTGCCTGTCAGTACGCTGCCCTCTTCCAGGTGCTCAAGTGTCACCGAGCGCTTCGCATTCTGCTCTTCCTCAAGAATCTCCTTACGGGAAACGACTATGTTGCCGCGCTTCTTGTTCAGCTTGATCACGCGGACTTCAATCGACTGGCCGATGTAAGCGTCGAGGTTGCGCACTGGGCGAACCTCAAGCTGCGAGCCGGGCAGGAATGCCTTGATGCCGATGTCCACCGTCAGCCCACCCTTCACGCGGCTCTGGACGATGCCCGTGATTGGCGTTTTGTCATTTGCCGCCTTCTCGATCGTGTCCCACACGCGATGCCGCAGGGCCTTCTCATAGCTCAGGATGTAGCCGCCCTCAGGGTCCTCCCGCTCAATCACGACCTCGACCGGATCGCCGGCCTTCAGCTTTGGCTGACCCGTGTGGTCCAGCACCTGCTCAATGGGAATCAGCCCTTCGGACTTCATGCCCACGTCCACCACAACATGCTTTTCCGTGAGCTTGATCACGGTTCCCGGCACAACAGCGGTGTCGTCAAAGGATTGCGCAGCAGCTTCGGCTGCCTGCTCGCGGTCGAATGACTCAAGCGCCGCGGCAAAATCTTCCATGCTGCCGAAATCAACGTCCTCAGCGATCTCGGCGCTTGCCTCGGTTACCGGCTCTGCGGGGGTTGCGGAAGTGGCTTCCGGTGTATGAGTGACTTGGTTGGGCGAATCGTTCTGATCCGCTGCGGCTTCAAGCGTAGGGGTTTCCATTTGGGTGTTCAGAGGTGTGTTCTCGACTTGTTCAGGATTCAGGACATCTGCCATAACTGCCAGCTCCGGGATTCTTTGGTCGGCGGTCCCGCTTGCCGCCCTGCAGAGTCACAAATAATCCCGTGCACGCACACCGGAACTCAGAGACCATGCAGATTTCTTCGCCGGTGCGTTAGATTCACGGCTGACCCGGGAAGATTCGGGAATCGAAGCCCTTCTCGTCCGGGTCTGCTCAAAGTCTCAAGGAAGAGACGAGGTGTGTGGCCAGTTGAGTGGCCCGGCACTACGTCGGCCTCCAACAGAGGGCTTCCGGCAGGCGGGATTGAGAGGAGCGGCGATTACAGCTTTGCGCATGAATCCCCAGCGCAAAGGCTACTCTTAAACTATAGGGCTGCTCGATTGGCAATGTCAACGAACGTCATCCATCTCGCGGCCATCTCAGCAGATAGCAGAGTGACTTTAGGCACCGTCCGTGCCTATCACGTAAAGCTCTGCCACAACAGAATCACGTTCAGCACGGTGATCACGCTCACCGTCAGCCAGCCCAGCCAGTGCGTCCAGCGGTTATCAACAAATTGCTTCATCACATCCCGATTCCCGGTCAGCATCAGCAGGGGGATCAACGCAAACGGCAGCGCAAAACTCAGCACGACCTGGGACAGAATCAGAATCTTCAGCGGATCAAGCCCGCTCGCAATCACCACCATCGCCGGAATCAGCGTCAGCAGCCGCCTTAGAAAAATGCTGAAGCGGATATGCAGAAAGCCCTCGATAATCACCTGTCCGGCCATCGTCCCTACCGTCGACGACGACAAGCCGGAGCACAGCAGCGCAATTGCAAAAATCAACGCCGAGGCAGGCCCCAGCAGCGGCCCCAGCGTGCGGTGCGCGTCTTCAATCGGATTCATAAGCTCATGCCCGCCGAATACAGCGGCTGCCATCACCACCATGGCGGAGTTCACCAGCCACGCCCCGTTCATTGCCACAAAAACATCAATCGTCTCGTAGCGCAGGTGCCGCAGCCGAGCCAGATATTTATGCCGCGCTGTCTCTGCCCGCTCCGCGTTTACTCGCGGCTGCACCAGCGCCGAGTGCAGATACACCACATGCGGCATCACCGTCGCGCCCAGCATGCCCACCGCAATGTACACGCTCTTGCTGTCCAGCCGCGGCACCAGCGTGCTGAACGCGATCGCGCTCCAGTCCGGGTGGATCATCAGCATCTCGATCGCATAGCACACGCCGATAATGCACACGAAGCCCATGATCGCCAGTTCCAGCTTGCGGAAACCCCACAGCTCAAGCAGCAGAATCACAAACACGCATATCGCGGAGAGCACCGCCGCAACCAGCAGAATCTCCGTCTTGCTCCACCCATACAACAGAAAGCGCGGCCCGAAGAGCAGATAAAACCCCAGCGCCGCCCCCAGAAACTCCGCCAGATCGGTCGCCATCGCCGAAATCTCTGCCGTAATCCATAGAAAAATCGTCACCGGGCGCGAAAATCGGTCGCGGCAGTTCTGCGGCAGAGTCTTGCCCGTGGCAATGCCCAGTTTGGCCGCCTGGTACTGCACAAGGATCGCCATCAGGTTCGACCACAGCAGTACCCATAGCAGCTTATAGCCGAACTCGGAACCGCCGGCGAAGTTCGCCGCAAAGTTTCCCGGGTCGATGTAGGCAATGCTGGCCACAAACGCCGGCCCAAAATACGACCACAGCTCAGACGAGCGCATGCGCGGCAGCAAGCTGGTCCGTTCGGGTCGGGTGGGTGTCGTAGCCATAGCTGGATACTAGTGTAAACTATGGTTAATACAGATGATTAAATTCTGGTTAGTATAAGCGCCAATAAGGCATCCTTCGCCCGGCGAATATCTGTATCCCGCCCATCGGGCACGCCGCGCAAAACTATCGCCCGAGCGGTCAGTCCTCGCCTGGACGGCGAGTCCTGCTGTAGCCTTGCCGTAGGCCGTTTCATTCGACCCTTTCACTCAGGAGTGCGCAGAAGCAATGAAGGTTCTTGTCATCGGTGCGGGCGGACGCGAACACGCCCTGGTGTGGGCGCTCAGGAAATCCCCTCGCATAACAGAGATCGTCTGCGCACCCGGGAACGGAGGCATCGCCTCCATCGCGCGCTCGGTCCCCGCCAACCTCAAGGACCTCAACGACCTGCTCCGTGTCGTCTCCGCCGAAACCCCCGACCTCACCGTTGTCGGGCCTGAGCTGCCGCTCTCGCTCGGCCTGGTCGACGAGCTCCGCCGCCGCGGACTCGCTGTCTTTGGCCCCACTCAGGCCGCCGCCATGCTTGAGACCAGCAAGGCCTTCGCCAAGCGCTTCATGCAGCGCCACAACATCCCCACAGCCCACTACGCCGTCTGCGCCGGGCAAAAGGAAGCCCTCGACTCGCTCCACCTTTTCCATTTTCCTGTCGTCGTCAAGGCCGACGGCCTGGCCTCCGGCAAAGGCGTCCTCATCTGCGAGAACAAAGCCGAGGCCGAACACGCCATCGAAGGCCTCTTCAACGGCAAGCTGCTGGGCAGTGCGGAAACCACCGTCATCCTCGAAGACTTCCTCAAAGGCGAGGAGCTGTCCTTCCTCGTGCTCTCAGACGGCAAGCACGCCACGCCGCTCGTTCCCGCGCAGGACCACAAACGCCTTGGCGAGGGCGACGTCGGCCCCAACACGGGCGGCATGGGCGTCTATTCGACTGACGCCATGCTCGACGCCACCATGCGCGACTGGATCCTCCACCACATCGCCCAGCCCACCATCGACGGCATGGCCGCCGAAGACACGCCCTTCACCGGCGTCCTCTATATCGGGCTCATGATGACCGCGCGCGGCCCTATGGTGCTCGAGTACAACGCCCGCTTCGGCGACCCGGAAACCCAGGCCATCCTCGTCCGCCTCGAAAGCGACCTTCTCGAAGCTTTGGAGTCATGCGTCGAAGGCCGGCTGAGCGAAACCGAGCTGCGCTGGAAGCCCGGCGCCTCCGCCTGCGTCGTCGCCGCCTCCGGCGGCTACCCCGGCAGCTACACCAACGGATACAGAATTGCCGGCCTCAGTGAAGCCGCCCAGGTCCCTGGCGTCGTCGTCTTCCACGCCGGAACCGCACTCGTCGACCGCGATATCGTCACCAATGGTGGACGCGTCCTCGCCGTCACCGCCACCGCCGACACGCTCCAGGATGCACTCCACCGCGCCTACGATGCCATCGCCAAAATCCACTTTGAAGGCATGTACTACCGCCACGACATCGGCCACCGGGCGTTGAAGAGGTAGCGGGAGTCGCGCTTTAGCGCCGCAAGGCGCGTCTGCCTGAACGGCTAGTTCTCCAGCTTCTTCGCCACCAGCTCATTCACCAGCCCCGGATTCGCCTGCCCCTTCGACAGCCGCATAACCTGGCCCACAAAAAACGCAGCTACCGTCTTCTTGCCCCCGCGATACTGCTCCACCTGCTTCGGATTCGCCGCAATCACCTCATCGATCATCTTCTCAATCGCGCCCGCGTCGCTGATCTGCTCCGGCTTCTCTCGCTCGTAGACCACCCCGAAGTCCTCGCCCTTCTCAAAGGCTGCATCGAACAGCTGTTTCAGCTGCTTTGAATTGATCTTGCCGTCATCCAGAAGGTCCGCCGCCTGCGCAATCCCCTTCATCGAAATCGGAGACTGCTCCAGCTCCAGCCCCCTCGCCTTCAGCCGGCTTGTCAGCTCGCTCTGCACCAGGTTGGCCACACGCTTGGGACTCTTCGCCGCCTTTGCCGCCGTCTCAAACTGATCGGCAAACTCGCGCGTTGCCGTCAGCGTTGCCGCGTCCTGCTCGGTAATGTCGTACTCGGCAATCATGCGCGCACGCCGCGTTTCTGGCAGCTCCGGCATCCGCGCGCGAATCTCCGCCTGCCGCTCCGCCGACACAATCAGCGGCGGCAAATCCGGCTCCGGAAAGTAACGGTAGTCGTGCGCCTGCTCCTTCGAGCGCATGGAATACGTTCGTCCCTCATTCGCATTCCACAGCCGCGTCTCCTGCACCACGCGCCCGCCGCTCTCCAGCACCTCCACCTGGCGCTCAATCTCATACTCCAGCGCTGCGCGAATAAACCGGAAGCTGTTCACGTTCTTCACTTCCGCCTTGGTGCCGAACTTCTCCTGCCCTCGCGGCCTCACGCTCACATTCGCATCGCAGCGCAGCGAGCCCTCCTCCATATTGCAGTCGCTCACCGCCGTATAGAGCAGAATCTCCTTCAGCCGCGTGAGGTATTCATATGCCTCATCCGGTGTGCGAATGTCCGGTTCGCTCACAATCTCCACCAGCGGAGTCCCGCACCGGTTCACATCCACATACGTCCGCGTCGCCGAGTCCGGAAACCCATCATGCAGGCTCTTGCCCGCGTCCTCTTCCATGTGCAGCCGCGTAATCCCAATCCGCTTCGGCCCGTTCGGTGTCGGAACCTCGATCCACCCATGCTCGGCCAGCGGCCTGTCGAACTGCGAAATCTGGTACCCCTTCGGCAGGTCCGGATAAAAATAGTTCTTCCGCGCAAAAATTGACCGCTCGCGAATCTCGCAGTTGATGGCCATCGCCGCCAGCGTGGCAAACTCAACCGCGCGCTCGTTCAGCACCGGCAGCGCACCGGGCAGTCCCAGGCACACCGGGCAGATGTTCGTATTCGGAGTCGAGCCAAAGCGGTTCACACAACCGCAAAACGCCTTCGTCTCAGTCAGGAGCTGCACATGCACTTCAAGACCGATGACGGGTTCGTATTTGGCTAAAATCTCCGGCGAAAGGCTCAATGCAGTGCTCATAGCGTGGTTTCAGTTTAGCAAGTCGAGGAATACATCAAAAAGCCGCGAACAAAGCTCTGGCGTTCGGTAAATCCTGCGTTAGCATCGTATGCGGTGAAGATTTTGCTCTGATCGAGTCTGAATGAAGATTCTGGATTTGCTGTTCGGCAAACCTCTGGCCACCAGCGAAGAACGCGCCGAGCAGATTGGCCCGGCAGCCGGCCTGGGGCTTTTCGGTATCGATGCGCTCAGCTCCGCGGCATACGGTCCGGAGGCCGCGCTTGTATTGTTGATCCCGCTCGGCGTAGGCGGCCTTCACTTCGTCCTGCCGGTGATGACCGCCATTATCATCCTGCTGACCATTGTCTTCTTCTCTTACCGGCAAACCATTGAGGCTTATCCCCACGGCGGCGGATCATACACCGTTGCCACCGACAATCTGGGACACGGCGCGGGCCTGCTGGCCGCAGCCGCGCTCATGATCGACTACGTACTCACCGTGGCCGTCAGTATCTCAGCCGGTGTTGAATCCCTCGTCTCCGCCCTGCCCGCGCTCCAGTCGCACACCTTGGCCATCTGCCTTGCCATCCTGCTCATACTCACAATCATTAACATGCGCGGCGTGCGCGACGCCGGCATAGCGTTCATGGTCCCCACCTATCTGTTCGTGGGCACGCTGTTGATCGTCATTCTCATGGGTCTGGCGCGCGCGCTTCTCAGCGGCGGCCATCCTCATCCGGTCGTTGTTCCCCCTGCACTGCCTAAAGCGACGGAAGTGATCAGCATCTGGCTGCTCCTCAAGGTCTTCGCCAGCGGCTGCACCGCCATGACCGGCATTGAAGCCACCTCCAACGGCGTCATGGCCTTTCGCGCGCCCACTACCACCAACGCCAAGCGCACGCTCACGCTCATCGTCGTGCTGCTGTCTGTTCTGCTCGCAGGCATCGCGCTGCTGTGCCGCATCTATCACGTTGGCGCAACTGCGCCTGACAGCCCCGGCTACCAGAGCGTGCTCTCGCAGCTCACCTTCGCCGTTCTGGGACGCAACTGGTTCTACTACCTCACCATGGGCACCGTGCTGGTTGCTGTCTCGCTGGCAGCCAATCCCGCCTTTCAGGATTTCCCGCGCCTAGCCAAGGCCATCGCCGAGCATAACTATCTGCCCCATGTCTTCCTGCTGCGCGGCAGGCGCCTGCTCCACTCTTGGGGAATCTACGCTCTCGTCTTTCTCTCGACGATTATCCTCATCCTCTTCGGCGGCATTACGGACCGCCTCATCCCGCTCTATGCCATTGGCGTGTTTATGGCCTTCACTCTCTCACAGGCCGGCATGGTCGTCCATTGGTACAGGCACAGGGGCAAAGGATGGGTGCGTCATGCCGCCGTGAACGGCTTTGGAGCCATCGCCACTGGCCTTACGCTGCTCATTGTTCTCGTTGCCAAGTTCATCGAGGGTGCATGGCTCGTCGCGGTGCTCGTCCCTCTGCTCATCTTCTTTATGGCCGCGGTCCACCGGCATTACAACCGCGTCAGCCGCGAAACCGCCGACCCCGAACCACTCAGTGTTAAAGAGCTCGATCCCCCGCTTGTCATCATTCCACTCGATCGCTGGAGCCGCATCACAGAACGCGGTTTGCGCTTCGCGCTCAGCATGTCCGACAACGTCATCGCCGTCCACGTCGAGAGCTCCGACGCCAAGGACAAAGGTATCTGCGACGATTGGGAGAATAAAGTTGCTGCTCCACTGCGTGCTGCCGGCAGAAAGGTCCCCCAACTGGTCAACCTCAAATCTCCCTACCGCTTTGTGCTCGCCCCTGTACTGGATTTCATCCTCGAAAAGGAAAAGGATCCCCATACCCAGCAGATCGCCGTGCTCGTTCCCGAGCTTGTCGTCAAGCACTGGTGGGAGAACCTGTTGCACAACCAGCGCGCCAACCTGCTCAAGCTCATGCTGCTGGTCAAGGGCAACCAGAATATCCTCGTCATCAACATACCCTGGTACCTCCAGCGCGGATAGGCCCGTTTTTAACCAGATCGTCTCATACGTTGGGTTAGCATCTTAGGCATCAGTATTTTCTTTCGCTTCGCGAAACCGCATGCAGATCCTCGATTTGCTGTTTGGCAAACCGCTGGCGTCCGGTGAAGAACGGGCTGAGCAGATCGGCCCAGCATCCGGAATTCCTATCTTCGGCCTGGACGCGTTAAGTTCTGCCGCGTACGGACCCGAAGCAGCGTTGACCCTCATGATCCCGTTGGGACTGCAGGGTCTTCACCTTATCATTCCGGTAACCGCGGCCATCCTCGTTCTGTTGGTCATACTCTATTTCTCCTACCGGCAAACCATTGAGGCATATCCCCACGGCGGCGGCTCATACACGGTGGCCACGGAAAACCTCGGCAACGGCCCCGGCCTGCTCGCCGCAGCCGCGCTCATGATCGACTACGTGCTCACGGCTGCCGTTGGCATTTCAGCAGGTGTGGGCGCGCTGGTGTCGGCTGCGCCCCAACTCCAGCCACACACGCTTGCTATTTGCCTTGTGATTCTGGTCATCCTCACCGTCATCAATATGCGCGGGGTGCGCGATACCGGTGTCGTCTTCATGGTTCCAACCTATCTTTTCATCGGCACGCTTCTCACGGTCATCTTTGTCGGCCTCGTGCGTGCGCTTACGAGTGGAGGCCACCCGCACCCGATTGCCCCTCCGCCAGTTTTACCTCCAGCCACGGCCATGCTGACCATCTGGCTGGTGCTCAAGGTCTTCTCCAGCGGCTGCACGGCCATGACCGGCGTCGAGGCCGTCTCGAACGGTGTCCTGGCCTTTCGCGAGCCAACAACCAAAAACGCCAAGCGCACGCTCACCATCATCATTGTTCTGTTGATTGCGCTTCTCGCCGGCATCGCGCTGCTCTGCCATGCTTACGGCATCGGTGCAACTAATCCCGATGCGCCCGGCTATCAGAGCGTGTTGTCGCAACTCACCGCGGCAGTCATGGGCCGCGGATGGTTCTATTACCTCACCATCGGCTCCATCCTGCTCGTCCTCGCGCTCTCGGCAAACACTGCCTTTGCCGACTTTCCCCGTCTCACGCGCTCCATTGCGCTCCACGATTACCTGCCGCACGTCTTCATCCTGCGTGGACGCAGGCTTCTATACTCGCACGGCATTTACGCGCTCGTGGGACTCACCGGGGCGCTGCTCATCCTCTTCGGCGGCGTCACCGACCGCCTCATTCCGCTCTATGCCATCGGCGCATTTATGGCCTTCACCTTCTCACAGACCGGCATGGTGGTTCACTGGTGGCGCAAGCGGGGGCCGGGATGGCAGACGCGAATGGTCATCAACGGCATCGGAGCAATCGCCACTGGCATCACGCTGCTGGTCGTCCTCACAGCAAAGTTTCTCGACGGCGCCTGGGTCACCGCTCTGCTCATCCCGCTGCTGATTCTGGCTATGGCATCGACTCGCCGCCACTATCGCCGGGTCGCCCGCGAGGTTGCCGATCCCTACCCGCTCAACGTCGTGAATCTGCAGCCGCCGCTTGTAATCATCCCCCTCGATAAGTGGAACCGCGTTACCGAAAAGGCTCTGCGCTTCGCGCTTTCGCTGTCTCCTGACATCATCGCCATCCATGTCCAGACCGCCGATGACCACGGCACGAGCGTCTGCGATGAATGGGAGCACAAGATTGCCGAACCGCTGCGCACAGCCGGAATGAAGGTTCCCGAGCTTGTGACCCTCGAATCACCTTATCGCTTCATCCTCGCGCCCGTCATGAACTTCGTTCTCGAAAAGGAAAAGGCGCTCGAACGCCGCCAGATCGCCGTCCTCGTTCCCGAGTTGGTCGTCAAGCACTGGTGGGAAAACCTGCTCCACAACCAGCGCGCCAACCTGCTCAAACTCATGCTCCTCGTCAAAGGAAACCAGCGCGTCATGGTCATCAACATCCCCTGGTACCTCCACCGCGGATAGCCTCAAGCCGCACCCTTCGATTCCTCTTTCCGCATCTCGCCGCCTTCCTGTACTCTGCTTCGCATGACCGACGCACCGGCCCAACCGGGCCTCAAGCGTTCCCTCCGCTTTCGCGACCTCACCCTCTTCTACATTGCCAGCGCGCTTAGCGTGCGCTGGGTGTCCACGGCCGCTGCGGCAGGCCCCAGCACACTTCTCATCTGGATCGTTGCCCTTATCGGGTTCTTCATCCCTTTGGCTGCTTCTGTCCTGGAACTTTCCTCCCGCTATCCCGATGAAGGCGGCCTCTACGTCTGGACCCGTGAAGCCTTCGGCCCATTCTCCGGATTCATCACCGCCTGGACCTACTGGATGAGCAACCTGCCCTTCTTCGCCTCAGTCCTCTACTTTGGCGCAGGTGCCTCGCTTTTCGCCTTCGGATCGCGCGGGCAACACCTCGTTCACGACAGCCGCTATTACCTGATCTTCACGCTTTTCTGGCTGGCCGCCATCACCGTGACCAACATCATCGGTGCCGACGCGGGCAAATGGCTGAACAACATCGGCTCGCTCGGCAGCGTCCTCCCCATCGCGCTGCTCATTCTGCTGGCAGCCGTCTCTGCCTCACGCTTCGGCTCGGCCACCGCCTTCCACGCGCACCAGCTCGCCCCGCACCTCGACTTTAAAAACGCAGTCTTCTGGTCCACCATCTTCTTTGCCTTCGCCGGATGCGAAGCCGGTTCCTTCATGGGCGACGAGATTGAAAACCCGCGCCGCAACATCCCCCGCGCGCTCCTCACCAGCGGAATCATAGTCGCCGGTGGCTATATTGCCGGAACCACCGCCCTGCTGGTCGCACTGCCTTCGCATGCAGTCGACGGCGTCAACGGCTTCATGCACGGAATGTTCGTACTCTCCGCGCGCATGCATGTCGGTTGGCTTGCAGTTCCTGTCGCACTTCTCATCTCGCTCAACATGGTCGGCGGAGCTGCCGCCTTTCTCTCCTCCACCTCGCGCCTTCCCTTCGTCGCCGGAATCGATGCCTACCTGCCCCGCGCCTTTGGACACATCCATCCCCGCTTCCGCACACCTTGGATAGCCATTGGGATCTATGGTCTCGCCGGAATCGTCACCGCCGCCCTCGGCCAGGCCGGAACATCCGTCCGCGGGGCCTACGACGTTCTCGTCAGCATGTCCATCTTCAGCTACTTCATCCCCTATCTGTTTCTCTTCGCGGCCCAAATCCGCCTGCAGCGCCGCCCCGTCGGCCCCGGTGTCATGCGCATTTGGGGTGGCCGGCCCGTCGCCATCGCACTCGCCTCCATCGGCCTCCTCAGCACAACCATCACCCTCGTGCTCTCCGTCATTCCCGGTGCTGACGAGACCAACAAGGCCCTCGCGGTCGCTAAAGTCATCGGCTCGACCGCTCTCCTCATCAGCGCAGGCGTCATCGTCTACGTCATCGCCGAGCGCAAGAAGGCCCGCACCGTTGCAGAGACCGTCCGATAGGTGATACTGAATCTTCCGGAGACCTCAGCCTTGTCCTCACCCACTGCTGCCGTACTCGGCCTTATCGGACAACCCGCTACCATTCGCGATCTGGCTGCACCCCCCTGGGACGCCGTCATCGTCGGTGCCGGACACAACGGCCTCGCCTGCGCCGCCTATCTCGCCCGCGCGGGCAAGCGTGTACTCGTCCTTGAAGGCCGCGAACGCATCGGAGGCGCCTGCACCATCGAAGAGCCGTTTCCCGGCGTGCGCATGTCTCCCTGCGCCTATCTCGCCGGACTCCTGCATCCGCTCGTCATCGAAGAGCTGGGCCTGCCCGCGCGCGGCTTCCGCTGGACCCCCGCCGTCAACGGCCTCTTCGTGCCCTTTCTCGACGGTTCCAGCGTTCAGCTCTGGGACGACGACGAAAAGTGCGATGACGAAATCCGCCGCTTCGCCCCACAGGACCTCGACGGCTGGCGCGCCTTCTGCGATGTCATCCGCCGCCTCCGCAACGCGCTCCGCCCAGAGGGCGAGCGCGACTTATGGATCGGCGATGCGCCCTCACCCGAAGAAATCAACGCCCGTCTCGGTTCCGACACCGAAGCCCGCAACGTCCTCTTCCACTGGTCCATGGCCGAATTCCTCGAGCACTACCTCACCGATGAGCGCCTCCACGTCGCCCTTCTCGGTCAGGGAGTCATCGGCACGAACGCCAGCCCTTTCGATCCCGGAACCGCCTCCATTCGCTTCCATCACGCCTCTGGCCGCCTCGGCGGAATGCCCGGCATGTGGGGTTACGTGCACGGCGGCATGGGCATGGTTTCGTTTTACCTTTGCGACGCAGCCCGCGAAGCCGGAGCCACCGTCGCCGCTGGTATTCCCGTCGCGCAAATCCTCCCCGGCGAGGGCGTGTTGCTCGAAGGTGGCGAAAGAATCTCTGCGCCAACCGTCATCTCCAACGCCGATCCGCGCCGCACCCTCGCCCTGCTCGGCAGTACAGCCGATCCCGCCTGGCGCGCACAGGTCGAGTCCGTCCCCATCGAAGGCTGCACCGTCAAGCTCAACGTGCTCCTGAACGAGTTGCCCAACTTCACCGCTCGCCCCGGCACCAGCCAGCCCCACCACTTCGGCCAGATCAACGCCCCGCTCACCAAGCAGGAGTGGAAGACCAGCTTCTCCGCCGCCCGGCGAGGCGAAGTCGCAGATCACCTCTGGTGCGAACTTTACTTCCAGAGCGCGCACGACCCCACCGTCTGCCCCGCCGGACAGCACACCATGAGCATCTTCGCCCAATATGTTCCCTATACCTTCGCCCAAGGCGCCGGATCAGCGCAAAACCGCTGGGACACCCGCCGCGACGAAATTCGCCGCCTTGCGCTCAACTCCATCGGCCGCTTCTGCTCCAACTTGGATACCGCTGTCATCGATGCCCAAGTCCTCGGCCCTCCTGACATTGAAGCCAAGGTCGGCCTGACTGGCGGACACATCTTCCAGGGCGAGTGCCTGCCCGGCTTTATGTGGTCGCGCCGTTTGTCTGCCCGCACACCTATGCCCGGCGTCTACCTGTGCGGGGCCTGCACCCATCCCGGCGGCTCTGTCATCGCCATCAACGGACGCAATGCAGCCATGGCCGTTCTGCAAGATGCACCAAAATAAAGCATTGACGAACTCCAAGCCACTGCCTATGCTGGATGCAGATCGGGTATCGGAATTCAGAGAGCTGTCGTATCCATCTCCTTGGATTCTTAATATTCAGGGCTGCCAAATGATTCGCACCTGGCCGCCATATAGCGAATACCCGGCTTCGACCTCCCCACACCAGCGCCTGAGAGGGCTGTATGGATTTTGTTTCCTGGGTACTGCAACGCCTTGATACTCTTCTGCCGGACGTCTCTGCGAGAACCACCATGGATTCGCCGCCCCAGCTTGATTTGAAGGACGAGCGTCTCCATAACTACCTTGAGCCAGATGTTCAGGCGGGAAGCAAGAGCCCGCGCCGTACTCGACGATCTGCCGCCTGAGAGTCTTGCCTAGCTCCGCATCGCAGCCACACCCGAGGGAGAACCTCGTCATCAGTCCGCGACTCCGTGCAGTCGCGCTCTATGTTCGTTTCTCACCCTTCCCAGCGCAGCTCCATCAGATCCAGCTCCCGCTCAATGCCCCGCAGTGTGCTTTCGCGGAACTGCCCTTGCTGACGCAACCGCATCAGCTCACCGCGCTGCGCCGCCCTTAGTTGCGCGCCCAGCTCGCGGTACTTTTGCTCCAGCTGCGCCTCATTTTGCGTTTCCCCCTCACTCTTACTGTCCAATCCCTGAAGCCTCTGGTTGTATGTCCGGATCATCTGATCGACAACCTTCGCCTCCACTTCATCCTTCGACGTATCAATTCCGTGCAGCGTGCGCAGCACAAAGCGCAGCATCTCGCGTCGCGCCTCCAGAGCGTCCTGCCGCGCCGCTTCCGGTTCAGTAATACCCAGCTTGCGAATCAGGGCCGGCAGCGTGAGCCCTTGCCCCACCAGGCTCGCCAGAATCACCGAAAATGCCAGAAAAATAATCGTTTCCCGGGCCGGGAACGGTGTCCCGCTGTCAGTTAGCACCGGCAGGGAGAGCGCAGCCGCCAGTGTCAGCACGCCGCGCATGCCGCTCCACGCCATCACCACCAGCTCGCGGGGATTTTGCCGCTGCACTTGTTGCTTCAGCATGCGTACACGAATCCACTGCGCAAAGTAGGCCCCTGAATAAATCCACAGCAGCCGCAGCACCACCAGAATTCCGAAGACCAGCGACGCCTCTGCCAGCATGTGCGACCAGGGCAATGGCCCATGCCCCCTGTTCGGTCGTATTCCATCCAGAATCGACGGCAATTGCAGGCCGATCACGATGAACACCAGTCCGTTCAGCACAAAATCAATCATGCCCCAGACTGCACGCGCGTCCAGTCTGGCACGGCTGCTCAGCGTCTCAGGAGCCGTCCGTCCCACATACAGCCCGCACGCCAGCGTCGCCATTACGCCGGACGCATGCAGTGACTCGCCCAGCAGATATGCAAAATACGGCGTCACCAGTGAGACCAGAATCTGCAGCTCGCTCGACGCCGGAAATTTGCGAACCAGCAGCTGGTCAAAGCGCGTCACCAGCCATGCGATCAGCAGCCCGGCCCCTATGCCGCCCAGCATCAGCCAGACAAACTCCCCTACGCCCTCCATAAACGACGGTATCGCCCCCGAAACCACCATCGCCGTCGTAAACTGTAGCGCCAGCAGCCCGGTCCCGTCGTTTACCAGGCTTTCACCCTCAATGATCGAGAGCAGCGAATGCGGCAGTCCCACCCGCGTCGCAACTGCGGCCACGGCAATTACATCTGTCGTAGACAGCACGGCTCCCAGCACCGCGCCGCTCCTCCAGTCGAAGCCCGGTATCACAAAGTGCGCAAATACGGCGATGCCCGCCACCGTGAACCCAACCAGCCCCAGCCCCAGCATCAAAAGCACCGGCATGTTGGCCCGGAACTCGCTCCACGGCGTGTTCAGCGCGCTGGCAAAAACCAGCGGCGGCAGAATCACCAGAAATACAAAGGTGGGATTCAGCGAGACGTGCGGAATCACATGGAAGAAACTCAGCACCAGACCGCCCACCACCAGAATGATCGGGTACGGCGTCTTGAGCTTCTGCGCGAACACCGCCAGCAGCGCCACCAGCACAACCAGAACCAGCAGCGTCAGCTCGATATGATGGATTCCTGAGCCCATACTCTCTTCGTTATATCAACCCCCTCGGTATACCAGTCGCGGATGGCTGGGAAATAAAGAACGAAGCATCCTCTTGTCGCTCCGCCAACTGACCACCCCTCAACCGGCCGGTTTTTAGCTGACTACGTTACTAGCTATAATCAAAGGTTGCGCGTTTCCACGCGCTGCAAGCTCTTGCAACTCGATTTTTTTGACTGAGCAAGGAAAGGATTTCGATGCCGACGGACGTAGTTATGCCCCAGATGGGCGAGTCAATCTTTGAGGGAACCATTACCAAGTGGCTGAAGAAGCCCGGCGACGCTGTTCAGCGCGACGAGCCGCTATTTGAAATCTCCACCGACAAAGTGGATGCAGAAATCCCCTCGCCCGCTGCCGGCGTGCTCAAAGAGATTAAGGTCGCCGACGGCAACACCGTGCAGATCAACACCGTCGTCGCCGTCATTGATGAAGCAGGCTCCGCAGCCGCCTCCGCTCCCGCACCCGCTGCACCCGCGTCCAGGCCCGAAGCCCCTGCGCCCGCCGCTGCAGCGCCATCTGCTCCCGCACCCGCCGCTGCGACTGGCCCCGGCACCGATGTCGTCATGCCGCAGATGGGCGAATCCATCTTCGAGGGCACCATCACCAAGTGGCTCAAGCAGGTCGGCGACTCCGTCCAGCGCGACGAGCCCCTCTTCGAAATATCCACCGACAAGGTCGACGCCGAAATCCCGTCGCCCGCCGCCGGAGTCCTCAGCGAAATCAAGGTCCCTGCTGGCAACACCGTGCAGATCAACACCGTCGTCGCCGTCATCGGCGGCGCGGCTGGAGCTTCGGCTCCTGCACCCGCCGCAGCGCCGGCCCCCGCCGCCACAGCTGCCGCACACACGCCCGCTCCTCCAGCGGCAGCGCCCGCTCCCGCCGCTGCATCAGCCGAGCATGCTCGTTCCTCGCCGCTCGTGCGCAAGATCGCCCGCGAAAACAACATCGACCTCAGCAAGGTCCCTGGCACCGGCGCAGCTGGACGCATCACCAAGGAAGATGTGCTCGGCTACTTGAGCGGCGCTCCCGCAAAACCTGCCGCAACTCCCGCGCCTGCTCCATCCGCACCCGCTCCTGCAGCGCCTGCCGCCGCCAAGCCTGCAGCTCCCGCGGCACCCGCCGCTCCCGCGCCTGCGCCCGGCGAACTCGTTCCCATGTCCAGAATGCGCTCCATCATCGCGCAGCGCATGGTCGACTCCAAGCACACCAACGCGCACGTCCACACAGTCTTCAAGGTGGACTTCACAAAGATCGTCAAGCTCCGCGAAAAAGAGAAGAGCAAGTATGAGCAGCGCAACGGCGTCAAGCTCACCTACATGCCCTTCATTACCCGCGCCGTCATCGCCAACCTGCGCAAAATGCCCATAGTCAACGCGCAGATCGAGGGCGACGCCATCCGCTATCCCAAAAACATCAACATCGGCATCGCCGTCGCGCTCGACTGGGGACTCATCGTTCCCGTCATCAAGCAGGCCGAAGAGAAAAACTTCCTCGGCATCGCCCGCGCCATCGCCGATCTGGCCGAGCGTGCCCGCGGCAAAAAGCTCAAGCCCGACGAAGTCGGCTCCGGCACCTTCACCATCACCAACCCCGGCATCTTCGGCGAGCAGTTCGGCACGCCCATCATCAACCAGCCTGAGTCGGCCATCCTCGGCGTCGGCGGCCTCTTCAAGGAGCCGGCCGTTGTCACCGCCGAAGACGGAACCGACTCCATCGCCATCCGCCACTTCCTGCACCTCACCCTCGGCTTCGACCACCGCATCATCGACGGAGCCGACGCCGGCAAGTTCATGGCCGAGGTCAAAAAGACCCTCGAAAACTGGAACGAAGACATCGGCTAGGCTGTATCGACATATAAGAGATTGCTAATTGGTGGATTTCAATTAATGAACGATGTCATTCTGAGCGAAGTTTGGCGCGTTTTCGCGCCAAACGCAGTCGAAAGCCGGCCCTGAGCAAAGCGAAGGGAACCTGCGGTTTCTGCGCTGGGCGATAAAGCGATGCGGAAACAAAGACGCTTGTTGAATTGCATGCTGCATCTATATGTAGATACGGCCTAACCAATCCAAATCCCAACACCAAAGGGCAGGCCGCCGCGCCTGCCCTTTGTGCTTCTCAATAACGGATCATCAAAACTGAAAAGCTACCGCGAGCGGATTTGAATCCACAAACCCACACCCATCCAGAACAAGCAACGTCACAGCCAGCCGAAAACCCGACGTAAACACAACAACCGCGTCGGCCCGATAGCGTAAACCTACGTCTGAGCGAAACCTTGCCGACTTTGAGGACTTATCAGGATCGCTGCCGCTCTGATAGTCTAGCGTTTCCAAACTAGGAGGACTTGTGCCCGAGGACGACGACCAACTCTCACTGATCAAACTTTCGCCAGAGGAATTCGCACCAGTTGGTGGTGAGAGTGAGGATGATCTACAGGGGCTCGATCCAAAGACCCTCTCAGAGGCTGTTGTTTTTGCAACGGACTGGACCGCTGAGACAATTCTTCGCCAGCTGGAGCGCGGGAACATTTACATGAATCCCAAGTACCAGCGACGCGACGCATGGCGGTCCGCAATTAAGAGTAGATTTATCGAGTCGCTCATACTCGGCTTGCCAGTACCTCCGTTGGTCCTTGCTGAAGCGAAGGGAAAGCGCGGATCGTACATTGTTATCGACGGTAAACAGCGGCTACTAACAATCCGACAGTTTGCTGCTCGTCCCGACGACTCAATATATCCGCAGTTAAAACTAAAGGGGTTGGAAATCAGACCTAGTCTAAACGGGAAGAGCATGTCCGACCTCGAAAGCGACCCTGCCGGCAAGTCCGATCTCGACGGGTTCCAAAATCAAACAATAAGGACTGTTGTTCTTAGAAACTGGCCCAATGATAGCTTTCTTCATCTTGTGTTTCTTCGCTTGAATACAGGAACGGTCCAATTGTCTCCACAAGAGCTACGGCAGGCACTTAGCCCAGGACCATTCGTGGACTTTACTGTCGAGTATTCAGGAAGCAGTGTTGGCTTGAGACGTTTGTTGAAGGCACGGGAACCGGATTTCCGAATGCGAGACGTCGAACTACTCGTTCGCTTCTACGCCTTTCAGAACTTCCTCAATAGCTACAACGGAAACCTCAAGACGTTTCTTGATAATACGTGCACTCGCCTGAATCAGAACTGGGATACTTCCCAGACATCGCTTAAGCACCAAGCAGAAGAATTTGAAGAAGCCATGGAGGCAACTTTCACGATCTTCGGCGATCATGCCTGCCGCAAATCTGATGGGCAAGGATATGAGACAAGGCTTAATAGAGCGGTGTTCGACATCATGATGTATTTCTTTGCGAAGAGGGAAATCAGAGAAGCTGCGGTTCGGCATGCAACGGCCGTCGAAGAGGAGTTCAAACGCATCTGCAGCACGGAGGGCGATTTTCTCAAGTCGATTGAATCCACAACGAAAAGCATCCCGGCCACACAAATCCGGCTGACAATTTGGGCTGAGGCTTTGAGCCGGATAACCGGTCAGCAGGTGGAACTACCAAAGGTTGGTTACGCATAACGACATGCCCCAATCAGTGCGCTTACTACAGCTGAAGAAACGGTTAACCATCCTTCGCCGCCACTTGCTACCAGCAGACCTATCGGCGACAGGCTCCTATTCACTGCGCGTTCTTGATAGGGCCCGAGGTTATCGAGTCCTTGTTCATGCGGAATTCGAAGCTTATTTGGAGGACCGGTGTTGGGCTGTAGCAAGTGGAGCGATACAGCAGTGGAAAGTTGATAAGAAACCGCGTCACGTCTTGATGTCTCTACTGACCCGCTGCGGTCCTAGCGCGTCGAACAGTCTTACTCTAGAAGATAGAGTTGGAAAGGCAGGAAATTGCTACCACCATCTAATCCAACAGAACCACGGCATACGCGAGTTAAACCTCGAGAATCTCTTGCTGCCTGTGGGGATTGAGCTAACTGATCTCGACGGGACATGGGTAAGTACGATGGATTCGTTTGGGGTGGCACTGACCTGCCCCCTTTTTCTCAACCATTCATAACTGGAGATTCTCCGTTGTGTTGATGGTTGTGATTTGCGAAGGGAGAAGGGCCATGGCCCTTCTCCCTTCGAGGGTTTTGCGGAACTCGTCTG
>Ga0335075_10000556_pt1 | contig 64562 bp, 61 predicted proteins | sample Lox_Sample_24_FD_206723 | JGI IMG/M metagenome (GOLD analysis project Ga0335075, IMG submission 206723) | Soil microbial communities from Loxahatchee National Wildlife Refuge, Florida, United States - Lox_Sample_2.4 | ecosystem: Environmental > Terrestrial > Soil > Wetlands | place: USA...
CGTCGGCGCGTTTGACGCGCTCACCGCTGACGTCGAGCGCCTGCTGGCCTTGTCGTTCGACGTGCTGACCACCCCCGAGCGGTTGGCCATGCTGGCGCGCTGCGAGCGGTTTCGCCGCCAGCTGCCCGCCGTCGAGCACCCGCTGATCAACCAGATCAGCGACCCGGACGACGATGGCCGGTAGAACTCTTGCCGCAATGGTTTCGGCGAGCATAGGGTTCGGATATTCAAATCCCTGACCACCAAACCGCCACCGCCAAGTCGGGACGCCGAGATCCTCGGATCGTGATCGTCGGCGCCGGCATGGCTGGGATCGCCGCCGCTCATGCGTTCCGGCAAGCCGGCTTCACCAACTTCACCATCCTGGAAAAGGGTTCCGACGTCGGTGGCGTGTGGCATTGGAACCGCTACCCGGGCCTGCGCTGCGACGTGCCTTCTTATGGCTACCAATTCGCGTTCGCGCCCAAACCGGACTGGCAGCACGTCTGGGCAACCGGTGATGAGATCCAGCAGTATCACCACGACCTCATCGAAACTCTGCAACTCGAGTCGCATCTAAAGCTCGGTTGCGAAGTCATTTCAGCGGAGTTCGCCGAGAACCGATGGCGGGTGTCCACCGCGGGCGGAGATGAGATCGACGCGGACTTCGTGGTGGCCGCCACCGGAATACTGCACCACCCTTACGTCCCGGACATTCCCGGCCTTGACTTGTTTGGCGGACCGGTGCTGCACACCGCGCGCTGGACCGATATCAACACGACGGGCAAACGCATTGCGGTGATCGGCACCGGATCGACTGGGGTGCAGGTTTTTTCCGCGCTGCAACCCCAGGCGGCGCACATCACCCACTTCGCTCGCACACCGCAGTGGGTGATGTGGATGCCGATGGGGCTGAGGCAGCCACGCATCGTCGGTCGGATGCTGCAGGCGCTGCCGACGCAGGAAAAAGCAGTGCGGCTATCGCAGCTCGTCGGTTCCGACTACTTGGTTGACCTGGTCATCCGGCCGACCTGGCGACGACGGCTGGCTCAGCGCTACGGGTGGATGTGCTTACGAATGCTTGTGCGGGACAAAGAACTGCGCGCCCGCCTGACCCCTGACTACCAACCCTTCTGCAAACGCCAGGTACTTTCCGGCAACTACTACCGGCGAATTTCCGAGCCGAACGCCAGTTTCGTCAGCGAGCCGATCGCCGAGGCCACCAGGACCGGCCTGCGAACAACGGATGGCGTCCGCCACGAGCTGGACGTCATCGTGCTCGCCACCGGCTTCCAAGCTCACAACTACATGCGGCCGATGACGCTGCGCGGCCGCGACGGGCTGTCGATCGATGACGCCTGGGCCAAAGGTCCGCGCGCGTGGGGAATGACCGCTATCCCCGGATTCCCCAATCTATTCACCATTCTCGGGCCTAACTCGCCCACCGGGTCGATGTCGCTGCAACACGTTGCCGAACTGACCGCAGGCTACATCGCCAGCTGGCTGCGGCGATTCCGCGACGGCGAGATCACCACCGTCGAGGTCACCGAGGAAGCCACCAGCCGCTTCGCCGACGACGTCGCCGAGGCGATGGGCCCAACGGTGTGGAATACCGGTTGCAACTCATGGTATTTCGCCGACGACAACCACATCGACCTGTGGCCGTTCGACCGCAAGCGGCTGACGCGCATGCTGACCGAGCCCAACGATGACGATTACATTTTCACGGCGTAAGCGGCGGCGACTTCTGCCGCCAGCCGGGCGTTGGACAGCACCAGGGCGACGTTGGCGGCAACCGACGCACCGTGCGTCTCGCGGTGGAAGAAGTCGAGCAGAAACGGCGTCACGTCCTTGCCGCGCACACCCTTTGCCCCGACGGCCGCCAAGCCGGCGGTGAGCACCCGGTCGTGCAGCACGCGGTCCATCTCGTCGCCCGGTGCGATGGGGTTGGCCAGCACCAGGCCGTACCCGTCGGTGCCCAGTCGGCGTCTGGCCCGCAGCACGTCGGCGACCTGTTCCGGCGTCTCCACCCGCCAGCTCACCGGGTAACCGGAGTCGGGGAGGTAGAAGCCGGGGAAACGGTCGGTGCGGTAGCCGATCACCCCGATGTTCAGCGTCTCCAACCGTTCCAGGGTGGCCGCGACATCAAGGATCGACTTCACGCCCGCGCATACGACGAGCACGCCGGTGCGTGAGAGAGTCGTCAGATCCGCGGACTCGTCCCAGCTGTCGCGCGCGCCGCGATGCACGCCGCCCAGCCCGCCGCTGGCGAACACCGTGATGCCGGCCGACGCCGCCAGGTGCGCCGTCGAGGCGACCGTCGTCGCGCCGTCGCCACCTCGCGCCGCCAGCACCGCGACATCGCGGACGCTGACCTTGACTACGCCAGCGCCCTCCGCGATGCGCCGCAGCGCGGCATCGTCCAGACCGACGCGCGGTTGGCCACCGATGATCGCGATGGTGGCCGGCACCGCCCCGCCGGAGCGCACCGCCCCCTCGATCTCGCGCGCGATACGTAGATTGTCCGGACGTGGCAGACCATGGCTGATGATTGTGCTCTCCAGCGCGACGACGGGCCGTCCGGCGGCCAGCGCGTCCGAAACCTCTGGATGGATACGCACGTAGGTCTACGACTCCTCGGGTACCTCGACGACCTGGTATGTCGGGTCGACCATCGACACCTGGCGATTGCCGCTCTGGCTCGCCTTTCCAGTGACCCGCAGCACCTGGCCCGGCTGGATGTCGTCGCCCTGCCCGGGCCGGAACGTCACGCGGATCTCGCCGCTCTCATCCCCGACCAAGATCCACCGAAATGTTTTCTGATCTTTGGTGACGTCTTCGACTTCGCTGACTCGGCCTTCGACCGTCGCACGGCGTCCCGGAATCAGGCTGTCCACCGAAATCACTGTCGCGGAACGCTCGGGATGCTCGTAATCTTGCACGGTCTGGTCCTCGCCCTGCCAAATCCGGTTCTCGACCTTCTCGAGATATCGGGCGATACGCACTTCCAGGGTGTCCGGGAACGCTTGGCGAATCCGGGATTGCACGTCGTAAGGCACGATCGTGGCGGCGGCGTCGGGAATCCGGCTGACCGCTTTGGAGATCTTGTCCGCGGTGCGGTCATGGAGCAGTCGTCCCAGCACCGGCGCATAGGTTCTCCGCGGCAGTAACACCGTCACGTTGGTGTTCGGGAGCTCCTTTTGCGCCTTCACGACCAACGCGCCAAGGGCGCGGATGATCTGTCGGTCCGGGCAGTCCACCACCCGAAGCCGTGTATCGAGATCGAAGCTGTCCCAACGATCCCGGAGCTGCGCAGCATGGGTCGCATCGATCATGAAGTGCACCGCGATCAGCTCGTCGGCGCGTAGTCCCTTTCCATAACGCAGTGCCTCGAGCACCGCGAGGTCCAGCGAATTGACCAAGACGAACACGCGATGTCGGGCATACTTCACCAATTCGGGCCGGTCGGTGCGGAAAGCCTCCAAGATCGCGGCCTCCGCCCGGTATTCCCGGTTGAGCCGGATCAGCGCGAAGACCAGTAGCGGGAAGATGACGACGACTAGCCACGCGCCTTCGGTGAACTTGGCCACCGCGAAAATCCCCACCACCACCGTCGACAGCACCGCCGCAGAGAAGTTGATCGCCAACTTTCGACGCCAGCCACGTTCGCGTTCAGTGAGATGGTGCTTGCTCATTCCGTAACCGGCCATCGAAAAGCCGCTGAACACACCAATCGCGAACAACGGGATCAGCGCGTTGACCGAGCCGCCGGTAACGATCAGCAGCGCCACCGAAAGCGCCGCGAGCGAGATGATGCCATTGGAGAAGACAAGGCGGTAACCGCGCTGCATGAGCTGGCGTGGCAGGAAGCGGTCTTCGGCGACGAAACTGGCCAACGCGGGAAAACCATTGAAACTGGTATTGGCACCGGTGTACAAGATAGCGGCACTCGACGCCTGCACGAGGACGTAGAGGACGTTGCCAACTATCCCGTTGCCGAACACCGCGCGAGCGATCTGCGAAAGCACCGAGGGATACTCGTCGAGGTACGGCGCGGCGTGGGTGGCATAGGCGAGGTAGCCGGTGCCGGCCAGCAGGAAGCCCAGGACGCAGGCCATCGCGGTGAGGACACGGCGCGCGTTGGGGCCCTGCGGTTTCCGCAGCACGTTAACGGTGTTGGAGATGGCCTCCACTCCGGTCAGCGACGAACCGCCGTTGGCGAACGCCCGCAGTATCACCAGGATCGTCGCGCCCATCACCAGACCGTTGCCATGGTGGATCGGCACCGTTCCGGCGAGGTGGCCCGGGTCATATTGCGGAAGGCCCCAAAAGATACGGCGGACCACGCCGGTCACGATCGTCCCCGTGACCATGACCACAAACGAGTAGGTGGCAATCGCGAAGGGCACGCCGGCCTCGCGCAATCCACGCAGGTTCAAATAGCAGATGAAGATCACCACACCGACCGTGATCTCCAGGCTGTAAGGCCCCAGCACAGGTACCGCTGACGCCACCGCCACGGTGCCCGCCGCCGCCTGTACCGCCACCGTCACGACGTAGTCGATCAACAGCGCCGCCGCCGCCACCTGCGCCACTTTCGGCCCGAAGTTGTCTCGCGCGACGATGTAGGACCCGCCGGCCTTGGTGTAGGCCATCACGACCTGTCGGTACGAAGCGGCCACCAGCGCCAGGATCAACAGGATGACGCCCATGATGGGAAGCAACAGGACGAACGCCGCCAGCCCGGCGTGTGGCAACAACTCGTTCAGGATCTGCTCGGGCCCGTATGCGGTCGAGGAAATCGCATCAGGCGAAAGTGCGCCCAGCGCAACCGAATTGGGTAATTTCTCGGAAGACAACTCCTCGGTGATCAATGGCTTCCCGAGAAATATTCGTTTGCACAGGTCTGAGAAAGACAGCGGTACGTCTTGCTCAGCTGATTGCGTCACGACCACTTTCCCTGTCCGAGATTCAACGTCTCCCGAAGTCTAGGCGGCATGGCACAGCCGACGTTCAAGGATCAGGCATCTACAAGCGTGGCTAGCGGACGAGCGGTTACCCGCGTGCTAGTCGGCTTCGGCGCGCGAGATCACCGACTGGCCGTCATCGGCGGTTTCCCGCGCGACCCGCGCGGCTAACGCATCGGGGTCCACTCGCGCGATCCGCGACTCGACGTCGTAGGGGACGATGATCGCGGTAGCGCCTTGGATTCGGCTGACCGCGCGAGCCATCTTGTCGGCAGTGCGGTCGTGCAGCAGCCGGCCCAGCAGCGCCGAATACGTTCGACGCGGCAACAACACCGTCACCCTGGTGTCCGGATGTTCCCTCTTCACCTCTAGCACCAGCTCCTGTGCGGACCGACTCAGATGACGATCAGGACAGTCGATCACCCGCAGCCGGGTGTCGTGCTCGAAGTGCTGCCAGCGTTCCTGCAATTGGGCGGCATGATCGGCGTCTATCACGAAATGCACTGCGGTGAGTTCGTCGGCGTGCAGCCCCTTCCCGTAGCGCAGCGCCTCGACCTCGGCGAGGTCGACCGAATCCACGAAAACGAAGACGCGCAGCCGCGCGTACTTGGCCAACTCCGGGCGCTCGGTGCGTGACATCTCCAGCACCGACGCCTCGGCACTGTACTGCTGGTTGAGCCGTATCAGGCCGTACACCAGGATGGGGAAGACGACGACGACCAGCCAGGCTCCTTCGGTGAACTTGGCCACCACGAAGATCCCCACGACGATCGCCGACATGATCCCTGCCGACAGGTTGACCATCACCTGGCGGCGCCAGGCGTGGTCGCGATGGGTGTAATGGTGTCGGCTCATGCCAAAGCCGGCCATCGCGAATGCGGTGAACACACCGATCGCGAAGAACGGCACCAGCTTGTTGACCGAGGCGCCGGTCACCAGCAGCAGCGCCACCGCCAGCACGGTCAGCGTGATGATGCCGTTGGAGAACACCAGCCGATGACCGCGTTTGGTCAGCGGCCGCGGCAGAAAACGGTCCTGGGCAACAAAACTCGCCAACGCAGGGAACCCGTTGAAGCCTGTGTTGGCACCGGTGAACAGGATTGCCGCGCTCGACGCCTGGACCAAGAAGTACAAGACGTTGCCGATCAGCCCTTGACCGAAGACCGCCCGGGTGATCTCCGACAGCATCGACGGGTATTCATCGATGTATGGGGTGGCGTGGGTGACGACGGCAAGCCAGGCCACACCGGCCAACAAAAACCCAAGGATCAAGGCCATCACGGTCAGCACCCGACGGGCGTTATAGCCTTGCGGCGTGCGAAAGACGTTGACCGTGTTGGAAATCGCCTCGACACCGGTCAGCGACGTACCGCCGTTGGCGAACGCGCGCAGCACAACAAGAATCGTGGCACCCATCACCAGACCGCCACCCTGGTGGACTGGCACCGCCCCGACAATCTGGGCCGGGTTGTATCTCGGCAAACCCCAGAAGAGTTCACGGATCAGGCCGGTCACGATCGTCAGCGTGATCATGAAGACAAAGGAGTAGGTGGTGATGGCGAAGGTCCGGCCCGACTGCCGCAACCCGCGCAGGTTGGCAATACAGATCAGGATCAGCACAGCGATGGTCAGTTCCAAGTGATAAGGCCGCAATACGGGGATCGCCGAGACCACTGCGACCGTCCCGGCCGCGGGTTGCACCGCGGCGGTGACCACATAGTCGATCAATAGCGCCGCCGCAGCGATCTGCGCCCACCGAGGCCCGAAGTTGTCCCGCGCCACCATGTAAGAGCCACCGGCACGGGCGTAGGTCATGACAACCCCGCGATACGACGCGGATACCAGCACCAAGATGAACAAAATGACGCCGATGATCGGAAGCAGCAACACGAACGCGGCCATCCCCGCGCGCGGCAGCAATTCGATCATGACCTGCTCGGGACCATAGGCGGTCGACGAGATCGCGTCCGGTGAAAGCGCACCGAGCGCAACAGGATTCGACAATCGCTCGGATTCCAGCTGCTCGCTGGTAAGCGGCTTGCCAAGTACTACGCGCTTCCATCCGTCAACGAAAGACGGTGAGAGGCCCGAGCTATTATCCGATTTTGTCACCACGTTCACTTCCTCCGTTAATCGCCGGCCTATGCGCGCACGTCATTTCGCAAGGACCTGTTGCGACTCAGGTGAATCTGTCCGGTTATCCGCACCGCTTGGTCGGGCTGGCGGGTCGCTTGCCCGCGCAGCATGGGTGATTTTGATTCGAGACTCTATGTCGTAGGCCACAATCTGCGCGCTCGCACCCGGAATCCGGCTAACCACTCCGGCGATCTTGTCAGCCGTGCGGTCATGCAGCAGGCGGCCCAGCAGCGCCGAATATTCTCGACGCGGAAACAGCACCGTCACCTTGGTGTCCGGATGCGCCCGAGTGACCTGCAGAACCAGCTCTTGGGCGGCTCGGTTCAAATTGCGATCCAGACACTCGATCAACCGCAACTCGGTGCTGTGCCCGAAGTGCTGCCAGCGTCGCTGCAACCGCTCGGCGTGCGCTGAGTCCAACACGAAGTGCACCGCGAGCAACTCGTCGGCGTGCAGGCCTTTCGCGTAGCGCATCGCCTCGATCTCGGCGAGGTCGACGCTGTCCACCAAGACGAACACTCGATGCCGGTCGTGCCTGTCTAAGACGGGACTCTCGTGGTGCGAGGTCTCCAACACCGAGGCCTCGGCCCGGTACTGGCGGTTGAGCCGCATCAGGGCGAACACCAGAATCGGGAAGACCACCACGACCAGCCAGGCGCCCTCGGTGAACTTGGCAATCGCGAAGATCAACACCACGATCGTGGACAAGATGCCTGCGGACAGGTTGACAACCAGCTTGGTTCGCCAGCCGGATTGACGGTGGGTGAGGTGGTGTTTGGTCATCCCGTAGCCGGCCATCGAGAAGCCGGTGAACACCCCGATCGCGTAAAACGGCACCAGCGCGTTGAGCGATCCCCCGGTGAGCACCAGCAATGCCACCGCCAGCACGGTCAACGTGATGATGCCATTGGAAAACACCAGCCGGTGACCCCGTTTCATCAGCGGTCGCGGCAAAAACTGGTCCTCGGCAACGAAACTCGCCAGCGCCGGGAACCCGTTGAAGCTGGTGTTGCCCCCGGTGTACAGGATCAGTGCGGTGGCCGCCTGCAATGAGAAGTAGCAAACCTGCCCGGTCGCTCCGTTGCCGAACACCGCCCGGGCGATCTCGGACAGCATTGACGGGTACCCGTCGACGTAGGGGGTGGCGTGGGTGACATGCGCCAGCCAGGCCACCCCGGCCAACAGAAATCCCAGGATTCCGGCCATGATAGTCAGCACGCGACGCGCGTTGATGCCTTCGGGTTTACGGAAGGCGTTGACCGTGTTGGAAATTGCCTCCACCCCGGTCAACGACGAACCGCCATTGGCGAACGCGCGCAACACGATCAGTACTGTGGCGCCCATCACAATGCCACTACCATGGTGGATCGGGACCGCTCCGGCGATGTGCTCGGGGTTGTAAGTCTCTAAACCGCCGGTGAATTCACGAATGACGCCGACGATGATGGTCATCGAGACCATGCCGACGAAGAAGTACGTCGGCATCGCGAAGCGGACTCCGGCTTCACGCAGCCCACGCAGGTTGGCGAAGCACATCAGCAGCACGACAGCCACGGTGATTTCCAGGCTGTACGGACCAAGGGCGGGAAACGCCGAGGCCACCGCCACCGTTCCGGCCGCGCACTGCACCGCGACCGTCACCACGTAGTCGATCAACAGCGATGCCGCGGCGATCTGAGCCACCCGGGGTCCGAAATTCTCCCTGGCCACCACATAGGAACCACCCGCGCGGGTGTAAACCATCACGACTTGGCGATAGGAAGCAGCCACCAGCACCAGAATCACCAGGATCACTCCGGTGATCGGAAGCAACAGTACGAACGCGGCCAGCCCGGCGGCTGGCAGCAATTCGATCATGATCTGTTCCGAGCCGTAGGCGGTCGAGGAGATCGCGTCCGGTGAAAGCACGCCGAGCGCAACAGGATTCGACAGTCTTTCGTGTTCCAGCTCGTCGTTGATCATCGGCTTTCCGAGAACGAGCCGCTTGTAGGCGTCGGAAAAAGACGGCGCAAAGCTCTGCCCGTCCACCAGTCTCGTCACACCAAATTCCTTAGCCAGATCTCGAACGTCCCGGGAAAGCGTACGTTGCCTTCTGCCGATCCCGCGCGCCGGGACGAGAGGGGCTGTGAGGATTTAACTGCCATTTACCAACGCGCCACCGGCCAATTCGTCAAATTGTTCGATCGCGTCGTCGGTCTTGGCGTCGATACCCCGGAGAGGTCCCTGGTCAGCGAGGTGACGTAAAGCGTATAACCGCGCGACGAGGGCTTTGCGGTCGGTCTGGCGGGTGGCTCTCTCCCAGGCCGCCTGCTCAGTCAACAGCGCCCCGGCGTACACATCGCCGATGAATCGGGTGAGCGGGAAGAGCCGAGCCTCGGCAACCGCGCCGTCGAGCTTGCTCCAAGCTGTGACAGCCGCCTCGAGGTCATCGATACGGCAGCGCACCAGCCGTGTTGTCTCGTCGTCGTCGGACACCGAAACCGCGTCGTGCATGCGCTCCAGCAAAGGCTGATGCGCCTGGGCGCGCTCGATACCCCGCCGAACGTCAAGACACAGGATATTGTCAGGACCTTCCCAGATAGTGTTGACCTGAGCGTCGCGGAGCAACCGGGCTACCGGCCAGGTCTCGATGTAGCCGTTGCCGCCGTGAACCTCGATCGCGTCCGACGCCATCGTGATGCCCAGCCGGCACACTTTGAGCTTCGTCACAGGCACCGCGATGCGTTGACGGATCGCGCGGGGCTGACGGTGATTGGCGAATCCGGTGCCGTCGAAAACCAGCGCTTGGGCGGCTTCGACGTCGACGATCATTTCGGCGAGCTTTCGGCGGATCAGCGGCTTGTCGAGCAACGCGCCGCCGAACGCCCGGCGCTGCCGCGCGTAGCACAACGACTCGACCAGGGCGCGGCGCGCGTTGCCGAGGGCGAACAGTGCGATACCGAGCCGGGCCGCGTTGGTCAGTTCCATCATCCGGCCCAGCCCCTTGCCGTCGGCCGGGCCGGTCTCTACGCCCTGGCCGTTCGACTCGCCGGACAGCAGGAAGGCCTCGGCGTCGACGAACTCCACCTCGCCGGAGGCCACCGACCGAGTGCCGAGCTTGTCTTTCAGGCGGCGGATGCGAATGCCGTTACGCGAGCCGTCCCGGCGAGTGCGCAACACCAGGAAGTTCGCCACGCCGCGGCCGGAATCCGGCGCGCCCTCGGGCTTGGCCAGCACGACGAACACCTGCCCGTCGCAATTGGAGGCGAACCACTTGAAACCGTTCAGCAGCCAGACTCCTTCGTTTCCGCCGCTGTCGCGTCGAGCCGTCGTCTCCAACGCGCCCAGATCGGAGCCGCCGGCGCGCTCGGTCAGTAGCTGAGCCGTCTCGCCCTCCCACTCGCCCGTCGCGAACTTGGCAAGGACGTGGTCACGAACGTCGGCCGGTGCGTAGGCCGCGACCAGCGACTTGACCATCCCGCCGCCGGTTCCCAGCGCGCACCCCAATCCGATGTCGGCCTGGTCGAGCAGATAGTTCGCCGCGTACAGCGGCAGCGACGGGTTGACGCCGGCACGTCGGGCATCGTCTTTCAGTGCCTTTTGCGCGGCCAGGACCGCCCTTTTGGCTTCGGTGAACGACGTCGGCTGGACGACCTGGCTGATGTCATGGCCCCACCGGTCGTAGCGCTCCAGCCGTGGTGGGTTGCGGTCGGTCTGCTCGGCCCACCGCGCCACCGGGCCGCCCATCAACTCGCCGATGCTGCTCAAATGAGGTTCGACGACGGCCAATTCGTCGGGCTGCAGGTAGTAGGCCATGGTGAACTGCAGGGTCGGGTCGGTTTCATACCAGTTGAGGCCGACGGCTCCGCGGTAGTTCTCCGTGCGGTATCGCTCTGACTTCTCCGGAGTGCTGAAGGGCAGCCGGTCCACGTCATACATACCGCCGAGTGTGGACTTAATGCACGCCGTAGACAATTTCGCGTGACATAAGCCCACGCTCGGCGCTAGGAAAGACGGTCGACTGCCGCGGCGATCCGCTCGTCGGTGGCAGTCAACGCCACCCGGACATGCTGGGCGCCGCGCGGCCCGTAGAACTCACCGGGCGCCGCCAGGATGCCGCGCTGCGCCAGCCACCCGACGGTGTCGCGGCATGCCTCACCGCGGGTGACCCATAGATATAGCCCGGCCTCGGAATGGTCGACGGTGAAGCCGGCCGCGCGGAAAGCCGGTAGCAGGACGTCCCGGCGCCGGCGGTAGCGGTCCCGCTGCTCCTGCTGATGAGCATCGTCGTCGAGGGCGGCGACCATAGCCGCCTGCACCGGTGTCGGCACGATCATCCCGGCGTGTTTGCGCACGGCCAGCAGCTCGGCGACCACCGCCTGATCGCCGGCGACGAAGCCGGCCCGGTAGCCGGCCAGTGAGGAGCTCTTGGACAGCGAGTGCACCGCCAGCAGGCCGGTGTGGTCGCCGTCGCACACGTCGGGATGCAGTACCGACAGCGGCTCGGCGTCCCAGCCCAGGGTCAGGTAGCACTCGTCGGATGCCACCAGCGCGCCGCGCTGCCGGGCCCAGCCGACCACCTTGCGCAGGTGATCGGCGCCGAGCACCTGCCCGGTGGGATTGCTCGGCGAGTTCACATACACCAGTGCGGGTGACTCCGGGCCGAGCTGGGTCAGCGAATCGGCGTAACAGATCCGAGTGCCGGCCAGCCGGGCGCCGACGTCATAGGTGGGATAAGCCAGCTCCGGCACCACCACGAGGTCGTCGGCACTCAAGCCCAGCAGCGTCGGCAGCCAGGCGATGAGTTCCTTGCTGCCGATCACCGGCAGCACCGCCGCTTCGTTCACGGCGGTGACGCCGTGCCGGCGTGCCAGCGCGGCGACGGCCGACTGACGAAGTTCCGGGGTGCCCGCAGTCGCGGGGTATCCCGGAGCGGCGCTGGCCGCGGCGAGCGCTTCGCGGATCGGCGGCGCCACCGGGTCGACCGGCGTTCCGACGGATAGGTCGACGATGCCATCCGGGTGCGACCTGGCCAGCGCCGTCGCGTCGGCCAGGGTGTCCCAGGGGAACACCGGCAACAGGGCTGACAGGGCCGACACTGGCCGGCGGTTCACCAGGCTGCTCAGTCGCCCTCGCCCTGCGGCGGCAGATCCTTGACGACCTGCGGGTCGTTTTCGGTCATGCCGACCTTGGCCGCGCCCCCCGGCGATCCGAGTTCATCGAAGAAATCCGCGTTGATCTGGGTGTACTGGCCCCACTGGTCGGGCACGTCGTCTTCGTAGTAGATCGCCTCGACCGGGCAGACCGGCTCGCAGGCACCGCAGTCCACGCATTCGTCGGGGTGTATGTAGAGCATCCGAGCACCCTCGTAGATGCAGTCGACCGGGCATTCCTCTATACAGGCCTTGTCCTTGATGTCGACGCAGGGTTCGGCGATCGTGTACGTCACGAAGGTCTCCTCCATGTGCTGTTGAATGTGGCTGATCTGACCCCTGAGCAGGACGCCCGGACTCAGTCGGTAAGCCGATGCCAGTGGGGTGAAAATCTGCCTCAGTGTGCCCTATGGTTTCGCTTCTCGGACGGGGATCCGTTGGTTACTGATACTAGACGTTGCATATATAAAGCAAGCACCGGGCGGCTGTGCGCGTTGCTGCCGTGCAACTCGTTGCATACCTAGCGCCGCGGTTGGCGGCCGGGCTCGAGGAGTGCGGCGCCCGCAGGCTACGCCGCGAGCGGACTGTATGTTGTGGTGCGCTGGCGTGCTGGACGACCGATGCCCTCGGCGATCGCAGCCAACTCGGCGACGGTCTTGGCCGATCCGTGTTCGGAGCCGGCCATCCGCGAGATGGTCTCCTCCATCAGGGTGCCGCCCAAATCGTTCGCACCACCGTTGAGCATCACCTGTGTGCGCTCGACGCCGAGCTTGACCCAGCTGGTCTGGATATGAGAGATGCGACCGTGCAACATAATTCGCGCCAGCGCGTGGACGGCGCGGTTGTCGCGATGGCTTGGCCCGGGCCGCGCCGCACCGGCGAGATACAACGGCGAGTTCTGGTGCACGAACGGCAACGGCACGAATTCGGTGAAACCTCCGGTGCGGTCCTGGATATCGCGCAACACGTTGAGGTGACCAACCCAGTGCCGGGGATCGTCGACGTGGCCGTACATCATCGTGGACGATGAGCGCAGACCCACCTCGTGGGCGGTCGTCACGATGTCGATCCACATCGACGTTGGCAGCTTGCCCTTGGTGAGCACCCAGCGGACTTCATCGTCGAGGATCTCCGCGGCTGTGCCGGGAATGGTGTCCAGGCCCGCCTCACGCAGGCTGGTCAGCCAGTCACGAATACTCAAGCCGCTCTTGGTCACACCGTTGGCGACCTCCATCGGCGAAAACGCGTGTACGTGCATCGACGGCACCCGGGCCTTGACCGCGCGCACCAGATCGGCGTAGCCGGTGACCGGCAGCTCGGGATCGATACCGCCCTGCATACACACCTCGGTGGCGCCGACGATGTGGGCCTCCCACGCACGCTGGGCGACCTCGGCCGTCGACAGCGAGTAAGCGTCGGCGTCACCCTTGCGCTGGGCGAACGCGCAGAATCGGCAGCCCGTGTAACAGATGTTGGTGAAGTTGATGTTGCGGTTGACCACGAATGTCACGTCATCTCCGACCGCATCGCGGCGCAACGAGTCCGCGAGTGCCGCAACAGCATTCAGCGCAGGACCGTCAGCGGTTGCCAATGCCAGGTACTCGGCGTCGGTGCAGCCGGCCGGATCACGTTCGGCCGCACTCAAGGCGGCCAGCACGTCAGTGTCGATACGTTCGGGGGCGCGGGTGGCCAACTCGTGTACCTGCGACCGGATCGAATCCCAGTCACCGAATGCGCTGAGCAGATCGCTGCGGGCTTCGGTGTTACGGCCTTCGGTGTCGATTGACGTGTTCAAGTCCACCCGGCCTACGGATGCCACGTCGTCGGGCTCCTGCCATGGCATTCCCACCGGGTTCACATCGCGGGCCAGCCCGGTGGCCGGATCGGCCAGCGCCGCGACGTGGTCGCGGACCCGCGGATCGATCCAGGCCGCCCCTGCCTGGACATATTTGGGCTGCGCTGTCAACCGCTCCACCAGGTCGTATCCCGCCTGTCCGGTCACGGCGGCGAGTTCGTCGAGTGCGGGCCACGGCCGCTCGGGGTTGACGTGATCAGGCGTCAGCGGCGACACGCCACCCCAATCGTCGACACCCGCGGCAAGCAGCGCCAGGCACTCGTCGCGGGACACCAGGTTCGGCGGCGCCTGGATGCGCATCCCCGGGCCGAGCACCAGTCGCGCCACCGCCACCGTGGCCAGAAAGTCATCGATACCGGCGTCGGGCGCCCAAGCCATCGCCGTATGTTCCTTGGCGCGGAAGTTCTGCACGATGACTTCCTGAACGTGGCCGAACTCCTTGTGCGACTTGCGGATAGCGTGCAGAGTCTCGGCGCGCTCGGTGAGCGTCTCGCCGATCCCGACCAGCAGACCGGTGGTGAACGGAATGGATAACCTGCCCGCGTCGGTCAACGTGCGCAGCCGAACCGCCGGATCTTTGTCGGGACTGCCGTAGTGCGCCAGGCCCTTGGTTTCGAACAGCCGCTGCGATGTTGTCTCCAGCATCATCCCCATCGACGGCGCCACCGGCTTCAACTGCGACAACTCCGACCAGCTCATCACACCGGGGTTCAAGTGGGGCAACAGCCCGGTTTCCTCCAGGACCCGGATCGCCATCGCCCGCACATACGACAAGGTGGAATCGTAGCCGCGTTCGTGCAGCCACTCGCGCGCCTCCGGCCAGCGATCTTCGGGCCGGTCGCCCAGGGTGAATAGTGCTTCCTTGCAACCGAGTTCGCCGCCGCGACGAGCGATTTCAAGGATTTCATCCGGTTCCATAAACATGCCGGCGCCCTGGGCGCGGAGTTTCGCGGGCGCGGTGACGAATGTGCAGTAGTGGCAGGTGTCGCGGCACAGATGTGTTACCGGGATGAACACCTTGCGCGAATAGCTGACCGGCAGTCGTCCACCAGCCCCCCGTCGTCCCGCCGATTCCAGACCGGCATCGCGTACCCGCACCGCGCTGCGACACAGGTCGGTCAGATCTTCGCCGCGCGCAGCCATCGCGACGGCCGCCTCGTCGACATTCAGCGCGGCGCCGTCGCGGGCCCGCCGCAACACCCGGCGCATCGCAGAGGCGGTGGACGCCGGCGGCACCGACGGGCTGGGCAGCAGGGTCGGCTCTTCGCCCGGAGTCAGCGGCACGTCTGTGTAACTTCCGTCCAGCCGGATTTCATCCGCGCCCAACCATCTGCGACCCCGACGCGTGCCATGTGCGCAACAGTAGCGTCCAGCCGCGCCTCAGCGAGTCCCTGCCCTCGTTCACAAGAAAGCCCGGGTATGTGTGACTCGTCAGCGTTCGGCGCGGCACCGCCAAAGTACCCACGCCGGTGGCAGCGCACCGGCCACGAGCAGCAGCAACGGGCTGTAGGCCAGCACTCCACGCCCACCGAAGATGACGTCGCCGCCCGGACCGCCCGCAGCCATCGCCAGGACCGTCAACAGCCAGGTCCACAGCGGCAGCGCGGCCAGTCTTGCTGATGTGGTCCATCGGCAGGCGGCCCAGACCACCGCCGCGTTGACCAGACCGCTGATCAACGCGCTGATGGGAAACGGGATCGAGCCGATATAAGCCGGCAGCAGCAGCGCCCCGGTGACTGCGGAGAGAATGCCGTCGACGGCGAGCAGCGCCAGAATGACGATTCGAATGGCGGGATCCGTTGCGCCGGTGTCGTCGATCTGCCCGACGCGCGGCTTGGTGGCGGTCAGGTGGGGACGCTGTCCAACTGTGAGGCGATGGACATGATCACCCACTGGAAGTTATCCAGCCGGTCCTGCCAGTGTTGCTGGTTGTAGTCCAGATCCGGATCCATAACGTTCCTCCCGTGGCGGCCTGCTGAAGAAGCCTACCGCGTGGCGGACTCGGTGAGGTCGAGTCCGGCGAGGAGATCGGTCTCCCAGCCGCGCTGATCACGATCGCCTGCGGCGCCGGCAACCAAGATGTAGTGCTCCTGGGCGACGATGGGCAGAGCCAGGTTATTCGACAACGCGCACGCCCGGCCGGTCGGGCCGACGACCACCTGGGTGGCGTGCGCAGCCAGCGCCGCCGTCTTGGCGGACAACGCATCGGAGTCCTCGATGACCGCGTCGATGTCTTCGTCGGAGTAGCCGAGGCTTTCAAAGTCTGAGAAATCGCCGTCGCGCGGTGGGATCACCCATTCCGGTCGTAAGTCGCCGGGGCCCAGCGTCTCCCAACCGGCGGTGAATGCGCTCCGGGCGATGACCGTCCAGTAGAACTTCGGCACCGTCCAGGGCATGCCCGGGTAGTCGTCGGTGCCGGCCGCCGCCACCGCCGCGGTAGTGACGACGTGGGCCTGCACATGGTCGGGATGGCCGTAGCCGCCGTTGGGGTCATAGGTCACGACGACGTGCGGCCGCAAGGCGCGGATGACATCGACCAGCGCGCCGACGGCTTCGCGATGGTCGGCGTCCATGAACCGCGGAGAACCCCGCCTGCCGCGCGGTTCGGTGCCGGCCATGCCCGAATCACGCCAGCGGCCCGGGCCGCCGAGGAACATCGGCGCATTCACACCGAGCGCACGCAGCGCCGAGGTGAGTTCGCCGATGCGGTAGCCGCCCAGTTGGTCGGCGTGATCGACGGCAAGTTGGGCCCAACGATCGCCGATCACCTCGCCCTCTTCGCCGAGAGTGCAGGTGACGACCTGCACTTGCGCTCCGCGGGCCGCGTAATGGGCGATGCTGGCGCCGTTGGTGATGCTCTCGTCGTCCGGATGGGCGTGTACGAACAACAGCCGCGGGGTCTCCTGCATGGGGGCACCATACCGGTGTGACGCAGTTAGCGAACACGTAACTCAGTGAGCCGCAGTCACAATCGGCGGATCAGCAAAGCCCACGTTTCGCCAAAAGAAACGCCAATGGCTACTATCAACGGATGCTACAGCAGACCGCTCGCACTCGCCGTCGGGGCAAAGAGCTCGAGGACGCGCTCTACGAGGCGACGCTGGCGGAACTTGCTGTCGTCGGCTACGGCGGGCTGACCATGGAAGGGATCGCCGCGCGAGCCCGAACCGGCAAGGCCGCGTTGTACCGGCGCTGGTCCTGCAAGCACGACCTGGTCCAGGCGGCGTTGCTGTACGCGCTACCGCCAGTGCCACAGCCCCGCGCCGACCGATCGGCGCGGGAGAACCTGCTGGCCGTCTTCGCCGCGCACTGCGACGTCCTTTCCGGCAAGACCGCGTTCCCCAGCCTGGCCATCATGAATCAGCTTTTCCACGAGCCGGAATTGCGTGCCATCTTCGCCGACGCCGTCGTGGCACCTCGCCTGCGGATCACCGAATCGATTCTGGAGGCCGGCGTGGCCAATGGCGAGATCAAAGCCGCTGCGCTCACGCCGTACACCGCGCGCGTCGGCCCGGCTTTGATCAACCAACAGCTCCTGCTCACCGGCGCGCCGCCGAACAAGCGGCAACTGGCGCACATCGTCGACACCGTGCTCGCCCCTTCGGCGCCGGTGCTCGCCGACGCTAGCCCAGGCGGGTAGCTGCGACCGCCCAGATCGGGAAATGCACCCGATAGTTATTCAGCGAGGGCGCAACGGTTTTCATCCGATCCTGCATTGGCCCGAACCGCTCGGGCGGCTGCGGACCGGGGGGCTACTGCCCGGTTTTGATCCACTGTCCGGCGTCGCCGACGATGCCGACCGGCACCGATCCCGAGAGGCTCACATTGAGCACACTGGGACCGGCGGCGACGATCGTGGTGTCCTGCAGGATCGGCAGCACGGTCGACATGTTCCACAGCTGCGGCTCGACCGCGTTGACCACGTCATTGATGTTCGCGGTGCCGGCCAGCGCGGCATCAATATTCGACTGGATGCTGTGATCGCAGATGCCGGTCAGGTTGGACGGCGCCTGTACCAGCGCCCCGGGCTCCTGCGCTCGGCTCGGTGCCGTCGACGTGGGCGCCGTCGGCGTGGTGGCAGGAGTGGCCCTGGCCGGCATGGACGGGTCGGATGACGCCGTCGGGGCCGCGGCCGTCGACACCGCCGTTGCCTCCAGCGCCGGGCAGCTGTAGCGAGAGGCCAGCAGCGTAGCCAAGTTTCCACCCGCCTCGCGCCAACCGACGAGGGCGTCCACCCGGTTGTTGACCAACGCGTCCCGGTAGAGCGCGACGGGGTCGAGCGCCAGCACAGTCGCGGCGATGCCGACGTTGCGTAACTGGTCGGCTGCGGTGTTGGCCACCGCCACCGATGTCGGGTCGTTCGCCGCCACACCGATGATCAGGGAGAGCTGCTTGCCGTCTTTGCTGATGCGCCCGCGGGTGATCTCCGGCGGCCCGGTGGTGGGCGGCGGCGGTGCCGTGGGCGCCCGGGGTGGGGGCGTGACCGACGCCGAGGTGTCGTTCTCGATTTGGTACCCCGACGCTTCCAGCAACCCCAACGCTTCGGTTCTGGTCAGCACCGGCGGCGCGGTCGGCACGTAGCCAGGGTCGCTGGGCGAGCGTATCTGCGCCTGATCCAGGGTGACGGTGTTGTCGCTGCCCGCGCCGACGGCGGCGAGCAAGCCGACGTCGAGCATCCCCAGAATCGCCTTACGAACCGCGGAGTCGGCCAGCTTGGGCTCGTTGGCGCGCAACGTGAGCTGCATGACGCGCGGGGTCATGATCCGGGCGGTCCGCACCGCCGGGATGGCCGATAACTGCGCGAAAGCCGCTGAGCCACCGTGCACTTGGGCCACCTGAGTGTCGCCGTTGCGGACTGAATCGGCCAGCGCGGCCGGCGCCCCGGCCCGCCGGAACAGGATCAGATCCGGCTTGGCCGGCGGCCCCCAATAGCGATCGTTGCGGGCCAGCAGGATTTCGTCGCGCTGCGGGTCGATGTTTTCCACCCGGAACTGTCCGCCGGTGACCGGCAGCGCGCTGGCCAGCCCGGCCGGAAAACCGCCCGGCACGTCCTTGACGATGTGCGCCGGCAGGATGTTGCTGAACAACTCACGCCACGCCGGGTATGGCCGGGAGAACGTGACCACCGCCTGCTTACCGCCATCGATCGACTGCACGCCGGTGATCAGGTCGTAGCCGGCCGGGTCGACCACACCGGGCTGGCTGACCATCTGCCGCCACAGGTACCAGAAGTCGTCGGCGGCGATGGGAGCGTTATCGGTCCACTGAGCCTCCGGCCGGATCTTGTAGGTCACCGTAAACGGGCTCTCGTTGGTGACATCGGCGGATACCAGCAGCGTCGGGTCCATCTCCCACCGGGATCCCGTCGGCGTGGCCGGGTCGGCCACCGGCCGGAACGTGCTGGGCAGCACCAGGGCACCGATCGCAGCGTTGACCGCGGAAAGATCGGATAGCAGATGCGGGTTGAACCCGGCGCCAATCGAATCGATGCCCATGATGATCTGCGTCTTCCGCAGCGGCGGCGGCGCGGAACTCCGCGATGTTTCGGTGCTTTGCGGGGCCGGCGGCGGACTGACCGTGCAGCCCGCCGCGGAGAACAAAGCCAGCGTCGAAGCCAGCACGCCGACGGTCAGCCAGGCGCGGCGGGCTCGTTTCGGCACGACCAACAGGGTATCGGGGCCCGACCGGCTCAACCTCCCCAGTCTCAGCGGCCGGTGCCGTCGCCGGGCGCTAACCCCGGGCCTTGGCCCGGGCCTTGCTGCGCGCCCGGGAGGTGGCGTCCAGTTCGACCTTGCGGACCCGCACGATAGCCGGGGTCACCTCGACGCATTCGTCGTTGGCGCAGAATTCCATGGCTTGCTCCAGGTCGAGTTGGAGCGGCTTGGCCAGCGTCTCGAACACATCCGCGGTCGACGACCGCATATTGGTCAGCTTCTTCTCCCGGGTGACGTTGATGTCGAGATCCTCCGGGCGCGGGTTGATCCCGACGACCTGGCCCTCGTAGGTGTCCTGGCCGGGCTCGACGAAGAACTGGCCGCGATCCGTGAGTTGAAGCAACGCGAACGGCGTGATGATGCCGGTCCGGTCGGACACCAGCGACCCGGTGTGGCGGGCCCGGATCTCGCCGGCCCACGGCCGGTAGCCGTCGAACACGGCGTTGGCGATGCCGGTGCCGCGCGTGAGCGTGAGAAAGTCGGTGCGGAAGCCGATCAGGCCACGGCTGGGTACGACGAAGTCCATCCGGACCCACCCGGCAGCGTGGTTGGTCATCTCCTCCATCCGTCCCTTGCGGGCGGCCATCAACTGGGTGATCGCCCCGACGAATTCCTCGGGGCAGTCGATCGTCATCGCCTCGAACGGTTCGTGCAGTTTGCCGTCGATCGTCCTGGTGACCACCTGCGGCTTGCCGACCGTGAGCTCGAAGCCCTCCCGGCGCATCTGTTCGACCAGCACCGCCAGCGCGAGCTCGCCGCGGCCCTGCACCTCCCACGCGTCGGGCCGGCCGATGTCCACCACCCGGATGGAGACGTTGCCGACCAACTCGGTGTCCAGCCTGTTGCGGACCATGCGGGCGGTGAGTTTGTGGCCAGACACCTTGCCCGCCAGCGGGGAGGTGTTGGTGCCCACGGTCACCGAGATGGCCGGCTCGTCGACGGTGATGCGCGGTAGCGCGTGGGCATGGTCGGGATCGGCCAGCGTGTCGCCGATCATGATCTCGGGCAGGCCGGCGACCGCGACGATATCGCCGGCCACCGCCTCGTCGGTGGCCGTGCGCTCGACGCCCTCGGTGGTGAGCAACTCGGTGATCTTGGCGTTGGTGATCACCGGCGCACTGTCCACCTCACGCATCCACGCCACCTGCTGGCCCTTGCGCAGGCGGCCGTTGTAGATCCGGATCAGCGCGAGCCGGCCCAGAAACGCCGACGCGTCGAGGTTGGTCACCAGGGCCTGCAGCGGGGCCTCGGGGTCGCCCGTGGGCGGCGGGATGTGGTCGAGCAGGACATCGAACAGCGGGTCGAGGTTGTCGCCTTCGGGGTTCTCGCCGTTGCCCGGTTCCACCGTGCTGGCGATGCCGGCCCGTCCGGACGCATACAGGGTGGGCAGTCCGAGCGCGTCCTCGGCGGCCCTCTGCGCCTCGGGGTCGAGGTCGGAGGCGACGTCGAGCAGCAGGTCATGGCTCTCGGAGACGACCTCGGCGATCCGGGCGTCGGGCCGGTCGGTCTTGTTGACCACGAGGATCACCGGCAGATGCGCGCCCAGCGCCTTGCGCAGCACGAAGCGGGTCTGCGGCAGCGGGCCTTCGGAGGCGTCGACCAGCAGCAACACGCCATCGACCATGGACAGCCCGCGCTCGACCTCGCCGCCGAAGTCGGCGTGCCCCGGGGTGTCGATGACGTTGATCACCGTGGTGGACCCGTCCGCGTGCTTGCGGTGCACCGCGGTGTTCTTGGCCAGGATCGTGATGCCCTTTTCCTTTTCCAGGTCACCGGAGTCCATCAGCCGTTCGATGGCGTCGTCGCCGCGGTGGGTCAGTGCACCGGACTGCCGCAGCATGGCGTCAACCAGGGTGGTCTTGCCGTGGTCGACGTGAGCGACGATGGCGACGTTGCGAAAATCCACGCCGGTGATTCTCGCAGTGCGGGCAGTTGATCGCGAAACTGAGCCCACGGGCGACGGCTGGGCATCGAATCTGCGTACGGGGCTGACTCGCATCCGCCAGCCACCGCCGACGGCGAGCCTGCCCGGCTTCTTGACTTCGACGTGGACGACGTCGCCGCGTTGTCGTCAGTACGCCTTGTCCGCTGGGCGTATTGCCGCCGTCAGCGCAGGCAGCCAGGCGTGGTCGGCGGGCACCCAATCGATTTCCTGCAATTGCGCCGCCGTCACCCAGCGCAGCGCGCGGTGGTCGTGCGGATGCGGTTCGCCGCGGATCAGGCTGACTTGGTAGGCCCGCAGCGTGGTCGTCGCACCGAGTGCAATGTCATCGCCCAGACGTTCTCCGACCGCGACTTCGATGCCCAACTCCTCGGCGAGTTCGCGGGCCAGCGCCTCGCGTTCGGTCTCACCGGCGGCGACTTTGCCGCCCGGCAATTCCCAGCGGCCCGCCAATTCCGGCGGCCGGAGGCGTTGTGCTACCAGCACCATCGAGTCGGCGATGACCGCCCCGGCGACCACGATCTGGTTCAGCATCGCCGGTGACGGTATACGGTCGGGAGATGGCTGTCTTAACGGATGAACAAGTAGACGCCGCACTGCCTGATCTCAAAGGCTGGGAACGATCGGAGGGCGCCCTGCGCCGATCGGTCAAGTTTCCGTCGTTCCTGGCCGGTATCGACGCCGTGCGTCGGGTGGGCGAACACGCCGAAGCCCAGGACCATCATCCCGACATCGATATCCGTTGGCGAACGGTGACATTCGCGCTGGTCACCCACTCCGAGGGCGGTATCACGCAAAACGACATCGACATGGCGCACGATATCGACGGCATCCTGGCGGACTAGCCGCTGCCCGCCCGGACGCATACAGCGTCGGCAGTCCGAGCGCGTTCTTGGCGGCCTTCTGCGCCTCTGGGTCCTTGGCGGCAAGGTCTGCGGCGACGTCGGAGCAGCAGGTCGTGGCTCCCGGAGACGACCTCGGCGATCCGGGCGTCGGGCCGGTCGGTCTTGTTGACGACCAGGATCACCGGCAGATGCGCGCCCAGCGCCTTGCGCATAGACAGCCCGCGCTCGACCTCGCCGCCGATCACCGCCCCGGCGACCACGATCTGGTTCGGCATCGCCGGTGACGGTATACGGTCGGGAGATGGCTGTGTTGACGGACGAACAAGTCCCCGCCGCACTGCCTGATACTCAACGGGTGGGAACGGGAGCAGGGGCCCTCGAGGCCTAGCTGTTTCCTCGGAAGGTTTCGACTCTGCGGCCTAACTTGGGAATCCCTTCGCGCCCGGCGGTCCCGACTGTGCCCTCGAACGCAGGCTGAGACGCTGACTAAATCTGCGGCGCAACCGCCAACAACGACTGGCGTCAGCCAGCTGCTCACAGCGTTCAGCGCCACAAATCGTCCGGTAGCGAGGGTGTCTAGTGGGCGCCGAAGACCGAAAGGCATTGCGCCACAATAGCAATGGCAGAATCGCGGTGCCGGCGGCATCAGCCATCAGACACTTCAATCAGCACTGGGTGTCGGCATGATACGCGGTGCCGGTCCTTGAGGCCGACTTTTTCCGGAAACTCAGACAAACCAGTATTTTTCATCAGTTTGCTCACAGTTTTCGCTTCGATGGGCTTAAGCTAAAGCTGCCCGCATGTGAAGTGAGGGTCACGCCCAATATCAGGAGATTAATTAATGAACATTCGCCGCATGACGCTCGCCGTCGGCGCCGCCACTGGTGGCGTGCTGGCCGCCGGCTTCCTTTCAACGGCTGTCGCCTTCGCCGACGGCGACGCAGCCGCCGCAACCGACCCCTTCACGGCACCCGGCACTGACGCCTTCACGATCGACGGCTACACCTTCGACCCGTACCTCGCCACTGGTACCGACGCGGGTGACGAAGGCTTCAACCCAGTGGCATTTGGAGACGGTGCGCCCAGCTACTTCGCGACTGGCAACGTCGACCAATCCTTCGACGTCTTCCAAACGGCCTCCGGTGCCACCACCCCCACGGACATCGGCAGTATCACCACCAACGAGAACGTCACCACGCTCTTCAACATCACCAGCACGGGATTCGAGGTCACTGGTAGCACGCCCGCCGCTGCCACGGACGTCCTGCCGGCTGACGGTTCGACGTTTGACGTCACCAACTACGGCGGCGGTTACTTCAACGACTACTCCGATGTTCTCGGGGGAACCGAGGCGGCGCCAACAAGCACTGTCACCGACACCCTCATTACGCCGTTCGGGGACCTTAACCTGACCCCCTACTTCACCGCGTTTGACCTCACGAACCTCGACCCGGCTTCGGCCTTCGGTGAAACGGCAAGCACCGCCGCCGCTGACGCGCTCGGCGGCCTCGACCCGCTGTCGTTCCTCGGTCTGTGAGGCTTAACCGAGTGAGCTGAACGTCTTTACAAACATCCCGGGTCGCCAGGGGGGCGGCCCGGGATGTTTGCCGTTTGAGCCGCCCGACGTGTTCACGCCGTCAGGCAACGAAACTGTCACCGGGATTGACGGGATCCCGCCGCTATTCCAGGGCGTTCCGGGGACGCCGCCGTCGACGACACCACCGCGCACGGCACTTCTACCACCCCGGTCGTCGTCGGGACGGAGACTGCTCAACACAGTCAATGGACGTTCCCGGGCGGCGACACCAACACGGAGTGCACCGTCGGAGAGAACTCATTCGACAACACTGCGGTTGGCGTGCCTGCGTTCACTGACCCGCCCGGGGAGCGATCGGTCTAGGACACGTTCAACTTCGGTGGCGGCCTGGAGAATGTCGACTCCGACGTCCTCTCGCTGCTTAACCTCAGCTCGTTGGTGGACGCGTTCGGGCTCAGCCCGGCCGACTTCGTCACGTTAATACCGTCGATCTGACGCTTAGCCCGCTGAACTGACCCAACCCATCCCAGGTCGCCATTGCGTGCGGCCTGGGATGTTTGGCGTCGGGGCCCGTTCGCGGCGGGCGGGTGTGACGTTTCGGCCGCGCCGATGATGTGCACGGACCGGGGGGCCCGCTGGCGGCCATCCACCCCCGCGTCGCCACCGTCGCCACGATGTGGACCTGCCCTCTCACCGCCGTTGCGCGGCATCGCCGTCGGACGGCGCATCATGCCTGAGCGAAAACTATAAAAATCAGACCTATCCTCAGGTTAATCTCACGTTTTGTTCGCCAACTCCTATTCTTTGCCATAACTTAGGTCACTCACAGCTTTCGGCAAGCAAGGTCACATACGGCGAGGAGTTCTGATGAACCCTCGTCGTATCGCCCTCAGCCTGGGCGCCGCCGGATTCGGCGGAGGAAATGCGGACGAGCCGGCGGCCGGCTCGTTCTTGACACGTCCGGCGGCTACGGCTATGAGAATGTCTACTCCGACGTCGTCGGGGCGGATGGCGCGACAAATACGATCACCGATACGCTGACCACGCCATTCGGCGATTTCAATATCCCCGTCAGCTTCGCCGCGACGGATGCCTTGACCGCCGCCGAGTTCCTCTTCCCGACGGGGTCGACCGCCGCTGACGCAGCGACGGCTCTGAGCCCCACCGATTTTGGCGCCGACCTCAGCTCTCTGCTCGTTCTGAGGTCGCGCCCTGCGCACGGGGTGAGCCGTGGCGTCCGGCGCTGGCGGCGATCCAGGCCAGCGTCGCCAGCGTCGCCACGATGTACACCAGGCCGCCCCAGGCCTGGTACCACGGCCGGCTGATCTGCCAGATGGTCGGCTGGGCAAAGCTGAGCAGCCACGGCACGCCGATGATGGTCAGCACCAGCCAGGTCCAGCCCAGAATCCGGGCGCCGCGACGGTCGGACAGCGGCCCGTGCAGCAGCCAGATCATCAACGGCACCAGCCAAACCCAGTGGTGGGTCCAGGAAATCGGTGAGAGCAGCAGCCCGAACAACTCGACCACCAGCAGCGTGCCAAGTCGGTCCGGCACCCCGGCGCGGTTGCTCAGCGCGCGCCAAGCAAGCACGGAAAGTATTGCGGTGCAAGCGATCCCGATCAGCACCACCGGGCTGTAGCCGGCGTCGTGGCCGAAGATGCGGCAAATGCCGCCCCGCCAGGACTGGTTGAAAATCGTGCAGATCGGCCCGACCCGGTCGGTCTTGAAGACCAATTCGGTGAAGTAGTAGCGGGTCTCGTCGCCGACGACCAATGCCGACACCGCAATGGTGGCGAAGAAGACGACCGCGGAAAACACCGCCGCATCCCAGCGGCGCGCGCCGAGGAAATAGAGGCCCGCGACCGCCGGGGTCAGCTTCACGCCGGCCGCCGTCCCCACCAACAGCCCGGACAACCACCACCGCGTGGTGTACACCGCCAAGAGCACGCCGAGCACCAGTAGCACGTTGATCTGGCCGTAGTCGAACGTGCTGCGCAGTGGCTCGAGCCAGATCGCGATCCCCGTCCACAGCATCGCCAGCCGGTGGCCCTCGCCGGCCGCCACGCCGAGCAGGCGCTGGCTGAGCCGGACCACCCCGTAGAGCGCGGCCATCGTTCCGACCTGCCAGCAGAAAGCGACCAGGCCGAACGGCAGCAGATGTAGCGGGTAGAAGACGACCGCCGCGAACGGCGGATAGGTGAACGGCAGCGGGAAATCCGGCGTCTGGTCCGCGTACACGTAGTGATACAGGCTGCCCGGGTGGTCGATGCTGGCCGCGCCGCCGATGTAGACGTGCAAGTCGACGAAATTGGCCCCGTTGGGAGCCAAATACGTCCAGGCCAGCCGAGCGGCGACGCTCAGCACCAACAGCACCGGCCCGGCAGCGCTCAGCGAAATCGCCCGGCGGCGGGTAGTAGCTGCCGCCGGGGCGGCCGAGGTGGCGTCTATCTGCACGACTCTAACGGGGCAGCGACAGCTGCGACCGCCGCCTGGATGAGCCGGTCCGGTCACCGCAATCACTCGTATCCGTAACGATCAAATAACCGCCACACGTGTCACTTGAGTCACTTGAGTAACCAGCGAACTATCAGCGCGGGAGGACCCCGTCATCGAGAACCAGGGAGAGTCATGTCAACCATTTGGACGTTGTTCCGCGCCACCGCGGTAGTGGCCGGCTCATCGGCCGCGCTGCTCATGGGCGGTCTGATGGGCACAGCCCACGCCGACCCGGCGCCGCCGGTACCCGCACCGAATATCGGGCAGCAATTGGTCACGTCGGCGGCCGGCGCACCCCAGGTACTGCAAAACATTGCCGGGGCCTTGGGCGCACAGCCCCAAACGCCGCCGCCGTTGGCCAGCGCCGCGATCAAAGTTCCGGAGCCGTCGACAGCGGGCCTTCCGGGCGCCACCTCTGCCGTACCGGGTGCAGCCTCGCTGTTCCCCGGAGCTTCTCCAGCGGCAACGAACGCGGCACCTGGACTCGGCATCCCAGGGTTGACCCCGACCCTGACGGCACCAGCAGCAGCACCCGCGTCCGGGATCACCGGAATCCCGGGTTTGACGCCGACCGTTCCGGCGACGCCTGCGCCGCCGACCGGACCCGCGGGACTGCTGCCCCAGGCGCAGCTGAACTTGCCGCAGATGCCGTTCCTGCCAGTGCCGCTGCCGCAGCAGATTTCGCTGCCCGGCGACCTGACCTCGTTGGTGACTGGTGGGGTCCCGGCTTCGCCTGGCATCAGCTCGCCCGGATTGCTGCCCGTCCCGGCCGCTGCGCCGGTCGCTGCACCGGTGACAGCGCCAAACCCGCTGCTCTTCCCGGTGTCCGGCCTGCCCTGACGCACATTGGCCGGCTAGCGCGCTCGCGCTAGCCGGCCGCCGCACACCAACGACGACCGGGAGGACATCATGGCAATCACCACAAATCTGATCAGCGGCTTCGCCGCCGCGGCCCTCGCTTGCAGTGCCGCAGTGGCGCTCAGCCCGGATGCGGCCGCCGACCCGGCACCGCCCCAGCCGATCCCCGCCCAACAGTTTCCCGGGCTGCCCGCACTGACTGAGTTGAGCCCGATCATTCAGCAGGCCGCCGGCAACCCCGAGCAGGCAACACAGTTGCTGATGGCGGCTGCCCAAGCATTCAGCCACAACCCGACAGTGCCCGACCAGTCGAAAAACGTTGCGGCCTCGGTGAACCAGTTCGTCCAGGCGCCCAACGCAGCGGTTCCGGCCGATCTGAACCAGCCACCCGGATCCGCCCCCACGGCGCACATCGTCCCGCCCGGTGTGGAACCGGGCGCACAGGCGCACCTGCCGACGGGCATCGACCCGGTGCATGCCGCCGGCCCCGGGCCCGCGGCAGCTGCTGCCCCCGCACCTCCGAACGCCGTCCCGGTAGCCGCCGCGGTGCCCCCCGCCGGACCGACTCCTGCCGCCACGCCCGCCGCTCCTCAGGCTGTGGCTCCCGGTTTCAGCCCGGACTCGCCGCCCACCCAGGAATTCATGTATCCGTCGATCAGCAACGGCTGCTCGACGGACGGCGGCAACGTCCTGGCGACCGCACTGTCGGTGGCCGGCCCCGCGAAGATTCCGACCCCGGGCCCGCAAGCGGGCCAGACCGCTTACGTGTTCACCGCGATCGGAACACCGGGACCTGCCGACGTGCAGAAGCTGCCATTGAACGTGACCTGGGTGAATTTGACCACCGGCAAGTCGGGTAGCGCGACGCTCAAGCCGCAGCGGGACATCAACCCGGACGGGCCGACCACGTTGACCGCGATCGCCGACACCGGTTCAGGCAGCGTGATGTCGACGATCTTCGGGCAGGTCACCACTAAGGACAAGCAGTGTCAGTTCATGCCCACCATCGGTTCGACGGTGGTGCCATAACCCCGGTCGTATCCGTCGGCGCGCACCGACGACGTGTGCGCGCCGGCGGATCGGTGCGTCAGTAGGCCATGAACAGGATCGCGTCCCGGTCGTAGTCCAGGCCCGGGTGAACACTGGCTAGGTGTGCCTGGGTGAGCTCGACCAAATCGTCTTCGTCTTTCCCGACGATGGCCTCACCACATGGGCAGTTCAGATGAGTCTTCACGTTGCCGCCTTTCCCTTCTTAGCCGCTTTCATCTGTTTCTTGTATGAACGGACCTTCTCGAGCGAACGGGGATCAGCGATATCGGCGACCGACAAGTGCGTGCCGGCCTTGCCGAACTCTCCGGCGGCGGTCCGCCAATCCTTCGGGGTTACCGCATACTGCTTGCCGAGCAGCGCCAGAAAAATTCGCGCCTTCTGCTCGCCGAACCCCGGCAACCCCTTGAGTCGCTGCAGCAGCTCAGGCCCGTCGGGGTCGCCTGCTGTCCACAATGCGGCCGCGTCGCCGTCGTAGTGGTCGACGATGATCTGAGCCAATGCCTGGATGCGTGTGGCCATTGAACCTGGAAACCGGTGTATCGCAGGCCTTTCCGAACACAGGGCGGCGAACTTGTCCGGGTCGTAGTGGGCGATCGCGGCTGCGTCGAAAGCACCTATCCGGTCGGCGATCTTCTTCGGGCCGGCGAAGGCGGTCTCCATCGGAACCTGCTGGTCGAGCAGCATGCCGACCAGCAACGCGAATGGGTTGGCTGACAGCAGCGCATCTGCGGCCGGGTCTTGGGCAAGCTGCAGCTTTGGCACCGTCACAGTTTAAGACTGTGCTGACGGGTTACGGTGGCAGTACACCATTCACGCGGTAAGAGAGGGTCGATGTGGCCAGCAGCCGCTACCTGAGGAACTTGGCGGGGTTCACCGGACTCTCCTGTATCGCCATCGGCGTCTACCATTTCGCGCTCGGGACGGCCTCCGTTCCCGGCGCGACCCACGCCAACGCCACGGTCGATTCGCGGGAGCGGTTCTACTCGGCCTTTTTCGCTGGGTATGGCGTCGCGTGGCTCGGTGCCGCGCGGAAAACCCCGATCCGGGCCGGCGATGTGCGTCTGCTGGCGGGCCTGATGCTGTTGGGCGCTGTCGGACGGGTGATTTCGCTGGTCCACAATGGCCGGCCGCACTGGTTGCAGGAAGTGCTCACGGCTGTTGAATTCGTCGTTCCCGCTGTGTTTTTCGGGATCGCGAACACGGAGCAGAAAGCCGCGTTGCACCCCGCCACACAGGCGACTAGCTAGCCGCTCTTACGGCGGAACTCCCGGCGGTTCTCCACTGGCCCGTGCACGCGGGATTGCTTGGCCCCGCCGTCCGTATGCGCCGATCCGCCCGACGACTTGGCGTTCTTGCGCTCTAAGGCTTCTCGGAATTTGCGTTTGGTGCCGTCCTCCGACGCAGAATCCGGCCCCGACTTGGATACAGCCATGCTCGCAGCCTAGATCACCGCACGCCTGGCGGCATGCCGTATACATGTCCGATCGGTATCGTCAGCAACACCCGACGGTCGGTGACCATCGCCTGGCGGTAGTCGTCCCAGTCCGGGTGTTCACCGGCGATGTTGCGGTACAACGTAATCAGCCCTTCGACGGTGTCGTCATCGACCGCGAGAGCCGGCGGTGTCAGCTTCGCGGCGCCTTCGGCGACGGCGTAAGACCAGCCGTCGTCGGCGCTGACCAGCAGCGACGCCCGCGGGTCGCGACGCAGGTTGCGGGTCTTGGCCCGCGGCTCGGTGACCGACACCTGAATGGCGACGTTGCGCGCGTCGAAGTAGTAGGACACGTTGGACAGCTGTGGACGCCCGTCGCGCTTGATGGTGGCCAGCACGCCGAGGGAATTGTCGGCGATCACGGCCAGCAACTTGTCGTCGAACACTTGGCGTCCCATGTCGAAAGCCTACTAAAGCCGGTCGCTACGATCGCGCTCATGACCAGTTACGCGGCATTCCTGCGTGGCGTCAACGTCGGTGGCGTCAACCTGAAGATGCCCGACGTAGCGGACGCCTTGGCACATGCCGGGTTAACCAATGTGCGCACGATCTTGGCCACCGGCAACATCGTTCTGCAGTCGCGCGCCGGCGCGGATACCGTCCGCACCAAGGCCGAAACGGCGCTGCGGAAGCGGTTCGGATACGACGCCTGGGTGCTGGTCTACTCCATGAAGACGGTACGGACCATCGTCGACGCCTACCCGTTCGAGCCCGAACTGGACGGCTACCAGTCCTACGTCACGTTCGTCAGCGACACCGCGGTGCTCGACGAACTCGCCGAGCTTGCCGACCACGCCGGAGCCGACGAGAAGATCGCCCGCGGACCCGATTCCGCCGGCGTGATCTATTGGCAGGTGCCCAAGAACCACACGCTTAACAGCACCATTGGCAAAACGATGGGCAACAAGCGATACAAATCGTCGACCACCACCCGCAACGTGCGCACACTGGCCAAAGTGCTGCGCTGATCTCAGTCCTCGGGGGCAGCCTCGAGATAACGCAGCGCTTCCGCCTTGCCGAGTCCGAGCCCGCGCGCGACGTCGAGATAGCTGCGCGCCGCGGCCGCCATCGCGGAATCCGACGGGTCCGCGCGGGCGACGAATGTGCCGAAGCGGCCGCGCGTTTCGACGACGCCCGCGGTCTCCAGCTCGCGATATGCGCGGGCCACGGTGTTGACCGCCAGGCCTAGCTGACCCGCCAGATCGCGTACCGTCGGCAGCCGTACCCCGGGTGGCAACGTACCGTCCCGAATTGCGTCGACGATCTGGTTTCGGAGCTGGTCGAACAGCGGTCGACCCGGTCGTCCGTCGATCCGCAGCCACTCCCCCAGCTCCACCTGCTCAGTATCCCGCAGTCCGGCTATCTTGGTGGGGTGCGAATAACGGTTCTGTCCGGTGCGGGGATCTCGGCGGAGAGCGGCGTGCCGACGTTCCGCGACGACAAGAACGGGCTGTGGGCGAAATTCGACCCCTACGAGTTGTCGAGTACGCAAGGTTGGCTGCGCAACCCTGAGCGAGTCTGGGGTTGGTATTTATGGCGGCACTACCTGGTGGCCACCGTCGAACCCAACCCCGGCCACCGCGCCGTCGCCGCCTGGCAGGACCACGCCGAGGTCAGCGTCGTCACGCAGAACGTCGACGACCTGCATGAGCGCGCCGGTAGTTCACCAGTGCATCACCTGCACGGCAGCTTGTTTGATTTCCGTTGCGCGACTTGCGCTATGCCCTACACCGGCGAGCTGCCCACGATGACGGAGCCAGCCCTCGAAATAGAGCCACCGAACTGTGACTGTGGCGGCTTGATCCGACCCGACATCGTGTGGTTCGGCGAGGCGCTGCCCGACGAACCGTGGCAGCGCTCGGTGGAGGCGACGACCGGCGCCGACGTGCTGGTCGTGGTGGGTACCTCCAGCATCGTCTACCCGGCGGCGAGTCTGCCCGAGTTAGCGCTGGCGCGCGGCACCATCGTCATAGAGGTCAACCCGGAGCCGACGCCGCTGTCCGACAGCGCCACGATCACCGTGCGCGAGACCGCAAGCCAGGCACTGCCGACATTGCTGCAGCGGCTGCCCGCGCTGTTGAACTAGGCGGGGCGTCGGGCCCGGCCCAGCGCGAACTCCGACACCGGCAGCGGCGCCCAGGCCGGCAACGTCTGCTCGATGCGGGAATGGTCCACTTCGAATCCGGCGACGCGGATCGACCGCTCGGTGTCGCGGTGGGTATGGCAGTTGCCCGCCAGCCTCGGCCAGATGGTCGCATCGACCAGCCGCTGGAACCGGCCTCGGATCCCACCGGTGGCCACATGCTCCAGATACCGCAACTCGCCGCCCGGCCGCAGATACGAAAGCAGTTCGCGCAGAACCGAATCCGGATCGCCCACCGAACACAGCACCAGCGAGCACACCACCGCGTCGAACGGCTCGGCGGACGAATAATTCTCCACCGCCTCGTCGTGCACCACGACCGGAATGTGTGCGCCTGCGGCCGCCGCGCGGGCCCTTACCGCCAGCCGCCGCTCGGGCTCGACGGCAACGACGTGCACAACGGATTCCGGGTAGAAGGCGAAGTTCGTCCCGACGCCCGCACCGACTTCGAGGACCCGGCCGGACAACCCGGCCAGATTCTCCCGGCGCAGCGCGCGGATCTGCTCGGTCTCGTGGGCGGCGATGGTGGGCCAGACACGGGCGAAGAACGGATTGTCGACCTTCACCGGGGCCGATAACGTCACGCTTGCGAACCTTCCGTTTGTTTCAGCGAAGATCCAACCGCCTTGAGCCACTCCACGGTCTGCTGCGGGGTGGCATCGGCGCCGACCAGTTCCTCCACGATATGCCCGCAGAACACCGCACCGAGCACCCGGTCGGCGAAGTCCATGGCATCGCCGAACGGCAGGTGCGGTTTAGCGATCAGCAGCGACGCCACCCCGTGCGCAGCACTCCACAGTTGCAGAGCGACGGTCGTCGCATCGCCGGGCGGGCAGATGCCCTCGTCCATCAGGGCCCGCACGGTGGCACACATGTGCTCGAACGCCGAGCTGGCCAGCGCGGCGTCCACGTCGCTGCCCGAGCGCCACTCACCCATCGTCGCGATCCGATACAGCTCCGGGGTCTCGGTGGCGAACCGGACATACGCCAGCCCCTGGGCTCGAAGCACTTCGATGGTGCACGGCCGGCCTGCGGACACCCGCTGCATTTCCTCGTCCAGCTTCTCGAAGTAGCGTGCGCACACCGCACCGAGCAGCGTGTCCTTGTCTGCGAAATGCAGGTAGATCGATGGCGGCGTCACCCCGACGCGTTGCGCCACCGAGCGGATCGACACTGCCTTGGCCTGCCCGGTTTCCAGCAGGAGTGCGGTGGCGGCGTCCAGGATCTGGTCGCGAAGCAACTCGCCGGCGCCGCGCGGCGCGCGACGGCGGCGGAGATTGTCCGCTATCGGGCTAGCCACTGTGCCTGACCGCGGCGGTGGCAGGTGCACCCCGATCGCCGTGGGACGCTTCGGGTCCATCGGGGTTGAGTTCTTCTTGGCGATGGCGCCCAGTCTCCGGCAGGATTGCTTCGTCCGTTGACGATTGGGCCTCCCTGATCCCGAATCGCTCATGCAGCCACACCAGTGGTTTGGGCGCCCACCAGCTCCACTGGCCCAGCACGTGCATGAACGCCGGGACCAGGACCATCCGCACCAACGTCGCATCGGCCAGCACGGCGAGCGTCAGACCCACACCGAACATCCGCATGAACGACACCTGAGCGGGGATCAACGCCGCGAAGGAAATCGACATCACCAGCGCGGCGGCGGTGACCACGCGGCCCGTCCGGGCCAGCCCGAGCGCCACGCTCTCGTCGTTGTCGCGGCGTTTCGCGGCGGTGTCCGCTGCCGCGGGGCGGGCGGCGGCGCGCCCCACAGCAGCCAACCAGTACTCCCGAATCCGGGAGACCAGGAACACCTCGTAATCCATCGACAGGCCGAACGCGACGCAGAACAGCAGCACCGGAATGTTTGCCACCAGGGTTCCGCTCGGGGTCGTCCAGAGTGCGCCGAGGTGGCCGTCCTGGAAGATCCACACCAGCGCGCCGAACGCGGCCGTCAGCGACAGCACGTTGCACACCAGGGCCTTCAGCGGCAGCAGCACACTGCCGGTGAGCAAGAACAGCAGCACGAACGCGATCACCGCGATCAGCCCCAGCACCAGTGGCAGTTGCTTGGTGATCGCCTGCACGCTGTCGCGGTTGATCTGAGCCGTGCCGGCCATCTCGACCGACCGACCGGCCGGCCCGGCCACCTTGTGCAACCGATCGAGCTGGATCAGGGAGGCCTGGGAGAACAGCGGCGCGGTGCTGGCGACGGTCAAAAATCCGCTGCCTCGGGCCAGCCCGGCGGGCGCGGACGGCGGGCCGACCCGGTTGCCCGCCACGAACGTCCCGGTTGGGGCCGACACGGCTGAGACGTTGGCCACCCGGGACAGGTCGGCGGCGTAGCGATCGAGGTCGGCCGGGCTCACATCGCGGATGTCGGGGATGACGACGGGTACCGCTGTCGCCGAGTCGTCGGTGAAGTCGCGGCGCAACTCGTCACCGACCGCATGCGACGACGTCGATTTCGGCAGTACCCGATCGTCGGGCATGCCCCACTTCACTTTGAGGAAGGGGACCCCGAGCAACAGCAGCAGCGCAACGACGGCCAGACCGATCGGCACGGCTCGGCGCGTCACGAACTTCGTCGACCGGTACCAGAACAGCTGCTCGACCGGTTTGTGCAGCGGATCCGGGCGACCGAGCATCTTGCGCGCCAACCGACGGACGTCCAGCGCGTCGAGCCGCGGGCCGAGCAGCACGATCGCGGCCGGCGTCACCACGATGGCCGCCGCCGCGACGAACGACACGGTTGCGATACCGGCATAGGCGAAGGACTTCAAGAAATACATCGGGAACAGCACCATCACCGCCATCGACAAGCAGACGGTAGTGGCGGCGAACAACACTGACCGACCCGCGGTGGCCATGGTCCGGATCAGCGCCTCGTCCCGGCCGCTGCCACCGGCGAGCTCGTCGCGATACCGGCTGATGATCAGCAGGGTGTAGTCGATGGCCAGGGCCAGACCCAACGCGCTGCTGAGGTTCAGCGCATAGGTCGACACGTCGGTGCTGAAGCTCATCAGGCGCAGCACCGACATCGATCCAACGATGGCCAGCCCGCCCAGAGCGACGGGCAAGGCCGCGGTCAGCAGCCCACCGAAGACCCATACCAGCACCAGGAAGCTCAGCGGGATCGCGATGGACTCCATCAGCAGCAGGTCACGCTCATTTTGGTGGTTGATCTGGGCGTAGACCATCGCCACGCCGCCGGTGCGGACGGTGACGCCGTCGCGGTCGTGCACAATCTGCTTGGTCAGCGTCTTGGCGTAGTTCTGCGCGTAGTTCTCGCCGCCGTCGAGGTTCGCCACGATCAATCCGGATTTGCCGTCCTTGCTCACCAGATCGGTGGCCAGGCGCGGCGGATTGGCGGCGGGCCCGGTCCACGCCGAGGACACGTTGAACACCCCCGACGACCGTCTCAGCTGGTCGACGATGTCGGTGGCGACCTGGCGGGCTTGGACGCTCTGTGCGCCGGCCGGCGCGGTCACCAGGATCACCAACTGCTGATCGCTCTGCCCGAACTTGTCGGTCAACAGGTGGATGGCCCGTGCCGACTCCGACTCTGGGTCCTGAAAGCCACCGGCGGAAAGGCTCTTGGCCACGGGCAGGCCGAAGATTGCGGCGGCCACCATGACCAAAGCTGCGACCGCAAGAATCCGGCGCGGCGCAATGATGGCAAGGCGAGCGATTCGCTGAAGCATGCGTGTCCTCCCCGTGGCTACCCGCGCTAACTTATCAGCGATAACTTAGCCACGCAACGTCTGGCGGCGCCCCCTTGACGCCCTACCAATAAGCACGGACTGGATAACCACAATGGTTCAGCGTTAAGCGCATCAACCAGCACGTTTCGCGCAGCCTATCGGCTGGCAATTGGATACGCGACGAACATCCAAGATGCCGGACGGCCCGTCCACGCCGCCAGCACCCTACCCGACGGTAATATTGCCAACGTTTTCCGAATCGTGACTCAAAGATTCCTTAAAGGTGGCTCATACGCTCATCTACATGTGGATCGACGATTCAAGTGCCGACGTGATCAAAGCTGATTTCGAGGCTCTTTACCACGGCGACGTGTTGGTGGAGGGCGAGACCTCGGAGCAACTGGACGACTGGCACCCGCTGCCTAACGCGAGCTGATCTGCGCATCGCGCTTCCGCCCATGCGGGTGCGCCGGTGACGAGGTGAGTGTGAGCGTCAACTTCACCTTCGACTTCACCTTCGACGTTGCCTCATTGATTGAGTCCCCGCCTTGCGGGGACTTTTTTTGGCCCCGTCACCGCTGTCCTACCTCGGGGCCATCCGGATCGCGCCGTCCAGCCGGATGACCTCCCCGTTGAGCATCGGGTTCTCGACGATGTGCACGGCCAGCGCGCCGTACTCGTCGGGATCACCGAGCCGGCTGGGGTGTGGCACCTGTTGGCCGAGCGACTGCCTGGCCGGCTCTGGCAGGCCGGCCAGCAGCGGGGTGTCGAACAGACCGGGGGCGATCGTCATCACGCGGATGCCTTTGCTCGCCAGGTCGCGGGCAATCGGCAGCGTCATACCGACCACGCCACCCTTGGATGCCGAGTAGGCGGCCTGCCCGATCTGGCCGTCGAAGGCCGCCACCGACGCGGTGTTGATGATGACGCCGCGCTCCTCTTTGTTTGGGCCGATTGGCTCGTTTTTGGCGATCCGCTCGGCGCCCAGCCGCACCACGTTGAAGGTGCCGATCAGGTTGATCTCCACGACGATGCGAAAGAGATCCAGCGGGAAGACGCCGTCCTTACCCAGCACCCGGATGGCGTTACCGGTGCCCGCGCAGTTGACCACGATGCGCAGCGGACCCAGCGACTCGGCGATATCGAGGGCCGCAGTCACCGCTTTCTCGTCCCTGACGTCAGCCGGTGCGAAGCGCGCACGCTCGCCGAGTTCGCGAACGACCTCCTCGCCTTTGAGGTCGAGCACGACCACCTGCGCGCCAGCGTCGAGCAGCCGCCTGGTGGTGGCCAGGCCGAGGCCTGACGCCCCACCGGTGACGAGCGCTACGGCATCCCTGATCTCCACGCACATGTTCCTTTCGGTTCGGTCGGGCCCGCTCCCCCACCGGAGCCGACCTACTGGTTGGTCGGGACTATACCCAGTCGTTGAGGACGGCTTCGGTGTCGGCTCCGGGCTGCCCCGGCGGGCGCGGCTGGTCGGGAACGGTGCGCGAGAAGCGCGGCGCCGGCAATGGCTGCAACCCATCGCCGGTCTGGTAAAAGGTCTTCCGCTCGGTGATGTGCGGCTCGGTCTCCACCTCCCCGAACGCCAGCACGGGCGTCACGCAGGCGTCCGACTCCGCGAACACTTTCGCCCAGTGGTCGCGGTCGCGGCTGGCGAACACCTCGGTGAACCGGGCGCGCAGCTCAGGCCAGCGGGTACGGTCGTTCTGCTTCGGCAGGTCGGCGGCGTCCAGACCAAGCCCGGCCAGCAGCGCCGCATAGAATTGCGGCTCGATCGCACCCACCGCGACGTAGCGCCCGTCCGAGCATTCGTAAGTGTCGTAGTACGGTGCACCGCCGTCGAGCATGTTGGTGCCCCGCTCGTCGGTCCACATGCCCATGGCCCGCATCCCCCACATCATCTGCACCAGCACCGACGACCCGTCGATCATCGCCGCGTCGATGACCTGGCCGGTACCGGAGTTCTGCCGCTCCCACAGCGCCGCCAGGATGCCGACCAGCAGGAACATCGATCCGCCGCCGAAGTCGCCGACCAGGTTCAGCGGCGGCACCGGCCGCTCATTGACCCGGCCGATCGAGTGCAGCACACCGTTGAGCGAGATGTAGTTGATGTCGTGACCGGCCTGCTGGCTGCGGGGCCCGCTTTGACCCCAGCCGGTCATCCGGGCGTAGACGAGCCGGTCATTCACCTTGGCGCAGTCTTGCGGGCCCAGGCCCAGGCGCTCGGTGACCCCCGGCCGGTACCCCTCGATCAGCACGTCGGCCTTGGCCACGAGCTTGAGGACTAGCTCGCGGCCCAACTCGGACTTGAGGTCGGCGACGACGAAGCGCCGGTTGCGCAGCATGGGATCCGCGCCGCTTGCTCCGGGTCGGTCTACGCGTACGACGTCGGCGCCCAGGTCACCGAGGATCATCGCGGCGTGCGGGCCCGGCCCGATACCGGCCAGCTCAACCACCCGCAGCCCTGTCAGCGGTCCCGCCATGATTACCGACCTCTCTGTCGATGCAGCCTCTGCAGGCATCTTCGCAGTCGGCTTGAAAGGCGCTACACCCTGGTCGCTTAAGGTGATTCCCATGACCGCCATCGATTCCGGAATCGACACCCTCGCGCCCGTCTCCGGGCTTGCCGTCACCCTCGCCGACGGGGTGCTGTCGGTGACGATCGACCGTCCGGACAGCCTGAATTCGCTGACACTGCCGGTGCTGGCCGGAATCGCCGATGCGATGGAGCAGGCGGCCGTCGATCCGCGGGTGGGAGTCGTGCGCCTGGGCGGCGCCGGCCGTGGGTTCAGCTCCGGGGCGGGGATGAGCGCCGACGACGTGGCAAGCGGCGGCCCGGGGAGCGAGCTGATCTTGGCGGCCAACCGAGCGGTTCGGGCCATCGCGGCAATCCCGCATCCGGTCGTGGCGGTCGTCCAAGGACCGGCTGCCGGTGTCGGTGTATCCCTGGCCCTGGCCTGCGACCTGGTACTGGCGTCGGACAAGGCGTTTTTCATGCTCGCCTTCACCAAGATCGGCCTGATGCCCGACGGCGGCGCTACGGCGTTGGTTGCCGCCGCGGTCGGCCGGATGCGTGCGATGCGGATGGCGCTGCTGGCCGAGCGGCTGCCCGCCGCCGACGCACTGGCTGGCGGCCTGATCAGCGCGGTCTACCCGGCCGAGGACTTCGAGACCGAGGTCGACAAGGTGGTGTCCGGACTGCTGTCCGGGCCCGCGGTGGCGTTCGCGAAGACCAAGGACGCCATCAACGGGGCCACGCTTTCCGGTTTGGAGGCTGCGCTGCAGCGTGAGCTGGAAGGTCAGGCAGTCCTGCTGAAATCACGCGACTTCCGCGAGGGCGCCAGGGCTTTCCAGCAGCGTCGGACACCGAACTTCACCGACAGCTGATTGCGGCGCGTTCACAAACCAAACAGCGGGGGCAACGCAAGCAACACGACCAGGGTCCAGACGAAGTGCGTCAGGATCGGTGCCAGCACCCCGCCGGTGGCGCGGCGTTCCAACGCGCACACCGTCCCGAGGATGACCGCGGCGAACGCGAGCATCGGGTTGCCGCTGACCAACGTGGCGGCCACGTAGACGATGGTCGACACAAGTGCCGGGCGGTAGCGGCCCAACGCGGTGTAGAGCGCGCCCCGGTAGAACAGCTCCTCGGCGATCCCGCCGAGCAGCGCGACGGCCATGGTCGGCCGCCAGGCTCCCTGGGTGGCGTACTGCAGGACGCGGGTGATCAGCTCGGCGACCGGGGGAATCTCCCTGGCGATCAGGCCGCCGAGCACGAACACACCGCCGAGCAGCAGGCCGATCACCGTACCGCTGACCACCGGGCGCTGGTTGCGACCACGCCAGCGGGCGCCGCCGAGATGCAACGGCCCGGAGCCGAATGCCCCGCTCGCCCACACCGCCGCCAGCGCCAGCGACAGCCAGTAAAAGCTGGCCTCGCCAGGATGCCGTCGCAGCGTCAAACCCAATACCGCCGCGCCGAGCAACAGCACAACCGCGACGACGATCCGCCGACGTCGCTTGACCGAGGGCGGTTCATTGTGCGGCACAGCGACATTGACAATTCCGGCACGGATCTCGGCGAGGGCGCTGGTCTTGGGAGAACTACTCAGGTCGCTCATGGGAAATGCACCTTCAGTGTCAGCGTGATCAGCAAGTCGAGGCCGGTGCGCAGGGCACCGGCGATGGGCCCGGGAACCACATCGACCAATCCAAGACTGGGCCGCGCGATCGACGGTGTCACCCTTCCGGCGAGTCGCCGCAGCCGCAGCGCGTCGCCCCCGGTCCAGGCCGGATCGCTGTCGGCAAGATGGTGCGGGTCGGCCAGGGCGTTGACCGGAAGCGGCCGGCGGTTGGACGAACCCGACAAGGCCCGGGTGATCGCTTCCTCGACATGAATCAGCCCGCCAGGTGGCTCGGGAACCAGATCACGCAGGCCGGCGCCGGCGGCCCGCATCGGGTGGTCCAGCGACTCCACCAGATCGGCCGCCAACCCGTCGGGCACCGGCAGCGCCACCGCGGTAATCCAGGACGCCAGCGCCGTATCCACCCCGGGCGCAGGCAGACTCGCGTGCCACTTGCCGGAAATCCGCGCATAGGTTTTCAGCAGCGCGTGGTACGACGTCCGGTCCGGTCCGGAGATGTCGTAGGCACCCGCTGGAACTTGGTCGGCATCGGCCGCTGCGACCAGGTAATGCAGCACGTCGCGGATGGAAATCGGGTCGATCGGGTTGTCCATCCACGCTGGCACCGGGATGACCGGGAACCTGTCACCGACGTAGCGCAACATCTCGAACGATGTCGAGCCGGCACCGAAAATCAGAGCCGCGCCGAGCCAGACCACTTCCGGCCCGCCGTCGAGCGTCAGCGCCTGGGCCACCTCGGCGCGGCTGGTCAGATGCTCGGAAAGTTCCCCGTCGTCGGGGTCCTCAGGGACAAAGCCACCCAAGTAGACGATGCGACGCACCTCGGCCTCCCTGGCGGCTGCGGCGAGATTGCCCGCTGCGGCCCGGTCGGCATCGCGAAAGCCGGGCTGGCCGATCGCGTGGACCAGGTAGTAGACGACGTCAACGTGACCGGCAGTGGCAAAAGCCGCGTGGACGGACTCGGCGTCGGATGCGTCCAGAGCGACTGGGGTGACATCGTCACACCAACCCATCCCCGTGAGTCGCGCCGGATCGCGGGTGGCCGCCAGTACCTGGTGACCCGCTGCGACGAGCGCTGTGACCAGCCGTGATCCGATGTAACCAGTTGCACCCGTCACCAAAATCCGCACACCCTCCAACCTACCGAGATTGCCGGACACGGGGGGTGTCAATCCGGTTGCCGCCTGGCGATACCGCAGGCGGGAGCACGTGTCCGGGACCGCCCAACGCACGCCCGGGTGCCTCGGTGCCTCGCTTATCCAATATCTTGTTGTTTTGTTCCAACGACTTGGAAATAATTAAGCGTTCAATGATGCCCCCGAGATGGATAGGATGACAACAACGCGCCCCGTCGGCCCGGCGTGCAGGGAGTTAAGCCAACATGACACCGTTTGCGTCTATAGCGTCGGTCGCCGTCGAATTTCCGCCGCACCAGATCGGCCAACAAGAGGCACTGTCCGGCCTGACCGGCTTCGGTGGCCCACAGTTTGACAGGTTCAGCGCCAGCGCCGGCGTGCAGACCCGGCGCATCTCGTTGCCGTTGCCGCAATACGGCGAACTGAGCGGCTTCACCGAGTCGAACGACATCTTCATCGAGACCGCCCTGGAACTCGGTGAGCGCGCACTGCTCGCGGCGTTCGACGCCGCCGACGTCAAGGCCGCCGAGGTCGACATCGTCTTCTCGACGACGGTCACCGGGCTGGCGGTGCCGACATTGGAGGCCAGGCTGGCGACGCGCGTCGGCTTGCGACCCGACGTCAAGCGGGTCCCGCTGTTCGGACTCGGCTGTGTGGCCGGGGCCGCCGGGGTGGCTCGCATGCATGACTACCTGCTCGCGTTCCCCGACCACGTGTCGGTAATGCTCGCTGTCGAGCTGTGCTCATTGACGCTGCAGCGCGACGACTACTCCATTGCCAACCTGGTGGCGGCCAGCCTGTTTGGTGACGGTGCCGGCGCCGTCGTCGCCAAGGGACCGGCCCGCACACCAACGGGACCGCGGGTGCTGGCCACCCGCAGCCGGCTCTACCCCGACACCGAAGAGGTCATGGGCTGGAACATCGGCAGCAGCGGCTTCCAGGTCAAATTGTCCACAGAGGTCGCGAACGTCGCCGAGAAGTACCTCGGCGAAGACGTCCGCAACTTCCTGCAGGACCACGACCTCACCCCCGCGGACATCTCGACGTGGATCTGCCATCCCGGTGGACCGAAGGTGATCGACGCCGTCGAGCACACCCTGGACCTTCCGGCCGATGCCCTCGATTACACCCGGAACTCATTACGCGACAATGGGAACCTCTCATCGGTGTCGGTGCTCGACGTACTTCGCGCCAACATGGCCGATCCTCCGCCGCCGGGCTCGTTCGGGCTGATGATGGCCATGGGACCGGCGTTCTGCTCGGAACTCGTGCTGCTCGGCTGGTAGCTCGTGTACTACCTGCTGATCCTGGCGATCGGCATCGAGCGGCTGGCGGAGCTGGTCGTCTCCAAACGCAACGCGCGATGGGCATTTGCCCAGGGCGGCAGCGAGTTTGGCCGCAGCCACTATCCGGTGATGGTGACGATCCACACCGCGCTGCTGGTCGGGTGCGCCGCCGAGGTGTGGGCGTTGCACCGACCGTTCATCGGATGGCTCGGCTGGCCGATGCTCGCGCTGGTGGCACTGAGTCAGGCGCTGCGCTGGTGGTGCGTTGCCACGCTCGGCCACCGGTGGAGCACGCTGGTGATCGTGCTGCCGCAGGTGCCGTTGATACGACGGGGTCCGTATCGCTGGCTGCATCACCCGAACTATGTCGCCGTCGCCGTCGAAGGGTTGGCACTACCACTGGTGCATACCGCGTGGCTGACTGCGGCCACCTTCACACTGGCCAATGCGCTGCTGCTCACCGTGCGGATCAGGGTGGAAAACGCGGCGCTGGGCTACCCATGACTTACGACGCTGACTTGCTGGTCGTCGGCGGCGGCCCCGGTGGGCTCGCCACCGCCTTACATGCTCGCAGGCAAGGACTTTCGGTGATCGTTGCCGAGCCGCGGGTAGCGCCGATCGATAAGGCGTGCGGTGAGGGGCTGATGCCTGGCGGCCTGACCGAGCTGATGTCGCTGGGGATCGACCCGCCGGGCTTGCCGTTACGCGGCATCGCCTACCTAACCGAGCACCGTCGTGCCGAAGCGCGCTTTCGCGAGTGCCCGGGCCGCGGCGTGCGACGCACCACATTGCATGCCGCATTGGCTGCCTGCGCGAAAGAGCAAGACACCGAATGGATCTCGATGCGCGTCACCAGCGTCGAGCAGGACGCGTCCGGTGTGACGGCGGCGGGGGTACGGACGAAATGGATGGTGGCAGCCGATGGACTGCACTCGACGGTGCGCCGCGCTGTCGGAATCAAGGCGGTGGCGGGAATTCCGCGGCGCTACGGCGTGCGCTGGCACTTTCGCGTACCGGCTTGGTCGGAGTTCGTCGAGGTGCACTGGTCGCCATGGGGTGAGGCGTACGTGACGCCGGTGGAGCCGGATCTGGTCGGTGTGGCGATTCTGTCCCGGCACCGGCCCGACCTTGCCTGGTTCCCCCGGCTGGCACAGCGTCTGCGCGACGCATCGTCCGGGCAGCCGCGCGGCCGCGGCCCGCTGCGCCAGGTGGTCTCCCGCCGGGTCGCCGGACGGGTGTTATTAGTCGGTGATGCAGCGGGTTACGAGGATGCCCTGACCGGCGAAGGCATCAGTCTGGCGGTCAGGCAAGCCGGCGCCGCGGTGACAGCCATCGTCGACCAGACGCCGTCGTCATACGAGGCGGCGTGGCGCCGCATCACCCGCGACTACCGACTGCTCACCCGCGCGCTGGTGCTGGCCACCGCGCCGCAAGCGGGCCGGCGGGTGATCGTGCCGGCGGCCACGCTGCTCCCCGGCGTTTTCAGGCGGGCGGTGAACACGCTGGCGCGCTAGATCTGTCGCCTCAGCGCGCCTTCCAGACCGGCCGGCGCTTCTCGGCGAATGCCAGCGGGCCTTCCTTGGCGTCCTCGGTTCTCAGCAACGTGCGGAACTCGCGCGCGGTGCGAGCCCAGCCGGGTTCCTCGTCGGGGATGACGCCATCGTCGGCGCCACAGGCGATCCGTTTGCTGGCCTGCACCGACAGCGGGGCGTTGATGGTGACGCGTTCGGCCAGCGCCAGCGCGGCGTCTAGCACCGTGCCGTTCGGAACGACCTGGTTGATCAGTCCCCACTTCGCGGCCTCGGCGGCGCTGATCGGCTCACCGGTGAGCAGCATCTGCATGCCGACCTTGCGGGGCAGCTGCTGCGCGATGCGGAACACACCGCCGGCACCGGCGATCAGCCCGACCTTGACCTCGGGCAGCCCGAACATCGCGCGTTCCTCAGCCACCACGAGGTCACTGGCCAGGGCCAGTTCGGTGCCGCCGCCCAGCGCGGTGCCGTTGACCGCCGCGATCGTCGGCTTGTCGATGAAGTGGTGGACGTACCCGGCAAAACCCCATTCGCCGTGGTCAGGGTGATACAGGTTTTCCCGCCGCGAAATCGCCTTGAGATCTGCTCCGGCGCAAAAGGATTTGTCGCCGGCGCCGGTGATCACGACCGCCCGCACCTCGTCGTCGGTTTGGGCTTGCTCGAGCGCGTCGCCGACAGCGATGCTGACCGCGCCGTTGACGCAGTTGCGTGCCTCCGGCCGGTTGATCGTGATGACCAGGACGTTGCCGCGGCGCTCGGTGAGCGCCGCGGGTTCCGTCACAGCAGCTCCACAATGGTGGCGTTGGCCTGGCCACCGCCCTCACACATCGTCTGCAGGCCGTAGCGAATTCCCTTGTCCCGCATGTGGTAGAGCATCGTGGTCATGATCCGGGCGCCGGAACCGCCGAGCGGATGGCCCAGTGCGATCGCGCCGCCGTTGGGGTTGAGCTTCTTCTCGTCAGCCCCGATGTCTTTCAGCCACGCCAGCGGCACCGGTGCGAACGCCTCGTTGACCTCGAACACCCCGATGTCCGCTAGCTTCAGGCCGGAGCGCTTCAGTGCCTTCTGGGTCGCCGGGATCGGCGCGGTCAGCATGATCACCGGGTCGGCGCCGGCCAATGTGGCGGTGTGCACCTTGGCGATCGGGTTGAGTTTCAACGACTTCGCCTTCTCGGCCGACATGAACAACAATGCGGCCGACCCGTCGGAGATCTGGCTGGAGTTGCCGGCGTGGATCACGCCGTCCTCCTTGAATGCGGGCTTCAACTGCGCCATCTTCTCCATCGGCGTGCCCCGACGGATGCCTTCATCTTTGAGCACAACGTTGCCCTCTTGGTCTTTGATGGCGACGATCTGGTCGTCGAAGGCACCGGAATCCTGTGCAGCCGCAGCCTTTTCGTGAGAGCCGAGGGAGAACTCATCCAGCGTGGTCCGGTCGAGGCCCCACTGCTCGGCGATCATCTCTGCGCCGATGCCCTGGTTGGGGATCGCGCCGTGATAACGGTCCAGGAAGGCCTGCGAGAACGGCCTGCCCCCGTTGGCCAACGAGGATCCCATCGGTGTCCGCGACATCGACTCCACACCGCCCGCGACGACGACGTCGTAGTGCCCGGCGATCACGCCGGCGGCGGCGAAGTGGATCGACTGCTGGCTGGATCCACACTGACGGTCGACGGTGACACCGGGAACGGTCTCCGGCCAGCCGGCGTTCAGCAAGGCGGTTCGTCCGATATCGAGCGCCTGCTCGCCGGCCTGCATGACGCATCCCCAAATCACGTCGTCGACGAGCTCGGGGTCGACGCCGGCCTTCTCGACGAGTCCGTTGAGAACCTGCGCGGACAGGTCCGCGGGGTGTACGCCGGTCAGCCCACCATTGCGCTTGCCGATCGGTGAACGAACCGCCTCGACGATGACGGCTTCAGCCATGATTTTCTCCTTTTGAACGACCGCTTGCGACATGACAGTTGTCCCTCGATTGTTGACCAACCCGTTGGACGGCTCGCCGCGGGGGTGCTCAGCTGGCGGGTAGCGTCGACACCATGTCGCGCATTGTCGTCATCGGCGGCCACGGCAAGGTCGCTTTGCACCTGGCTCGCATCTTGACCGGGCGCGGCGAGGAGGTGACGTCTATTTTCCGTAATCCCGACCACGCCGAGGAGGTCGCCGCGACGGGGGCCCGTCCGGTTGTCGCGGATATCGAGACAATGGACACCGACGCGCTGGCCGCGCAGCTCGCCGGGCACGACGCGGTGGTGTTCTCCGCCGGCGCCGGCGGCGGCAACCCGGCCCGCACCTATGCCGTCGACCGCGAGGCCGCCATCCGGGTGATTGATGCTGCTCGGCAGGCTGGAACGCGGCGTTTCGTCATGGTGTCGTACTTCGGCGCAGGAGCGGACCACAATGTGCCGGCGGATAACCCGTTCTTCCATTACGCCGAGGCCAAGGCGGCCGCAGATGCCCACCTTCGGGCCAGTGACCTCGATTGGACCGTGCTGGGACCCGGCCGGCTCACGCTGGAGCCGGCGACCGGCCGAATCGCGGTGGGCACCGCCGGCGAAGTCTCCCGGGAAGACGTCGCGCAGGTGGCCGCCGCGGTGCTGACCGACGACGCGACCATCGGCCGGACTATCGAATTCAACAACGGCGACCTGCCTATCGCCGACGCGCTGGCTGCCGGGTAATCTCGGCCACGCAGCTGGTTTGCCGGCGTCGCCGCAACGGCGACAACGTCGGCATCGAGCGAAGCATGTTAGATGTGCTTCGTAAGAGGGAACCCGGTGGGAGTCCGGGACTGTCCCGCAGCGGTATGCAGGAACGACCGCCGTCATCAGCACTGGTGTTGGATTGAACCAAGACCGGGAAGCGACGGCCAGTAGGAGCACCACCCGGTGCGTGCCTGTGAGTCCGAAGACCTGCCGACTGTGCCGGGCGCGCCGCGCCTGGCGGCTCATCGCCTCGTGGAATGGGCGGATGGCTGACCTGGTTGCAGCAGTGTGCAGGCGGCACACCGCAACCGGATCTGCTTGGCGTCCGCTGGCGGTGACCACCCCGTCGATTGAAGGACGAAATCGTGACCGTTAAACCATTTACCGCCACCGTTACCGGCTCCCCGCGGATCGGCCCGCGACGAGAACTCAAGCGAGCAACCGAGGGCTATTGGGCGGGCCGGACCAGCCGATCAGAGCTGGAGAACGTCGCCGCCACCTTGCGCCGCGACACCTGGTCGCAGCTGCTCGCCGCCGGCTTGGACTCGGTGCCGGTCAACACCTTCTCCTATTACGACCAGATGCTCGACACCGCCGTGCTGTTGGGCGCGCTGCCGGCCCGGGTGCACGCCGTCTCCGACGAGCTGGACCGGTACTTCGCAGCGGCCCGCGGCACCGGGGATGTCGCGCCGCTGGAGATGACCAAGTGGTTTGACACCAACTACCACTACATCGTCCCGGAGATCGGGCCGGACACCACGTTCGCGCTGCACCCCGACAAGGTGCTCGCCGAACTCAAAGAGGCTCGCGACCAAGGCATTCCGGCGCGTCCGGTGATCATCGGCCCGATTACCTTCCTGCTGCTGAGCAAAGCGGTCGGCGGTGCGGGCGCACCAATCGAGCGGCTCGACGAACTCGTTCCGCTGTACGCCGAACTACTTTCCCTGTTGGCCGACAACGGCGCAGAGTGGGTACAGCTGGACGAGCCGGTGCTGGTGACTGACATCTACGCCGATGCGTCGGTGCTGGCCGAGCAGGTCTACAACGAACTGGGCTCGGCAGGCAAGCGGCCCGCCATCCACGTCGCCACCTACTTCGGCGACCCCGGGACCGCCCTGCCCGCGCTGGCCCGCACACCCGTCGAGGCGATCGGCATCGACCTGGTCCGCGGCCCCGACACCGCGGTGGCGGGCGTTCCCGAGTTGGCCGGTAAGACACTGGTGGCCGGGATCGTCAACGGGCGCAACATCTGGCGCACCGACCTGGAGGCGGCGCTGGGCCGACTGGCCAGCCTGCTGGGGTCGGCGGAGGCGGTGGCCGTTTCTACGTCGTGCTCGACATTGCATGTGCCGTACTCGTTGGAGCCCGAAACCGACCTGGACGACGCGCTGCGCAGCTGGCTGGCGTTCGGTGCCGAAAAGGTGCACGAGGTCGCAACTTTGGCACGCGCACTGCGTGACGGGCGCGACGCAGTCGCCGACGAGATCGAGGCCTCCAACGCCGCCGTGAAATCCCGCCGCTCGGATCCCCGCTTGCACAACAACCAGGTGCGTGCCCGCATCGACTCGATCACCAAGTCGGGCACCGAACGCGGGCCGGCCGCCGAGCGCCGCGAGGCGCAGACCGCGCGGTTGCACCTGCCGCCGCTGCCGACCACCACGATCGGGTCCTATCCGCAAACCTCGGCAATCCGAAAGGCCCGGGCGGCTTTGCGTTCGGGCGAAATCGACCAGGCGGAGTACGAGCGCCGGATGAAGCAGGAGATCGCCGACGTCATCAAGCTGCAGGAGGATCTCGGCCTCGACGTGCTGGTGCACGGCGAACCCGAACGCAACGACATGGTGCAATACTTCGCCGAGCAACTGGAGGGCTTCTTCGCCACCCAGAACGGCTGGGTGCAGTCCTACGGCAGCCGTTGTGTGCGTCCGCCGGTGCTCTACGGCGACGTCGTTCGCACGCATCCGATGACCGTCGACTGGATCTCCTACGCGCAGTCGCTGACCGACAAACCAGTCAAGGGCATGTTGACCGGTCCGGTGACGATTCTGGCGTGGTCGTTCGTCCGCGACGATCAGCCGCTGGCCGACACCGCCAATCAGGTGGCGCTGGCAATTCGCGACGAGACGGTGGACTTGCAGTCCGCCGGCATCGCCGTCATCCAGGTCGACGAGCCGGCGCTGCGGGAACTGCTGCCGTTGCGTCACGCCGACAAGGAGGCCTACCTGAACTGGGCGGTCGGCGCGTTCCGGTTGGCGACCTCCGGCGTCGCGGACTCCACCCAGATCCACACCCACCTGTGCTACTCGGAGTTCGGCGAGGTGATCGGCGCGATCGCAGACCTGGACGCCGATGTCACGTCCATCGAGGCGGCCCGCTCGCATATGGAGGTGCTCGACGACCTGAACTCGGTCGGCTTCGCCAACAGCGTGGGACCGGGTGTCTACGACATCCACTCGCCGCGGGTACCGAGCACCGACGAGATCGCCAAGTCGCTGCGGGCTGCGCTGAAAGCCGTTCCCGCCGAGAGACTCTGGGTCAATCCCGACTGCGGCCTGAAAACCCGTAATCCCGAGGAGGTCTCGGCGTCGTTGAGCAATCTGGTGGCCGCGACCAAGGAAGTACGGGCCAGCGCCTGAGTTCGCGGGTCCGACATCGCCCGGGCCGGCTAGCGGCGGGTTTCCCGTACCTGTTCGAGCAAGGGCGTCGACGCTTCCGACGGATTCCAGTCCGGCGCCAAACCGCGGTGTACCACGCCGTCGATCTCGACAGAGCTGTAAATCTCGTCTCCGTCGTGCTGCGTGAATTCGACGTTGAAGAATCGGTCATCGGCCCCGAGCACATCGACGGCGACGTCGACCAAAGCATCTGCCAATTGGGCTCGCTGTTCGACGCTGCGCCCACGCCGGATGTCACACGAAAGCACTGCGGACGGATGGGGTTCGCGTCCGCAACGCCATACCCCACCGGGGCCGTGCTCGCGGATCGTCACGTCGACGATCTCGGGTGAGGTCTGCATTTTCTCGGCGTAGACGTCGCCGAGTCGGCGAGCAAATTCCCGCTTCACGTCAATTGCGTAAGTATCTGACGTGTCCAGCTGCAGGTGAGGCATCTACCCATCCTTTCCCGGGTACTATAACTTCGTTATATAATAGGGATCCACCGTGACCGAAGCAACCCCTGGGGGCTCAGCGTTGTGGTGGACCTGATGAACGGAGAGAGGGCCGGATGCCGGCAGCAGACAAAGAGGTCGCCACGCGTATGACGACCGAACAGGCCGTCGAGCGGCTGGTAGACGCGACCATAAAACTGCTCGCCGATAAAGGGCCGTCGGAGATCAAGGCTCGGTCGGTCGCTGACGCCGCGCAGGTATCGACGATTGCGATGTACTACCACCTCGGTGGCCTGCGCGAATTATTACAGGCCGTGGTGGACAGAGGATTCCGCGACCTTGAACGGGGCTTCGAGGCGGTACCTTGCAGCGACGACCCGGTCGCCGACTTGTTCGGGATCGCGTTGGCTTGCCGCACGCTCGCCCGGGACAATCCGCATCTCTATGACCTCATGTTCGGACTGTCGACCCGTGGAACCTACCGGCCGCTGCAGGGCACGACGAAGGACGCAACCAGGCGCTCCGAGGCCTTCCAGGCCGCCTACGGCCACCTCGTGCAAGGGTGTGGCCGACTGGTCACCAGCGGACGCATCCGCACGGATCAAGAACCCGAAATCGTTGCCACCCAACTCTGGAGCTGCGTCCACGGATTCGTCACCCTAGAGTTGGGCGGGCACTTCTCCCACGTGCCCGACCCCGTCCGGCAGGTACTGCAAGCAATGACGGCGAATGTCCTGGTCGGCTTGGGGGACAGCGCTGAGCGGGCCAAGGCTTCTCATGCCCGAGCCATTCGCCGCCTGGCACGCCCGAACACCTGAAATTGATTGCACGCCAGGACGGCTGCAGACGAGGCGATCTCCCTACCACGGTGCCGATACGACCGCTAGTCGGGCCCAACCGATCCCACGACCGGCCCGTCCAGCAGATGAACCGGCACATCATCGGCCCACGGCTGGCGGGTCACCATATCGGCCACCCGCACGTAGCCGCGTTCGAACTCACCGGTGGCGGCGTCCACCAGCCGATACTGCTGGGTCTGTTTGTGGATCGGCTGGGCGTCGAGCATCACTACCCGCACCTCATCAGGCTCGAAGTGGCAGCGCTTCTGCAGGGCCGCAACCAATTGCTCGTTGCTGAAGTGCCCGTCACCGAAATTCCACCCGATGGCGGTGCTGGTGATCCGCTCACCGTCGGTCAGGACGTAGTCGTCCTCGTTCTGATCGGCCATCGCGCGATGCGCCAAGGTAAACAGCGCGCGGCCGTGAGTGTTGAAGGCGCGGAACGCATATCCCATGTACATCGGGATCTGTGCCGCCTCCTTGCTGCCGTAGAACTTCTCCAGTTGCGCAGCGGGCATGCTCGCGATCGCCAGCACGCCCTTGGCGATCTTCTCGTCGGCGGAGGGCTTGATGCACCACAGCGTGGTGTCCCAGTTGCCCGCGTAGTAGCGCATGCCGGGCAGGAAGGAAACCTTCCGCGGCAACAGGTTTCCCACTACGACGGTACCCGCGACGACCGCGAACAACACAACCGGCAACGGTGTCGTCAGTTCGCCCAGGCCAACTGAGGCGTGACCGACGAACAGCGCCAGCACGCTGAACATCATGAAGACGTTCCACTCCAGCGGCACCCCCATCGGAATCGACGACAGGATGCCAAAGTGGAAGCACAGCATCACGAATGCGGCGATCGCGGTGGGCCAGCCGCCGTGACTGAAGAACAACACCAGCGGTACCAGTCCCTCGATCGCGGTGCTGAAATGCGCGAGCCAGCGCGACGCCCGGCCCGGGCGCAGGTCGTCCGGGAAGTGTTCGAAGAACTTCCGCTTGATGAACCGCGGCCGGAACACCGGGTTGTTGCTCATCATCGTCGAGATGACGAAGGGAAAGTGCTTGTTGAGCTTGGATGTTGCTGCGCCCAGCCAGATCACCAGGCACACCAACTTGGCGCCCAGGATCATATCCACGCCGTAGCCGGCAAACAGGAAGGCGACGGTGAACGAGGCGTACACCTCGCCGCGGGCGGCCAAGAAGATGACCTTGTCGCGCAGACCCAGCACCGTCAGCACGCCGAGCACCGCCCAGATCTGCCACGCCGGCAGCACCCCGACCATCGTCCCCAGCGCCGGAACCGGTCCGGTGCCGTCGGAAAAAACCGCGATCACCAGCAGCACCAGCAGGGCGGCGTACAGCAGTGCGTCGAGAAGAGTGCGCTCATCCCCCTTGGTGAGCGGTACGCGATTCGGCCAGGGCGGCAGGCGGATGGTGCCGGGCCGTAGCCAGTACAGGATCGAGCCCATCGGAGGGAAGAACCGGTTGTTCAGCGGCCCGAAGCCGCAGCCAAGGCCGACCACCTCGAACAGCATCGTGTACAGCACCACCTTTTCGAACACGATCGGCTCGGCGTACCAGTGCCCGACATTGGTGAAACCGTTGATTCCGGTGGTGGTCAGAGCGAGCAGCCACGCCGCCAGGATGTACAGGCCGATCTTGACGACGTAGAACAAGTGCAGCGCAACCGGGGTACCGAAACCGACTTCCGCCCAGTGCCGAGCCATCGGGATGATCTTCTCTGCGCGGGTGCCCTTGCTCCACTCGTCGAAGTCGATCTGCGGAGTGTCCTGTTTGAGAAATCCCATGGCGGCAAGACTAGAACGTGTTCTAGCCGGATTGTCCGGGTTCGGCGGAACACCATCATGGCCTTGACTACTACGTTTTGTAGTAGTAGAACGGATTTCGGACAGGCGCATTCTCCTCACCCGCCGCCACCAAGGACGGTGATCCGCGATGATCGATCAGATTTCGCCGACACGCGCTCATGCGACTGACATTCTCGGTTGGGCCGCAATAGCGTTCGGCATCGGATTCGGAATCCACGGTCTCGACCACGTGCGCCGCGGCATGTCGGCATCGCCGCCATTCATCATGGTCGCCGGCATGGTGCAGGGCCTGTTCGTCGCGGTCGCGGTCGTGATGGCGCTGATCCGGCGCCGAGGAGCGCCGGAAGCGGCCATCGCAGTCGGATTCGCCAGCGCCGTGGGGTTCACCTACGCGCATCTCCTGCCGACTATCCTGCCGGGTTACCAGGACAGCTTCATCTCGCTGCCGCACATCAACGTGACGTGGTTCTCCTGGTTCTCCGCCTTGACCGAGATCGGCACCGGCGTGGTGTTCGGGATCGTCGGTATCCGGGCGCGCCGATCGGTCGGTGCTGCCACCGTCGTGCGACTGCACCCGCGACAAGGTGCCGCACGATGAGTACCGCAGTGGCGGGAACGCTATTCTTTGACGGCGCCTGTGGAATGTGCACTCGCTCCAGAAATTTCCTTGTGCGGATGGATCGAACCGGAAAGCTGCAGACCGAGGCACTGCAAAGTCCGGGCACCGCGCAGCGACTGGGTATCGCACCGACAAGCCTGCTGGAATCGGTCCGCTGGCTGGATTCCTCGGGCGCCGTCTACTCCGGCGCCGAGGCCGCCAACGCGGCCTTCTCGGCGGCGATTGGCACCCGAATCCCGTTGGCAATCTACCGGATTCCCGGTGTCCGCGTCCTAGAAGAGGCCGTCTACCGATGGGTCGCCGCGAACCGGTATCGCTTTCCGGGGACCACCCCGTACTGCGAGTCGCACCCCAGCGCCTGCTAAGCCGACCGCGGCGGACGGGGCACAAAGCGCGACGTTGTACTTGGGTTTCATGGCGTGCGCTTCCTTTTCCAGTGCGGGCTCTTGACCGCGTCGAGGGCTTCGGTGACGTAACGATCCAGCGGGCGGCGGTTGCGGGATTGACGCACCCACCGTTGGAAGCCGTAATCGCCTGCTGCGAAAGCAAGTTGGACCAGCAGGCCCGGTCGGATATCGGTATCGGGGTTAGCGCCCATCCGTGCGGCAACGAGCTTGGCGGCGCGCTCCTTGTCGGCGGGGGTGACCATGGTCAGCTTGCCGAGCACATCGGGAGCCACCAGCAGGGCCTTGCGCCACTCCTCGATGTCAGCCTGGTCGAACGAGCGAGTTCGGGTGATGATGGCGTTGATCAGCGCGACGTCCGGCGACTCGGCGGCGGGGCGCTGTTCGAGCAGGTTGACGATCGCGGTGCCGCCGTGCCGCACAGGTGCCAGCAGCACCTCCTCCTTCGTCGGGACGTGCCGGAAGAAGGTGCGCGGGGAAACACCTGCCGCCGCGGCGATTTCCTCCGTTGTCACGGCGTCGTATCCGTTTTCGATGAACAGCCGGAATGCCGCACGGCGAATGTCGGCCCGCAGCTGTGCGCGCTGCCGGTCCCGTAGCGACTGCCCGGTCATCGGAAGCAGCCGATTCCGCCGTCAACCTGGATGGTCTGCCCGGTGATGAAGGTCGCGTCGGTGCCGAGCAGGAAAGCCACCAGCGCGCCCACGTCGGTGCGTACGTCGCCGATGCGTTTCATCGGGATGCGACGCACCGCCTTGGCGTAATCGTCAGGGGCGAACTGCTTCCACAGTTTGACGCCGTCGGATTCGGCGAACGGGCAGATGACGTTGACGCGGATGTTGTCGCGCCCCCACTCCAGGGCGGCGACCTTCGACAGCCCGCGGATGCCTTCCTTTGCGGCGGCGTAACCGCCCCACTTGGGTTCGCCGCCGGTGCCGGTGCCCGAACCGAGGTTGACGATCGACCCGCCGCCCTCCTTGACCATCAACGGGTGCACCGCCTGCATGAGCAGGAAGGTCGCACGCGGCCCGACGTCGTAGCCGAGCGCCAGGTCTTCGGTGGTGATGTCCACGAATGCCTTGGGTTCGTTGGTGGCGATCGCGTTGTTGACCAGGCCGTGCACCGCGCCGAAGGCGTCGACGGCAGCGGCGGCGATCCGCGATGCGCTGTCCGGATCCCGCAGATCGGCAACCAGTTTCTCGATCCGACCGGCAGCCTCGAGTTCGGCGGTTGTCGCCGCGAGCACGTCCTCTTGGATGTCGACTGCCAGCACCGCCGCACCGCGTTCGAGGAGTGCGGCGGCGATGCCCTTGCCCACACCTTGGGCGGCACCGGTGACGATCGCGACCTGTCCGCGCATCGAGTCGGGATGCGTGTAAGTCATGTGACCGGTCCCATCTGAAGCGCCACACCACGATGCATTTCGCAAGTGCTACGTGCGCCGTCGGGCAGCTCGATGAATTCGACCGGTGTCCCGTCCGGGTCCTTGACGAAAAACATTCGCACGCTGCCGATCTCGAATGGCTCCTGCTCGGGCGGGTAGCCGGCGCCGCTGATGCGGCGGTGGGTGTCGTCCAGGTCGGTCACTCCGACGACAAGGTGACAAAACGAAACGTCTGCCACGACGCCGTCCGTCATAGTGTCTCCTGTTGCAGGGTCGGTTCACGTGGTGGCGCAGGCACGGCCAGCCCGCGGCGGCCGGGCTCTTCGATGAGCGCGACGGTGAGACGCAAGGCGTCGAGAATCACCGGTGACTCGCCGCGAGATTGGTGGCCGGGCGCCCGGCGAACAGCGGCAGGTCCAGGTAGGTCTTGATCCCGGGCCCGGCGGCGCAGACCTCGGGAATGGCATTGACGCAGTGATTGGCGGTGGCCACCACGCCCGGATTACGTTTCAGCCCTTCGGCGATCGTATCGGGCTGCAGACCTTTGAAGGTCAGGCTCACGGTCGGGTCGCCGGTGATCTCGACCTCGAAGCGTTCGCCACGCCCACCGAAATTCCAGGCCGGCTCCAGGTTTTCCTCGCCCATCAGCCAGTTGACCGCCGCAGTGATGACCGACTCGCCGTCGACCAGGGCTTGCCAGCGGAACCGGCGTGCGGCCACGGTTCCCGCGGGAAGTGGGAATGGGCCGTAGTCGATCTCGGCGGTCGCCACCGCGACGTCCTGAATGGTCCTGATGTTCGGATCAATCCGAAATCCCATGTGGTCGGCGACCATTCGCACCGATTGCTTGAAGCCCGCCTCGAGCAGGCCGGCCATCGGCCCTTGCATGGCCTCCTCGGGGGTACCGCCGAATCCCATGATGTGGCGCACGACGTCCGGAGCATTGTAGGTGCGGATGTCAGAGAACTCCTCGGCGCGCACGTGGGTGACTGCCGACGACAGCGAGGACAGCATGAGCGGGAATCGCTCGGTGATGCCGCCGGGGTGGATCCCGGAACCGTGCAAAGTCACTCCGCTTTGCACCGCCGCGTCGGCGACCGCCTGGTGACGTGCGTTGCCCGGATCGGGGTATACCCAGCCGACCGGGGTCACCACATTCTTACCGGACCGCAGAATCGCGATGACCTCGTCGTCGTTGGGGATCAGCGGGCTATACAACACACAGTCGGCATCCAGCGCCAGAACCTCGTCGATGCTGGAAGTGGCGGCGACGCCCAACGCACCGGTCCCGACGATGTTGCCGACGTCGCGCCCGCTCTTGTCCGCGCTATGCACCCAACATCCGACCAACTCGAGCTGTGGATGATTCAGCACGCATTCGATGGCGGCTTTGCCGACGCCCCCGGTGGCCCACTGAATGACACGGAGCTTGGACGGGCTACTCATCGTTGACCTCCCGGATAGACAGCGCGCGACATGGACGGGCGTCCACCGCGGTTTCGATCTGTTGGCGAGCGTGATCGGGAGGAGTGGGGTTCAGGATCTCGACCTTTCCTCGGTTGGGCACCGTGAAGTAGTCCGGCGCTTCGACCTCACACATGGCATGGCCGTGGCGCAGGTCCTCGTCGACTCCAACCCGGTAGCCCATCACGTCACATTCCTCTGCGCTTTACACCCCGAGTGCCGAATGGCAGAGTATGTCTAACTGGCAGTTGCTGTCAATAAGACGGAAGGATGGATGCGGTGCGAGACCTCGACGGCAAAATCGCGATCGTCACCGGAACCAGCCGCGGCGTCGGTGTTGGCATCGCCCACGAACTGCTCCGCGCCGGCGCCACCGTCGTGGGATGTGCGCGCTCGCCGCTGGACTCCATTCCCGGCATCGACGCAGACTGGCAAGCCCGCGCGTCCCAGAAGGTCTGCGATCAAGGCGATTACCACTCGATCGACTCCTTCGTCAGCGACGTCGTGGCCGAACACGGCCGGATCGACATCTTGGTGAACAACGCCGGCGGCACCGTACCGGCCCCGCACGCGGAGAACATTCCCGAACTCGTGCAACGCATCCAGGGCGCACCGCGCAGCGACGACGACTACGAACGCACGGCGCTATTTCACGCCTACGCGGTGCAGATGAACTTGATCAGTCCGCTCTGGTTTGCCATCCGTGCCTACCGGCAGATGGCCACGCAGGGCGGAATCGGCTGCATCATCAATATTTCCAGCGGTGCCGGACACCCGGCGGGATCACCGACCCTGGTCTCCTACGGCGCGGCCAAAAGCGGGCTCAACCACCTCACCCGCTCGCTGGCGGAGGAATGGGGGCCGAAAGTCCGGGTCAACTGTGTAGCACTCGGACCGACGATGACGGAGAACTTCCGGTCGTTCGTGTTGCCCAAAGACGACCCGACCGGCGAAAAGTACTTCGCCGCCGTCCCGTTGCGTCGCGCCGGCGAGCCCGCAGAGGTGGGCCGGGTCTGCGTCTTCCTGGCCAGCGGAGATGCGGACTTCGTCAACGGCACCACCGTCGAGCACGACGGCGGCATGCTGCCCGGGGTGCTCTACGACGCCGGCCTGAAGACGATCACCGATCTGCTGTAACGGTGTTGAGACTGCGCTGGGCCAGACCCGAATACTCGCTCAGCGGGCGGATCAGCGCATTCGAGCCGGCCTGCTCGATGATGTGGGCTGTCCAGCCGGTGACCCGGCTCATCACGAAAAGCGGTGTGAAGCTGGGGATGTCGAAGCCCATCAGGTAGTACGCCGGACCGGTCGGGAAGTCCAGGTTGGGTTTGATCTCGGTGGCCGCGAACATCTCGGTTTCCAGCACCTGGTAGATGTCCAGCCAGCGCTGGCCCTCGCAGGCGGCCGCGACACGGGCCAGCGCCTCTTTCATCGTCGGGACCCGGGAGTCGCCGTTCCGGTAGACCCGATGCCCGAAGCCCATCACCTTGTCCTTGCGGGACAGCTTGGCGTGCAACCACTCCGAGGCCGTGGCGGCATCGCCGATCTCGATCATGTCGTGCATGACCGCCTCGTTCGCTCCTCCGTGCAGCCGGCCTTTGAGCGCGCCGATCGCCGCGGTGACAGCGCTGTAGATGTCCGACTGCGTCGAGGTGACTACCCGCGCTGCGAAGGTGGACGCGTTGAAGCCGTGCTCGGCGTAGAGGATCATCGAATGCTCGAATGCCTCGACGACGACCGGTTCGGGGACCTCGCCGAAGCACATGTTCAGAAAGTTCTCGGCATAGCCGAGGTGGCTGTGCGGTGCGATCGGTGCCAAGCCGCGCCGGCGACGCATGTCGGTGGCCACGATGGTGGGCAGCACGGCGAACATGCGCAGCGACTTGGCGAAGTTGGCCGGTTCGGCGCTGTCGTCTTCCTCGGGATCCTCCGCACCCAGGTAGCTGATCGCGGTGCGCACCACGTCCATCGGATGGCAGTTGTCGGGCAGCTTGGCCAATAACGACAGCATCGAACGATCCAGCCGACGGCTGGCACGTTCACGCTGGCAGAACAACGCCAACTGGCCGTCGGTCGGCAGTTCGCCGTGCCAGAGCAAGTAGGCGACCTGCTCGAAACTGCACTGGGCGGCTAGATCCTGCACCGGGTAGCCGCGATAGGTCAGCGAGTTGGTCTCGGGCACCACCTTGGAGATTGCGGTGGTGTCGACGACGACGCCGGCCAGGCCTTTGTGGATCTTCGTTTCGGCCGGGGTAGCTGAAGTCATTGGTCCGGTCCTTCCACGGTGAAATTGAAGATGTCGTCGTCGAATTGGCTGTAGTCGGCGTAGCGCAGCAATTCATAAAGCCTTTTGCGGTGTTGCATCTGATCGAGTAAGCCGGCTTGTGTTCCGGTGGCACCGATTTCGCGCAGGCCAGCTTCGACGGCGTGCATCGCCAGCCGCAGGGTGGTGACCGGGTAGATCACCATGTTGTAGCCGATGCCGCCGAGCCGAGAGACGCTCAGTAGCTCGGACTTGCCGAACTCGGTCATGTTGGCCAACAGCGGGGTATCCACCGCGGCGCGAAACTTCTCGAAGTCGGCCGGACCGCTGAGCGCCTCGGTGAAGATCAGGTCGGCGCCGGCGTAGGCGTAGGCACGGGCCCGCTCGATCGCGGCGTCCAGGCCTTCGATCCCGGCGGCGTCGGTGCGCGCGCAGATCACGAAGTTGGGGTCGCGCCGGGCAGCCACCGCCGCCCGCAGCCGTTTCACCATCTCTCCGGTCGGGACCACGGCTTTGCCGTCGAGGTGGCCACACCGCTTGGGGTTGACCTGGTCCTCGAGATGACAGCCGGCCAACCCGGCATCCTCCAGCTGCGTGATGGTGCGCGCCGCGCTCATCGGCTCACCGAAGCCGGTGTCGGCGTCGATCAGCGTCGGCAGGTCGGAGACCGCCGCGATCTGCGCGCCGCGGGTGGCGACTTCGGTCAGCGTGGTCAGCCCGATGTCGGGCAGTCCGAGGTCGGCCGACAACACGGCACCGGAGACGTAGACGCCCTCGAAGCCGATCTCGGCGACCAGCTTGGCCACCAACGGCGAGAATGCGCCCGGGAAGCGTTGCAGCCGACCGGAATTCAGCCCGATCCGAAACGCCGCCCGTTTGGCGGCGGCGCTGGATGCCGCCCCCAACAAACCGGTCATCGGAAGATCCCGGACGGAATGGTCGGCGCTTTATCCAGCACCTCGGGCGCGATCCGCACGTTCAATGCGCCCAGCTCGCCGCCCTTCAAGTCACCGACCCGCTGCACGGCGTCGAGGAAGCGTTGCTGCTCAGCGCCGTCCACCACTCCCTCGGCCAGATTCGTGAACTTGCCGATGTACTGTTCGCGCCCGAACGGCCGCGCGCCCAACGGATGCGCATCGGCGACGGCCAACTCGTCGCTGATCACCTCGCCGCTCTTGAGCGTCACCTGCGCGCGAGCCCCAAACGCCTTTTGCGCTGGGTCGTTCGAGTGATAGCGACGGGTCCATTCCGGATCCTCGACGGTGGAGATCTTGTGCCACAGTTCGACGGTGTCGGGGCGGTGCGCGCGTTCGGGCGCGTAGGAATGTTCGTGGTGCCAAGTGCCGTCCTGCAGCGCGACGGCGAAGATGTAGGGCAGCGAGTGATCCAGCGTCTCGCGCGACGCGTCGGGGTCGAACTTTTGTGGGTCGCCGGATCCGGTGCCGATCACATAGTGGGTGTGGTGGCTGGTGTGCAACACGATCGACGCGATCTGCTCGAGGTCACCGACGCGCTCGCGCAGCCGACGGGCCAGGTCGATCGGCGCCTGGCTCTGATATTCGGCCGAGTGCTCCTTGGTGTAGCTGTCCAGGATGGCGCGCTTGGGTTCCCCCGGCGCCGGCAACGGCACCTGGTAGGTGTGCTCGGGACCCGACAGCAGCCAGGCGATCACGCCGTCCTCGCCCTCCCAGATGGGCGCCGGCGAGCCCTCACCGCGCATCGCCCGGTCGACCGCCTCGATCGCGACCTTGCCGGCCTGCGCGGGCGCGAACGCCTTCCAGCTGGAGATGGCACCTTTACGCGATTGCCGGGTGGCGGTGGTCAGGTGCAACGCCTGCCCGATCGCCTGGTAGATGGTCTCGGTGTCCAGCCGCAGCATGGTGCCCAGCCCGACGGCCACCGACGGGCCGAGGTGGGCGACGTGGTCGATCTTGTGCTCGTGCAGACAGATTCCCTTGACCAGGTCGATCTGGATCTCGTAGGCCGTCGCCACGCCGCGAATCAGGTCGGCGCCGCGCACACCGAGCTGCTGTGCGACCGCGACCAGCGCCGGGATGTTGTCGCCGGGATGCGAGTACTCGGCGGCCAGGAAGGTGTCGTGGTAGTCGAGTTCGCGCACCGCGACGCCGTTGGCCCAGGCCGCCCACTCCGCCGAGTAGTTGCCGTCCACACCGAACACCGTCGCGCCCGGCCGGGCCCGGTGCGCGCACGCTTGCTGGCGGGCGGTGGTGACCGGCCTGCGCAGTACCGAGGCGGCGCTGACCGCCGCGTTGTCGATCATCCGGTTGATCACCATCGCCTCGGTGTCGACCGGCACGGCGACCGGGTCCACCGCGACCTCCGCGATCTTGTGGGCCAGCTGCTCGGTGCGCGGAAAGTCGTCGGCGCTGCGGTGCGTCCGAACCGAATGGATCAACATAATCCGCACACTATGCAAAGTCCGATGCTAGGGAAAGTACCTGTACATGCATATTTTTGTGTCCTCATCCAGCACGGATTGCGAATCTTGCGAATCCCACCGGGAGTAGTGTTTCAGCGGTGACGAAGATGATGTTTTCGGGTGCCCGGTTGCGGCGGTTGCGAAACGAGCGCGGCCTCAGCCAGGTGGCGCTGGCCCGGGCGCTCGACTTGTCCGCCAGCTACGTCAACCAGCTGGAGAACGACCAGCGGCCGATCACCGTGCCGGTGCTCCTCGCGCTCACCGAGCGGTTCGACCTGCCGCCGAACTACTTCTCCTCTGATTCCGACGCCCGGTTGGTGGCTGACCTGTCCGATGTGTTCACCACCGCCGCCGACGACGGGGTCAGCCGTGGCCAAATCGAGGAACTGGTCGCCCGGATGCCCGAGGTCGGCCGAAGCCTGGTTGCAGTGCACCGGCGGCTGCGCGACGCCACCGAAGAGTTGGAGGCGTATCGCTTGCGCGCGACGACCGAGACGCCGCTACCGCCCGAGCACCCGATGCCGTTCGAGGAGGTTCGTGACTTCTTCTACGACCGCAACAACTACATCGGCGAACTCGACACCGCGGCCGAGGAGATGTTCGCAGCCAACGGCATGACGATCGGCGGGCTGGATGTGCAGCTGTCGGCGCTGATGCGCAACCGGTTCGGAGTGAGCGTCGTGATCGACGGCGACTTGGCCGAACATGCCAAGCGTTATTACGATCTCGATGCCCGGGTGCTGCGTATTGCGCAATGGCTGTTGCCGGGGCAGCGTGCCTTCCAGATCGCCACTCAATTGGCCTTGCTCAGCCAGTCGGAGTTGCTGTCGGCGATCGTGGCCACCGACGTCCACCTCACCCCCGAATCCCGCGACGTGGCCCGAATCGGTCTCGCTAACTATTTCGCCGGCGCATTCCTGCTGCCGTATCGCGAGTTTCAGCGTGCCGCGACCGAATTGCGTTACGACGTCGACTTGCTGGCCCGCCGTTTCGAGGTCGGGTTCGAGACGGTGTGCCACCGCCTCTCGACCCTGCAGCGACCGCAGCTGCGCGGGGTGCCGTTCATCTTTGTCAGAACCGACAAGGCGGGCAACATCTCCAAGCGTCAGTCCGCTACCGCGTTTCACTTCAGCCGGGTGGGCGGCAGCTGCCCGCTCTGGGTAGTGCATGATGCCTTCGCCCAGCCGGGCCGGATCGTCACTCAGGTTGCCCAAATGCCCGATGGCCGTTCGTATTTCTGGGTCGCCAAGACCACCGCACCCGAAGGGCAGGGTTATCTGGGCCAGCACAAGAGCTTCGCCATCGGTTTGGGTTGCGACCTGGCGCACGCCCACAAGCTGGTCTACTCCACCGGAATCGCCCTGGGCGACCCGAGCACCGTCGTCCCGATCGGGGCCGGCTGCAAGATCTGCAACCGGCCAGCATGCCCGCAACGCGCATTCCCTTATCTCGGTGGACGAGTCGTCGTCGACGAGAACACCGGCAGCGGCCTGCCGTATTCGCCCGCCGGTCAGCCGCGGTCGCTGTAACTGGGATCAGCCATGCGCCCGCCGACCCGATCCCGGGCCTCCAGCAGGGCCACCGAGCGAGCGGCTTACTTCAGCCGCAGGGCTGCGGGATCGGCCGGGCCAACACCGCGTCTAGTCGATGATGATCGTCGGCGGCAAGCAGCACCGCCATGCGGGCGCAATCCCGTGGACGGTGAGCTCGTGGGCCACGAGGGACCTCGGCGTCGGGTTGATCAAAGGACGGCAGATATGTCGGTCGATCCCGAAGCAAGCGCCGAAGTAGTGCTGGCCCGCGAAACGACAGTGGCTACTGAGCCTGTTTGACCGTCGGCCGGTAGAAGATCAGCAGCTGGCCGATCGCCCCACCGAGGCCCAGTAGCAGCGAGATCAGCAGACCGTGCCAACCGTTGCGCCAGTTCTGCCCGAAGATCAGCCAGTCCAGGCTGTACTGGCCGGGGCCGATCGTAGCCACCGCGACGGCGCTGAGAGCCAGCACCAGGTTGTACTCCCAGCCCTCCTTGACGATGAAGAAGCCGTTGGGTCGGTGCACGGTCCACGAAGCGACGAACATCAGCGCGACGAAGCCGGCGGCGGGGATCGGCGTCAGCAGCCCGGCGGCCAACCCCAGGCCGGCGCTGATCTCCGTGCTGGCCGCGACCACGGCCTGGAACCTGCCGTGCTTCATGCCGATGCTTTCAAACCAGCGCGCGGTGCCTGGTATCCGCCCGCCACCGAAGAACTTGTTGAAGCCATGAGCTGCGAGGGTCAACCCCAGTACCACCCGCAAGATCAGCAACCCGACATCATAGGCAGTCATAGACGCCAACCTAGATCATCGGGTAGGCACGGATGGGCACAGGTATCCTGCCACCCGCAAACGAATGCAAAAGGAGCAGCACATCAAGATCGCCATCATTGACGCCGGCAACGTCGGGTGAGCGAGTTTGACGTGAGCATCCGAATGCCTGATTCGCCGGTACCACCCGTCGTACTGCTGGACGGCGACGCCAGCTACCCACCGGAAATTCTGGGCCACAAGGGACACGGCATCGCCATGATGCGCCGCAACGGTCTGCCGGTACCACCCGCGTTCTGCATCACCGCGGAGGTGGGTGCGCGCTATCTCGCCGAACCCGCAGGCACGATCGACGCGATCTGGGGCGATGTGCTCGACGGCATGCGCCAGCTGGAAGCCGCCACCTCGCGCACTTTCGGGCGAGGACCTCACCCGCTGCTGGTCAGTGTGCGGTCGGGTGCGGCGGTGTCGATGCCCGGGATGATGGACACGGTGCTGGACCTTGGGGTCAACGACGCCGTCGAGGAAGCTTTGGCGGCAGAGGGCACCGTCGCGTTCGCCCGTGACACCCGACGCCGGTTCACCGCGTCACCGGTGGGCCGCGACGCGCCTGCCGATCCGTACCGGCAGCTGCGCATCGCAATCGAGGCGGTATTCGCGTCGTGGGGCTCACCGCGCGCCGCCGCTTATCGAGCCCATCACGGCCTCGATGATCGGGGCGGCACCGCGGCGGTGTTGCAGGCCATGGTCTTCGGCAATGCCAACACCAATTCCGGCGCCGGCGTGGTGTTTTCGCGAAACCCGATGAGCGGCGCCAACGAGCAGTTCGGCGAATGGCTGCCCGGCGGCCAGGGCGACGACGTGGTATCGGGCACAGTCGACGTGGAACCGATCACCGCACTGCGCGACCAGCAGCCGGCTGTCTACGACGAATTGATCGCCGCCGCCCGATCATTGGAGCGGCTCGCGTTCGATGTGCAGGAGATCGAATTCACCATTCAAGACGGGACCCTGTGGCTGCTGCAGACGCGGCCGGCGAAGCGGTCAGCGCAGGCCGCGGTGCGTCTGGCGTTGCAGCTGCACCACGACGGCCTCATCGATGAGGCCGAGACTTTGCGGCGGGTGCGGCCGGCGCACGTGGAAGCACTACTGCGGCCGTCGTTGCAACCGGAAACCCGTTTGGCCGCAGAGCTCTTGGCCAAAGGCCTGCCGGCCGGCCCCGGCGTAGTAACCGGGCGGGCCTACACCGAGGTGGACGCCGCGATCGATGCCGC
>Ga0335075_10000557_pt1 | contig 64513 bp, 55 predicted proteins | sample Lox_Sample_24_FD_206723 | JGI IMG/M metagenome (GOLD analysis project Ga0335075, IMG submission 206723) | Soil microbial communities from Loxahatchee National Wildlife Refuge, Florida, United States - Lox_Sample_2.4 | ecosystem: Environmental > Terrestrial > Soil > Wetlands | place: USA...
CGCACCCGGGCGGACGGGCTGTATCGCGAGGCCATCGACCGGCTCGCAGGCTCTCGGGCGGCGGTCGAGCTGGCTCGCGCGCACCTGCTCTACGGCGAATGGCTGCGCCGCGACCGGCGCAGGATCGAGGCGCGTGACCACCTTCAGCGCGCACAGGAGATGTTCGCCTCCATGGGGGCCCATGGGTTCGCCGGGCGCGCCGGACGAGAGTTGCTCGCCACCGGCGCGAGCGCGCGAAAGCGGACAGCCGAGACCCGCGACGAGCTGACCGCGCAGGAGATGCAGATCGCGCGGTTCGCCCGTGAGGGCCTGTCCAACCCTGAGATCGGCGCGCGCCTGTTCATCAGTCCCCGCACGGTCGAGTACCACCTGCACAAGGTGTTCGCAAAGCTGGGAATCACCAGCCGCGAGCACCTCGACCGCGTGCTCTGACGCGAGTCGCAGGGGTGAGTCCCCCCGGCCCCCCTAGGGACGGCTCGGAGAGGACTAGGGCATCCCTGATGCGAACCCGAGGCGTCACCGCGGAGACTCTGAGCGTCTCAGCGGATGCCCTCTCATCGGCGATCCCGCTGACGACCAGCGCAGACGTGGGATCGGAGAGAAATGCGCGCGAAGCTCAGAAGCGGCGCGGTCCGGTTGCTCGGACGCGACGAGGAGTGCCGGTGTGTCGATGAGTTGCTGAATGGCATGCGGACGGGCGAGAGCCGCGCCCTTGTCATTCAGGGACAACCCGGAGCCGGCAAGACGGCGTTGCTGGGCTACGCGGCAGGCGCGGCGCCAGACGTCCGCGTGATGCGCGCCGTCGCGGTGGAATCTGAATCGGAGCTGGCGTTTGCCGCGCTTCATCAGTTGTGTGGACCGATGGCAGCACGACTCGGCCGGCTGCCGGACCCGCAGCGCCGGGCACTGGCGACCGCCCTCGGTCAGAGCGGCGGATCGGTCACAGATCCTTTCCTGGTCGGGCTGGCGGTCCTCGGACTGCTGGCGGAGGTCGCCGCGGAGCAGCCACTGTTGTGTGTCGTCGATGACGCGCACTGGATGGACACCGCGTCCGCGCAGATCCTGGCGTTCGCCGCCATGCGTCTGTCCACCGAGTCGGTCGGGATTCTGTTCGCGACGCGCGATGCGGTCCCGGAGCTGAGGAACCTCCCGACGATCGGCCTCGGCGGCTTGGACCCTGCTGCCGCGCGCGGGCTGTTGCTGTCGACCCTGAGCGGCCCGCTCGATGAGAGAGTGCGCGAGCGACTCATCGCCGAGGCCCACGGGAATCCGCTCGCACTGCTCGAGTTGACGCAGCACCTGACGACGCTCCAACTGGCGGGCGGCTTCGGGCTGATCGAGGGCCGTGCTGCGTGCGGTCCCACGGATGACGCTCTCATCCGGAGATTGCAGACGCTCCCGGCGCAGGCGCGGCGTTTCCTGTTGCTCGCGGCAGCAGAGCCGATCGGGGATCCCCTGGTGCTGCTGCGCGCGGGCGAACGACTTGGACTCCCGGAATGGCCGGTCGGTGGGGGCACAGACGGACTGATCGAGGTGGGAGACCGCGTCACGTTCTGCCATCCTCGGATCCGACGGGCGGTCTATGACTCGGCGGCGGTGGCCGAACGCCGGGAGGTCCACCAGGCGCTCGCCGATGTCACTGATCGAGACACCGGGGCCGGCTGGCATGCTTGGCACCTCGGGCTTGCGGCGCCCGGACCGGATGAGACGGTCGCCTCGGAACTCGAGCGTTCAGCGCAGCGGGTGCACCTGCCGGGCGTCGCGGCGACCGCAGCGTTTCTGCGGCGCGCCGCCGAGCTGACCGCCGACCCCCGCAAGCAGGTGCAGCGCGCGCTTGCCGCGGCCCGCGCCAGCCTCCAAGCGGGCGCGATCGACGCGGCGGCGCGCATGGCGGCGACGGCCGAGGCCAGGGCGCTCACAGAGGCCGAGCGCTCACTGACGGCGTTGGTCCGCGCGCAGATCGCGTTTGGACCTGAGCGCAGAGGCGACGCCGCAATGTCGTTGTTCCGCGCCGCGCAGCGCGTCGACCCCCGTGACGCATCAACCGCCCGCAGCGCCTACGCGGAAGCGCTGACCGCGGCGCTGTTCGCCGGCCGACTGGCGAAGGCCGGGAGCGACGTGCGCGAGGTGGCACGTGCCTTGCGCGCGAGGGAGGCTGTCCAGGACCCACAGGACGCAGCGGGCTTGTTGCTCGACGGCTGGGCGACGGTCTTCACCGACGGGTGCGCCACCGCCGCGCCGGCTCTTCGGGCCGGGATCAGGAGCTGCCTTGAAGCGGACGGCGAGTGCGATGATCTGCCACTCCTGTGGCTGGCGGTCCACACCGCGGCCGCGGTGTGGGATGACACGCGCTGGGAGGACCTCTCCAATCGCCAGGTCGAACTGGCCCGGGCCAGCGGGAGCCTCAGCCAGATCCCGCTCGCGCTCAATTGGCGCAGCTGTCTCCACCTGTTCCGGGGCGAGCTGGAGGAGGCGAGCTCCGGGGCCGCGCTGGCGGGTGAAGCGCTCGCGCAGACGGGAGGCCGACTCACGCCGTGGGCCGCCATCGCGCTGGCCTCCATGCGTGGCGACGCGGCACACGCCGTCTCCACGCTCGATCATGCGCGCGCCGATGCGACCGACCGCGGCGAGGGCATCAGCGTGACGATCGTCGAATGGGCGCGCGCGCTGCTCTACAACGGTCTCGGGCGGTACGACGAGGCGTTCGCCGCCGCCACACAGGCCTGCGACTGCCCGACCCGCTCCGCAGCGACGGCCTGGGGCATGGTCGAACTCGTCGAGGCATCGGTTCGGACCGGCCATCGAGAGCTCGCCGCGGAGCTCGCGGCCCGGTTGAACGAGATCGCAGACGCCGCCGGGACCGACTGGGCACGCGGAGTCCGGGCGAGATCCCTCGCTCTGTTGAGCGCCGGCGAGACCGCGGAGCAGCTGTACCTCGAATCACTCGACCGTCTCCAACGCTGCCGCATGCGCGTCGATCTGGCGCGCGCGCACCTTCTCTATGGCGAATGGCTGCGGCGCGAGAACCGGCGCGTCGACGCCCGCTCCCAGCTGCGCACCGCGCACGAGGAGCTGACCGTCATGGGGATCGACGGGTTCGCGGAGCGCGCCGGCCGGGAGCTGCGGGCGACCGGCGAGACGCCCCGCAAGCGGACGGCCGACACGCGCGACGACCTCACTCCCCAGGAGCGGCAGATCGCGCAGCTCGCCCGTGACGGCCTGTCGAACCCGGAGATCGGCGCCCAGCTGTTCCTCAGCCGTCGCACGGTGGAGTGGCACCTGCGTCACGTGTTCGCCAAGCTCGGGATCCAGTCCCGCCGGGAACTGGGGAATCGGCTCGACGTCTGCGATGCGGCTTGGCAGGTCGCGACCGCGAGCTGAGCCCGCCCCAGTGATGCGCCAGGGGTCCTCGCGGGCGCGACCGGTCACCCCGGTTGAGACCCTCACGCACGAACGGGCCTCGGAAACGAAAGGGACCGGATGACGAACGACTCCCCCCCTCAGACCACCAGCCACGAGGATCAGAGCGTCCAGACCAAGCTCGCGCTCGCCGCCCTCCTGGTCCCGGTCTTCTTCGTGATCGGGTTCGCCGTCTGCATCATCGGCACGTACCACAAGCCGCACCCGCACAACATCACGCTCGGCATTGTCGGGCCGCCGGCACAAACGGCGCCGCTGCGAGGTGACATCCAGAAGGCCGCCGGCTCGGCCTTCCGGATCAGCTCCGTGAGCACCGTCGCCGCGGCCACCCACGACGTGCGACAGCGCGACCTCAACGCGGCCTTCGTGCCCACACCGGGCCCGCAGCGACCGGCGACCGTGATCGTCGCCAGTGCGAACGGACGGATCGTCGCCACCGCGGCCGAGACTCTCGCCCAGGCGGTCACCGCGCATCAGGGCGCGCAACTCGCGGTCCGCGAGGTTCGCCCCCTGGCACCCGGCGACGAGCTCGGCCTCGGCGTGTTCATGTTCATGATCGTCTGCACCATCTGCGGATACATCGCGGTCAGCCTGATCTACACCGCCGCGCCCGCCCTGGACGCACGCCGCCTGTACCCCATGATCGCCGGCATCGCCCTGCTCGTGCCCACGGTCGCCTACCTGATCGGGGGCCTCGGGTACGGCGTCTATAAGGGCTCGGTCGGGACGATCCTCGCGTTCATCGGCGTCGCCGTCCTCTACACGTTCGTGATCGGCCTGATCACCCGCCTGTTCCAGGTTCTCATCGGCCCATTGGCGCTGTTCGTGTCACTCGGGATCTTCGTGTTCCTGAACATCCCGAGCCTGGGCGCAACCTACACCGCTCCGGTGCTGCCGGCCTTCTGGCGGTTCATGAACCATTTCTGGATCGGCGCCGAGACGGTCAACGCCCAGCGCAGCCTCCTCTACTTCGACGGGGAGGGGGTTGGAACTGACCTGCTGAGGCTCCTCGCCTGGACGGCCGTGATCGTCGCGCTGCTCGCCCTCCCGGTCTCGCGCAAGCTCGCGCACCAACGCATGGACCCGACGGAGCCGGCCACCTCCACCCCACCACCCCGCCCCCTCTCGGCCGACGTCATGGAGGGAGCACGATGAGTCACACACGACAGACCCAAGGAGATGACGATGAGTACACAGGAACACGCGTCGATGACGAGCCGCACCGATCTCGGGTCTCCGACAGACGCTGGCCGGCTGGCGCTGGCCGACGGTCTCCAGTTGCGAGAGGGCTACGCCGAGGTCGGCGACGCGACACTGCACTACGTCGAAGCGGGAGATGGGCCGCTCGTCGTCCTGCTCCACGGCTTCCCCGAGTTCTGGTTCGGCTGGCGGCTGCAGATCGAGCCGCTGGTGGCGGCGGGCTTCAGGGTCGTCGCACCCGACACGCGGGGTTACAACCTGTCATCCAAGCCGGACGGCTTCCAGGACTACGGCGTCGACCTGCTCGCCGCCGACATCCGCGGTCTCATCGAGGAACGCGGTGCCGCTTCGGCGCTGCTGGTCGGCCACGACTGGGGCGGGAGCATCGCCTGGACCGTCGCGATGAACCATCCCGAGGTCGTCGACCGGCTCGCCATCCTCAACGCCGCCCATCCGCGACGCCTGTCGGAGGGGCTTCGCCACCCGAGCCAGCTCAAGAAGTCCTGGTACTTCTTCTTCTTCGCGACACCGGGGTTGCCCGAGGACGTGGTGCACGCCCGAGACTGGCACTTCTTCCGCCACTTCCTGCACGACGCGAATCCGCCCTACACGCAGGAGGAGATGGACCGCTACATCGAGGCGTGGTCGCAGCCGGGCGCGGCGGCCGGGATGATCAACTACTACCGCGCCTCCGTGCGGCAATCCCAGAAGGCAGCGGCGGAGAAGCTGCGTCCGATCTCGGCGCCGACGCTGGTCATCTGGGGCGAAGGCGATTCCTACCTCGGCCCTGACCTCGCCGAGCCCCACGACGATGACGTGCCCAACCTCGCCCGGGTCGAGCGCATCGCAGAGGCGTCACATTGGGTCCATCACGACCAGCCCGAGCAGGTCAACCAGCTCCTGATCGACTTCTTCTCGTCCACCACATCCACGGAGGCCTGACCGATGTCTGACTCTCCAACCGTGGTGCTGGTGCACGGAGCGTTTGCGGACGGCTCGAGCTGGAACGGCGTGATCGAGCGGCTGCAGGCCAGAGGTGTGCACGTAACCGCTCCCGCGAACCCGCTGCGCGGCATCTCGATCGACTCAACGTACACAGCGAGTGTGTTCGAGCAGACGCCCGGACCCGTGCTCGCCGTCGGCCACTCCTACGGAGGCGCCGTCATCACCAACGCCGCCGCGCAGGTCGACAACGTCGTGGGCCTGGTCTACGTCGCCGCGTTCGCTCCAGATGCGGGAGAGCGTCTGGGTGACGTCACCGCGACCTCCAAGGACGCCGTGCTGGGTAGCGCGCTGGTTCCGTGTCACTACCCAGCGGCCGGCGATGGCGAGCCACTGGTGGAGTTCATGATCGATCCCGCCCGGGTCCACGAGGTGTTCGCGGCGAACCTTCCGGAGAACCTGGCCGCGCTGGCCGGTGCCACCCAACGTCCGGTCGCCGAGCTGGCGTTCTCCGAGCCGTCCGGAGCGCCGGCGTGGAGGGACCTGCCGTCGTGGGCGGTGGTCGCGCTGTCGGACAAGGCGGCGGGCACGGACCTCGTCCGATCGATGGCCGAACGGGCAGGCGCGAGGATCACGGAGGTCGAGGGCTCGCATCTGATCATGGTCTCCCAGCCCGACACGGTTGCCGACGCGATCATGAACGCGCTCGCCACCGTCCAGACCCCGACCCCCGTCGGCTCATGAGCTCGCCCGAGCTGACAACCGCCGCCGGCATCCACGCCTTCCACATCGACATCCCCGATGAGAAGGTCGACGACCTGCGCCGGCGACTTGCCGCGACGCGCTGGCCCACCCGAGAGCTGGTTGATGACCGCTCTCAGGGCGTCGGGCTCACGCCCCTGAAGGCCCTCTGCCGGTACTGGCTGGACGAGTACGACTTCGGGCGCGCCGCGCAGCGGCTGAACGCGCTGCCGCAGTTCGTCACCGAGATCGACGGCGTGGACGTTCACTTCGTCCACGTCCGCTCGGCACACGAGAACGCGCTGCCGTTGATCATGACCCACGGCTGGCCTGGATCGGTGATCGAGCTGCTCGACACCGTCGGCCCGCTCACCGACCCGACCGAGCATGGCGGCCGGCCAGAGGACGCGTTCGACCTCGTGCTGCCGTCCGTGCCCGGTTACGGGTTCTCCGCCGAGCCGGCCGAGGTGGGCTGGGACCTATCGCGGACCGCACGGGCATGGACCGAACTGATGCGCCGCCTCGGCTACCGCAGCTATGTCGCGCAGGGAGGCGATGTGGGCGCCGGCATCACGGACGCGATGAGCCGGCAGGCACCCGAGGGTCTGATCGGCGTCCACACGAACCTGCTCGTGCCCGCGCTGAACGATCCCGCGGCCCTGCCGGCGGGCACCGCGGAGGAACAGACGGCGCTGGCCGCGATCAAGTTGTTCCAGGCCAGCGGCAACGGATACTTCGTGGAGCAGTCCACCAGGCCCCAGACGATCGGCTACGCGCTGCTGGACTCCCCGGTCGCACTCGCTGCGTGGATGGTGGATCACGACACCGACGCCTACGAAAAGGTCGCCCGCGTCTTTGGCGGCGCCACGCCGTCGGGCAATCTCACCCGCGACCACATCCTCGACAACATCACGACCTACTGGCTGACCGCCACCGGCGCCTCAGCGGCGCGATCCTATTGGGAGGCCTACGGGCCAGACGCGCCCGCCGCATCGCAGACGCCTCTGCCGGCCTCGTCGATCCCGTTCAGCTTCACCACGTTCCCGGGCGAGATCTGGCGGACGCCGCGCAGCTGGGTCGAGGCGTCGTATCCGAACGTCGCCTACTTCAACGAGGTCGACAGGGGTGGTCACTTCGCCGCCTGGGAAGAGCCCGAGCTGTTCAGCACGGAGCTGCGCGCGGCCTTCAGGTCGCTGCGCTAGCGAGTCGTGGCGACGCATACACGATCACCGAAGAACGGACCCGTGGCACTCACACAACCTGACAGCAAGTCGCGCGCGGTACGGCTGGGCCCGGTGAAGCAGATCCGCGCCGGCATGCTCGACGTCGGGTACGTCGACGCGGGCCCAGCTGATGGCCCCGCCGTCGTCCTGCTGCATGGCTGGCCATACGACATTCACAGCTACGCAGAGGTGACACCGCTGCTGGCCGCCGCCGGCCACCGGGTGATCGTTCCCCACCTGCGCGGATACGGAACCACGCGGTTCCTGTCTGAGACGACCCTGCGCAACGGGGAGCAGGCGGCACTCGCGGTCGACGTCGTCGCGTTGATGGACGCCCTCGGGATCGAGACGGCCGTCATCGCCGGCTTTGACTGGGGAGCGAGGAGCGCCGACATCGTCGCCGCGCTGTGGCCTGAGCGCATCCGCGGCCTGGTGTCGGTGAGCGGCTATCTCATCGGCAGCCAGCGGGCCGGCGAGTCCCCGCTCCCGCCTCAGGCCGAGAACGAGTGGTGGTACCAGTACTACTTCGCGACCGAGCGCGGACGCGCCGGCTATGACCGGTACCGACGCGAGTTCGCCAAGCTCATCTGGCGATCCGCATCCCCGATGTGGCAGTTCGACGACGCGACGTTCGATCGCAGCGCGGCGGCCTTCGACAACCCCGACCACGTCGCGATCGTGATCCACAACTATCGCTGGAGGCTGGGGCTGGTCGAGGGCGAGCCCGAGTACCACGAGCTGGAGCAGCATCTTGCGCAGGCGCCACTGATCAGCGTGCCCACCATCACCCTCGAGGGTGATGCCAATGGCGCGCCGCACCCTCAGCCGAGCGAATACGCCGACAAGTTCTCAGGGCCGTACACGCACCGAACGATCGAGGGCGGCATCGGGCACAACCTCCCACAGGAGGCGCCCGAGGAGTTCGCCGACGCCATCCGGGAGCTGGGGTAGATGACGACCTTCTCACGCGTCCACATGCCTGCACTCAGCGGGGCGACCGCCTGGCTGAACTCCGAACCGCTCGGCCTCGCCGAGCTCCGGGGCCACGTCGTGCTCGTCGACTTCTGGACCTTCACCTGCATCAACTGGCTGCGGACCGAGCCGTACATCCGCGCCTGGTCGCAGGCGTACCGGAAGGACGGCCTGATCGTCGTCGGCGTCCACACGCCGGAGTTCCGCTTCGAGCATGAGCTCGACGGCATCCGCCGGGCGATCGACCGGCACGGGATCGACTACCCGGTCGCCGTCGACAACGACTACGGCATCTGGGAGGCGTTCGACAATCACTACTGGCCGGCGCTCTACCTCGTCGATAGGGACGGCGTGATCCGTGACCACCATTTCGGCGAGGGGCGCTACGCACGCTCTGAGCAGACGATCCAGCGCCTGCTCGACGTCGAGCGCGATCTTGTCGGGGAGTGCGGGACCGAGGTGGAGGGGGCCGGGGTGGAGGCGGAGGCCGACTGGGCGCAGCTGAGCTCGCCGGAGACGTACGTCGGCTACGAGCGCGGCGCACAGTTCGCATCTCCGGGCGGGGCCACGTTGGAGACGCGCCGCGGCTATCGACTCCCCGAACGCCTGCGGCTCAACCAATGGGCGCTCAGCGGTGAGTGGACCATTGGACGTGAGACGATCACCGCCGACGAGCCGAGCGGCGCAATCGCGTACCGCTTCCACGCGCGCGACGCACACCTCGTGCTCTCCTCACGGACGAGCGAGCCGATCCCGTTCCGGGTTCGGCTCGATGGAGAGGCGCCCCGGGGGTCACACGGCGTCGACGTCGATGACGACGGCACCGGGGTGCTGGAGCACGGTCGGCTGTACCAGCTCATCCGGCAACCGGCTGCGGTGCGTGAGCGGACGCTCGAGATCACCTTCCTCGCCGCGGGGGCCGAGGCCTATGTGTTCACGTTCGGCTAATTCGGAGGAGAGCGGGTGTGGTGACGACGACGTATCTGGGCAGTGGTGACGAGAGCCGGCACCGGCGGGACTACCAGCCCGAGTGGCTGGAGAACCTGGCGGACGATGTGACGATGGAGGGGTCGGTGCTGACCGGGATCGCCGAGGGGCCCGAGGCAATCCGGGCGATCCTCGGTTTCGCGCGGACGCTGTACGAGTACCAGGAGTTCAACTTCGTCGGACCCTACGGAGACAGCGGGTTCGTCGAGGACTACACCTCGGTGGTGCGCGGCGAGCCGATCGGAAGTGTGGTGGTCATCCGCTTCAACGCGGCCGGCCAAGCCGCCCGGATCGTGGTCAACCACCGCCCGCTGGGCTCGGTGCTGCTCTGGTCGGAGCTGATGGGCGCGCACTTCGCCGGCACCCGCTACGCGCAGTACTTCCTCAGCCACGGCGAGGCGCAGGCGCTGCACGACGCGGCGGCTGGCTAGCGACGCCGTCGTCTGGAGCGGGCCACCGTGACCACCGCCGTCATCGGCGCCACCGGCCGCGTCGGCAGCGAGATCGTCCGAGGCCTCCTGGCGCGCGGCGAGGCGGTCACCGCCCTCGTCCGCGACCCCCCCAAGGCGCACCGCACCTTCGGCGAACCCGACGGGCTGCACATCCGTCTCACCCGTCTTGACGACGCGCGGGACCTCACCGAGGCGTTCGACGGGGTTCGCCGCGTGTTCATCGCGATGGGATCGATCGGCACCGAGGGTGTCCTGCAGCGAGTCGCTCTCGGCGCGGCCGCCAGGATCCCCTCGATCGAGCAGGTCACGCGTCTCTCGGTTCTCAACGCCTCAGCGGACTCACTGGGGATCAACCAGCGAGCCCATCACAGCATCGACCAGTTCGCCGCGTCGACCGGGGTGCCCTACTCGACGATCCGCCCCGCCATCTTCTCGGCGTCACTGCTGGTCGCGGCGAGCGAGCTACGCGCTTCGCGCACGTGGACCGGCCTCGCCGCCAGCGGCCGGATGAGCCTGATCGATCATCGGGACGTCGCCGAGGCCGGGCTGCGCGTGCTCACCGACCCGGGGCTGTGGGGCGGGCACCCCGACCTCACAGGACCGGCGTCGATGTCATGGCCGGAAGCGCTCGAGCTGCTCTCCGCGGAACTCGGCGAGTCCCTCGCGTTCCGCGTCGTCTCGGAGCGGCGGTTCGTCGAGCGGCTCGCCGGTGCCGGAATCCAGGCGGGGACCGCCGAATTGCTGATGACGCGCGAGTGGGCGATCCTCGCCGGCGAGAACGACTACAACACCGACGCGTTCCAGCAGATCACCGGTCGCGCCCCACGCTCAGTCGCCGAGTTCCTTCATGACTACCGCGGGGAGTTCGTCTGAGAACAAATTGATTCACATCGCGTTGACCATCTGATTTAGGATCGCTTAATGGACCGGATGACGCGCGCCCCTGGGCGGCATACGAGTCTGCGTGGCCGGGCGCGGGAGTGCGCCGTGCTGGATGCGCTGCTCGCCGATGTCCGGCGGGGCGAGAGCCGGTCGCTGCTGGTGCGGGGCGAAGCGGGGATCGGGAAGACCGCGCTACTCGAGTATCTGAGCGAATCGACGTGCGAGATGACGGTCGTGCGCACGGCCGGAGTGGAGTCAGAGAGGGAGCTGGCGTACGCCGGCCTGCATCAGCTCTGCGCATCGCTGCTCGGCCGGCTCGGGCACCTCCCGGCCGCGCAACGCGAGGCGCTCGAGATCGTGTTCGGGCTCTCCATCGGTCCCGCCCCGGATCGATTCCTCGTCGGGCTCGGAGTCTTGAGTCTGCTCTCCGAGGTGGCTGACGAGTGTCCGCTCCTGTGTGTCGTGGATGATGCGCAGTGGTTGGACCGGGCGTCGGCGATGACGTTGGCGTTCGTCGCTGCACGCCTGCTGGCCGAGCCGGTTGGAGTGGTCTTCGCCGCACGTGAGGTGGCCGCGGAGCTTGCGCGCCTTCCAGAGTTGGAGTTGGGAGGGGTACACAACGGCGATGCTCGGTTGCTGCTGGAATCCGCAATCCGGATCAAGCTCGACGAGAGCGTGCGCAACCGGATCATTGCCGAGACACATGGAAATCCCTTGGCGTTGCTGGAGCTGCCGCGGGGGCTGACGGCTTTGCAGCTCGCCGGTGGGTTCAGGGTGCCGCAACCGGATGCGCTGCCCGGACGAATCGAGGAGAGCTTCGTCCGACTGCTCGAGCAGCTGCCTGCGGGCACCCGCCGTCTGCTGTTGATCGCCTCGGCGGAGCCGATTGGCGATCCCATCTTGCTCTGGCGTGCGGCGGAGCGACTGGGGCTTGGGAGCGGGGATGCGGACCCCGCCCTGGAGCAGGGACTGCTGACCATCGGGGAGCGCGTGACCTTTCGTCATCCACTGGTGCGTTCCGCCGTCTACGGGTCGGCCCCCGTCGGGGAACGTCGTGCGGCCCACCTCGCGCTGGGTGAGGTGACCGATCCAACGACCGATCCTGACCGCCGGGCCTGGCATCTTGCGGCAGCGGCCGTCGGTCCCGACGAGGAGGTGGCGCGCGCACTTGAGCAATCCGCGGGACGCGCACAAGCTCGTGGGGGCTTCGCGGCCGCGGCCGCGTTCCTGCGACACGCCGTCGCACTGACCGAAGACCGTACCCGCCACACCACCCGCGCGCTGGCGGCGGCGGAGGCAAGCTTTCAGGCCGGCGGCTTCGACTCCGCCCAACGATTGCTTCGCGCTTTGGAGCTCGGCACACCCGACGAGCTCCAGTCAGCGACGGCGCATCTTCTGAGCGCCAGGATCGCTTTCGCGACTCAACACGGCAGCGATGCTCCCGCACTCCTGCTCGACACCGCCCAGGAGCTCGAGCCTCTCGATCTGCCGCGCGCCCGTGAGACCTACCTGGAGGCATTGATGGCGGCGCAGTTCGCCGGTCGGTTCGCCGGCGGCGCCGCCCGGCAGATCGCGGAGGCCGCGCGCAGCGCGCCCCCCGCTCCCTCTCCGCAGGGTCACGACCTCCTCCTCGACGGTCTGGCAGTCATGCTCACCGAAGGGCATGCCGCCGCGGCGCCGCTCCTCGCCGGCGCGCTCCGAACGTTCCGCGTCGACAACGGACCCGAGCAGCTTCGATGGCTGTGGCTCGCGGAAGCGGTCGCGATCGAGATGTGGGACCACCAGGCGTGGCACGATCTCGCCCTGCGCGAGCTTCAGCTCGTGCGTGAGGCCGGCGCACTGACCATGCTCCCGCTCGCCCTCAGCGCGAACATCGTTGCGCGCATCTTCGCCGGCGACCTGGACGCGGCGTCCCTGTTGATCGACGAAGTTGCGATCACGGTGGAGGCAACGGGCAGCCAGCTCGCGCCATATGGGTCGATCATCCTCGCCGCCTGGCGCGGTCGAGAGCGTGAGCTCGCCACGCTGAGCGAGAGCACGCTCAAGGAGGTTGTGAGCCGTCGCGAGGGCCTTGGATTCAGCACCGTACGGTGGGCGCACGCGTTGCTCCACAACGGACTCGCACAGTACGAGACCGCCATGACGGCGGCCCAGGAGGTCGTCGAACCCCGCTTTCCCAAGCGCCTGGACGCAACGGTCAACTGGGCGCTGACCGAGCTGGTGGAGGCAGCCGTTCGCAGCGGCCAGGTCGAGCTCGCCCGTGACGCGCTCGAGCAGCTATGCGCGCTGACCGGTGCGGCGCACACCAACTGGGCCGACGGGATCGAAGCCCGGTCCCGAGCTCTGCTGAGCGAGGGCGAGGCAGCCGAGCGTCTCTACCGGATGGCGATCGAGCGGCTCTCCGCCAGTGGTCTCCGACCTGAGCTCGCACGGGCTCACCTCCTCTACGGCGAATGGCTTCGCCGGGACCGGCGCCGCATCGACGCCCGTGAACAGCTGCGCCAAGCCCATGACCTGTTCACGTCGATCGGCATGCAGGCATTCGCTGGGCGCGCCGGCCGCGAACTGCGGGCGACCGGCGAAACGGCTCGAAAGCGCGTCGTTGAGACACGCGATGAGCTCACCGCCCAGGAGATGCAGATCGCGCAGTTCGCCCGCGGCGGCCTGTCAAATCCGGAGATCGGCGCCCGCCTGTTCATCAGCCCCCGGACAGTGGAGTACCACCTGCACAAGGTGTTCCAGAAGCTGGGCATCAGGAACCGGGAGCACCTGGAACGCGTCCTGTGACATGGTCGGCTCGGCTCCTCGCTTTGGGTTGATCGTTCAGAGTCGAATGCGGATCTCGCCAGCCACCTCGCGCACCTCGTAGCCGTTCAGGGCTTCGGTCGCAGGGCCGTTGATCACTGCGCCCGTCGATATGTCGAACCGCGATCCGTGACACTGGCACATGAGTGTCGTGCCGGTGAGCAGGCCTCCAGACAGTGGACATGCGCGGTCGGCGCAGGTGCAGAGGTCGTCGAACGCGTACAGGCGGTCATTGACTCGGGCGACCGAGATCCGTCGCTTGAGATCGTCGAGATAGTAGGGCGCGACGAACGCATTGGGGATCACATCGGCCGGTCCGAGGGTGCGGAAGGGTTGTTCGGTCACGAGGTCGGTCATCGGGTCCTCCTAGTACGGGTAGGCGGGAATCACTTCTTCCCTGGTCGCGTCGAGCCGCAGCTCTCCTGGGGCGCCCGCGGGCACGAACGCGCGGTGCGGCATGACCGGGTCGATGCGCTCGTAGCCGGAGCCCAGGGGTGGCCGCGTGTCCTCGTCGCCCTTGTTGGGCCACAGCGAGATCGCGCGTTCGACCAGGGCGGTGATGGCGAGCGACGGATTCACCCCGGGGTTGGCCGGCATCACGCTCCCATCCATGACGTGCAGCCCCGGCTGGCCGAACATGCGCAGGTAGGGGTCGACCGCGCCGGTGTCGCTGGTCTCGCCGATCGGGATCCCACCGACGAAGTGGGCGGAGGCGTTGCGGTTGATGACCTCGGTCGCCAGCGCCGCCTCGTGGGCTCCCAACTCTCTTGCCATGCCGTCGACGAAGTCCTCGATCGCCGGTACGTGGACCGCGGGTGGCGTTCCCGACGGCTTTGAGTGCAGGAGGCCGTCATGCCAGAACAGCTCGATCGACGTGTCGGTCGTCTGCGAGCAGAGCGCGACGAAGGACCGCTCCGACCAGTGGCGTGGATCTGCGGGCAAGATCTCCTCGCTCGGGTGCGCGAGGATCTCCTTCAGCCAGGATTCGAAGGAGTGCTTCTGCTCACCGTGCTGGTGATAGGTCCCGAGGAACGCGAAGACGTTGCTGCCCAGCCCCCAGTAGGTCGGCTCGATGCTCGTGACGGGGTCAGGCCAGGTGCCCGAGGTGATCGTGACGGACCCCGGCATGATGTGGATCCTCTCCGGATCGCGTTCCCACTCCTCGTGGGTCCGGGTGACGTAGAGAAGCTGCTCGGAGTTCGTTCGCGCGCGCTTGCCGAGCTCGCTTGAGAGACCGGTGAGGCGGCCCTTGTGCTGCATGTGATGCAGCAGCTTGGCCGAGCCGTACGCATGCGCCGCCACGATCACCTGCTCGGCGGTGTAGGTGTCGCGGTGAACGTGCCCGGCGCGTTGCGCCCAGCCGGGGTGGCGGGTGTTGACCTCGAACCCGCCCCCCTCGAGAGGCATCAGGTCGAACACCTCATGCATGGCGTGGACCTCGACGCCCAGGCTCTCGGCGAGGTGGAGGTAGTTGGTCGTCAGCTTGTTCTTGGCATTGTGACCGCAGCCGTTGTTGCAATTGCCACAGGAGATGCAGCCGGTGCGCCGCGGCCCGACTCCCCCGAAATACGGATCGTCGGCCTCGACTCCCGGGGTGCCGAAGTAGACGCCGAGCGGTGCCTTGTTGTGGGTCTCCCCGCGGCCGATGTCGTTCGCAACCTGCTTGATCGCCCGGTCGACGTCGGTGGGCATGTACGGGTATCTGGCGACGCCCAGCATCCGCCGGGCCTGATCGAAGTACGGCGCCAGCTCATCGGCCCAGTCGGTGATGCCGGCCCATTCGCTCGCGTCGAAGAACTGCTTGGGGGGGACGTACAACGTGCTCGCGTAGACGTGCGAGCCGCCCCCGACGCCGGCGCCGGACAGCACCAGGACGTCATCGAGGTACTCGATCCGCTGCACGCCGTACAGCTCGGCTGCGGGAAACCAGAGGAAGTGCGCCAGGTCCCACTGGCTCTTCGGAATCTTCTCGTCCGGCCAGTGAGGGCCGGACTCCATCACCGCGACCCGATATCCCTTCTCCGCGGCACGGAACGCGGCGACGCTTCCGCCGAAGCCCGAGCCGATGATCACCACGTCGTAGTCGAAGCTCGCCATGAGCCCTCCTCGCTGGATGCCGCCGTGTGTCGTCCAATGTCGTCCGTGGCGCCGTCCTTCGCGCCCGCGAGGCCCCCAGGGTGTTCGCGGGTCGCTCAAAGCCCGAGATGCCGACCTCGGCCGCCCGCGTACCGACTGGGGCCCGCACGGGCGCGATCACGCAGGCCGGATGGCACGGTGCCGACCGGTCACCGCGACAACGAGAAGGAGCCGAGACGATGAGAGCAATCCACCCGCGACGAACGATGCTGGCCGGCGTTGGCGCAGCGCTGCTGGCACTCGGCTTGGCGCCCTGCGGCTGGGGGGTCGTTCTCCGCCCCGGTACCGCGGACCAATCGGGCGGCCCGGTCGTGACCACTCAGGATGGCGCCGTGCGCGGTGTGACCATCGGCGGCGGCGACGAGTTCCTCGGCCTGCCGTACGCGGCCCCGCCAACCGGGGCCCTGCGCTGGCGAGCTCCTCGGCCGGCGAAGACGTGGACGGGCGTCAGGAATGCAACGCGATTCGCTCCGAGCTGCCCGCAGCCGAAGAGCCCGTTCGCGCCACCGCCCCCGTATTCCGAGAACTGCCTTCACCTCAACATCTACACGCCGAACGTTCGACACGCCAACAGGCCAGTGATCGTGTGGATTCACGGCGGTGGCTTCACCGAGGACGGGGCCCGAAACTACGACGGCTCCAAGCTCGCCGCGGACGGCACCGTCGTGGTCACGGTCGACTACCGCCTCGGTGCGCTCGGATTTCTCGCACATCCCGCGCTCGCCCGACGGCCGGGCGGCCCGACCGGCAACTACGGACTGATGGACCAGATCGCGGCCTTGAAATGGGTCCGCCACAACATCGCACAGTTCGGTGGCGACCCGAACAACGTCACCATCGCCGGGCAGTCGGCCGGTGGCGTGTCGGTGCTCGATCTCCTCGTCTCGCGTCGCTCGCGCGGGCTGTTCCAGCGCGCGATCGTGCAGAGCGGGGCGTTCGCGCTCACCCAGCAGCCGCTCGCCGCCGCGGAGGCTGCCGGCAAGGCGTTCGCCGCCAAGGCCGGCTGCCCGGACCAGACCGCGCGATGCCTGCGACATCTGCCCGTCTCGGCGCTGGTCAAGAACTTCCCCGGAGCCGCGATCCCCGGCGTGATCGACGGCAAGATCCTCACCCGGTCGATCGGGACGGCGCTGGCCAGCGGACGATTCGCCCACGTCCCGATTCTCGACGGCAACAACCAGATCGAAGAGCTGATCTTCGTCGCCGGCCTCAAGGTCGCCGTGAGCGGCGGGCAGTTCGTGTCGATCCCCGACGAGCCGATCACGCCCGAGAATTACCAGTCCGACATCGCCGCCGTCCTCGGAGTGTCGAGCGCCCGCGCCGCCGCGATCTCGGCCGAGTACCCGATCAGCGCGTACCCGATCCCCGACGTTGCCATGAGCGTCCTGGTGTCCGACGCGAACTTCGCCTGCCCGGCGGAGCAGGTCGACCGCTGGACCTCCACGCGTGTTCCGACGTTCGCGTATGAGTTCGATGACTCGGGCGCGCCCGAGCGCTTCGCCCCGCTGCCGCCCGCAGCGACCCATTCATCGGAGATCCAGTACCTCTTCGATCAGCCCAACACGCCCTACCCGGGGACATTCAACGCAGGCCAGCAGGCGCTCGCCACAACCATGCGCGCGGCCTGGGCGAGCTTCGCGGCCAACGGCAATCCCTCGACGCCGGCGCTCACGTGGCCGGCGTTCAACCAGAGCGGGCAGGTGATGTCCCTCGTGCCGCCAGAGCCACAGGTGTGGAGCACGTTCTCGCAAGCACACCACTGCGCCTTCTGGGCAGCCGGGTGACGTTTGCCGCTACTCGCGCTCGTCACCGAACAGCTGGAGAAAGAGCAGGAACACGTTGAAGATGTCGAGGAAGATGTTCGCCGCGATCGGCACCGCGCTCTCGATGCCCGAGCCGCGGAGTCGGTTGAAGTCGACCACCGTGAAGCCGCCGAAGATCACGAGCCCGGCGATCGCGTAGATCACGTTCACGTGCGGGATCGAGACGAAGATCGCGACTATCCCGAAGACGATCAACGCGATCAGGCTCCAGAACAGACCCCGTACCCAGTTGGAGAGGTCACGGCGGGTTGCATAGCCGCCCGCCCCCAGAGCTGCGACGAATGCACCGGTCGCTCCGGCGGCTTGCCAGAGCGCCGCCGGATCAGCATTGGCGTAGGTGCTGATGACCGGGCCAACCGCCAGGCCCAGCAGCAACCCCATCGAGAGCAGGAGCGCGGTCGCCACTTGCTCGCGCCCGCGAGCCGAGGCGAGACTCAGACCGATGATGCACCCGAACGAGCCGGCGAAAAACCCGATTCCCGCCCCGCCGGCGAGATGCCGGCCGACGTATGCGCCCAGGGCCAGGCATCCGACGGTGCACGCGACCAGACCCATGACCTGACCGAACACCGCGCGATCCTCTGCGATCTCGGAGGCCCTGCTCGACAACTGACTCGGGTAGCCCGGCATGCGGGCCGGCTCTCGATCCGGGCGCTCAATGCTCACGACGCTCTCCCTTGGTGCTGATGTGTCACGGCTCGTTTGCTCGTGACTCAGCTTCACGGCTTCAGGGTCATGCCGCGCCCGGGGGATCACTGGTCACCTCCCTGGTCAGCTCACAGATTGCCGGGAACCCACTGGTTACAGGCGCACCCGTGTGTCGTCCAGGGTGATTCGGCCGACTCACGTGTACGCGCCAGGGGTTTCACGGGCGCGACCGGTCCGGTTGACCGGGATGATCACGTCAGGTTGTCACCCCACTCAGGGCATCGACCTTCTCACTGATTGCCATGTGGACCTCCGAACACCAGTGCGAGATCTTCCCCACTCCGGCGCCAGCCGCGATCCGCGCCGCTCGGACCGAGGTCGGGCCCGTGAGCTCGCCGATCGACCTGGCCGACGCACGGGTGCGCCGGACCCGTGAGCGCTACCGCGGCACCGTGGCGGAGTATCTCGGCGCGCGGACGGACGACGAGCGCGTGAGATTGGGCAAGGCGATGTACTTCGCGCAACTGGCGACGATCGAGGCCCGGCATAACCCCGAGGGCTGCGCGGCGTTCATCGCCGCCGCCGACGCGCTGACCTCCACGGGCGGCCGCCGTCCGCGGCAGCTCGCACCTCCGCGGAGGGCCGCATGATTGCGGACCCGATCAGGCCCCATGTCCTGATCTGCGACGGGGACCGTCACAGCATCGCGGCGCTTCGCGCTGTCCTGCGCGACGCCGGGATGGCCGTTGGGCCGACGCACACCGGCGAGGAGGCACTTGGCCAGGCCGAGGTCCGCGTGCCGGACGCCGCGATCATCGAGATGGATCTCGTCGATTGCACCGGGGCGGAGGTGTGCCGGTCGCTGCGAGAATGGACCGCGATTCCCATCCTCGTCCTGTCCCACATCTGCCACGAGGACGCCATGGTCACGGCCCTGGAGGCGGGTGCCGACGACTACATCACGAAGCCGTTCAGGCCACGGGAGCTGATCGCGCGGCTGCACGCGCACATCAACCGCGCCGCCGGGGCGGAGCAGGAGCCCGTCGTGTCGTGCGGCAGCCTGAGGATCGACCTGACCAGTCACACGATCGGCTGCCAGGGGCGTGACATCCGCCTCACGCCGACCGAACACAGGCTCCTGCGCGCCCTGATCCGCAACCGCGGCCGGCTGCTCACCCACGAGACCCTCCTGCGCCAGGTCTGGGGAGCAGGCTATGTCGGCGACCGTCATGTCCTTCGCGCGCACATGGCCAACCTTCGACGCAAGCTCGCAACGCCCGGTGCAGACGGACCGATCCGAACCTACCCAGGCGCGGGCTACCTGTTCGAGGATCCGGTGACCCCGCCGCTGGCGACGCGAGCGCCCACGGGGCGACCCGAGCTCGTGCCGCTTCCCGGCGCCCGCGCGGCTTGAGGTTCCTTCCCTTCGTGTGAGCACCGCCGACGAGAGCACGCGAACCGTTCTGGTGGCCCTCGGCGCGGGACTGGGGGTCGCGCTGTCCAAGGCCGCCGCAGCGATCATCACCGGCTCCGCGGCGCTGGCCGCCGAAGCATCCCATTCACTCGCCGACACGGCCAACGACCTGTTCCTGCTCGTGGCTCAGCGTCGCAGCACACGGCCGGCCAACGAGCGTCACCCACTCGGCTTCGGCCGAGAGGCCTACTTCTGGGCGCTGATCGCCGCCTGCGCCGCGTTCGTCGCCGGCGCGGCTTTCTCGCTGCGCGACGGAATCGATGAGCTGATCCACCCGAGCGCGACGTCATCGTTCCTGGTGGCCTACGCCGTCCTCGGACTGTCGGCCGTCTTCGATCTGGTGTCGTTTCGACGCTCGGCCGGGCAGCTGGTCGGGCGGGGACGACGTCACCGCCGAAGCTTGCTGGAAGAGAGCCGTGTGACCTCAGATCCCACGCTGCGCGCCGTATTCGTCGAGGACACAGTGTCGGTGGCGGGAGATCTGCTGGCGCTCGTCGCCGTCGCCCTCAATCAGCTGACGGGATCCTCAACCCCCCAGGCGATCGCCGCCGTGGTGATCGGCCTGCTGCTGATCCGCGTCAGCCTCCGTCTCGTCAAGCGCAGTCACGATTTCCTGGTCGGTGTCTGGGTGCTCATCCCTCCGCCCGAGCATGACGAACCCGAGGAACTCACCCAGACGATCGGTCCCGATGAAACCGAGCGGCTGCAGTCATTCCTCGCCTCGTTTCCGGGGGTGACCGGCATCCGCGAGCTCCTGGTCAACTTCATCGGTCCCGGCCGTGTGTGGGTTGTCGCGCGGGTCGAGGTCGACGCCACCCTCAACGGCTCTCAGATCGCCGCGCTGGTGCGCGGCATCGAGACCGGCATGCGACACGAGTCGGCGAGCGTCTACCGCGTTGACACCATTCCCATCGACAGCTCCAGCGCGCACGGAAGCCCGAGGTCCCCGCACCGTAAGGCGAGCCGACGCTGACCCGCGCACCGGGGCTGGTCCAACCAACCACCGGCTCCCGTGCGACGCGTTGACTTCTCGCGCCGTCGCCGGCGCGCACGGGCCCAGCGCAGTCTGCGTTTCAGATGCTTGGACATCACCGCCTCCTTCCCCGCTTGGTGGAAGACCACAAGCGGCTCTTGACTGAATGACACACTGAAGCGTGATCCACCCGTGCATCCCGCTGCGCCCGTCGGCACGCGGGCGTGGTACCTGGTCATCGCGGCCCAGCGATGCGAACCCAGGGTGTGACCTGCGCATCGCCCGTGTCCACGCGGGCGCAATCCGCGAGCCCGGCGGGAACACTTATCGCCAATACCACACCGCCCAGCGGGCCCGGTGAGTGCGTTGACGAAATCGAATCAATCAGAGAGTCTCCAGGTCCGGCACGACATCCCGGCCGGCGCCTGGAGATGGTTCGCGGTCTACAACGCGGTCGGCTTCGTGCTGCAGCTCGATGGCACCCTGATCACGGTCGCGCTTCCCTCAGTTGCCCACGATCTCCGGGTGAGCTCCGGTTCCTCGGCGACGCTACTGAGCGTCTACTTCGCCGCTTACGCACTGCTCCTACTCCCCGGCGGCATGCTCGTCGATCGCTTCGGAGTACGCCGCGTTGCTCTCGTGGGTCTGCTCGTGTTCCTGACCGGCGCCTCTCTGGGCGCCGTGGCTGGAAACTTTGAGATGCTCATCGCGGCCCGATCGCTGCAGGGCGTGGGCGCCGGCCTGGTCAGTCCTGCAGCGTTGGCCGGCGCGGTCAGCGGCTTTCCGCCGCAGCGCCGGGGCGCCGCGCTGGGCGTTTGGGGCGCGAGCGCCGGCGTCGCAAATCTGACTGGCCCGCTCATCGGTGGCACCCTGATCGAACTGTTCGGCTGGCGGGCGGATTGGTGGGCGCTGGTTCCGCTTGGCGTGGTCGCCTTCGCCGCGGTCCTGGTCCCGCTTCCCCCGTCGGAGCACAATGAGCCGTCCAGCTGCCGCCGCGCTCCGATCAACCGGCACGTTCTCACGGCCGCCCTCATCGGGGCGGTCACCTTCGCGGTCATGATCGGCTCCTTCTGCCTGCTCGAGCAGTACCTCCAGGACTCGGCTCACTTCTCCGCACTGCCAGCCTCGGCGGCACTTGCGCTGGTGGCGCTCTCGGTCGCCCTCACTGCTCCAGTCGCCGGCAGGCTGGCGGACGTGCGCGGCGATCGATTCACCGCTCTGCTCGGCTTCTCGGTGGCCGGGTTCGGATTGGCGGTTTTGGGGATGCCCGGCACACCGCTGAGCGGCGGAATCGGATTTGCGCTGCTGGGCCTGTTCGGCGTCGGCCTGGGGATGCTGTTCGCCCCCACCTCGCGCGCGGGGCTGAACAGTGCCGCGGAGTCAGCGCACGGGCGCGCATCCGCGCTGCTGTCGATAGGGCGACTGCTCGGCGCGATGATCGGGGCTTCGGCGGCGGGGGTCGCCCTGTCCGGAGGTCCCAGCGCCGCTGGGGCCCATCACGCGCTACTGGTCGCGTGCGCGTGCTGCGTTCTGCTTGGCCTGCCGGCGACGTGGAGTCTTCAACGCAGGCCGCAGCCGAGCTCCTGAGCCTGCTGCACGTGTGCAGACCAGGGTCGACCCGGGCGCAATCAGCCCGGCCTGGGTTCACAGTGGGGAGCGTCAACGCTGCGGTTCTCATCCGCAGGAGAGGCGAAATGGCCAACACCTTTCACCGCACGTGCGCCGCCGATAGTCAGCGCGGACAAAGGACGCCGTGATCGCGGCGACCTTGCCGCGTTCGGCCGCCACGGCTCGGCGCCGGGTAATGCTGGCAGGAGTGGCGCTTGCCATCTCGGCGATCGTGCTTGCGCTGCTGGCGCTGGGGGCCGGCTCAGAGCAGACAGTCCGCGTGTTGCAGCGCGCTCGGTGGCAGCTCCTTTGGGCGGTGGTCGCGTCGCACCTGGTGGCGTATACCGGCTATCTGCTGGCTCACCACCGATTCCTGAACCTCCGCTCGGAGCGAACGCTGCGCTGGCGCGAGACCACGATCGTGCTCGTCGTCGGCTTTGGAGCGCTCCCGGTGCAAGGCGGGTTCGGCGTCGACCGCGCCGCGCTGCTCGGTCTGGGCATCGATCGCGACGAGGCGGCGATCTCGAGCCTCACCCTCGCCGTGATCGAGCTGGCGCTCCTCGCGCCTGCCGCATGGGTCTGCTCGCTGCTGCTGATCCATGCCCACGGCGTCCAGGCCAGCGAATCTCTTCCTTGGGCGATCCTCGTCCCCTTGCTTTCCGCACTCGTGCTGGTGTACGCCGCCCGCGACCGCCTGGGTGCACCCAAAGCCCAACGACCCTGGATTCAGCGCGCGCTTGGAGCATTTGAGCAGACGCTCGGGCTCGCGCGCCACCCTCGTGAGAGCGGACCCGTCGTCCTGGGCATCGGCCTCTACTGGGCCGCTGACATCGGCGCGCTCGCTCTGGCCCTACGACTGTGTCACGCGCATCTCGGTCTCACACGCCTGATCCTTGCCTACGCGACGGGGTACCTTTTGACCCGGCGCGCCCTGCCACTGGCCGGGGCCGGCGCCACCGAGGCACTTTTGTGCCTGTCCCTGGCGTCGGTCGGCGTGCCGCTCCACGCCGCCGTGCCCGCGGTGCTCATCTACCGCGTGACCGATCTCGCGCTCACGCTGTTGCCCGCACTCGCGAGCAACCGCGCCTTCATCCGCCTCGCGCACCTCGAGCCCTACACCCCCGCAGAACCGGCAAGGCGCAATCGAGCCAGAGCCAGTCCCGAGTAGGCAGGGGGAGGAGGCCCTCCCTACCGTGCGCGTTGGCCGAGGCCGCCCGCGATGTAGCGGATCGCCCGCCATCTTGCGCCCAGACCCGTGAAGCGAGCGAGTTCGCGTCCATCGGTCTGGACGACCGCCCAACCGTGATCGATCGGTCTGAGAAGGACGGCGACCGCACTCATGCGCTGACGCCTCCTGCGACGTTCACGGAGGCCACGGGGATGGCTACTAGCTGGTTCCGGCCGGAACCGAAAGCTGTGCCAGCTGCCGGGCGATGTCCAGGTCCGGTCGATGGCGAACGCGAGGAATCAGGCAGGCATAGTCGCGTGCTGCACGTTCTTCGCGGTCAAGGGCCAGCCGGTAGGAGGCGAACGCCGCCGAAGCGTCCGCTTTGGCGGCGCGCTTCCAGGTCCCATACGCGGCTCGCACCGCGGCGCACTCCCGCTGCCAGGCCACGTAGGCGGCCACCACGGCGTCGAGCTGGGCGCGACGCCGGCTCGCGCGGGTAAACCTTCGGAGGTTCATCGCCCGATCACCCCACTGTCCGCGCACGGGGCGTACCGGAAGGGATGGCGAAACGCGTCGCCGGCTCGTGCCTGCGGCACCGCAAACGTGACCTGGCTGTCGGCTCGCGTATCCAGGACGACAACCTGTGTCGCTCCGCTGTCGCAGTCCCATTCCAGTGAGACCGTCAGACCGTCACCTTCGCGTGTGTCAAGCTCGACAAACATGATGGACCTCGTCGGGGTCAGGTTTCAGGCTTCCCAGTTGCGGAAACACCATTGGATCGATGTCCATGATCCACACCGGCGCTCAGAATTGCGCCCGTAACCCCACTGGTCACCCACCTGGCTTACCCGCGGAACCCCTGGCGGCGGGCAGGTGACCATCCTGGGCCGCCTGACGACGATCGCACCAGGTGACAAATCTGGCGACCTCGCCGCGCAGTATCTCGTACGCCGCCGGGAGCGCGGCACGCCGCTGCACGAGGGCGCGCTCGACCACGTCGCGCAGATCATCAACGGTGTGGAGTTCGAGGCCCTCCAAATCGGCGGCTGACGGCTCGACGGCTCGCGGAACGGAGAGGTCGATCACCAGCAGCGGCGTGGAATCGGCGCGGCGTCGCGCGAGGGCGCGCTGCACTTGATCGTGCCGCAGAACTCGCAGGGGCGCACCGGTTGCAGTGATGACGACGTCGGCGCATGTCAAGGCGCCGTCGAGCCGTTCCTGAAGGATGGCGTGCCCACCGTGGGCTCGCGCGAACTCCCTCGCGCGTGAAGGGGTGCGGCTGAGCACGAGCAGCCGGCCGACGTCGCGCTTGATCAACTGCTGGGCCGCGAGCTGCGCTGCCCTGCCTGTCCCCAGGAGTAGAACGGTGGACTGGGCGAGCGTCCCACGCCGACGGCGCGCCAGCTCGACGCTCGCGGCCGGGATGCTCAAGGCGCCGCGTCCGATCGACGTGCCGGAGCGCACCTTGCGCCCGGCGGCGATCGACGACTCGAACAGGCGGCGAAGCTCTGGGCCGGCAGTGCCCGCGGCCAGCGCGTGCTCAAGCGCGGTGCGGATCTGCCCCAGGATCTGCGCCTCTCCAAGCACCAGAGAGCACATTCCGGACGCCGTCGCCGCCAGGTGGAACGCCACCTCATCGCCGCGGTAGATCGACAGCATGGGGGCAACCCGCGACGCGGGCAGCTCGTGAGAGCCCGCCAGAAACGAGGCCAACTGCCGCTCACTGGGTGAAGACCGCGCGATCCCGTACAGCTCGACGCGATTGCAGGTCGACAGGATCGCCGCCTGCTCGAACATGCCACCGATGGGGTCTGTCAGCCGCTCAAGCGCGGACGGCATCTCGGCATCTGCGAACGCCAGGCGATCACGCACCTCAATTCCCACAGTGGTGTGATCGACCCCCGCCGCCATAAACTGCAGGCGAGGCGTACGGCATATCCGGTGATGTCCGTGCCGGGAGAACGCCGGCTGGGGGCGCATACGTGCACCTTCGACCTGGATCATCGACGGGGTCAGGACCCGGTCGCGTGCCGATCAAGCGCCGGGATCACGATCGCATAGAACGCTAGGCCGACGAAGTCGAACAGGCATACGACCCCCAGAGCGTGGGCCCATTGGGCGTCGGCGAGGTTGAGCAGCCCGAAGCCCGCTATCAGGCAGGCGATCGCCGCGCGACCGAGCAGCCCTCGGTTGGTCGCGTGGCGCGTGACTGTCGCGGTCGCCGGTTGGGGAATCTCACCGGCCCTGAAGCGGCCGGTGAGGGCCAGACGGAAGAGCAACGCCAGCGACGGGAGCAGGACCACCGCACCGCCGAGGACCGCGATGACCACAGCAACAAGCGTGTCGTGGCCGGCGGCGGCCTGGTGGACCGTGAGGTGGGGCAGAATGGTGGGCCAGCGCGACAGCGCCCAGCCGGCGATGATCGCGGCGACCGCAAGCGAGGTGGCGTAGCGCGCGCGCTCGTAGCGGCGCTGGAAGACGAACAGCAGCGTCCCCAGCCCGCACAGCCCCGAGACGATGACGGCCGGCAGCGCACGACCGCTCAGGAGCGAGTGGTACAGATGGTGGTTGTCGGTGTTGATGACAAAGATCGCGGAGATCGCCAGCGCGCCGGCGAGCACTCCTGACCCGAGCGCGCGCAGACGAAAGCCGCGCTCCAGCGTGTGCTCTTGATCATGGGCGGCGTCCGCCGCCAGGTAAACCGCCGCGAGATTGGCCGATGTGGCAACCGCAAGCACGCCGATGATGACCGAGGTCCCATTCAGCCAGCTCGACCACATGTGCCCGGCGGCGTTCCCAACCGGAACCCGGTTCGTGGCGATCGCGCCGACGGCGGTGCCGAGCGCGAATGGCACCAAGAGCGATGACGCCGCGAACAACGTGTCGATCCGTCCCGCTTCCCGCGGCGTCCTGGCGCCCTCCCGCAGTGCGTAGGCACCACCCCGGGCGATGATGCCGAGCAACGCGAGGAACAATGGCACGGCAAGCGTCGACATGATCGAGCCGAACGCCTTCGGATAGGAGGTCCAGAGGATCGTCAGCACAAAGATCAGCCAGACGTGGTTGGTCTCCCACACCGGCGCCATCGCGTGATGGGCGAATTCGCGGACCTCCCGCCCGTTCCAGCGGCGCGCGGCCGCCAGCTGCCAGAGGCCGACACCGAAGTCCGCTCCGCCCAGCACCGTGTAGAGCGCGAGCCCGGCAAGAATGAACACCATCGGCAACGACTGCAGGAACATGATCTAGGCCGCCTGTAGCTGGCTCGGAGGTTCAGATGACACATCGATCGGGGCTCGCGCCAGGCGCCTGAGCACCCAGACAAGCCCGCCCGCCACAACCACGTAGGCGGAGGCGAGGACGCCGTAGCCGACGATGATCCCGTGCGCGCCAGTGACGGCGTCGGCGGTCGGCATGACGTGGTAGACCACCCACGGCTGGCGTCCCACCTCCGTGACCACCCATCCGGAGATCAGAGCGACCACCGCCAATGGTCCCGCCGCCACCAGCCCGTAGTAGAACAATGGGGAATCCGGCAGACGCTTGCGCCGAATCCAGACCCACAGGTAGATGACTCCGAGCAGCGCGAGCATGGTGCCGATCCCGGCCATCAGTTGAAACGCCCAGTGCACGACATTGACCGGGGGGCGCTGGCTGGCAGGCACGGTCTCGAGCCCCTGCACGCGGCCGTCCCAGCTGTGATCGGTGAGGATTGAGAGCAGATGGGGGATCACGATCGCGCCCCTGAGCCGATTTCCGGAGTACCAGCCCAGAAGGTGCTCAGACGCGCCGCGAGTTGTCTTGTACAGACCCTCCATCGCGGCCAGCTTGACCGGCTGGGTCTGCGCCACATCGCGAGCGGCCCAGTCACCGACGAGGATCTGCACCGGTGCCGCCAGCGCGGCGATCGTCAGCGGGATCGTCAGCGCCGTCTTCTCATATCGAGTCCAACGTCCGCGCAACCGACAGCAGGCATAACAGGCCGACAGGACAAACCCGCTGACGATGTACGCGGCAACGTACATGTGAACCAGCTCGTTCCACAAGAACGAGTTGCCGAGCAGCGCCCGCCACGGATGGACATCGACCACCTTACCGTTGCGGAGCGAAAACCCGCCCGGATGGTTCATCCAGGCATTGACCGCGATCACCAGCAACGATCCAGTGATGCCGGTGATCACGATCGGAATACCGGTGAGCAGGTGCGCGCGCGGGGACATGCGTCGCCAGCCATACACGTAGATCCCGATGAAGATCGCCTCCAGAAAGAAGGAGAAGCCTTCGATCGCGAATCCGAGGCCAAACACGCTGCCGAACGTCCCTGTGAAGTTCGGCCACAGCAGGCCCATCTCGAAGCTCAGAACGGTCCCCGTGATCACACCGACCGCGAACAGGGTGACCATCACCTTCGACCAACGTCGGGCCAGTGTCAGGTACAGCGTGTCATTGCGACGATGCCCCAGCCACTCGACGAACAGCACCATCGCCGGAAACGAGAGCCCAAACGCCACCAGCGGGATATGGACCGAGAACGACAACGCCTGCATCTGCCGCGCCTCAAGCAGATAATGCTGATCAACCGGCGGGAACGCCGCCGCGATGGATTGGGGGATCATGCGTCCGCCATCTCCCGGTTCACAACAGCGTCACGCCGTGCGCGCCGATCGGCAGCGTTCGGCTCCGTAACAGGCGAAGGATCGTGTGGCTCCTCTGAGGACATCGTTCTCCAGACTGTTTTGGTTGCCTGTCGAGGTTGCCCGAGCGCGACGCGCGCGGCATCCGCTAGCTCACCGAATGCGTGCGTGAAGCACGCACGATCGCGCCTTCCGTGTCAGAGCCGTTCGAAGATGAGTCATCGGCACGCCGTGGCGCCAGCCTCTCGTACGCCGTCTGGGCGGTGAGCTCGACGTCGAGATAGCGGACCGGCTCGGTGGATGAGTTCCAGATCCTGTGAGGAACCCCGGATGGGATGACCACGAGAGCCTCGGCCCTCACCGCCGCCGACTGCGTCGCAACCTCGGCGCTCAGCGTACCGGCGGTGACAATGACCAAGCGGTCGTTGTCCCGCCCGCGTGACCGATCCGGGTTCTCCGGCCCCGCGCGCTCGAGCCAGCGGATGCGCGCACTGTCGGTGCCGGGTTTCGCGGCAGCCAGAATCCGGGACCGCCCGTGATCGGACGTGGCGGTGCCCGGCTCCCTGACGCGTGTGATAGACGGAGCAACGGTCGGAGGGGGCACGTCGTCGGCCGTCTGGAGTGCGGTCTGCGTCGGCATCCCGGGTTGCAGCCCCGGCACGAGGATCTCCAGATGGTGCTCCAGCGCGCCGCTCTGATTGTCGCTTCCGTGAGGGAGCCCGGCAGGGATGTAGATCATCTCCCCCGCGACCGCCTGGTGGCTGTCGTGGCCAAGGCGCAGGCGAGCCGTTCCGGACAGGACCACGTAGAAAAGATCGACGGTGTGCGTATGCAGCGGGGGCCGTCCGCCAGGTTCGATCCAGCACGCGAGCACGATTGCGGTCTCCGGGCTCGCCGCGGCGAGAGCTCGGTAGTTGGGGAAGGCAACGAACGCGTCGTCCTCCGAGATCCGCCGGATGTAGCTCATTGCCCGTTGACCGTCACTCCGGCACGCAGGACGGCGTCCCCCGGCCGGGGGTCCTGGGGCACCTCGAGCACGGTGCTCACGCGAGCGATCAGGAAGTAGTAGCCGGTGAGAATCACTGCCTCGACGACCTGCTGATCGGTGTAGTGGCGCTGCACCGCATCGAATACGCCATCCGGCACAGCCGGTGCCTGCGCAACCGCCGCCACGAACGCGACCAACGCCTGCTGCGAGGGGGTGAGATCAGGTGAGTCCCACTGGCGGACGGCCACCGCGGCACGTTGTGCCGCGGTCACGCCGACCGCTTCGGAGATCTGCTCGTGCTGGGAAGCCTCGTATGCCGAGCCGAAGCTGGAGCCGGCCGTCAGGATGGCCAGCTCGCGGTCGGGCCCGGGCAGTGAGCCCGATCCGAACTGTGCCGACCCCAGCTTCACCACGAGCGTGGCGATCCGGGGGGAGCGCAGCATGATGCGGAAGACGTTGACGAGGGCACCCGCCTGACCACGGATCTCCTCCGGGAGATCCGCGTCGGCCACGTCCGGGATTTCGATGCGGGGCATGATGGTCTCCTTGCCGGTTGGGTCGATCTACCGTCGGGCCCCAACCGCCGCGATCACCCGGTCCGGGGCCTCCAGCGACGGCCAGTGGCCGGCGGCTGGAAGCTCGATCAGCGGCGCATCGGGCATTCGCTCGCGGATCCGCTCGGCGATGTGCGCGCCCGCCACCGGGTCCTGCAGGCCCCACACGAACTGCAGCGGGAGATCGGTGTCCTCGAGCGCGTCTACCCACCGATCGCGATGTGTTTCCCGGTCTCGGATGTAGCGAATCAGCAGATGGGAGTTCAGATAGCCCTCGTCCCGGCTGTAGGTTCGCCACATCTCTTCGCTGTCGGCGGCTGCGTCGTACGCCGGCGCGAACGTGACGGCGATGTCGGTCGTGAACCCCTTCTCGGTGAACTGGGCGCTCAGCTTTGGGCCCAGGTCAGGATCGAGGAGCCGGCTCTGCTTCTCGGTGCGCCGGTGGAGCTCCGGATAGATGCCGCCGTTCATCAGCGTCATGTCGACGAGTTCCACGGACAACGCCCCCTCCGACCGGCGTGCGAGCAGCTCCTGCCCCACGGAGCTGCCGTAGTCGTGCACGAGCGCTCGCGTGGCGCTCACCCCGGCGTACGCCCACAGTGCCTCCACGAGATCGGCCTGCTCGATCACCGAATAGTCGTGGTCGCGCGGTTTTGCGGATGCTCCGAAGCCGAGGAAGTCCGGCATCAGGAGCGTGTGGCTGCGAGCCAGCTCGGGCGCAACCTTGGCCCACTGGTAGGACGACGCCGGATATCCGTGCAGGAGCGTGAGCAGCGGACCGCTCCCCATCCGGCGGACGAAGATTGCTCGCTCGGTGCCGCGGAGCTCGAGCGGCACGTACTCGCCCTCGGCCCACCAGGCATCGAGACGGTCGACTGACACATCGGTTGACATTGGGCGCCTCGCTTTCGGCTCGATTGACATCTCAGTCTTGGGTGGCACCGACCGACGGCGCGTTGGCGGCCAGTAGCGCTCCCCTCCGCGCCTCGGCGAGGGTCGTCGCGGGGTCGCCGCCGGAAATGAACTCCATCGCCACGTAGCCGTCGTAGTCGAGCTCGGCGAGCTTCCTGTAGATGTTCGTGAAGTTGATCTCGCCGGTGCCGGGTTCGTGGTGACCCGGCACGTCGCCGATGTGAACCTTCCCCACACGGTCGATGTGGCGTTCCAGGTTCGCTATCAGGTTGCCCCCGGAAATCTGGGCGTGAAAGAGGTCGTAACACAGCTTGACGCCAGGGTGATCGACCTCGGAGATGACCTGCACGGTCTCCTCCACCGACCGCGCGATGTAGTCGGGATTCTCCTCGCGGTCGACATTCTCCAGCAGGATCGTGACCGAGTGACCCTCTGCCAGTTCAGCGGCACGCTTCAGCGCTTCGACGCAGCTGGCGTGCTGGGTCTCTGCGGTGAGCCCCGGCACCAGATCGCCTCCGAGCACGATCAGTTCGGGGCACTCGAGCCTCTCCATCATCGTCAACTCGGCGCGGATGTCGTCCAGGAAAGCCTCGCGCTGGCCCGGATCCGACGCGTTGTGGCGCCACCGGCCCGGGGCAACGACCGCACCCGCGGTGGCGTCGAAGGTGATCCCGAGCTCTCGGCGTTTGCGGTCGTTGCGGCGGAAGTCCTCCTGCGACCACGCGTGATACTCGCCCGCGAGCTCCACCGCGCGGTATCCCGCCGCGGCAACCGTTTCAAGACGGTGGTCGAACGGCTCGTCGATGCCCAGCGTCCAGAGCATGACGGACGTCCTGAACGGGGGTTCCTCATACATGCTTGCCGTTCTCCTTTGACTGCTCCTCGGGGCGGGTGAGAGCTTCGAGCTCGAACAGGAATGACTCGTACGGCTTACCGGTGGCGTGCAGCAATCCCATCTCACACGTCCGGTTGGAACTCAGATAGACATCGGCCGGATGCTCGGCGGCATAGGCCGCCTCTTCTCGCGTTGCGGACCGCACGAGCTCCGGGTGCAGCAGGCCTCGGTCGCCGGCGGTTCCGCAGCAGGTCGTCCCGATCGGGACGACCACCTCCTCCGCAACCGCCTCCGCGATCTCGACCAGCTTCTTGTCCAGGCCGAGATGCAGGGTCGAGCACGTCGGATGCACGAGCGCACGCCCCCGCTTACCGCCGATCGCCAGGTACGGCAGCAGGCCATGGGTCCACTCGATCGCGTCGATCAGGTGCAGTTGCTCGAAGTGCGAGCGCCGCTCGTCGTCCAGATGGGTGCCGACATCGTCGATCAGCCCGTGGGTACACGAGACCGCATCGATCACGATCGGCAGCGCTCCTTCGCCGCTCCATTCCCACATCGCATCGGTGATCGCCGCGGCCATCCATTCGTGGCCACGGGCGTATCCCTTCGATGCCCAGGGCGTCGCGCAGCAGAGACCTCGGACCCCGTCCGGGATCCACAACGGCTTCCCGGCACGCGCGGACACCGCGACGAGCGCTGCCGGCAGCGACGGCTCCGCGTCCTGCCCGGGAGCACGCCCGAAGATCCGATTGATGCAGGCCGGGAAGTAGACGGCGGCAGCACCGTCACGTTTCGTGACCGGCAGCTTCCTGGGCGCCGGCTGCGGCATCGGCCCTGGCACCGACGGCACCAGGTCCTTGCTGATGGCCGCGCGCGCGACCGCGGTCAGCTCGGTCAATGCCCTGGTGCCCACCGTCTTTGACACGATCTCGCTGGCCCCGAGGCCGGCCCGTCCCAGCGTCTCGACTCGGCCGTAGCGCTTGGCGAGGCGCAGCGCGACCCGCTCGCGCGCCTGCGTGCTCTCGCGCTTGCGGAACGTCTTCATCAGCAGTCCGGTGTTGATGTGCACCGGGCAGACGAGCCCGCACGTCCCGTCGGCGGCGCAGGTCTCGATCGCGTCGTACTCGTACTCCTTGAGCAGCTGTTGGAACACTGGCGTGTCCTCGCCCTGGCGTGCCATCTCCCGCCGGATCACGATCCGCTGCCGCGGCGTCGTGGTCACGTTGCGGGAGGGGCAGAAGGGTTCGCAGTAGCCGCACTCGATGCAGTGATTGGCGCCGGCCACGTCGTCGATCTGCGGCGTCGAGTGGAAGTGCTCAAGGTGCACGGAGTCGTTGCGGGTGAGCATCGTGTCCGGCGCGAGGACGCCGGCGGGATCGGCCAACGCCTTGATCCGCCACATCATCTCCCACGCCTCATCGCCCCATTCCTGCCTGACGAAGGGGGCCATGTTGCGGCCGGTCCCGTGCTCGGCCTTGAGCGAGCCGTCGTACTTTCCGACCACCAGGTCGACGAAGTCGGCCATGAAGTCGGAGTAGCGCTGAATGTCCTCGGGGTGGTCGAGGTTCGGCGTGAGCGAGAAGTGCAGGTTCCCGTATGCGGCATGGCCGGCGACGCCCGGCATGAACTTGTGCTTTTCCATCAGCGCCAACAGATCGCCGACCGCTTCGGCGATCCGGTCGGGCGGGAAACACACGTCCTCGTTGATCAGGGAGGTCCCCTGGGGCCGCAGCTCGCCGGCGAGGCCGAGCAGGCCCTCACGGATCCGCCAGTCGACCTCGATCGCCTCCTGGTCACGCGTGAACTCGAGCTCGTGCACGAGCTTTGCGCCCGCCACCACCTCGCCCACCTGTGCCTCGAGAGCGTCGAGGGCGGCGTCGTCCTCAGCGCCGACCTCGAGCAGCAGCGCGGCGCCCTTCGGATCAAACGACTTCCAGTACTCGGGGGTGTTGGGGAAGTCGCCGGACTTCGCGGTGATCGTCAGCGCGGGGGCGGTCATCAGCTCGATCGCCTGCGCGCCGAGCGCTTCGAGCGGCGGGACGAGTGCCACCGCCTCGACGATCGACGGCAGGGGAATCCAGGTCACCGATGTCTTCTTCGGCTTCGGCTGGGTGTTGATCACCGCCTCCGCCACGAATGCGAGCGTCCCCTCGGAGCCGACCACGAGGCGACGGAAGATCTCCAGCGGGGTCTCGCCGTCGAGCAGCGCATCCAGCCGGTAGCCGCTCGTGTTGCGGATCGAGAACTTGTGGCGGATGCGCTTGACCAGATCCTCGTCGCCGAGCAACTCCTCGCGAAGCTCGAGCAGGCCCTTGGCGAGCTCGGGCTCGGCGGCGGCGAAGGCCTCCTCCGCTCCCGGTTGCGCGGTGTCGATCACCGTTCCGGACGCCAGCACGAAGGTCATGGAGCGCACCGTGCTGTACGCGTTGGTGTCAAGCTTGCACCGCATGCCGCCCGAGTTGTTGGCGATGACGCCGCCGACGGTGCACGCATCGCTGCTGGCCGGGTCCGGACCGATCCGACGCCCATGCATCGCAAGGAAGCGGTGGGCGTGTCCGAGGATCGTGCCGGGCCGGGCCCTCAGGGCCGTGTGGTCGTCCTCGAGCGACATGCCGTACCAGTGCCGGCGAACGTCGATGAGCACATCGTCGCTCTGGGACTGTCCGCTGAGGCTCGTTCCGGCGGCGCGGAACGTCGCGTGCCGGCCGGACTCACGGCAGAACCTGAGGACCGCGACCACGTCCGCGACGTCACGGGGGGTGACCACCACCTGGGGCACCAGCCGGTACGGGCTGGCGTCGGTGGCGTACCGGACAAGGTCGATTGCGCGGCTGTGCACCTGTTCCTCGCCGATCAGGGCAACCAGAGCGTCGCTCAGTTCGCGCGGGGTGCCGGCCGCCACCCAATCGTCGACACGGTCGTCGGTTCCGGAGCCGTCGGGATGGCCGACCTGGGTGATATGCGGTTCCAGCAGGGTCACGATGATCTCCTCTTCATCACGTTCCGGGGCGGGGTCATGTCACGCAGCGCGCCGAGGCGCCGCTCGGGGCGTCTGGCTCGTGCTCGCGCGGCTCGCTGCTTGGCGGTCCAGGTCATCCTTCATCTGCAGGCCCAGCGGCCGGACACGTAGCGACCCCAAGACGAGCACAATTCCCGCGACCAGCCAGGCGAACATCACCAGGATCGGCCGGGTCAGGTTGTGACTGCCGAAGTAGGCGACGTTCCTGAACAGTTGGGTACCCGCTCCCTCAGGAAGGTACGGACCGATCGTCCGCCAGATCCCGGGAAGCAGCTCGTTCGGAACGGGGCCGCCCGAGGATGGATTGCCCAGGATGACGAACACGAGAATCGCGACGGTCGTGCCCAGGATGCCAAGCAACGACTGCAACCCGACAGTGATGTAGGACACGGAGAGGCCGAGCAGCAGACTGCCGAGGACAAGCGGGACGTAGTGGCCCTGCAGTGGGCCGATCGCGTACACCACACCGACCTCGCTCAGGGCCAGCGCCAGTCCGACGACGCTGACTCCCAGCAGTCGCCACCACACGCGGCGGCCGACCGGTTTGACGCCGAACGCAAGCGCGAAGAACACCGAGCCGATGTAGCTGCCGATCATGATCGACAACGCCAGGAAGAACGGCGAGAGGCCCAGCGGATCATTCCTCGGCGCCGGCTTGAGATCGAGTACCCGGACCGGCGTTCCGGCGGGCGCCGCCGCGCGCAACTTCGGCGGCAGCTCCGCGCTCAGCGCGTCGGACACCGTCAGCCCGGCCACGGGCGCGACCAGCACATCGATCCCACTCCGACCGACGGCGATGCCGCCGAGTGCCGAGTGGTCATCGACTCGGTTGATGGCCGCCTGGCGCGAATCGACACGGGTCACGGCGAATTGACCCCCGGAGCTCAACTTCTGGCTGAGCGCGGGCGGCCCCAGGACTGCGATCGGCACCCGGTGGAAGGTGGGCTGGTGCAGTCCCCCGACAAACGACCAGACGAATCCCAGCCCCACGACCAGCGCGGCGAGGATGACGACGCCGCCGCGGATCAGCGACTGACGATCGATCGACCCGCGGTCCTCGTTGATACTCAACGCGTTGTCGACGGGTGACTCTTTATCCGTTTGTTTCATCTTTGGCCTTTCGAAGCAGGGGTCCCGCCGTGCGGATGCCAACTCGGCGCGGCGTCGCGTTACAGCCACACCGGATGCTCACCGTCGGGGGCAGGAGTGTCATCGGTGCCGCTGCGGATCGCCTGCGGGAAATTGCGTGGCGGGGCGGATGGGTGAACCGAGCGCCAGGCGTCGCGCGCCGGCGCCATCGTCCGACGTCGCCCGCCCCTGCCCGTGCCGACGCCAGTGACCCTACGGGCGCGCTCGGCGCGGCTCGGGGCCAGGATGTCGCTTGGTCGCGCCTGGCGACCGGCGGTGGCCCCGAAGGAGCGCGAGATGAAAATCGAAGACTATGCATTGATCGGCGACCTGCGAACCACGGCGCTTGTCGGGCGCGACGGATCGATCGACTGGTTGTGCCTTCCGCGCACCGACTCCGCGGCGTGCTTCGCCGCGCTGCTCGGTACGGAGGAACACGGGCGATGGCTGCTGTGCCCCTCCGCCGCCGTTCGCCACACGGCCCGCCGCTACCGCGACGCCACCCTGATACTCGAGACCGATTTTGAGACCGAGACCGGCGCGGTCAGGGTGATCGACTTCATGCCGATGCGCGACGGCGGCGCGCCGCAACTCGTGCGCCTTGTGCGCGGGCTGCGGGGTGAGGTCCCGATGCGCATGGAGTTCATCGCGCGCTTTGACTATGGGTCGCTGATCCCGTGGGTGCAGCGGGTTCCGGATGGAATCGTCGCAGTCGGCGGACCCAACGCCCTTCATCTGCGCGCGAGCACGGAGATGCGTGGCCAGAACCTGACCACAGTTGCCGAGTTCACCGTTCGGGAGGGCAGCTGTGAGCGCTTCTCGCTGGTGTGGTTTCCGTCGCACGCCCGGCGGCCGAAGGCGGAGGATGCCGAGTCGGCGCTGGCCAGGACGGAGGTCTACTGGCGCGACTGGTCGTCACGATGCACGTACCGCGGTGACTGGCGCGCCAGCGTGTTGCGCTCTCTGATCACCCTGAAGGCCCTGACGGATGAGGAGACCGGTGCGATCGTGGCGGCTCCCACCACCTCGCTGCCGGAGGATCTCGGTGGCTCACGCAACTGGGACTACAGGTACTGCTGGATGCGAGACTCGGTGCTGACGCTCCGCGCTCTCCTCGTGGGAGGGTACGTCGAGGAGGCCCTCGCGTTCGGGCGGTGGGCGCTCCGCGCGACTGCGGGCGACGTCTCAAAGGTGCAGATCATGTACGGGACCGGAGGCCAGAGGTTCCTGGACGAGCGTGAGCTGGACTGGCTCCCCGGCTATGAGGGCTCTCGCCCGGTCCGGGTGGGCAACGCGGCGGCCAAGCAGTTCCAACTCGATGTCTATGGCGAGGTCATCGGGGTGCTCTATTCGACCACCACGGCCACCGGCCGGATCGACGTGCAGAGCTGGCCGCGCATGCGCGCCCTGATCGAGCATCTCGAGACGGTGTGGGAAGAGCCCGACGACGGCATCTGGGAGGTCCGTGGCCCGCGTCGTCATTTCGTTCAGTCAAAGGTGATGGCCTGGCTGGCGTTTGACTGTGCAGTGCGCCTGGTCGAGCGCTTCGCGCTGGAGGCTCCGCTCGCGCGGTGGAAGGAGATCCGGGCGCGGATTCACCAGGACGTGTGTGAGAAGGGCTTCGACCGGGAACGCGGGACGTTCACGCAGTACTACGGCTCGCGTGAGCTGGATGCGGCCGTCCTGATGATCCCGATCGTCGACTTCCTGCCCGGCACCGATGATCGGGTCACCGGGACGATTGACGCGCTCCGCAGCGAGCTCGGCCACGATGGATTCATCTCGCGCTACTCGAGCACGGCCACCGACGACGGCCTGCCCGGCGACGAGGCTCAGTTTCTGGCCTGCTCGTTCTGGCTCGTCACGGCGCTGGCGATGAGCGGGCGCTCCGAGGAGGCGCACGAGCTGTTCGAACGGCTGCTCTCGCTCGCAAACGACGTGGGCCTCTTCTCCGAGGAGTACGACGTGGCCCGCCGGCGGCTGGTGGGGAACTTCCCGCAGGCCTTCACTCACCTGACCCTGGTGGCGGCCGCGAAGACCCTGTCGGATTGGGCGAGCGGCGCCACGGCCGGGTTCCTCGATCCTCAGACCGCGGCCCCGTGACTCGCGTTGTCGAGGATCGCCACCGTCAAGACGTAGGCGGCGTGGGTGCCCACGCAGGTGGCGATGACGTCGGCCGACCAGCGCCACGGCGGCGGGGTGTGCCCCAGGAGCGGGAACAGCGAGAACGTCCCGCCGATCAGCGTCGCGCCGAAGACGGCACCCGCCACGGGCGCGGACAGCCGCCGGCGCAGAAGCCCGTGCGTCAGACCGAAGACCGACCCGTACCCCCAGCGCAGCGCCGTTCCGAGCTGCTCGGCCTCGCGGGCGGTGACCTCCGGCAGGCGCAGCATCGAGGCGACGATCTGTCCGGGGATCGGCGAGTCGTCGTAGTCGAGGGGCCCTGGGTGCGTCGGGCGCAGCCGGCGCTCGGCGGCATAGCAGAGCGTCAGCGCGGCCGTGCCGGCGGCTCCCGCGACCACGCTTCGAATCGGCCAGGTCGGGGACATCACCGCGCGTGCGCTCAGGGGCGGGAGTGAATCCGTGCCTACCCGGGCTCGGCTGGCCTCGGGTAGGCACGGACGGGGCTGCGACGCTCAGGCGCGTCGACAGCCACCGATCAGACCAGCAGCGCGTTGTCCCTGGCCGTGGCGATGACGTCGTCGAGGTTGCCTTCGATGGCCTGCTTGGCGAGGCTGAGCGAGAAGTTCTCGGCCTCCCCGAACGTGGCATGCGGAGGCAGGGCCAGCGCGTTGGGATCGACGATCGCGTCGAGCAACGCCGGCCCGGGCGTGTCAAGGAACTGCTCCACGGTGGAGCGCACGTCCGCCGCCTGTTCCAGACGGAATCCGGAGATGCCCAGGGTCTCAACCACCTCGGCGAAGTTCGGATTCTTGAACTTGGTGCCGTAGGGCGGGAAACCGGCTTCCATCTGCTCGATGTGCACGAAGTCGAGCTGTGAGTTGTTGAACACCACCAGCTTGACGGGAAGCTGGCGCTCGGCAATCGTCAGCAGCTCGCCCATCAGCATCGAGAGACCACCGTCGCCGCACAGAGCGATCACCTGGCGGCCCGGGAAGGCGATCGAGCTGCCCATCGCGTACGGCATCGCGTTGGCCATCGATGCCCAGTTCAGTGAGCCAAGCAGGTTGCGGTTCCGCGCTGCCTTGACATACCGAGCCGCCCAGATCACAGGGGTTCCGGTGTCGATGGTGAAGATGGCATCGTCTGCCGCCATCTCGTCGAGAGTCGCCGTGAGGTACTCGGGGCGGATCCGGTTGAGCTTGGGCCCACGCGTCACGTAGTGCCCCATCTTCTTGTGCCACTTGTCGGTCACGTCCAGGGCGTGCGCGAGATGATGACCGGGCTTCTTGGATTCGACGAGCGGGAGCAGCGCGGCGACGGTGTCGCGGATGTCCCCCACGAGCGCCATGTCGACGTGCGTGCGCCGGCCGAGCATCGTCGCCCGTGAGTCGATCTGCACCTTCGTCGGCTTCGTCGGGTAGAACTCGATGAACGGGAAGCTGGTTCCGAGCAGCAGCAGCAGGTCGCAGTGATGCATCGCCTCGTAGCAGCCACCCCACCCCAGCAGTCCGATCTGTCCGACGCAGTTGGGGTTCTCCCATTCCAGCCATTGCTTGCCGCGATAGGCAAAGCCGACGGGCGCGGCGACCTTGGTGGCGAGCTCCACCACCTCATCATGAGCGAACCGGCACCCGTCGCCACCGAAGATGGTGACGGTCTTCGCCCCGTTGATCAGCGCGGCCAACTCCTGCAGATCCAACTCCGGAGGCCGCAGCAGCGGCTGGCGGACCGTGACCTGCTCGATCGAGTCCTCGAAGCGTTGGGCCGCCACATCGCCGGGGATGGCCACGACCGTCGGCCCGTTCTCCGCGATCGCGGTGCGGATCGCAGTCTGCACCACAGGCCTCGCCTGCTTGGGATTGACGATGCGCCCGGTATAGAGCGACGCCGTCGCAAACAGATCGTAGGGGTTGATCTCCTCCGGGACAGCCTGGTCCAGCCCATACGACACGGTGTCACCGCACAGGGCGATCACGGGGACGCGCTCACGAGAGGCGTCCAGCAGCCCGTTGAGCAGGTTCGTCGCGCCCGGACCGGCCGTCCCGCAGACCACCACGGGCTCTCCGTGCACAAGCGACTCCCCGACGGCTGCGAGGGTCCCGGCCCATTCGTTGCGCACGTGGATGAACTCGATCCTGCCGTTGCGCCGCAGGGCGTCAATGATCGGATTGAGCGCATCGCCGATGATGCCATAGCACCTCTTCACTCCTGCGTCGGCCAGCATCGACCATGTCGCGTCTGCCACGGTTGTCACTGTGTACCTCCTAGGTACTGGTGGAAATGGCGGATGACTCCGTCGCGCTCAGGACAGCTGGTGAGGCGGCGTTTCCCGCACGATCTGATCCTCACAGCCGCACGCCGCACGGTCGTCGGTGGTCTCGCTGATCGGCTGCGGTAAATCGCTCCGGGCGCTGTCATGGCTCGGAGGGCGGCCGCTCAAAGCCCGATCACCCCGTTCGCCAGCGAGAACATGACGAGCTCGGCGCGCGTCTTGAGCGCCAGCTTGAGCATGATGTGCGCTCGATGCGTGTCGACCGTGCGCACCGAGATGAACAGTCGCGCGGCGATCTCCTGATTGGTGTACCCGAGCGCAAGCAGCTGGAGCACGTCTCGCTCGCGGTCGGAGAGAGTGCCAAGTGCGTCCTGGCTGTCGTCGACGACGAGCCGGGCACCGAGCGAGGGCTCCACGTATCCCTCACCCGATGCGACGCATCGGATCGCGTCCGCAAGCTCACGGTCCGACACACGCTTGGGCAGGTAACCCGAGGCGCCCGCGGTCAGAGCGCGTCGCACCCAGCTCGGTGCGGCCTGGGAGGAGAGGACGAGGACTCGAGAGCGCGGCGAGCGGCGCAGGAGGTCCGGGATGGCGTCGCTGCCGGCTCGTCGCGGGAGCAGCAGGTCCAGCAGGATGACGTCGGGGGTGAGAGCCGCGCAGCGCTCGATGGCCTGCTCGGCTGAGGCGGCTTCTCCGAGGACCGCGATGTCGGGCTCGCGCTCCAGGCGGCTGCGGATGCCGGCTCGGAGGATCGCGTGGTCATCGACGATGACAACGCCGATCATGTCGGCAGGTCCATCGCGAGGATCGCGCGTGTCCCACCGGCGCGGCGAGGCACGAGCTCGAGCCGTCCACCACCCCGTCCGACGATGCGCCGACACAGCTCAAGCCCGATTCCGCTCCCGGGGTCGTACCCGGCGCCGTCACCGAGGCCGACCCCATCGTCGTCCACGATCAGCCACCATTGGCCGCGCCGGTGCAGCATGCGGACATCGACTCGGCGGGCCTTGGCCGCGGCGGCGTTCGACAGCAGATTGCGGATGATGACCGAGAGAGACCGTGGCGCCAGCGGGAAGCGCATGCTCACGTCCGCTGCCACCGTGAGCTCGATCGAGTCGAACCCGGGCGCCGCCTCGTTCAGACACTCGTGCACGGAGGCCCACCCGCCGTCCGGTGGCTCCCTCGCCGCTTCGAGCAGCGATTCGACCAGATCGAGCGCGCGGGCGATCTCGTGGCGGGGATCGTCACTGAGCAGCGCCACCTCGAGCGGGTGCTTGAGCTCGTGCGCGACGAGGGCGACGAAATCCTCGAGTGCCTCGTTGCGCCGTGCCAGCCGGCTCGTCGCGTCGGCCAGTCGTTCGAGGAGGGAGGGATCGGCCAGCCCGCGGTTCGCCGGCTCGGCGAGAGGTCGACTTTCCTCGCTGCCTGGCGTGACGGACGATCGTCGGGCCGGCGGGACGAGTTGCAGGACGCGGGCTCCATCATCGGACATGTGACCCGGTCTGGCCGTGCGTTGGCGGGGGGAGTGGTACCCGCCGGCAGACGTCGACTCGATATGCGCGCCGACCGCCCTCATGGCATCGGATCCACACGCGAGTCAGACGCTTCGGTCGAGCCGGGCTCCGGAGACGCCCGAAAGCCGCGCAGATGCCTGGGCTCATGTCCGCGCTCGAGGTAGCCGCGCGGGTCGGAGCGATACAGCGACACCAGCCCTCCTGTCCAGTCAACTTTCCACAGTCCGTTTCTCAGCAGTCGCACCCGCAACGGACGTGCTTGCAGTTCCTCACACCACCGCAGCTGGGGGTATTCCTCGCCGCACATAGCTAATCCCTCTCCGGTTTCATCGGGTCGCCTGCGGGCTGTCCCGAGCAACGACGAGCCCGGCGTTGGCGCACATGATCTCGAGCCGCGTCATCGCCTCGGCGTAGACGCCGGCGGCGGTCTCCTCTCGGTCGAGCGCGGCGATGTAGGCACAGGAGGCGAGCATCCGGTCTGTCTTCGCGGCGCCCGTCCAGTTGTCGTAGGCCTCGCGCACATGAGCGCAGGCTTCGCGCCAACGGATATAGGCGCCGATCGCGTCGTCGACCTGATCAGGATGTAACGATTCGGGTCCGATCGGAGTGCTCATCGCATCGTTCCGGGAGCTCGTCGCCGGCAGCTACAGCGGCCACAGCAGAAGGAGGGCCAGGACGGCCCACCACCAGCGGTCTTCCCGTCCCAGGGCATCAGGCGAGCCCGTGCGGCGGGGCTGTCGGCGAAGCCTCATCAGGCCGCGGTGACCCGAGCTGCGGTCGCGGCCCAAAACCGGCTTGGCTGGCTTGAGCGCTTCGAGCTCGAGCTGGTTGGCGTGTCCCATGAGGCTCCTCTCCAGACGCGGTGTCGCCGTCGGCTGAGATGGCGGCGGCTGATGTCGCAAGCATGCTCGGCCTCGCGGCATCGTGCGCCCGTGGACTCCCTGGCGTGCTCCCTGGGTCCAGTGCGGGGCGCCCTGGGTCGAGTGCGGGGCGCCCTGGGTCGAGTGCGGGGCGCCCTGGGTGGCCCGGGGCCAGGGGCTACCTCGGAGGGCGCCGATCGATCAGCGCACCCGTGCTCATCGACAGCGACGGGCACTCAGGCGAGGGGGGCCTGCGACTCCGGATGCTGGAGCACCCCGGCAAGGTCACGGCGAGACTTGATGCCGAGCTTGGCGAAGACATGACGCAGATGCCACTCCACCGTGCGCGGGCTCAAGAACAGCCGCGCGCCGATCTCCGGATTGGACAGCCCATCACGAGCCAGCTCCGCGATCTGGCGCTCCTGGGCCGTCAGATCATCACGCGCCTCCGGCGCCCGCGCCCGCACATGCTCTCCGGTCGCCTGCAATTCCGCCCGCGCCCGCTCGCAGAAGGCCTCCATCCCGATCGACGCGAACAGGTCATGCGCGACGCGCAACTGGACGCGTGCATCGAGTCGCCGATTCTCCCGACGCAGCCACTCGCCGTACACCAAATGCGCACGAGCCAACTCCGGACGCAGCCGCGTGCGACCCAACCGCTCAATCGCCTCCTGATGCGAATCCTCGGCAACCGGCCCGTCGCTGACCAACGCTCGCGAACGCGCGAGCACACCCAGTCCCCAATCGCTGTCACTGACGCTCGTCGCTTCGAGCAGCCGCTCCACCCCATCCCCGGCAACCCGAGCGTCCCCAATCCGCGTCGACGCCTCGATCAACTCGGGAAGAGCCCATGCGGCGATGAACAGCTCACCTCCCTCGTCGCCGGCACGCTGGGCTTCTCCCAACGCCTGCTCGTAGCGCCCAAGACCGTTGTACAGGACGGCGGAGAGCCACCGACACCATTGAATCCCCAAACCACGGCCCGCTGCCGACGCGTTGTGCACCTCGACATCAATCAGCGCGGAGGCCTCGGCCTCCGTACCCCTCAAGGAGGCGAGAAAGACCGCGGCGTAGCGGGCGAAGCGCGTCCCCGTCGCCTCCGCGACCGCGTCTGCCTCCGCGATGACCGACGCAGCCGTCGCAAAGTTGCCACGCCAGGCCGCATTCGTGCCGAGTCCATGGAGATACATCGGCAGATGCGAGAGCATGCCCGCCTCGCGAACGGACTGAAGCTGCTGGACGTTGACGGCGTACCAGTTCTCCTCGTCCCACAGGGCACACACTGAGTAGGAGGCCAGCCATCCCCATCGCAATCCTTCGACCGTGTCGAGCTCCCGGCGGGCAAACGCGCTCACTGCTCGCCGCAACTTCGGCGCCGCAGCAGCGCGACCCGCGCTGCCGAGCGCGGAGAGCGCGTCCAGCAGCAGGTCGCTCGGACGGGGAGCGGATGTTGGCGCGTGGGCTGAGATGGCGGCGCGGGAAACCTCCTCCACGCTTGTGACACTGGTGAGCATGGCGGCACCCCAGGCGTCCAGATAGGTCTCCCGCGCGAGGGCGATGTCGAGCGATTCAAGCTGCTCGGCCGCCTTCAACAGCAGCGTCGGAGCCTCGCCGCCGCAGTTTGATGCGAATGCGATCTGGCCACGCAAGAGCTCCACCCGAGCGCGCCCCAGCTCGTCCAACGAACCCGCCTCCGCGCTCGAGAGCAGCCGCCGAGCCGCGTCGAAGGCGCCCGCTTGAAGATGCGCTTGGGCGGCGGCTAGCGTGCGCTCGGCCCGTCGCACGGGTTCGGGCGTGAGGGCAACCGAGCGCTTCAGGAACGCAGCCGCAGAGGCGACGCCTCCCCTGGCCTGGGCCCGCGCGGCCGAGCGTTCGAGCTCGGCGGCAACCTCTTCATCGGGTCCTGCCGCCGCCGCGGCCAGGTGCCAGGCTCGACGGTCTGGATCGATCGCCCGATCGGTCACTTCCGCCAGCACCAGATGGACCGCTCGCCGGTCCGCCGGATCAGCCGATCGGTAGACGGCGGAGCGCACGAGGGGATGGCGAAAGGTCACCCGTTCGTCGATCGTCAGCAGCCGCAGGGCCACCGCCGCGTCTGCAGCCGAGCGCTCGATCCCGAGCTTCCTCGCGGCACGCCAGAGCAGCAGCGGATCCCCGACCGGCTCTGCCGCGGCAACGAGCAGCAAGCGCCGTTGGTCGGGCGGGAGTGGTTCGATCCGGCGCAGAAAGCTCTGCTCGATCCGTCCGGCGAGACCTTCGGCGCCGAGCAGCCCCAGGCCGCCCGCCAGCTGCGTCGCGGTCAACCCTCGCGGGAGCTCCAACAGCGCCAAGGGATTGCCGTGGGTCTCGGCGATGATCCTGTCGCGAATCCGCTCATCAAGCTTCGATCTCACGGCCGAGTTCAGCAGCGCCCGGGCTTCCCCATTTCCGATGCCCTTCACCTCTAGCTCGGGCAGGTTTTGAAGCTCGGGACGCGGCTCACGCGCGGCGAACACGATCCCGACCGGATCCGCCCTCAACCGGCGAGCGACGAACGCCAGCGTCGTCGCCGAGGCCTGATCGAGCCACTGTGCGTCGTCGACGACGCACAGGAGTGGGCGGGCCGCGCCCAATTCCGACAACAGCCCGAGCACGCCCAACCCGACGAGGAAGCGATCCGGGACCGCGCCGCCCCTCAGCCCGAATACGATTTCCAGCACGCTGCACTGGGGAGGCGGCAGCCCCGACAGCCGATCGAGCATCGGGGCGCAGAGCTGATGCAGGCTGGCGTATGCCATTTCCATCTCGGACTCCACCCCCACCGCCTGGGCGACCGTCAACTCCGGCGCCGACTCGACGAGGTACTCGAGCAGCACCGACTTGCCGATACCCGCCTCGCCGGTGAGAACCAACGACCGGCCCTCACCGCGCCTGAGGCCTGCCACCAACGCATCCAGGGCGGAACACTCCACGGCCCGTCCACGCAGGCCCGCCTTCCGCCCGGATCTGCTCAGAGTTCGGTCCATCGGCGGCGGGCAAACTCTAACGACGGCCCAAAAAGCGTTCGGTTTGTGTCGTGTTACGAGGACCGCGGCCAGAAATTCGACGATCGTCGCGTTGACCTCGTTGGGGGAAGGGGCTGAAAGTGTGAGGCGCCCCGACGGCGTCATTCGTTGCGCAGCGAGGGACCGCGTTGCACCCGGAGGCACGGCGGTTTCACACCCTGGTTCGCCCGTCGCACCGTAGATACGATCGGTCATCACCGATGGAGACTGATTCGCTACATCGGGGCCGGCATCACCTGCGTGGACGGGCGGAGGAATGCGGCGTGCTGGATGCAGTGTTGTCGGCTGTCCGGCTCGGTGAGGGTCGGTCGCTCGTGCTTCGAGGCGAGGGTGGAATCGGTAAGACGGCCTTGCTTGAGTATCTCATCGAGTCGGCGCCGGACATGACCCTGTTGCGGGCGACGGGCGTGGAGTCGGAGATGGAGCTGGCGTACGCCGGCCTGCATCAGTTGTGCGCGCCGCTGCTGGATCGGCTGCCCGGGCTCCCGCCGCCGCAATCCGAGGCGCTGAAGGTCGTGTTCGGCCTCATCGAAGGCGAGCCGCCCGATCGCTTTCTGGTGGGCTTGGGGGTGCTCAGCCTGCTGTCCGCGGCGTCCGAGCAGCGTCCGCTTCTGTGCGTGGTCGATGACGTCCACTGGCTCGACCAGGCATCGGCGCTGACGTTGGCGTTCGTGGCCCGTCGCCTCCTTGCCGAGCAGGTAGGGATCGTGTTCGCGACGCGCCTGAGCGACGACGAGCTGCAACACCTCGACGGGTTGGAGGTGCAAGGTCTGCGCAACGGCGATGCGCGCGCCTTGTTGGGGACGGCTGTGCAGTTCATGCTCGATGAGCGGGTGCGTGACCGAATCATCGCCGAGACGCGCGGTAACCCGCTGGCGCTGCTTGAGCTGCCGCGTGGATTATCGGCCGCTGAGTTGGCCGTCGGGTTTGGGCTGGCGGATGCGCAGGCGATCCCGGGGCGGATCGAAGAGAGCTTCATGCGTCGCATTGCGGCGCTTGGAGACGATGCGAGGCGTTTACTTCTCCTGGCGGCGGCTGAGCCGCTTGGGGATCCGGGCCTACTGCGGCAAGCAGCACAGCGGCTTGGAATCGCGACGGCCGCCTCCTCCCAGGCAGAGAACGCGGGGCTGCTGGCGATCGGCGCGCGGGTGACGTTCCATCATCCACTGGTGCGCTCGGCCGCGTATCGGTCGGCGGCAGTGGAGGATCGCCAGGCGGTCCATCTGGCGTTGGCCGAGGTGACCGACGCCGCGGTCGATCCAGATCGCCGAGCGTGGCATCTGGCTGGGGCGACGACCGGACCCGACGAGGCGGTGGCCACCGAGCTTGAGCGGTCGGCCGGACGCGTACAGGCGCGCGGGGGCGTCTCCGCGGCGGCGGCCTTCCTCCAGCGATCAGTGGCACTGACGCTCGACCCCGTCCGTCGCGCCGCACGCTCCCTTGCGGCGGCACAGGCACAGCTCCAGGCCGGCGCCTTCGATGCGGCTCTGCGCCTGGCGGCGAGCGCCGAGGCGGGACCACTCGATGATCTGGGTCGGGCTCGGGTTGATCTACTGCGCGCCCAGGTCGCCTTTGCCGCGACCCGGGGCGGCGAGGCTCTGGCGCCTCTGATGACGGCGGCCCACCGGCTGGAGTCGCTGGATCCGGAGCTCGCCCGTGAGACCTATCTCGACGCCTGGGCCGCCGGCATGCTCTCCGGCCGCGCGGGTGCCGAAACCCTGCCTGAGGTCTGCCGGGCCGCACTCTCGGCCCCCCAACCAGACTCGTCGCCGCGCCTGAGCGACCTGCTGCTGGAGGGTCTGTCGCTTCTGGTCATCAAGGGAAACGCGGGCGTACCCAAGCTGCGGCAGGCGGTGAGCGCGTATGCCCGGGGAGAAACCGACACCGCCGACGCAATGCGATGGGGCTGGCACGCGGCGATGGCGGCGGCCGCGACGTGGGATCTGGAGCACTGGCAGCTGATCGATGACCGGCTGGCGCAGGCCGCTCGGGAGGCCGGCCTGCTGATCGAGTTGCAGATCCACCTCACGGGGCTGGGGATGGTCGCAACGTTATGCGGTGACTTTGCGGCGGCCGCCTCATACGTTGCGGAAGTCGACGCGGTCGCGGCGATGACAGGGAGCCGCCTCTTCCGCTACGCCGCGGTTCAGCTGGCGGGCTGGCGCGGAAGGGAAGCCGAGGCCTCGCGGTTGATGGAGAGCGAGGCGAGAGATGCGGTGGGCCAGAGCTTCGCGCTGACATGGTGTCAATGGGCATCCGCCGTTCTACACAACGGCCTCGGCCAGTACGAGCGTGCCCTGGCGGCGGCCCAGCACGCCAGCGAGGTACGGCCCGAGCTGGACGTCTGCGCGCGCGCTCGCGTCGAGTTGATCGAGGCGGCCACCAGAACGGGTCAGACGCAGCTTGCCGTCGAGACGCTGGAGCGGCTGGCCGAGGCGGCGCGCGTCGGCGAAACCGATTGGGGGTTGGGCCTGTACGCCCGCTCACTGGCCCTGGTCAGCGAAGGCGGCGATGCCGAGGATGCGTATCAGGAGGCAATCAAAAGGTTGAGTCGCACCCGGCTCGCACCAGAGGTGGGCCGTGCCCACTTGGTCTACGGCGAATGGCTGCGCCGGGAGAATCGCCGGCTCGACGCTCGCGGCCACCTCCGCAGCGCCTACGAGGTGTTCAGCGCGATCGGCATGGAGGCGTTCGCGCAGCGGGCACAGACCGAGCTGCGGGCGACCGGCGAGAGAGTGCGTGCCCAGTCGGCCCAGACGCGTGACGACTTGACGCTGCAGGAGCGGCAGATTGCCGAGCTGGCGCGGGACGGGCTTTCCAATCCAGAGATCGGCGCCCGGCTCTTCCTGAGTCCCCGCACGGTGGAATGGCATCTGCGACACGTGTTCATGAAGCTCGGAATCAAGTCTCGACGCGAGCTGGCAACGGCGCTACCCGGCCCGAGCTCTGATTTGATGATTGCCGGGTCGTGAATCGAGCTCGCGCCGATCACCGTGCGGCGGGTCGTTCCTCGGGAGGGTCGCGAAGGACGACCGGCGCGCGTTTTGCCCGTTGGAGGCCGGTGAACGCGATCGTCCCCCAGATGGCCGGGACCCACAGCGATATCGCGTGATAGGCCAGGGTGGCGGCCGTGGCCACCGTCCCGCCCAGGCCGTAGAGCACGAGCATGCCGATCATGCTGCCGTCCACCACCCCGATCCCGCCCGGGACCGGAATGAAGTTTGCGAGGTAGCCGATCTGATAGGCGAGCACGACCGGGGCCAGCGGCGGCATCCGGCCGGCGGCGACGAAACAGACGAAGAGGGCGGCGATGTCGAACCACAGGTATCCGATCGCGCCGGCGATTCGCCAGTCGGGATGGAAGACCAGTCGCTTCGTGGCGCGAACGGTGGCGGCCGTCTCGGCGAGCATCGTCGGGAGTCGCCCCGGGCGCATCCGCCGAATGATGGTGTCGGCAAAGCGCGGGAGTAACAGGAACAGGATCAGTACGAGCACGCCGACCGCTGCCGGCACGAGGCTGAGCAACCAGTTGTGAGGACCCGGAAGGCCGACGAACAGGCCGAGACCAGCCAGGATCAGGGTGAACACGTTGACGGCGCTCGTGTAGAGGAACAGCACCGCCGAGCGCTCGGCGACGGGACCTGCTCGGGCCCCGCGCTGCACCATCAGCCAGCCGCCCACCGCCAGGCTTCCGACGCCCCCGAGCGACACCGCCGACCCGAATGCCTCCTCGCTGAGCGCCACCCGGGCTCCGGCCTTCAATGGCGCACGCTCGAACACCCGCAGGAACGCCAGGATGTAGCTGGCGCTGGAGAGGAGCTCGACGACAACCGCGATCGCAACCCATCCCAGCCTCATGTGCGACACCGTGGTGGCGACGCCCTTCAGGCCCGGGACCGCCAGGACCAGTCCGGCGGCCAGTGCGAGCGCCATAGCCAGCGTGATGAATCCGTTGCGCAGGCTCCTGCGCGCCTTGGCAGCGTCGACCTGCTCTTGTCCAGAGGTTTGCACCGGGGCTCGGCGAGGTTCGCTCAGGCCAGGGAGGTCACTGCATCGGTCGCCCGGAGGGCGCGAGGCGAGCCGACGCGAGCATGAAGGCCGCACCGGCGCAGAACCATCCGAATCGGATGAGCAGTGGTCGGGGCAGGTCTTGGTGGCCGAGGTCGGCGAGGCCTCGGAGGATCCGGAGCGCGATCGCTGAAGCGGGGCTGCTGTCCCTGTCGTTCATGGTTGGTCTTTCAGGAGATGGTCTTTTCGTCGGAGGGGAATGCCGGCCGACGCGTGTCGTGTGATCAGATATCGGGCTGACTTCGGCGCCGCGCGTCATCGGTGAGTCCACACGACGAGCAGCACGATGGCCGTGCCGGCGACCGCGGCGGCCCGGAGGGGGAGCTTCACTTCATCCCTGACCTGGTCGAAGCGGTCGCGCAACCGGGCCTTGACTGCGGTCTTGGCGGCCAGCGCCTCCACGGTGGCCCCGAGCTCGCGGCGTGTCACATCGATCTCCCTGCGGATCTCGTGCGGACTGTGCTGATGCGGGTTCATGAGCGGCCTTTGCGGATGCTCGCGCGGACCGTCGCCACATCCTGCTTGGTGGTCTTGATCGTCGCCTCGGGCACGGGTGGCACCACTCCTCGCAGGTGCGCCTTTGCGATCATGGCGGCGGCTGCGGCGACGAGCAGGACGCCGGCGGCGATGACCACCGCGGCAAGCCAGGCCTTCATCGCGGTGGAGAGGAGCAGAATCCCGCCGGCGGTGAGCGCGGCCAGGCCATACAGGGAGAGGATCCCCGCGCCGGCGAGCAGCCCGATGCCGAGCCGGGCCTCGACGCCCTTATGTGTCAACTCGGAGCGAGCGAGCGAAATCTCCTGGCGGACCAGGCGCGAGCTCTGCTCAGACAGGTCATGCACCAGTCTGCTCGTGGAGCGCTCGTCCCGAACCTTGCCGGCTGTTGTCGCCATTCTCACTCCTTGATCAGAGCGCGGACGCGCGGGCTTCCCGCACATCCGGAGGCTCGTTGGGTTGTGGCCGATGCCACCGTGACGGCGGAACGCGCATCCATGCAGTTCGCATCCGGCGGCGACGGCACCACGATCGCGACGTGACGCTCGGGCTCGGATCGCGCATTCCAGAACCGGTGCGGCACTCCGGCGGGGATCGAGACGAGCGATCCGGCGGCGGCCTCGTACCGGTCCAATCCGATCGCGGCGCTGAGCGTGCCCTCGATCACGTAGTACAGCTCGTGGAATGCGTTGATGTGCGTCGTGGTCGCACTGACGCCGGGGTCGACGGACGTCAGATAGAGCGTCGCGTGCTCGGACTTGTCCTCCCGGCGCACGAGCCATCTGTTGGCGATGCCGCTGGACTCGGGCGCCGGCCCGTCCGGCGACGCGCCTCGCACGAAGTAGGGCAGCCCCCGAGCATCGGCGTCGCCGTCCGCCGCCGTCGCCAAGGGCTGGATCGGCAGGACACCGGGGGCGATCACCTCGATGTGCGTCTCGTCGCTGTCGCCGTCATTCCAGTTGTGGTGCGGGACGCCTGCCGGAATGAAGATCGTGTCGTTCACGCCTGCCGTTCGCACCTCCCCGCCGAGTTGGATGGTGATCGTGCCACTCAGGATCACGTACATCTGGTCGACGGGGTGCCTGTGCTGTGGAGGACCCTTCGCCCCCGGGGGGACCAAGGTGGCGACGACGTGACAGTCCTCACCGGAATACAGGAACTGCCCCCGATAGCCGTGCGGAAGCTTCATCTCGGCGTGTTCCCAATCGACCTGGCGGACAAAGGCCATTGCGTCGTTCTCCTTGCTCTCTGACGGCACCCGCCGCGGCTACCCGCGACACGCCACAGTCTCAGCGCCGCGCCCGCCGCCCACATCCGCGCACTCACCGATTGCGTTCGCGCATCCCGCAGACCCGCCCGCCGCGACACGCTTGCCTCAGGGATCTGTGACCGGCTGCCGGCGGCGAGCTCGGCGCTTCCAGAGAAGACGGACGCCGACGATGACGAGGCCGAGGCTGCCGACCGCGAACACGCCGATCACACCCGCTGTGCTCCGGCCGGCGTAGAACGCGATCAGAGCGATCATCGTGGCCCACGTGATCGACCCGGCCGCATTCCATGTGGCGAACGACACCCAGCGCATGCGACTGGCGCCCGCCAGCCATGCCATCCAGGTCCGCAGTCCGATCACCCAGCGACCGAGAAACACGGCTTTGGGCCCGTGCTCGGCGAAGAACGGCTCGCCCTTTTCCACGACCAGGGCGCGGCGCTTGGCGAATGGCCCGCGCGCGAGCAGCAGGCGGCGTCCACCCACGCGCCCGACCGCATAGCCGATGTTGTCTCCGGCCATCGCGGCAGCCGCTGCGACGACGATCACGAGCTCGATCTTCAGGTGATGCTGCGCCGCCAGCGTCGAGGCGGTGATGACCGCCGTCTCGCCCGGCAGCGGAACGCCGCCGGACTCGAGCATGACCAGCAGCGCGAGTGCGATGTAGCCGAGGTGAGCCGAGACGCTCATCGGCTCTGAGTGTCGATCGATATCCGCGTGCACGCATCCGCGCGCTCGCTGATCGTGTTCGGGCAACCTGCACAGACGCCTCGCTCGTCATCATGGGGCCCGCGCGCATCCCAATCCTGCGGCTTCTGCGCACCTGCTCGGCAACATCGCCGATGCGGGTCTCGAGGCCGAGGGCGAGACTCCATGCACACCGGCCGCGCTGCCGAGGATGACCGACTCAGGCGAGAAACGTGCCGGTGATGACGGCGGCCGCGAGGCCGGCCGCACCGGCGAGCAAGATGCTGAGCCGGCGTGCCCATTGCACCCGCGCGCCGACCAGGTGCAGAACGCCCCAGGACCCGAACGCGATGCTGGTGAGCGTCTCCACCGCGTGGAGCCCGATGGCGATCGTCAGCGACGATGTCAGATGGGAGCCAGAGGCGCGCAGGGCCGCAGCCATCGCACCGTCGGCGAGACCGAGATTGGCAGGCGTGAGCGGAAGTGCACCCGCCAACTCCAGGGCCGGAACGATCACCAGGCCCGCCAGCAGCGGCGATGGCACCCCAAACGCAGCCGCGACCGCGGTGGCGGCCGCGACACGGGCCGCGATCGATCCTGCCGTCCAGGCGCCCAGCACGCAGGAGGTACGCGGCGACCGTCCGAGTGCGGCGAACGCGTCAAGCAGATGCGCCGCCCGTGACTGCGGGCGGTCTCGCCGGAACCGCACGATGACAGCCCCGGCGACGACCACCACCCCTCCGAGGACCGCGACCGGCCAGAGCGGGAGCTCACCGAAGGCGGCGGCACCGAGCACGAGCACGAGCAGGACGCCGGCTCGCATCACACTCAGCGCCAACAGGATGCCGCCCATCGTCCACAGCCGCCCCTCGCGCGCAAGAGGCCGAGAGAACAGGGTGATGCGCACGACGTCGCCGGCCCCGGCCGGTAGCAGCGAACTGGCCAGCGACCCGGCTCCATACGACGCCGCGGCGTCGCCGAGGTCCATCCATCCGCCGCATCTCTGGACCAGCGTGCGCCACGCGCCCGCCGAGCAGAGCTGCGAGACCGCGAACATTGCGCCTCCGAGGCACACCGGGAACGGCTGCGCGGAGGGCAGCGCGGACACCGCGCGGGCCAGCTCGGATCGTGCACCGTCGGGCACGAGCAAGGCCGCCAGAAGGACCAGCGCACCGATGACGCTCGCAACCACCGCCCGCGGTGACAAATGACCCACGATCGACCGGACGGACACTGATGGCGACGCTAGCAAGCGGGAGGTCCGATCCGCCTCGGGTCTGCGCCCACGCGTGCACGGTCGACGGCGGCCCGCCCAACACTCTGGGCGGCGTCCGCGCTCTCCTCGCGGCCGAGGTGGAGATGGTCGAGATCGATGTGCGCCGGAGCGGAGACGGCATCCTGCTCGCCCACCACGACGATCGACTACCCGACCGGCGCCAGGTGTCCGCGGTCACGGCCGCGGAGGCGCTGGACTGCTATCCGGACGAACGCCGGCCGGCGCGTGTCGAGGAGTTGCTGGCATTGGCCGCCGGCCGCACTCGAATCCTGCTCGACCTCAAACAGCCGGCGATCGAGGAACAGGCGCTCGAGCTGGCGCTCGCCGTCATGCCTGAGGATCGCCTCGTGATCACCAGCCTGGACGCCCGCCAGGTCGCCCACGTCAAGAGAATGCGTCCATGCGTCCGCGCCGGCCTGTCGATCAACCGCTCACTGACCGGCTACGTTCACGCCGTCGGGCGCGCTCGTGCCGCGGGGGCGGACCTGCTCGCGGTCAACCACGTCTACCTGAGATCCCCACTGGCAGGCCGGGCGGTGTCGGCGAGCCTTCCCCTGTTCGTCTGGACGGTCGACGCCGACCGGTTGCTGACCCGGGTGCTGGCCGATTCTCGCGTCGCGTGTGTCATCACCAATCGTCCGCTTCGGGCGCTCGCGCTCAGCGCGCCCACCCTGGGCTGACGCCCTGACGTAGTCGGCGAACTGGCGCTCGAACTCGGGCCACCACAGCTCCAGATCGCCCTGCGGCCCGGGGTCGGGCGGTCGCGGCCGGGGTGGCCGCCATCCGGGACCGCCCCCGCGGTGATCGTCGCCCTGGTCTCGAAAGCGCCCCGCCCACAGGGCGATCACGAAAGCCGTCACCAGGCAGGCTCCGATCATCGCGACCGCCTGCCAGGCACTGCCCGGCGCCGCATGGGCCTCGGCATGCCACCACTCCGCTCGCGTGACGACTGCGGCCGCTCCGGACATGCCATCAGTGTCGCCGGCGCGTGGGTGAGCCGTCGTCACCCGATGCAGACGATCCGCGAGCGGGCCAGATCACCACTTTCTGATGACGCGATCTCACACATCCTGCTTGCAGCCTTTCACCCGTTCCACGCGGCTGAAAGGAAAGCCCAGTTGTCCCAACCAATCCCCGAGGCCGGCATCCGCGGCCGACGTCAGCGCATCGCGCAACCGGCGCGGCGCATCCGGCCGCTCAACACCTCAGGCCGGCGCGAACTCGCCCTGTTCGCCGCGATCTACGTGCTCTACGACGCGTCTCGGTGGATCTTCGCCGGGCACCTCGCGGCGGCGCGGCGACATGCCTGGTGGGTCATCCACCTCGAGCGTCATCTCGGCCTGGCGGTGGAGGGCGACGTGCAGCACGCGCTCGGCGCCGCCGTACCAACCTTCCTGCTGTCCAACATCTATCTGGCCGCGCAACTGCTGGTGCTCCCGGGCGCGCTGGTGTGGCTGTACCGACACAACCGCGACGTCTACCGAGGGCTGCGCAACACCATCGCGGGCGCCTGGCTGATCTCCATTCCCGTCTTCGCTCTGTTCCCGGTCGCACCGCCTCGCCTGGTGGAGAGCGGCATCACCGACAGCGTCAGCCATCAGACCGGAGTCATCCTCACCGGACACTCGACGATGTTCTACAACCCGTACGCCGCCGTGCCCAGCCTCCATGTCGGAGTGGCATTCGCGATCGGCATCTCGCTCGCCCTCGCGCTCCGTCGCTCCTGGGCAAGGACACTCGCGCTGGCCTGGGGCCCACTGGTGACCGTGGCGGTCGTCGCCACCGGCAACCACTACATCTTCGATGCGGCCACCGGTCTGCTCACGGCTGCCGTCGCCTTTGCCATCAGCCGCGGCTGGGCGCGCGCCGGGCGGCCGGCGAACCGGCCATCGCCGCGACCCAAGCTCCGCCTGCTCCCGCAACCGCTGAGGAGCTGACCGGAGATGACCAGCCGGATGGGCGGCTCTCGGATGCCCGCTCGTGAGGCGTGAGGTTGCTCGGCGCGCGGCTCTCGAACGCCGCCTCCTCGCTCGACCGCCCGCTCAGCATCCGGGCCGAGGCCGGGATCGTTGCCATGGTTCTGCTGCTCTGGCAGGCGGCGCGCATTCCACTGGAGGGCAGCGTCCAGGTGGCAATCGAGCATGCACACGAATGGCTCTCGGTCCAACACACGCTGGGACTCACCCCAGTGCAGAACGGGGTCATCACCCTCGTGCATCACCGCTGGTTGCTGCCGATCGCGCGCTGGAGCTACGCCAACCTGCACGTGTTCGCGATCTTCACCTCCCTCGTCGCGCTCCGCGCCGCGGCGCCGGAGCGCTACCCGCGCATACGCAACGCCTTCGTGCTGCTGCACATCCCGGCGCTGGTCGCGATCGGCGCCTTCCCGTTGGCGTCGCCGTCCTGGTTGCCACATCCCCCGGATTGGCCGGGCCACCACCCATCGCTGACCGGATCGCTGGACACCGACCTGAGGAACCTCACTGCCACCGTCGCGTCCGAGCACTTCGGCTACCCGGTGCTGATCGCCGCCGGCACCATCTGGGCGGCGCGCGGACGAGCGATCGCCTGGCTGATCGTCGCGTATCCCGCATGGGTGTTCCTGGTGATCGTCGGCACCGGCCACCACTATCCCCTGGACGCGCTCGTCGGCACTCTGTGCGTCGCCTTCGGGTTTACCTGCTCCGCCATCCTGCACCGGCGCGCCGCCCGGGCCGGACCTTCGCCACCCGCACCCGCGCCTGAGCCGGCCACGCGGTGGGCAGCGCTGGCGCTGGGATTCGGGTTGCTCGCAGGCTGGGTGGACGCGATCTCGTCCGGCCGAGTCCGGCTCGACCATCCCACGCCGCTGGCCCTCACCGCCCCCGCCGTGGCAGCGGTCGCCTTCGTCATCGCGGGCCGGCATCGGACCAGGCCGGCTGTGTCGACCTGATCGCGCGCTGGGACTTTGAGCCTCCGGACGACCGAGCTCAGGCGGGAACCGTGTCAGAGATGGGCATCGCGGTCGCGATCTCTCGACGAGACTTGATGCCGAGCTTTGCGAAGACGTGGCGGAGGTGCCACTCGACGGTGCGGGGGCTCAGGAACAGCCGTGCCCCGATCTCGGGGTTCGAGAGCCCGTCGCGGGCGAGCCCGGCGATCTGTCGCTCCTGCGCGGTCAGATCGTCGCGTGTCTGGACCGTGTGCGCGCGCACGTGCTCACCGGTGGCCTGCAACTCGGTCCGGGCTCGCTCCGCGAACGCGTCCATGCCGATCGCGGTGAGCTGATCATGCGCGGCCCGGAGCTGCTCGCGGGCGTCGACCCGGCGGTTCTCGCGGCGCAGCCACTCTCCGTAGAGCAGGTGCGCGCGAGCGAGCTCAGGCGCAAGCGCGGTGCGGCCCAACCGCTCGATCGCTTCTCGATAGGCGGCGTCGGCGTCTGGCCCTTCGCTCAGCAACGCTCGTGAGCGTGCGAGCACACCCGACGCCCAATCGCCGTCGCCGACGCTCGCCGCCTCCGCCAGCCGCTCGAGCGCCTCGCCGGCGATCAACGGCTCACCGGCCCGGGCCGCCGCCTCGACCAACTCTGCAAGAGCCCACCCCGAGATGAACAGCTCCGGCTGTGCCTCGCTGGCCCGCTTGGCGTCCGCAAGTGCCCGCTCATAGCGGCCGCCACCGTTGTGGAGGACCGCCGACACCCATTGACACCATTGGATCGCGACGCCCTGCCCAGCCGTCGACGCGTTGTTGACTTCGAGGTCGATGAGCGCAGAGGCATCGGCTTCTGTCCCTCGCAGGCCGGCGAGGAACACGGCGGCGTACCGCGCGAGACGAGTCCCGGTTGCCTCGGCGACGGCCTCGGCCTCGGCGATCATCAACGCCGCCGCTGCGAGATCGCCACGCCAGGCCGCGTTGATGGCGACCTGTTGGAGATAGATCGGCAGGTGGACGAGCAATCCTGCCTCGCGCAGTGACTGGAGCTGCTGTACGACCAACTTTCGATGCGTCTCGACGTCCCACAGCATCCACGCGGCGGGCGTGACCATCCATCCCCACCGCAGACGCTCCGAGCCGGCGATCTCACCGCCGGAGAACAGCCTCGCGGCTTGGCTCAACTTCGGCGCCGCCGCCATGCGTCCTTCGACCACCAGGGTGGAGAGACCGTCCAGCAAGAGGTCGCACGGCCGCGGGGTCCAAGTGGGCTGCGGGGCTGAGATCCCTGCCCGGGAGACCTCGCGCAGGGCTCCGGCAGGCGCGAACTCGCCCGCGAACCACGCCGACGCCCACGCATCCAGATAGGTCTCACGCGCGAGCGCGGGATCGAGCGGCTCAAGTTGCGTTGCCGCCCTCAGCAGCAGCGTCGATGCATCGCCGCCGAAGGTCGAGGCGAACGCAACCTGACCGCGCAACAGCTGGACGCGAGCGCGCCCCAGATCGTCGAGTGACCCGGGCTCCAGGCTGGCCAGCAGCCGCAGCGAGTCCTCGAATGCGCCGGCTTGGAGATGCGCCTCCGCAGCCGCCAACGCCCGCTGCCCCCGACGCCCCGCATCCAACGTCAACGTCAACGAACGCTTCAAAAACGCTGCCGCCGCAGCCACCCCACCCCGCGCCCGCGCCCGATCCGCCGAACGCTCCAACTCCGCCGCGACCGACTCATCAGGCCCCGACGCCGCCGCCGCCAAATGCCACGCCCGACGATCCGGATCAACCTCCCGATCGGTCACCTCCGCCAACGCCAGATGCACCAACCTGCGCTCCTCCACCGACGCCGACCGATACACAGCCGAACGCACCAACGGATGACGAAAGATCACCCGCTCCCCAATCACCACCAAGCCCTCACCCTCCAACCGACCCGCGACCCCCGCCTCGATACCAAGCCACCCCGCCGCCCGCCACACCAACACCGGATCACCCACCGGCTCAGCCGCAGCCACCAACAACAACCGCCTGCCATCCCCCGACAGCCCCTCCACCCGCCGCAGGAAACTCCCCTCAATCCGCCCCGGCAACGCCAACGAATCCACCAACCCAAACCCCACCGCCAACTGCGCCGCACTCAACCCCCGAGGCAGCTCAAGCAACGCGAGCGGATTCCCCCGCGTCTCCGCGATGATCCGATCACGCACCCGCTCATCCAACACAAAGCGCACCGCACTCCCCAACAACGCACGCGCATCACCATTGGTGAGGCCGCTGAGCTCCAACCCGGAGAGATGCTCCAGCTCCGCGCTCGGCTCCCGTGCGGCGAACACGATCCCAACCCGCTCCGCGAGCAGACGCCGCGCCACGAACGCGAGCGTCAGCGCGGATGCCTGATCGAGCCATTGCGCGTCGTCGACCACGCACAGCAGCGGACGCTCCTCGGCGACCTCCGAGAGCAGACTGAGCACCCCCAGACCCACCAGAAACCGATCCGGCCGTGGGCCCGCGGTCACACCGAACGCGACGCGCAGCGCGTCGCGCTGCGGAGGCGGCAGCGCCCGCATCCGATCCAGCAGCGGGGCGCACAACTGCTGCAAGCCCGCATACGCCAGCTCCATCTCCGACTCCACGCCCACCGCCCGGGCGACGGTCATATCCGACGCCGACTCGACCAGATACTGCAGCAGCGCCGTCTTCCCGATGCCGGCTTCCCCGCGCAACACGAGGGACCTGCTGACGCCGCGGCGGACATCGGCGAGCAAGCCGTCCATCGAGCCGCATTCGCTCGTCCGCCCGCGCAGGGCGCCGTGCCGCCGGGCTACGGCGAGGCGAGTCTCCATCAGCGGGACGGATCCTATCCCCACCTGCGCTCAGGTCTGCACCAGCTCCGCACCGGAGCTCGGCAACGCCCCTGCCAACTCGCGACGCGAATGGATCCCCAGCTTCTCGAACACGTGACGCAGATGCCACTCGACCGTCCGCGGGCTCAGAAACAACCGCGCGCCGATCTCCGGGTTCGACAACCCATCACGCGCCAACTCGGCAATCTGACGCTCCTGCGCAGTCAGATCATCCCGCGCCTCCGGAGCCCGCGCACGCACACGTTCACCTGTCGCCTGCAACTCGGTCCGCGCACGCTCCGCAAACCCCTCCATCCCGATCGACGTGAACGACTCGTGCGCGAGACGCAACTGTTCGCGCGCATCCAGCCGACGGTTCTCCCGCCGCAGCCACTCGCCGTAGAGCAAGTGAGCCCGGGCCAGCTCAGGCCGCAGCCGTGTGCGGCTCAGCCGCTCGATCGCCTCCCGGTGCGAGCCTTCGGCGTCCTCGTTTTCACGCAGCTGTGCCCGCGCACGGGCGAGGACGCCGAGCCCCCAGTCGCTGTCGCCGATGCTCGTGGCCTCGACCAGGCGCTCCACCGCGTGTTCGGCGTCTCGGGTGGCTGCGCTTCTCGTCGCTGCCTCGACCAGCTCGGAAAGGGCCCATGCGGAGATGAACCGCTCCGGCTCCGCGTCGCTCGCGCGCCGAGCCTCCTCCAGCGCACGCTCGTAGCGGCCAAGACCGTTGTAGAGAACGGCCGACAGCCACCGGCAGATGAGAGTTCCCATCCAACCTCCAGAGGCTGACGCGTTCCGTGCCTCCACCTCCAGCAGCGCGGCGAACTCACCCTCATCTCCACGGAGCGCGGCAAGCCGCAGGGCCGCGTATTGCTCGAACCTGGTTCCGGTCGCCTCCCCAACCACACGAGCTTCTGCGATCAGCGACGCAGCCGATGCAAAATCACCACGCCAGGCGGCGTTCATCGCCTTGGCGTGAACATAGAGCGGAAGATGAACGAGCAAGCCCGCCTCGCGGGCCGCTCGCAGCTGGCGCGAACTCGCCTGATACCAGCTCTCCTCGTCCCACAGCGTGAGCGCGGCGGTGCCGGCCAACCAGCCCCATCGCAGGCGGTCTGCGTCGGGTATCTCGTGGCGCTCGAAGACGTCTACTGCCCGGCGCAACCTGTCTCCTGCCGCCTTGCGCCCTTTGCAGACGAGAGTGGAGAGGCTGTCCAGCAACAGGTCGCTCGGGCTCGGCGCTGATGCGGGTTGCGCGGCGGACAAAGCGGCCCGCGACACTTCCTCTAGCGTTCCGGCGCCCGTGGGCTGGTTTGTGAAGTAGGCAGCAGACCAAGCGTCGAGATACGTCTCACGTGCCAGGGCGCCGTCGAGCGATTCGAGCTGTCTGGCGGCCTTCAGGAGCAGCGACGCTGCCTCTGCGCCGAAGTTTGAGGCGAACACGATCTGACCTCGCAGAGCGTCAACTCGAGCGCGCAGCAGCGCGTCCGGGGACCCTTCCTCTGCGGTCGCCAACAGCCGTAGCGCGTCGTCGAATGCTCCGGCCTGCAGGTGCGCCTGCGCGGCGGCGAGCGCGCGCCGGGCCCGTCGGTCGGGATCAAGCGTCAGCGCGACCGATCGCCTCAAGAATGATGCTGCCGCCGTCGCGCCACCGCGGGCTTGCGCCCGACTGGCCGACCGCTCAAGCTCGGCAGCCACCGACTCATCCGGTCCCGCCGTGGCCGCCGCCAGGTGCCAGGCGCGACGATCTGGATCCAGCTCCCGATCAGTTGCCTCAGCTAAAGCTAAATGGGCCGCCCTCCGATCCCGCACCGCAGCCGACCGGTACGCCGCTGAGCGAACGAGTGGATGGCGGAAGATCACCCGCTCGCCGATCGCCAGGAGTCCCGCGTCCTCCGCGTGATCGGCGGCGCCTGGCTCGATCCCGAGCTGTTCTGCTGCCCGCCACAGCAGGACCGGGTCACCAACCGGCTCAGCCGCGGCCACCAGCATCAAGCGCCTCGCGTCCTCAACGAGCGCCTCCAGCCGGCGAGTGAAACTCATTTCGATCTGGCCCGGAAGGGCGGTCGCGTCGAGCAGCCCAAAGCCGACCGCCAGCTGCGTCGCGTTGAGGCCGTGTGGCAGCTCGAGCAGTGCCAACGGGTTTCCGCGCGTCTCGGCGATGATCCGGTCACGCACCCGCTCATCCAAGATGAACCGCACCGCGGTCTCCAACAGCGCACGGGCGTCCCCGTTGTGCAGACCATGGACTTCCAACCCGGCGAGCTGCCGGAGATCTTCACCGAGTTCACGCGTGGCAAAGGCGATCCCTACCGGCTCGGCGACCAGTCGGCGAGCCACGAACGCAAGCGTCAGAGCGGACGCATGATCCAGCCATTGCGCGTCATCGACAACACAGAGCAGCGGACGCTTGTCCGCCGCCGCGGACAGGAGACTGAGCACCCCTAATCCCACCAGGAAACGATCCGGGACCGGACCTGGGCTCTCGCCAAACACAACCCGGAGCGCATCGCGCTGCGGAACCGGCAGATGCTCGAGCTGATCCAACAGCGGCGCACACAGCTGGTGCAGGCTCGCGTACGCGAGCTCCATCTCTGATTCCACGCCGACCGCCCGCCAGACGGTCATGTCCGTAGCCGATTCGAGCAGGTACTGCAGCAGCGCTGTCTTCCCGATCCCCGCCTCGCCGAACACGACCAGCGACCGGCTCTGACCCCGCCGGACGTCCGCAAGAAACGCATCCAGCGCGGCGCACTCCTCGGCCCGGCCACGCAGACTCGCGCGCCCGCGGGTCACGTGCCGACCAGCTCGGGGTTCGCGCTGGGCAACGCTGCTCCCAGCTGTCGGCGCGACCGGATCCCAAGCTTGCTGAACACATGGCGCAGATGCCACTCCACTGTCCGCGGACTCAAGAACAACCGCGCCCCGATCTCCGGGTTCGACAACCCATCACGCGCCAACTCGGCAATCTGACGCTCCTGCGCAGTCAGATCATCCCGCGCCTCCGGAGCCCGCGCCCGCACACGTTCACCCGTCGCCTGCAGCTCGGTCCGCGCGCGCTCGGCAAACCCCTCCATCCCGATCGCGGTGAATGACTGGTGCGCGACACGCAGCTGCTCGCGCGCATCCAGCCGGCGGTTCTCCCGCCGCAACCACTCGCCGTACACCAGACGCGAGCGGGCAAGCTCCGGACGCAACTGCGTGCGCCCCAACCGTTCGATCGCCTCCCGATACGCGTTCTCGGCCCCGCCGCCTTCGCTGACCAGCGCGCGCGAGCGCGCGAGCACGCCCAATCCCCAATCGCTGGCGCCGACGCTCGCGGCGTCGGCCAACCGATCTAACGCCTCGCCGGCAACCCCGGCCTTCTCGGTCCTGGTGGCCGCCTCGACCAACTCGGCAAGCGCCCACGCGGACACGGCGGACTCGAGCACGTCCTCGCTGGCGCGCTGAGCCTCGACCAGCGCCTGCTCGTAGCGGCCAAGGCCGTTGTACAGAAGGGCAGATAGCCACTGGCCCCATCGGATCCCGACCCCCTGCCCGGCGGCTACCGCGTGACTGACCTCCACCTCAATCACCTCACGCGCTTCGGCCTCCCTTCCCCGAAAGCCGGCGAGGACGACCGCCGCGTAGCGGGCGACGCGAGTTCCGGTCGCCTCCGCGACCGCGTCAGCCTCCGCGATCAGCGAGCCTGCCACGCCAAAGTCGCCGCGCAGGGTCGCGAGGGCGCTCAGCGATCCCAGATAGATCGGCAGATGGACGAGCAAGCCCGCCTCGCGGACGGATTGGACCTGCCGGTCATTGACCGCCCACCAGCCATCGTCGTCCCACAGGGCCTGCGCAGCGATGGAGACCAGCCATCCCCATCGCAACCCTTCCGCTACGTCGATCTCCCCCTCGGCAAATGCCGTCACCGCTCGTCTCAACGGGGCTTCCGCGGCAGCACGTCCCTCGGTGATCAGAACGGAGAAACCGGCCAGCAGCAGCTCGCTCGGACGCGGAGCGCGCGTCGCTCGGGGGGCCGAGAGCGCGGCCACGGAGATCTTGTGCAGCGTCCCGACGTTCACGCCCGCGCCGGCAAACCTGGCAGCCGCCCAGGCTTCCAGATACGTCTCACGCGCGAGCGCAGGGTCCAGCGACTCGAGACGTCTGGCCGCCGCCAGCAGCAGCTCCGGAGCCGTGCCGCCCCAGCTTGACGCGAACTCGATCTGACCTCGCAAGAGACTGACCCGAGCCCGTTGCAGCTCGTCCAGCGACGCTCCCTCTGCGCTCGACAACAGCTGCCGAGCAGCGTCGAAGGCGCCGGCCTGGAGATGCATCTGCGCGGCGGCGAGTGAGCGCCGGGCGCGCAATGCGGGATCGCCGGTGAGCGCGACCGATCGCCTCAGGAGCGCCGCCGCTGCGGCGACGCCCCCACGGGCCTGCGCGCGCCCCGCGGACCGCTCAAGCTCCGCGGCGACCTGCTCGTCGGGTCCGGTCGTCGCGGCGGCCAGATGCCAGGCCCGGCGGTCGGGATCCACCTCGCCATCGGTTGCCTCCGCCAACGCCAAGTGCACCGCCCTGCGATCCTCGACCGCGGCCGACCGATACGCCGCTGAGCGGACCAGCGGGTGACGGAAGATCACCCGCTCGCCGATTGCCAGCAGCCCCGCGTTCTGCGCAAGGTCAACAGCCTGCGGGTCGATCCCAAGCTGATCCGCGGCTCGCCACAACAGAATCGGGTCGCCCACCGGCTCAGCCGCAGCCAGCAGCAGGAAACGCCTCGCGTCACCAGGCATCGCCTCCAGCCGGCGGACGAAGCTCTCTTCGATCCGCCCGGGGAGGACGGTCGGGCCGAGCAGCCCAAAGCCGACCGCCAGCTGCGTCGCGTTCAGGCCATGTGGCAACTCGAGCAGTGCCAACGGGTTTCCACGCGTCTCGGCGATGATCCGGTCGCGCACCCGCTCGTCCAAGATGAATCGCACCGCGGTGCCCAGGAGCGCGCGCGCATCGCCGTTTTGAAGGCCATGGATCTGGAGGCCGGCGAGTTGGAGAAGCTCCTCACCGGGCTCACGCGCGGCGAGCACGATTCCGGCCGGCTCGGCCGCCAGTCGGCGAGCCACGAAGGCAAGCGTCAGTGCCGACGCACGGTCCAGCCATTGCGCGTCATCCACCACGCACAGCAGCGGGCGCTCGTCAGCTGCTGTGGACAGAAGACTGAGCACCCCCAATCCCACCAGGAACCGATCCGGCACCGCACCCGGACTCTCGCCAAACACAACGCGCAGCGTCTCGCGCTGCGGAACCGGCAGGTGCTCGAGCTGATCCAACAGCGGCGCGCACAGCTGGTGCAAGCTGGCATAGGCGAGCTCCATCTCGGACTCCACGCCGACCGCCCGCAAGACCGTCATGCCAGACGCCGAGTCGATCAGATACTGCAGCAGCGCGGTCTTCCCGATCCCCGCCTCGCCGAAGAGGACCAATGAGCGGCTGTCACCCCGCCGCACGTCTGCGAGCAAGCCATCCAACGCGGCGCATTCTGCGGCCCGGCCACGGAGACTCGCGCGCCCGCGGGTCACGTGCCGACCAGCTCGGGGTTCGCGCTGGGCAACGCTGCTCCCAGCTGTCGGCGCGACCGGATCCCAAGCTTGCTGAACACATGGCG
>Ga0335075_10000558_pt1 | contig 64503 bp, 68 predicted proteins | sample Lox_Sample_24_FD_206723 | JGI IMG/M metagenome (GOLD analysis project Ga0335075, IMG submission 206723) | Soil microbial communities from Loxahatchee National Wildlife Refuge, Florida, United States - Lox_Sample_2.4 | ecosystem: Environmental > Terrestrial > Soil > Wetlands | place: USA...
AGCGAGTTGGCGAACCCCCACGGGTCGTCGGCGGTGACCCGCTCCCCGTGCTTCCAGGTCTTGTAGATGTTGTAGAAGAAGATGAAGTTGGACGCGCCGAGGATGAACGCCCCGATCGAGGAGACGTCGTTCAGCGTGGTCGCCAGGTGCGGCAGGAACGGGTAGTTCGCCACCCGGCGCGGCATGCCCATCAGCCCGAGCCAGTGCTGCACCAGGAACGTCGTGTTGAACCCGATGAACACGCTCCAGAAGTGCCACTTGCCGAGCGTGTGGTCGAGCATCTTGCCGGTCCACTTCGGCCACCAGAAGTAGAACCCGGAGAACATGCTGAACACGACGGTGCCGAACAGCACGTAGTGGAAGTGGGCGACCACGAAGTAGGAGTCGGCGACCGCGAAGTCCAGCGGCGGGGAGGCCAGGATGACCCCGGTGAGCCCGCCGAACAGGAACACCACCAGGAAGCCGAGGGCGAAGAGCATCGGGGGCTCGAAGGTGAGCTGGCCGCGCCAGATCGTGCCGGTCCAGTTGAAGAACTTCAGCCCGGTGGGGACCGCGATCAGGAAGGTCATGAACGAGAAGAACGGCAGCAGCACCGCGCCGGTCGTGAACATGTGGTGCGCCCAGACCGTCATGGACAGGCCGGCGATCGCCACGGTGGCGCCGACCATGCCCTTGTAGCCGAACAGCGGCTTGCGGGAGAACACCGGGACCACCTCGCTGATGATGCCGAAGAACGGCAGCGCCACGATGTAGACCTCCGGATGGCCGAAGAACCAGAACAGGTGCTGCCACAGGAGCGCGCCGCCGCTGGAGGCCGAGAAGACCTGCGCGCCGAGTTTGCGGTCGATCTCCAGCACGAGCAGCGCGGCGGTGAGCACCGGGAAGGCCAGCAGCACCAGCATGCTGGTGGCCAGGGCGGTCCAGGTGAACAACGGCATCCGGAACATGGTCATGCCCGGGGCGCGCATGCAGAAGATCGTGGTGACGAAGTTGACACCGGACAGGATCGTGCCGAACCCGGACAGCACCAGGCCCATGATCCACATGTCCCCGCCGACCCCGGGCGAGTACAGCGAGCTGGTCAGCGGCGAGTACGCGTACCAGCCGAACGCCGCGGCGCCGCCCGGGGCGATGAAGCTGAACAGCAGGATCAGGCCGCCGAACGCGAACGCGTAGTAGCTGAACAGGTTCAGCCGGGGGAACGCGACGTCCGGCGAGCCGATCTGTAGCGGCATGATCTCGTTGGTGAACCCGACGAACGTGGGCGTGGCGAACAGCAGCAGCATGATCGTGCCGTGCATGGTGAACAGCTCGTTGTACACCTGGTCGGACACCAGGTGGTTGTCCGGCGCCATGAGCTGGGCGCGCATGATCATGGCCATCAGGCCGCCGGCCAGGAAGAAGAAGAACGAGGTGATCAGGTACAGGTGACCGATGATCTTGTGGTCGGTGGACGACAGCCACTCGGCGAGGATGTTGCCCTTGCGGTAGACGATCGGCGGGCCTGCCGCTGTCCGCGTGGCCTCGCTGGTCGGTATCATCGGCGCCCCCCGGTCGCCTCTGTGCCGGCTGTTGCGTATGAGGTATCACAGCGTGATGGCCTGCTCACAGGCGACCCGGGCTGTTCGGCGATACGGCCGGCTTTGCCCTAGCGCCGCCAGGCCAGAACCGAGCCGGCCCGCAGGCTCGGCTTGCCGAGCAGTTCGGTCAGCAGCCGGCCGGTGGGCGCGCCGGGGCTGGTGACCGCGACCACGGCGGCAGGATGCCAGTACGCCAGGTCGGCTCGCATCTGGTTCATGAATGAAGGTCTGGCACGCCTGGAGCCATCCCAGATCCAGTCCAGATACTTAGTGGTCTGCTTCGTCGGCCCGGCGTCGAAGACGGGCAGACCGGTGCCCGGGGCGGGCCCGATGAAGTAGCCGCCGACCATCGAGCCGGGCTCGCCGGTGTCCGCCTGCCAGCGCATCGCCATGGTGTGGCCCGTGTTCCCGACCCGCAGGTCCCGCCAGAAGCTGATCATGGCCAGTGCCAGGACGGCCAGCAGCGGCCAGCCAAGGTAAGAGACCACCTCCGCCGGGCCCAGGTGGAAGCTGGCCACGGCTGCCGCGCCGGCCCGGGTGTGGATCAGCAGGTTCCCGCCCGGATCCACGAAAAACGCGGGATTGCTCGACCAGGTGCCCAGCAGCGCCGGGTGCTCGGTCAGCGGGCCGTGCAGCTGCACCCACAGGGCATGCCCGCTGATCAGCAGCGCTACCACGGCCGCCGCAGCGAGGCCCAGGGCCACCGCGCGAGCCCGGCTGAGCGCGGTCCGTGGCCTGGTGAGCGCCAGCGCGCCCGCCAGCACCAGGCAGGCCACGGCGGTGTCGGCGAGCAGTTCCTCCCCGATGAACACCTGGGCGCCCGCCAGCAGGCCGAGCCATGCCCCGTACCTGACCACGTTGCCCCGGCCGGTGAGGATCCGCAGCAGCGCATCGATGATCAGCGGGGGCAGCACCGCGAACGCCACGTGGTAATGGCCGATCCCGGAGTTGATCACGGCCGGCGAGAACCCGTACACGGCGCCGCCCAGGGCGGCCGCCGGGAGGCCGGCTTGCCACCGGCGCAGCAGCCAGAACAGCGCGGCCGCCGATCCGGCCATCGCCAGCGTCAGCGCCACGGTGAGGCTGGTCTGCGGGCCGGCCAGCAGGGTCACCGGGGTCAGCAGCATCCCGGGAAGGAGAAAGGACGTGTTCCACATGACGCTGACGCCTTGCGGCGGGTTCAGGGCGGTCGTCACCAGGGCCGGCAGCCTGCCATGGCTGACCGCGGTGGCCGCGTAGCGCATGTACCAGGCGAACAGGTCGACGTCGTGGGGATCCCCGACCTGTGCCCGGCTCGCGGGGTCAGCCCATAGCCGTGCGGTCACCGCCACCGCCGCCAGCAGGTAGCAGCACAGCACCAGCCATGGTGCGATCGCCGCGGGGCGCGCAGCCCGCTTCTCGGCGACCGGGGGCTGGTCGACCGTCGACGGGACGCTCACCCTGGGCCCTTTCGGCGGTTTCTGTGCAGCATGGACCACCGTACGCCGAACAGCCATAACATGCGGGTCTGTCACTGCGGGCGTTGGTTTCCACAACGACGCCGGCGGCGCCCGGTCCGTGCACAGCGGCCCACCGTGGCTCACCGCTGGGAGCAGGCCTCCGGCATCGTCGTAGCCGGAGGTGATGCGGATGGCCGCGAGCATCGACCCGGAGCGGTTCGGGCGGATCGCGCTGAGCGTCGTGGCCGAGCCGGGGGACCTGACGCTGGGTGCGCTGCTGCGCAGGTCGGGGCCGGCCGAGGTGTTCGCGGCGGTCTGCGACGGACGGCCGCCGGGGGACGCCGGGGACGTGCCCGGGGCGGCCCGCGCGATCGGGCGGTGGGCGGCCCGGCTGGGCGCCGTGCCGGCCGACTCCCAGCTCGCCGGGTGGGAGCGCCAGGGCATGCGCATGCTGTGCCCGGGCGACCCCGAGTGGCCCACCCAGCTGGACGTGCTCGGCGACGCCCGGCCGCTGGTGTTGTGGGTGCGCGGCAGCGCTGACCTGCGGTTCGCCTGCCTGCGGTCGGTGTCGCTGGTCGGGGCGCGGGCCGCCACCGCCTACGGCACGCACGTCGCCACCGAGATGGCGGCGGCGCTTGCCGAGCGCGGCTTCTGCGTTATCTCGGGCGGCGCCTACGGCATCGACGCCTGCGCGCACCGCGGGGCGCTGAGCGCCGACGGGATCACGGTCGCCGTGCTGGCCAGCGGGGTGAGCTACGGCTACCCCCGGGGCCACAACGAACTGTTCGCGGCGATCGCCGGCCAGGGGGCCGTGGTCAGCGAGTGGCCGCCCGACCGGCCCCCGACCAGGCCGGGGTTCCTGATCCGCAACCGGGTGATCGCCGCGCTGAGCTGCGGCACCGTGGTGGTCGAGGCGGCGCTGCGCAGCGGGGCGCTGAGCACGGCGCGGCACGCGAGAGACCTCGGCCGTCCGCTGATGGCCGTGCCGGGGCCGGTGACCTCGGCTCAGTCGGAGGGGTGCCACGAGATCATCCGCGAGTGGAACGCGGTCTGCGTGACCCGGGCGCAGGACATCATCGAGAACGTTTCGCCCGCGGGGGAGGGGCTCACCGACCGGCGCCGTGGCCCCGCCTACCCCAGGGACGGCCTGGACGGGCCGGCCACCGCGGTCCTCGAGGCGGTGCCGGCGTCCGCCGGGGCGGGCCCGGCCGCGATCGCGATCGCCGCGGGCGTCGACCTGGATACCGCGATCCGCTGCCTGGGTACGCTCGCGGCGGCCGGGTTCGTCGAGCGGTGCCCGAGGGGCTGGCGGATGCGCAAGCGGCCCTGACACGCTGGGGGCATGCAGGACCTGCCGGAGTGGGCAGCCGGGCACCTCGCTGCGTTCGAGCGGCACCTGACCGCCGAGCGCGGCCTGTCCCCGCACACCGTGCGTGCCTACCTGGGCGACGTCACCGCCCTGCTCGGCAGCGCCTGCGAGGACGGGCTCGCGGGCCTGGACGGGCTGGATATCGGCGTGATCCGCGCCTGGCTGGCGGCGCAGCACGCCAGCGGGATGGCGCGCGCGACGCTGGCCCGGCGGGCCGCGGCCGCCCGGGCCTTCGCCGGGTTCGCGTTCTCCCGGGGCTGGGTGGACAGCGATCCCGGAGCCCTGCTCGCCACGCCGAAGGCCACCCGCCGGCTGCCGAACGTCCTGGCCCAGGAGCAGGTCGCAGCGGTGCTGGCGGCGGCGCTGGCGCCGTCAGATGCCGGCGACCCGCACGCGGCGGCGATCGTGTGCCGGGACACCGCGATCATGGAACTCCTCTACGCGTCCGGCATCAGGGTCAGCGAACTGTGCGGGCTCGATGGCGGCGATGTGGACCACGGGCGCAGGACTGTGCGCGTTCTGGGAAAGGGCAGCAAGGAGCGGGTGGTGCCGATCGGCGTCCCCGCCGCGCGCGCGGTGCGGCTGTGGCAGGAGGCCGGCCGCCCGCTGCTGGCCACGCGGCGCTCGGGTGCCGCCCTTTACCTCGGTGCGCGGGGCGGGCGCCTGGATCCGAGGACGGCCCGGCGGGTGGTGCACGCGCGGATCGCCGCGGCCGGGTCGGTGCCTGACACCGGGCCGCATGGCCTGCGGCACAGCGCGGCGACGCATCTGCTGGAGGGCGGCGCCGATCTTCGCAGCGTGCAGGAGATTCTTGGCCACGCGTCGCTGTCCAGCACCCAGATTTACACCCACGTGTCGGCCGACCGGCTGCTGGCCGCCTACCGCCAGGCGCACCCGCGGGCCTAAGCGGATGTAGAATTCCCAAAGGGCTGCCATCGGCACGCAAGGGCGTGGGTGCTGGCGGCCCAAAATTCGCGTACCCGCTTGCCGCTCGGGTCGCCGGCTGGTCCGGCACCCTGCGGTACGCAGTTCACCGGTCCGCGGGACCGTCCGTCCCGCGGCGAGTGCGTACGGGTGCCAGGACACAACCGAGAGGAAGGGGACACCGGCATGGCTCCGGTCGTCACCATGCGACAACTGCTCGAAAGCGGCGTACATTTCGGGCATCAGACCCGCCGCTGGAACCCGAAGATGAAGCGGTTCATCTTCACCGAGCGCAACGGGATCTACATCATCGACCTCCAGCAGTCGCTGGACTTCATCGACCGCGCTTACGAGTTCATCAAGGAGACGGTCGCGCACGGCGGGTCCGTGCTGTACGTCGGCACCAAGAAGCAGGCTCAGGAAGCGATCGCCGAGCAGGCCCGGCGGGTCGGGATGCCGTTCGTCAACCAGCGCTGGCTCGGCGGCATGCTGACCAACTTCACCACCGTCTACAAGCGGCTGCAGCGGCTCAAGGAACTCGAGGAGATCGATTTCGACGACGTCGCCGGCTCGTCTCTGACCAAGAAGGAACTGCTCCACCTCAGGCGGGAGCGGGACAAGCTGGAGCGTTCGCTCGGCGGGATCAGGGACATGTCGCGGGTGCCGAGCGCGCTCTGGGTGGTCGACACCAAGAAGGAGCACATCGCGGTCAGCGAGGCCCGCAAGCTGGGGATCCCTGTGGTGGCGATCCTCGATACCAACTGTGATCCTGACGAGGTCAACTACCCGATCCCGGGAAATGACGATGCGATCCGCAGCGTTGCACTTCTTACGAGGGTGGTAGCGGATGCGGTAGCCGACGGCCTGATCGCGCGGGCCGGAGCCGCCGCTGGCGAGGAGAAGCCGGCGGCACCAGCGGATGGCGTGCTCGGTGCCGAGGAGCCGCTCGCGGAGTGGGAGCGAGCGCTGCTCGAGGGCAGGCCCGCGGACGGGAACGGCGCCAGCGCCGCCAACGGCACACCGGATTCTTCGGTGGAGGACTCTGCCCCGGACAGCGCGGCGGCGGCCGAGCCCCCGGCGGGGGAACAGGCGCCCGAGTCCGCCTGACCGCAGGACCATTGAGAGATTGAGATGAGGACATGGATTACAGCGCGGCGGATGTGAAGCGGCTCCGTGAGCAGACGGGCGCGGGCATGCTCGACTGCAAGAATGCGCTCGTTGAGGCACCCAGCTACGAGGCAGCGGTGGAGATCCTGCGGGTCAAGGGTGCGAAGGACGTGACCAAGCGGGCCGAGCGGACCGCGGCCCAGGGGCTGGTGACCGCGGCCCTCGACGGGAGCAGCAAGGGCGTGCTCCTCGAGCTCAACTGCGAGACCGACTTTGTCGCCAAGACCGAGCTCTTCCAGCAGGTGGCGGCGGACATTGCCAGGGCGGCGCTGGATTCGGGCACCCAGGACAGGCCCGGCGTGCTCGGCCTCGAGGTCCGGCCCGGCCAGACCGCCCAGGAGCTGATCGACGAGGCGGGAGCCTCGCTCAAGGAGAAGGTCGAGGTCGGCCGGTTCGCCCGGTTCGAGGGCGGCTACGTCACGAGCTACCTGCACAAGTCCGACCCTGGGCTGCCCCCGACGCTCGGCGTCCTCGTGCAGCTGGAGTCCGGGCCGGCGGATGTGGCACAGGACATCGCGCACCAGGTGGCTGCCATGCGCCCGCGCTATGTCACCTCCGGCGATGTGCCGGAGGACGTGATCGAGCAGGAGCGCCGGATCGCCGAGCAGATGACGCGCGAGGAAGGCAAGCCGGAAGCGGCCATCGGCAAGATCGTCGAGGGCCGGGTGAACGCCTTCCTCAAGGACGTCGTGCTCGTCGAGCAAGCGTCGGTCAGGGACCAGAAGAAGCCGGTCAAGAAGCTGCTGGACGAGCATGGTGCCCGCGTGCTGGCGTTTGCCCGGTTCCAGATCGGGCAGGCCGGCTGACGGGGAAGGACGCGGCCCGTGCAGGACGGCATCACCGGCCCGGCGCAGGGAGCTGCTGTGGCCAACGGGACGTCCGCCGACGGCGCGGGCGCCGCGGTCCGTGAAGCCGCTGCCAGCGGTGCGGCCGAAGCCGGGGAGGCGCATCCGCGGTGGCACCGTGTGGTGCTGAAGCTCTCCGGCGAAGCGTTCGCGGGCGGCGAGCCGCTGGGGATCTCCCCCGATGTGGTGGCCCACATCGCCAAGGAGATCTCCGCGGCTGCCCGCGAGGGCATCCAGGTCGCGGCGGTGGTTGGCGGCGGGAACATGTTCCGCGGCGCGGTGCTGTCCCAGCGCGGCATCGACCGGTCCCGTGCGGACTACATGGGAATGCTCGGCACCGTCATCAACTGCCTGGCGCTCCAGGATGTGCTGGAGAAGCTCGGCGTGGAGACCAGGGTGCAGACCGCGATCACCATGGGCCAGGTGGCCGAGCCGTACATACCGCGGCGGGCGATCCGGCACCTGGAGAAGGGCCGCGTGGTCATCTTCGGGGCCGGCCTGGGCGCGCCGTTCTTTTCCACCGACACCTGCGCGGCCCAGCGCGCCCTGGAGATCGGGGCCGAGGCGGTGCTCAAGGGCACTCAGGTCGACGGGGTCTATGACGCCGACCCGCGCCAGATGCCCGACGCGGTCCGGTTCCACCGGCTGGACTATGGTGAGGTGCTGCGCCGGGAGCTAAAGTTCATGGACGCCACGGCGGTTAGCCTGTGCATGGACAACGACCTCCCGATCGTGGTCTTTGACCTGATGCACGAGGGAAACGTGGTGCGCGCCGTGCGCGGTGAGCGGATCGGAACGCTGGTGAGCCGGTTCGCTCAGTGAGCGCCCTGCGTGGCATGATTCCCCGGCCGGGGCGCACCATGGGAACACGCGGTGCGCTGACAGGGTGCGCACCAGGACGCTAGCCGAGGCACGGGAGCCGTAGTGATTGACGAGACCCTCCTCGAAGCAGAGGAGAAGATGGAGAAGGCCGTGGCGGTCGCCAAGGAGGAATTTGCCGGCATCCGCACCGGCCGTGCGCATCCCTCGATGTTCAACAAGATCACGGCCGAGTACTACGGGACGCAGACGCCGGTGAATCAGCTTGCGTCGTTTCACATGCCCGAGCCGCGGATGGTCATTATCCAGCCGTTTGACAAGTCGTCCATGGCGGCGATCGAGAAGGCGATCAGGAACAGCGACCTCGGCGTGAACCCGTCCAACGACGGCATCATCATCCGGGTCGTGTTCCCCGAGCTTTCCGAGGAGCGCAGGCGCGAGTTCATCAAGGTCGCGCGGCACAAGGCAGAGGACAGCCGGGTCTCCATCCGTAACATCCGCAGGCATGCCAAGGACTCCCTGGACAAGCTGGTCAAGGGAGGCGAGGCGGGCGAGGACGAGGGCCGGCGCGCGGAGCGGGAGCTCGAGGAGCTCACCCACGGCTATGTCGCCCAGATAGACGACCTGCTCAGGCACAAAGAGGCCGAACTGCTCGAGGTATAGCTTGCGGCAGGACGATCCCGGCGGGCGGGTTGCTGAGGGAACGGCCGACCCGGTGAGCGAGCCCAAGCGGACCAGGACGGGCCGCAATCTTCCCGCGGCGGCCGGCATCGGCGTGCTGCTCGGCGGCCTGGTGCTGGTCACCCTGTTCACGGTCAAGGCGACGTTCCTTCTTTACATGGGCTTGTTCGTCGGGGTGGGGCTCTGGGAACTGCGGCAGGTGCTCGCCGACCGCGGCATCCACCTCCCGCTGGTCCCGGTGGCGGCTGGCGGTGCCGCCATGTTCACGCTGGCCTACTGGTACGGCGCGCAGCCCGCGCTCGCTGCCCTGGCGGTAACGGTCCTGGTGCTGATGGCGTGGCGGCTGCCCGGCGGGCCCGAGGGCTACCTGCGCGACATGACGGCGAGCGTGTTCGCGCTTGCGTACGTGCCGTTGCTCGGCGTGTTCGTGCCGCTCATGCTCGCCAGGCCTGACGGCCCGCGGCGGACTCTCGTCTTCATCCTGCTCACCGTGTGCAGCGACGTCGGCGGGTACTTCGCCGGCATCCTGGCCGGGCGCCATCCGATGGCCCCGGGCATCAGCCCGAAGAAGACGTGGGAGGGCCTCGGCGGGTCAGCGGTGGCCTGCCTGGCGGCTGGGGCGATCTCGCTGCCCTTGCTGCTGCACGCGCACGTGTGGCAGGGCCTGATCCTGGGTGCCGCGGCGGTTGCCGCTGCGACGGTCGGTGACCTGGTCGAGTCCATGATCAAGCGGGATCTTGAGATCAAGGACATGGGGCGGGTCTTCCCCGGGCACGGCGGCGCCATGGACCGGCTGGATTCGCTGGTCTTCTTCGCCCCGGTGGCCTGGCTGCTGCTGGCCGTATTCGTGCATTAATGAGCCCCCGGGCGCGGGCGGGATCTAGCTCACGACCCAGCTCCGGCGCTGCGCCGCGAGATGCGTGATCAGGCTCGTTGGCCCGCGCTCGGCCGCGAGCACGCGTTCCCGCTCGCTGATCGGGACCAGCCACAGCCAGCGGACCGGCTCGCCGCCGAACGAGAAGCCAGACATGTCGGGCACGTCCGGGCCGATCAGGCTGCCCGGCTCGTCGAGGAAGAGGACCCCTTCCCCGCCGCCAAGCGGGAACGTGGACGGCTCGTGATACCAGGGAACGCACAGGCCGTCGCCCAGCCAGGTCACCTCGCGCCACGGGTACTGGCCGAGCCACAGGAAGATCCTGGCGGCCTCGCTGCTCGGCATCGTGGTCGCGATGGCGAGCTCCGTCCTGGCGCCGCTGGCGAGTTCCCCCATCTGCTCGATGACGGGCATGCGCTGGCAGCTCATCCCGACCGTGGACAGGACGGTGTACGGGCGCGGCCCGGTCGGCGGGCGCTCGGAGACGCCGACCAGCGGCTGCTTGCCGCCGCCCACGTCCCAGTACCGTCCCCCGGGACCGAGCTTGCCAAGCAGGTGACCGAGCACAGCCTGCTGGAAGCCGGCCCAGTTGGACGCCTCAGCGCGCCACCGCCAGAACTGCTCGGCCCCGGCTATCCGCGGGCCCAGGCCCTCCATCGCGTCGTCAAGCGACCAGCCGAACGGTGTCTGCCCGATCACGTCCCTGCAGTATCCCGGCATGCCCCTGGCCATGTCGCACCAGCCGGCGAGCACCGCGAGCGGGCCGCCGTACTCGAGGATCACCACGCCGTCGCCCTCCTCGAGCCAGAGCGCGCGCAGCGCTCCAGGCTCAGCGACCGGCCTGCCGTCCGGGTGCTTGGTGTGCGCCGCGGGCATCACCGGCGCGTGGCCGGCCTCGAGCCTGGACTGGTCCGCCGCCTGCGGCGCCGGCACGTGGTTGGCGATCCAGGTGGCCGCGACCGGGCCGTCCGCAGAGTGCAGGTAGGCCGCGGTTGCGTCGCCCTCGCATTCCACGACGACGCGCCGGCTGCCGTACGGGCTCTCGCTCTCCAGCAGGATCCTGGGCTGCTCCGGACTGGCGGTTATCCTGGTTTGGCCCGCCCCTCGGCGCAGCGTCGGCATGGTGCGAAATCTACCGACTTACAGCAGGTCAGGAACCACATTCGGGAAAGGAGATCCGGGTGCCGCTGTCGAGCTCCATGCCGGTCACGGCGCGGCCGCCTGCCTCCGCCCGCCCGCCACTGCACCTCGCCGACCTGGAGCCGGGCGAGCGCCGGGCGGCGGCCGAGCACCTGGGCCAGCAGGGTTTCCGCGCTGACCAGCTTGCGCGGCACTACTTCGCCCGGCTGACTGATGATCCCGGGGACATGACCGACGTTCCCGCCGACGCCCGCGACGCCCTGGCGGCGGCGCTGCTGCCCCGCTTGCTCACCGCCGAGCAGCAGCTCGGCTGCGACCAGGGCCAGACGCGCAAGACGCTGTGGCGCGCGCTCGACGGCTCCTACGTCGAGTCGGTGCTCATGCGCTACCCGGGCCGGGTCACGATGTGCGTGTCATCCCAGGCAGGATGCGGGATGGCGTGCCCGTTCTGCGCGACCGGCCAGGCCGGGCTGACCCGCAACCTGTCCGCCGCAGAGATCGTGGCCCAGGTCGTTGCCGGGGCGAGGGCGCTGGCGCGGGGTGAGATCGCCGGCGGCCCAGGGAGAGTCTCGAACGTCGTGTTCATGGGGATGGGCGAGCCGCTGGCCAATTACTCCCGGGTGCTGGCGGCGGTGCGGCGGATCACCGACCCGGTTCCGGACGGGCTCGGCATTTCCCGGCGAGCGGTCACGATATCGACGGTGGGCCTGGTCCCCGCCATCGGCCGGCTGTCCGGTGAGGGGCTGCCGGTGCGGCTCGCGGTGTCCCTGCACGCGCCGGACGATGCGCTCCGCGATCAGCTCGTGCCGGTCAACAAGCGCTGGCCGGTCGCCCGGGTGCTGGATGCCGCCTGGGGGTACGCCGAGGCCACCGGTCGCAGGGTGTCGGTCGAGTATGCGCTGATCCGGGGCGTGAACGACCAGGCGTGGCGGGCAGATGCCCTCGCCGACCTGCTCGCGGGCCATCTCGCGCACGTGAACCTGATCCCGCTCAACCCCACGCCGGGGTCGAAGTGGACAGCCTCCGAGCCTGGCGTGATGCGGGAGTTTGAGGGGCGGCTTGCGGTGCGCGGCATCCCGGTGACCGTCCGGGACACCCGCGGGCGGCAGATCGACGGTGCCTGCGGCCAGCTCGCTGCGGCCGGCCGCGGGGTAAAGGCCGGGTAAGCCGGGTCGTTGGCCCCCTGGCCCGGGCAACCGGTACCGTTATCGGCCATGTCGTGGAGGCGCGCGGTTGGCCAGTGGCGGCGGGCGGCGCTCTCCGCGGCCGCGCACGCGGCGTGGAACACGCTGCAGCAGGCCGGGACCGTAACCTCCGAGTCGCCGGCGGGCCGCAGGTTCGCGGCGTTCGGCCCGCGCTCGATGATGGCGTTCCCGACCGGCGCGGTGTTCGGCGAGCGCTGGATCGAGGTGGGCGACGAAACCATGATCGGGGAGCAGGTGACGCTCTGCGCGGGCATGGTGCCGGGCCACGATCTCGGTGACCAGACCGTGCTGCGGGTCGGCAACCGCTGCGTGATCGGGCGCGGCAGCCACATCGTGGCGCATTACTCGATCCTGATCGGTGACGACGTGTTCACCGGCCCGTACGTCTACATCACCGACCAAAACCACGGCTACGCCGACCCTGACGTGCCGATCGGCCGGCAGTGGCCGGTGAACACGGCGGTGTCGATTGGCGCCGGCACCTGGCTCGGCGCCGGGGCGGTCGTCCTGCCCGGCGCGCACATCGGCCGCAACGTCGTGGTGGCGGCCGGGTCGGTGGTCCGGGGCGCGGTGCCCGACCGGTGCGTCGTGGCCGGGGTTCCGGCGCGGGTCGTGCGGGAGTATGTCTCGGGGATCGGCTGGTCCCGCCCGCCGGGCTGAACGCTTATCACTACTCGCAGTAGCGAGCGGGCGGTTTTGGACGTAACGAGGCCACGATTTTGGGGGTAACGAGGCCACGATTCTGTCACGATGGGTAGTCGATGATTTACTTAGAGGCACGAGACGAGTTCGTGGCCACCGCCGCGTACCAGCCTGTCCCGGCGGCCGCCGCGGCGTCGCGCCGTTTCGTGCGTGACACGCTGCGGGCATGGGAGCTGGCCGGGGAGGCGGACCCGCTCGTGGACGATGCTGTGCTGCTGACCAGCGAGCTCGTCACCAACGCCGTCCTGCACGCGGGCACGCCCGTGCAGGTCACCTGCAGGCTGCTCGGGGGCGCGCCGGATGGCGTGATCGAGATTGCGGTGCTGGACGGGCTCCCGGGCCCGCTCCGCCCTGGCCGGCCGCACACGGCCGCCGAGGCGGCCGAGCGCACCAGCGGCCGCGGGCTGCAGTTGCCGCCAGAGCTGGCCTCGGCCTGGGGAGTGACGTACGCGAAGGCGGCCAAGGCCGTGTGGTTCCGGCTAGAGCTCGCCGGGCGGAACCCTCCGCGCCGGCCAGGCAGCCCGGTGGCCACTGGCACCGGACGGCGGGGGCCCGCGCAGCCGTCGGCGGGCAGCGCGCCAGACCCGGGCGTCCCCGCCCCGCGGCCGGCGGGGGACCCGGCCGGCTCCAGGTTCGACGACCTGCTCGTCAGCACCGTCCAGTCGGCGCGCGATGCCATCGGCGCGGACAGCGCCTACCTGCTGCATGCGGGAGGCGAGGGCAACCTGCCGGTGCGCGCCGCCGTGGCCGGGGGGCGTGGTCAGCTCGCTGGAGGACAGGCGGGCCTTCCGGCGAGCGCAGCGCGGGCGCTGGCGAGGGGAGCGCTCTCGCTGGTCACCGTGCCGCTGCTCGTCGGCGGCAAGGTGACGGGCCTGCTTGCGGCCGCCGCCGCGGAGCCCGGCCGGTTCAGCGAGAACGACGCGTCGCGGCTGCAGGACCTGGCCAACCGGTCGGCTCCTGCGCTGGAGCGGGCCAGGCTCGGCGGGACCGGGCCGGCGTAGCGAGCCGCGGGGTGAAAACCTCGCCGCGCAGTGCCCGCGCGACCAGGTCCGCCGCCCGTGCGGTGCGGACCAGCCGGGTCCCCTCCGTGCGGTAGGCCTCGAGCACGGCGTCCACGCTGCCCGGGGGCAGCAGGCTGCCGAGCTCGGCGCGTGCCGTCCGGTACCCGTCGCGCGCGCCCGCGACGCACGCGGCCAGGTGATGCCCGGCCAGCGCGGCGAGGGCCACCGGGTGCCGGCGCAGCACGCCGTGCAGCCGGTAGTCGGGCGGCACGACGTCGAGCAGCCAGGCGACCGCCGTCCGCTCAAACTCCTCGCTTCCCGGCGGGTGGACCCCGGCCGGCCATCCCGGGGGGACGTACGCTGCCACACCGCCAGGATATCAATATCGAACATGTGTTCCATACCAGCGTGAGATGCGGGCGGGAAGATTGGAAGCACAATTTCCGTTCGAATATGCTAGACGCGCCGTCATCCTGGCGCTTCCCCTCGTGAACCCGGAGCCTTGCTGCATGCCCGCCGCCACCACCCGCATTGCCACCCGCGAGGACCTGCGCAACGTCGCGATCGTCGCGCATGTCGACCATGGCAAGACGACGCTGGTGGACGCGATGCTGTGGCAGTCGGGGGCGTTCCGCGCGGGTGCCCAGGTGGCCGAGCGCGTGCTCGACTCCGGCGACCTGGAGCGGGAGAAGGGCATCACGATCCTCGCCAAGAACACCGCGGTGCGCCACGGCGGGCTGACGATCAACATCGTGGACACGCCGGGCCATGCCGACTTCGGCGGCGAGGTCGAACGCGGGCTCTCCATGGTCGACGGCGTGCTGCTGCTCGTGGACGCGAGCGAGGGCCCGCTGCCGCAGACCAGGTTCGTGCTGCGCAAGACGCTCGAGGCGCGGCTGCCGGTGATCCTGGTGATCAACAAGGTGGACCGGCCGGACGCGCGGATCGCCGAGGTGGTGGACGCCTGCTACGAGCTGTTCCTCGACCTGGACGCCACCGAGGACCAGATCGAGTTCCCCATCGTGTACGCGTCGGCGCGGGCCGGGCGGGCCTCGCTGACGCGCCCCGGCGACGGGTCGCTGCCCGACTCCCCGGACTTGGAGCCGCTCTTTGCGGTCCTGCGTGACACCGTCCCCGCGCCGTCTTACGACCCGGATGAGCCGCTGCGGGCGCACGTGACCAACCTGGACGCCTCCTCGTATCTCGGCCGCATCGCGCTCTGCCGGGTGCACAGCGGCCAGATCACCCGAGGTCAGCAGGTGGCGTGGTGCCGCAGGGACGGATCCATCGAGCGGGTCAAGATCTCCGAGCTGTTCCGCACCGAGGCGCTGGACCGGGTCCCTGCAGCCTCGGCATCGGCCGGTGACATCATCGCGGTGGCCGGCATCAACGACATCATGATCGGCGAGACGCTGGCGGACCCAGACGACCCGCGGCCGCTGCCGCTGATCACCGTCGACGAGCCGGCGATCTCGATGACGATCGGCGTCAACACCTCGCCGCTGGTGGGCAGGGAGAAGGGCAGCAAGGTCACCGCGCGGATGGTGAAGGACCGGCTGGACCGGGAGCTGGTCGGCAACGTGTCGATCGTGGTGCTGCCCACGGAGCGGCCGGACACCTGGGAGGTGCAGGGCCGCGGCGAGCTTGCCCTCGCCGTGCTGGTGGAGACCATCCGGCGGGAAGGCTACGAGCTGACCGTGGGCCGGCCCACCGTGGTCATCCGCGAGGTGGACGGGGTCAGGCAGGAGCCGGTGGAACGGCTGACCGTGGACGTGCCCGAGGAGTACCTCGGCGCGGTGACCTCGCTGCTGGCCCAGCGCAAGGGGCGGATGGAGAACATGACCAACCACGGGACCGGCTGGGTGCGGCTGGACTTCGTGGTGCCCGCCCGGGGACTTATCGGGTTCCGCACGCAGTTCCTCACCGATACCCGCGGGACGGGCATCGCCCATCACGTATTCGAGGGGTATGAGCGATGGTCGGGGCAGATGCGGGCCCGGCCGACCGGCTCGCTGGTGGCCGACCGGACGGGCGCCGCCAGCCCGTACGCGATGTTCTCGCTGCAGGAGCGCGGCACGCTGTTCGTGGAGCCGGGGACCGAGGTCTACGAGGGGATGATCGTCGGCGAGAACTCCCGCTCCGACGACATGGATGTGAACATCACCAAGGAGCGCAAGCTGACCAACGTGCGCCAGTCCTCTGGCGAGGAGCTGGAGCGGCTGATCCCGCCGCGGCTGCTGTCGCTGGAGCAGGCGCTGGAGTTCTGCGCGGACGACGAGTGCGCCGAGGTGACCCCGGGCGCCGTCCGGCTGCGCAAGACGGTGCTCGACGCCAAGGAGCGGGGCCGCATCCGCGCCCGCCGCTCCCGCGGCTGACGGCTACCGCACCGACAGGTAGACGATGCTGCCGAGGCCGAACACCAGGCAGTAGATCGCGAACGGCGTCAGCGTGCGGGTCTGGAAGTACTTCATCAGGTACCGCACCGATACGTAGGCGCCGACGCCGGACAGGATGCTGCCGACCAGGATCTGCCCGTGGATCCCGTCACCGAGCCGGCCGGTGAGGTCCGGGACCTTGAGCACCCCGGCGGCGAGGATGACCGGCGTGGAGAGCAGGAACGAGAAGCGCGCCGCGTCCTGCCTGGACAGGCCGCGGAACATGCCGGTCACCATCACCACGCCGTCCCGGCTGATGCCGGCCAGCAGCGCCAGTATCTGCGCCGAGCCGATGATCAGCGCCTCCCGGTAACCCACGCCGACCAGCCGCCGGTCAGCATGGACCGACCGGGTTGCCTCCTGCTGCCTGGCGGCGCGCTGGCCCGAGGCATGAGCCGCGACGCCGGGCACCGCGCCGGCGGGCCCGGCCCGCGTCTCGGCCCGGGTCTCGGCCATGACCGTGTCGGCGGCCATGGCACGCGCGCGGACCGGCGCGTTTTCCTCGCCGGCCACCTGCCGGTCGGCGGCCAGTGACTTCCTGGTCCGGAATCGCTCCCCGGCGTAGAGGATCAGGCCATTGATGACCAGGAAGACCGCCGCGAGGATCGGCTTGCCGAATAGCACCCGGAACTCGTGCTCGAACGCCAGGCCCGCGATGCCGACCGGGACCGTGGCCAGGATGATCATCCAGGCCAGCTTCTGGTCCACGCTCGCGATCTCGCGGTCCCTGATCGAGCTGAAGAAGGCGCCGATGATCCGGACCCAGTCCCGCCAGAAGTAGATCATCATCGCCAGCGCGGTCGCCACATGCAGTCCCACGATGAACGCCAGGTAAGGGGACTCCGGCGCGGCGACGTTCAGGTCGCTCGCCCAGCTGCCGCCGACCAGCGCCGGGATCAGGACGTTGTGGCCGAGGCTGGACACCGGGAACAGCTCGGTCACGCCCTGGACGAGGCCAACCACCGAGGCCTCAAGATACGTCATGTGCGACATGGCAACCTTTCGCTCAGCAGGCACGGTGCCGGGCCCGCGCCAGCCAGAATATTCATGCCGAACCGCTCTTCGGTGCCGGCTCCCTGCACGGGCTTATCGCGCGGGCGGCCGGCGGTCACATCTCCCCCCGGGGGAACGGCATTCGCCGCAGCGACACGGCCACGCTGCCGGACCTTTGCCTTGACGACCTGGCAATGGTCGCGGCCTCCCCCACAGAAAGAAACCCGCATCTTGCCCGAATCCCCAGAGGAGAGGTAGATCAGATGCGCAGGCTTATTCTGGCAGCCATAGGCGCTGCGGCGGCCATTGTGGTCATGCACGAAGTCGAGCTTCACCGAAAAGGTAACCACGAACCCCGCCAAGCCCGGCACCGCGGACGTTTCCCTCACCGCGCAGACGTTCAGCAGCTGCACGTCGAACGTCAGCGGCGTGACCTCCGTGAAAAGCATCACCGCCGGGAAGCTGCCGTACAAGGGCACGGTCAGCGACGCCAAGGGCCTCCCGGTGACAAGGGCGACCCGCACGTGTACGTGAACTGACTAGGCAGCAAGCCCCGTCCCGCCGCTGCGGGGCGGGGCTTCAGCCTTTGCTGGGGACGGCGGGCGTGTCGGTCCGGCCGAGAGGGCGGCGGGCGATCTTGGAACCGAGCCAGACCAGCGGGTCGTACTTCCGCCCGACCACCCGCTCCTTCATCGGGATCAGCGCGTTGTCGGTGATCTTGATGTTCTCCGGGCAGGCCTCGGTGCAGCACTTGGTGATGTTGCAGTAGCCGAGCCCGAAGTCGTCCTGGGCGACCTCGCGGCGGTCGGCCTCGTCGGCCGGGTGCATCTCGAGCTCGGCGATCCGCATGAGGAACCTGGGGCCCGCGAACGGCCGCTCGTTCTCCGGGTGGTCACGGATCACGTGGCAGACGTTCTGGCACAGGAAGCACTCGATGCACTTGCGGAACTCCTGCGAGCGCTGCACGTCCACCTGCTGCATCCGGAACTCGCCGGGCTTGATCGCCGGGTCCGGGCTGAACGAGGGGATCTCCCGCGCCTTCACGTAATTGAACGAGACGTCCGTGACCAGGTCCCTGATGACAGGGAAGGTGCGCAGCGGGGTGACCGTGATGGGCTCGCCGGGCTCGAAGATCGACATCCGGGTCATGCACGCGAGCCGGGGCCGGCCGTTGATCTCCATGGAGCAGGAGCCGCACTTGCCGGCCTTGCAGTTCCAGCGGATCGCGAGGTCGCCCGCCTGGGTGGCCTGCAGCCGGTGCAGGACGTCGAGGAGGACCTCGCCCTCGTTGGCCTCCACCTGGTAGTCGGTCAGCGTGCCCTGGCCGGCGTCACCGCGCCAGACCTTGAGCGCTACCTTCTCGGCCATCAGCTCTTCGTCTCCTCGGGGGGGAGTTCCTCGTCGGTGTAGTACTTCTTCAGCTCGGACCGGTCGAACAGGGCGAGCAGGTCCTGGCGCATCGGGGCCATCGGCTGCCGCCGGATCGACACCCGGTCGCCGTCAAGCGTGCAGATCAGGTTGACCTTGCGCCAGTCCGCCGACATCTCGGGGAAGTCGTCGCGGGTATGGCCGCCACGGCTCTCCTGGCGCTCCAGTGCCGACTGCGCCACGCAGTCCGCGATCAGCATGATGTTGCGCAGGTCCAGGGCGAGGTGCCAGCCGGGGTTGTAGGCCGGGCCGCCCTCGGCGCTGACGTTCGCGGCCTGCGCGCGCAGCTTCTCGAGCTCGGTGAGCGCGGCCTTGATCTCGTCTTCCTTGCGGATGATGCCGACGAGATCGCTCATGGTCTGCTGGACCTCGCCGTGCAGCGTGTAGGGGTTCTCCCCGCCGGAGCGCTCCAGCGGCGCGAGCGCCTCGGCCCTGGCGGCCTCCAGCTCCGCGTCGGTCACCTTCGGCCGGGCATCCAGCGAGTCCAGGTAACTGGCGGCGCCGATGCCCGCGCGGCGGCCGAACACCAGCAGGTCGGAAAGCGAGTTCCCGCCGAGCCGGTTGGAGCCGTGCATGCCCCCGGACACCTCGCCGGCGGCGAAGAGCCCCGGCACGATCGACGCCGCGGTGTCCGGATCGACCTCGACTCCGCCCATCACGTAGTGCTGGGCCGGCCCGACCTCCATCGGCTCCTTGGTGATGTCGACGTCGGCAAGCTCCTTGAACTGGTGGTACATGGACGGCAGGCGGCGCAGGATCTCCTCGGACGACCGCCGCGAGGCGATGTCGAGGAACACGCCGCCGTGCGGCGACCCGCGCCCGGCCTTGACCTCGGCGTTGTTCGCGCGGGCGACCTCGTCGCGCGGGAGAAGCTCCGGCGGGCGCCGGTTGTGGTCTGGGTCGTTGTACCAGCGGTCGGCCTCTTCCTCGGTCTCCGCGTACTGTGCCCGGAACACGTCCGGCACGTAGTCGAACATGTACCGGCGGCCCTCGGAGTTGCGCAGCACGCCTCCGTCGCCGCGCACCGACTCGGTGACCAGCAGCCCCCGGACCGAGAGCGGCCACACCATGTGGGTGGGGTGGAACTGAACGAACTCCATGTTGAGCAGCGTCGCCCCGGCCAGCAGCGCGAGCGCGTGACCGTCGCCGGTGTACTCCCAGGAGTTGGAGCTGTACTTGAACGTCTTGCCGATCCCGCCCGTGGCCAGGATCACCGTGGGCGCCTCGAACAGGACGAACTGCCCGGTCCCGCGGATGTACCCGAACGCGCCGGCGATCCGCTCCCCGTCCTTCATCAGCTCGGTGATCGTGGTCTCGGCGAAGACCTTGATCATGGCCTCCGGGTCCCCGAGGGTGCGGGCGTCCTCCTGCTGCAGCGCGACGACGCGCTGCTGCAGCGTCCGGATCATCTCCAGGCCGGTCCGGTCACCCACGTGTGCCAGCCGCGCGTACTGATGACCGCCGAAGTTGCGCTGGCTGATCCTGCCGTCCTTGGTGCGGTCGAACAGGGCGCCCCAGGCCTCCAGCTCGTAGACCCGGTCCGGGGCCTCCTTGGCGTGCAGTTCGGCCATCCGCCAGTTGTTCAGGAACTTGCCCCCGCGCATGGTGTCACGGAAGTGCACCATCCAGTTGTCGTTCGGGTTGGAGTTGCCCATCGCGGCGGCGCAGCCGCCCTCGGCCATGACCGTGTGCGCCTTGCCGAACAGCGACTTGGAGATGACCGCCGTCCTCTTGCCCGCGTGCCGGGCCTCGATCGCGGCGCGCAGTCCCGAGCCGCCCGCACCGACCACGACGACGTCGTAGGGGAGTCGCTCGATGTCAGTCATTGCCCTGCCTGCCTCAGTTGAAGAACCTCGGGTCGCTGAATACCCCGGCGGAGACGAGCCAGATGTAGAGGTCCGTCAGCATCAGCGTGCCCAGTGTGATCCAGGCGAACTGCATGTGACGCGCGTTCAGCCATGAGACCTTCGTCCAGGCCCAGTACCTGATCGGGTGACGGGAGAAGTTGTTCAGCCGCCCGGCGGTGATGTGCCGGCACGAATGGCAGCCCAGCGCGTAGCCCCACAGCAGGATAACGTTGGCCAGCATGATCAGCGAGCCGAGGCCGAATCCGAAGTTCCCGTCCGGCCCGCGGAACGCCTGCGCCACGTCGTAGGTGAGCAGGATTCCGACGAGCACGGCCGCGTAGAAGAAGTAGCGGTGCAGGTTCTGCCCGATAAGCGGGAACCTGGTCTCGCCGGTGTAACGCGCGTGCGGCTCGCGCACCGCGCAGGCCTCGGGGGCGCGCCAGAACGCCCGGTAGTAGGCCCGGCGGTAGTAGTAGCAGGTGAACCGGAAGCCGAGCACGAACACCAGCGACACGAACGCGTACGGGATGATCGGCGGCACCGCCGGGATCCACTGGCCCAGGGTGCTCGATCCGGGCACGCACTCGCCGCTGACGCACGGCGAGTAGAACGGGGTCAGGTAGTGGTACTTGGGAACCCAGTACCACTTGCCGATGAACACGTGCACGGTGGCATATATCACCCAGATGGTGAGCAGCACGGCCGTGATGTCAGGCTGCCGCCACCAGCGATCCCGGCGCAGCGTGCGCTCCGGGATCTGCACCCGGGACCTGGCCGGCGCCACCGATGTCTGTGCCATGGACGTCTCCACCCTGAGACTTGCGGGATCCTCTGCGTCGGCGCCCGGCCTGCCTGTCAGGCACGCGCCCGCGTTTGCCGTGAGAACCCTATTCCACTGAATACCACTTCTGTGCCGCGAAGAGGCGCTCCAGGCGTGTGACTCTCACTACACGCCGGCCGCATCCGATTTAGCCTCGGGCTAAAAGCCAGCTTAATGACTGGCCAGGACCCCCCGGGCCAGACAGAGCTGCCGCACCCTGTCCAGCGGCACCGCATGCCGCACATGACCCCGGAAGCCGGTCATGCTGTCCGCCGCCGTCAGGGAGTTAAGAATGGCCTCCTCGGTGACGTCTATTGCCGCGCCAAACAGCGGGTCGAGCCCGGAATCCGGCAGCGGATCGGTCGCGGGCGGGGCGGTGGAAAAGGCCAGCGCGCAGGGAACGTCGGTGATCGCGTTGCAGCGGCCGGGCCGACGCGGACCCGGCACGATCCCCAGGTCCCGCGCCCGGCACCGGCGGCCGCCAGGCACGCACCGATCCTATGGCTGGTGACCGCCGTCGGTAGGCTCACTCGCATGAGCGGAGCCGACGGCGAGCGCGGCATGCTGCTTGTCCACGCCCACCCCGACGATGAGTCGATCGAGACCGGCGCCACGATGGCCAGGTACGCCGCTGAGGGCGCCCGCGTGACCCTGGTCACCTGCACGCTGGGCGAACTGGGCGAGGTCATACCTCCCGAACTCGCTCACCTGGCCGCCGGCGCCGACGGCGGGCTCGGCGAGTACCGGATCGGTGAGCTTGCCGCGGCCTGCGCCGCCCTCGGGGTCAGCGATCACCGCTTCCTCGGCGGGCCGGGGCGGTACCGCGACTCCGGGATGATGGGGCTGCCGAGCAACGACGCGCCGGGCTGCTTCTGGCAGGCCGATGTGGAGGAGGCAGCCGGCGAACTGCTCGGCGTGATCCGCGAGGTCCGGCCGCAGGTGATGATCAGCTACGACGACAACGGCTTCTACGGACACCCGGACCACATCCAGGCGCACCGGGTGGCGTGGCGGGCCTTTGCGCTGGCTGGCGGGCTGGTCAGCAAGTTCTACGCGACCGCGATGCCGCGCTCGGTCCTGGCCGTCGCCATCGAGTCGCTGCGGGCCGGCTCGGCCGACGGCAGCGTCCCGGGTGGCGGGCCCAGGTTCACCGAGGTCACATCCGTGGACGACCTGCCGTTCGGGGTGCCCGACGAGGCCGTGACCACCGAGATCGACGCGACCGCCTACCTGGAGCAGAAGCTGGCCGCGATGCGCGCGCACGCCACCCAGATCGCCGTGGACAGCCCGTTTTTCGCGTTCTCGGACAACGTGGGCCAGCGCGCGTTCGGCCGCGAGTACTACACGCTGCTGGCGGGCCCCCGCGGCCCCGGAAGCGGGCCGCGGGGCCGGGAGGACAATCTGTTCGCCGGGATTGGCTAGCCTGCTTCCTGTGGAGAACGTGCCAGAGCCGCGGGGCCGCCGCGCGGCCCCCGGCGGGCCGTGGGCGACCGCCGGCGGCTACTGCTTGCTGCTGGTGTTCGGGCTGCTGCTGGGCATGATCGGCTCGTTCCAGTACGGCCGGGCTCTCGGGGCCTTCCCGATCGCGGCCGTTGCGTTCGCGTTGGGCATCGGGGTGGTGTGCGTGGCGGCCGGGTGGGGGATGAGCAGGCCGCTCGGCGGCCTCATGCCGGCCGTGGGATGGTTCGTGGCCGCGTTTGTCCTGGCCATGAGCACCCCCGGGGGAAGCGTCGTGATCACGAACACGACCGCTGGCAAGTGGTTCCTGTTCGGCGGGTCGATCTGCGCCGTGGTGGGCGTCCTGGTCTGCTTCACCCTCTGGTCGCCTGGCCGGGCCGGCGGCCGCCGCCCGCCGGGCTTCCGGGCGGACTAGCGCCGGCGCTGCGCCCGCCCGCCGGATCACCGCGCCGCCCGGCCGACCAGGCCGGCTCGCGTTTCTCGGCGAACGCCGCCATGCCCTGCTGGCACTCCTCGGAAGCGAAACGGGCCTCGGACAGCTCGGCCATCCGGGCCAGCTCGGCGCCGACCGGCAGCGAGCCGGCGACGCGCAGCACCTCCTTGGTCGCGGCCAGGGCGCCGGGTGCGCCGCGCAGCAGCAGATCCACGTACCTGGCGACTTCCTCGTCAAGCTGGATCTTGGGTACAGCGCTGGTCAGCAGCCCGATCTCGACCGCGCGCTGCGCGTCGAACGCCGCCCCGGTCAGGAAGTACTCGGCGGCGGCGCGGGGGCTCATCCGGCGCAGGCAGGGCACCGCGATGATCGCGGGCGCCGCCCCGATCCGCACCTCGCTGAACCCGAACGTGGCCGACTGGGAGGCGACGGCGATGTCGCACGCCGCGATCAGGCCGATGCCACCCGCGCGGGCGCTGCCGTTCACCCGGCAGACCACGGGCTTGCCGCTGTCCCAGATCAGCTGCAGGATCTCGGGGAACAGCGCGGGCGCGGCAGCCGCGCCGCTGCGGCTCTCCTTCAGGTCTGCCCCGGCGCAGAACGCGGGGTCCGTGCCGGTGAGCACGACAACCCGGCACCCCGGGTCGTCCAGCGCTCCGGCCAGGGCCGCGTGCAGCTCGGTGAGCAGCGCGCCGGACAGCGCGTTCCTGCTGCGCGGCGAGTCCAGCGTGAGGGTGGTGACCTCCCCGGCGGAGTCCTCGCGGACCAGATCGTTCATGCGCGTGCCCTATTCCTCCGTGTCGGTCCCGCTCACCGTGGCCAGCACATCGCCCGCCTGCACCTGGTCGCCGACGGCCACCCGCACCTCGCCTACCAGGCCGTCCGCAGGGGCCACGATCTGGTGCTCCATCTTCATCGCCTCAAGGACGAGCACCGGCTGGCCGGCCGTGACCCGCTGGCCCGCGCCGGCCTCGATCCGGACCACGCTGCCGGGCATCGGCGCGACCAGGGAGCCGGGTTCGGACGCCGCGGCCGGCTCGGGCAGGCGCGGCACCGCGGTCAGCGTGACGCTGCCGAACGCGGAGTCCACCCAGGCCACGCCGCCGGCCCTGGCGACGTCGAACCGGTAGCGCACGCCGTCGACCTCGAGCACGGCGTGGCCGGGGGCAAACGCGACCACCACGGGAGCGGGAGCGCCCGGTTCCGGCTCGACCGCGACGCCGCCGCGCCGCCACTGGTAGGCGACGTCGACCCGGCCGCGCGCGCCGGTGAAGGACGAGCGCTGCGGCTGGGAGACGACGTTGCGCCAGCCTCCGGGCAGCCCGGCGGCGGCCCGCGCCGCCAGCCGGTTCGCCGCGGCGCCGGCGGCCGCCGCGGCGGCCGCCGAGAGCCGGCACGCCGTCTCGGACGGTCCGGGCCGGGCCAGGTCGAAGCCGTCGAGCAGCGATGTGTCGGCCTGCCCGGCCAGGAACGCCGGGTGGCGCGCGACGCTCGCCAGCAGGCTGCGATTCGTCGCCGGGCCGTGGATCCTGGCCCGGTCCAGCGCGCTGGCCAGCAGCCGCGCCGCGGCGGCCCGGCCCGGCGCCCAGGCGATCAGCTTGGCCAGCATCGGGTCGTAGTGCGGGCTGATCTGGCTGCCCGGCGCGACGCCCGCGTCCAGCCGCAGCCCCTGCGCGACCCCGGGCGGGGGCGGCCCGAATCGGGTGCTCACGCCCGGCACGTCCAGCGCGTGCAGCACGCCGGTGGCGGGACGGTAGCCGTCGGCCGGGTCCTCCGCGTACAGCCTGGCCTCGATCGCATGCCCGGCCGCCGGGGGCGGATGCGGCGGCAGCGCGCCGCCGCCGGCGATGTCGAGCTGCAGCGCGACCAGGTCGATGCCGTGCACGCACTCGGTGACCGGGTGCTCGACCTGCAGCCTGGTGTTGAACTCGAGGAAGAAGAACTCCCCGTCGCCGGTGAGGAGGAACTCGGCCGTGCCGGCGCCCAGGTAACCGACCGCGCGGGTGAGGCTGGCCCCGGCGGCAAGCAGCCGCGCGCGCAGCCCGTCCCCGACCGCCGGGGAGGGGGACTCCTCGACCACCTTCTGGTACCGGCGCTGCACGGAGCAGTCACGTTCGGTCAGCGTCCAGACCGTCCCGTGAGCGTCGGCGAGGACCTGCACCTCGACGTGGCGCGCGCCGGCCAGCAGCGGCTCGCAGAACACGGCGGAGTCGCCGAAGGCGGACTGCGCCTCGCGCCCGGCCGACTCGAGCGCTGCGGGCAGCTCGGCGGCGCTGCGGACCACCCGCATGCCGCGGCCGCCCCCGCCGGCCGACGCCTTGACGAGCACCGGGTAGGCGGTGATGTCGCCCGGGGCAAGCTCGGGCAGCACCGGCACGCCCGCCCCGGCGGCCAGCTTCTTGGAGGTGATCTTGGAACCCATCGTCTCGATCGCGTCGGCGGGCGGGCCGATCCAGGTGAGCCCGGCCGCCTGGACGGCGCGGGCAAACCCGGCATCCTCGGACAGGAAGCCGTACCCGGGATGCACGGCGTCGGCGCCGGCCGCCAGCGCGGCCGCAACCAGTGCGGGCGCGTTCAGGTAGGTGTCGGCCGCGCTGGATCCTGGCAGCCGCACGGCGGCGTCGGCCTCGGCTGCGTGCGGCTCGCCGGCGTCCGGATCGGAGAACACCGCCACACATCCGATGCCCGAGTCGCGGCAGGCGCGGAAGACCCGGCGCGCGATCTCGCCCCGGTTCGCGACCAGCACCCTGCCGATCACGGCCGGAAAACCCCGTAGCCGGCAGGGGCGGCCGCGGGCGCGGACCGGGAGCTCTCGATGACCGACAGGCACATGCCGAGGACCGTGCGGGTATCCCGCGGGTCGATCACGCCGTCGTCGTACAGCCGCCCGGAGAGGAAGAACGGCTGCGACTCGGCCTCGATCTGCTCTTCGACGGCGGCGCGCATGGCCGTGTCCGCCGCCTCGTCGTAGGTCTCGCCGCGCGCCGCGGCGGCCTGGCGGCCCACGATCGACAGCACCCCGGCGAGCTGCGCCGGGCCCATCACCGCTGACTTGGCGCTGGGCCAGCTGAACAGGAACCTCGGGTTGTACGCCCGGCCGCACATCCCGTAGTTCCCCGCGCCGTAGGACGCGCCCATCACCACGGTCAGGTGCGGCACCCGGCTGTTGGACACCGCGTTGATCATCATCGCGCCGTGCTTGATGATCCCGGCCTGCTCGTACCGGCTGCCGACCATGTAGCCGGTGGTGTTCTGCAGGAACAGCAGCGGCACCGATATCTGGTTGGCGAGCTGGATGAACTGCGCCGCCTTCTGCGACTCCTCGCTGAACAGCACGCCGCGGGCGTTGGCCAGGATGCCGACCTGGTGCCCGTGCAGGCCGGCCCAGCCGGTCACCAGGCTGCCGCCGTACAGCGGCTTGAACTCGTCGAAGTCGGAGCCGTCCACGATCCGGGCGATGACCTCGCGCGGGTCGAAGGGCACCTTCAGGTCCTCGGGAACGATGCCCAGAAGCTCCTCCTCGCTGTACAGCGGCGCGGGCGCGGCCCTGGCGTCCCCGGCGCCTGCCCGCCGGCCGCCGGCGTTCCGGCCCAGCCGGGACACGATCGACCGGCCGATGCGCAGCGCGTCACGCTCGTCCGCAGCGAGGAAGTCGGCAAGCCCCGACTGGCGCGCGTGCATCGCCGCACCGCCAAGCGACTCGTCGTCGGACTCCTCGCCGGTGGCCATCTTCACCAGCGGCGGGCCGCCGAGGAACACCTTGGCCCGGTCCGCCGTCATGACCACGTAGTCGCTCATGCCCGGCAGGTACGCGCCGCCAGCCGTGGAGCTGCCGAACACCAGCGCGACCGTGGGGATGCCGGCCGCCGACATCCGGGTCAGGTCGCGGAAGACCTGGCCGCCGGGGATGAAGATCTCCTTCTGCGTGGGCAGGTCGGCCCCGCCGGACTCGACCAGGTTGATCAGCGGCAGCCGGCCCTGCAGCGCGATGTCGGAAGCCCGCAGCGTCTTCCGCAAGGTCCAGGGGTTGGTCGACCCGCCCCGGACCGTGGGGTCGCTGGCGATCAGCACGCATTCGGTATCGCTGACCACGCCGATGCCGGTGACCACGCTGCCGCCGACGGGGAAGCCGGTGCCGTAGCCCGCCAGCGGCGAGAGCTCCAGGAACGGCGAGTCGGGATCGATGAGCAGCTCGATTCGCTCCCGCGCCAGCAGCTTGCCCCTGGCGCGGTGCCGTTCGACGTACCGCGGGCCGCCGCCCGCCAGCGCCTTGGCGTGCTCGGCGTCCAGCTCGGCCAGCCGCGCCAGCATGGCGGCGCGCCGCGCCGCGTACTGCCCGCCGCGGGTGTCGAGCGCGCTGGCCAGGATGCTCACAAGCCGAACCATATTCGCCGGGCACAGGCGACCACCAGGCACCCACCCGGCTGAAGCCACCGGCGCCGGCGGTGGCAAGTCCCGCAACCGGTCAATCCCGGGTCATGCCAGCAGGTACTCCCAGCCCTCCTGCCAGGCGAAATCCGCGGCGGCCAGGTCCTCGAGCGAAGTTCCGCCGATGAAGTGGTCGAGACCCCAGCGGGTGGCCACGTGCCCGATGATCAGCACCCGGCGGCCGGACCAGCGCAGCGGCAGGTCGCCGAGGAACCTCCCAACCCTGGCAACCGCCTGCCGCCAGCTCTCCCCGCCCGGATACGGCTCATCGAGGCTGCGGTCCCGGTGCGCGCGCATGTGCGCGGCCGGCATCCCGTTGCGCTCTCCGTAGTCACATTCCCGAAGGCGCCAGTCCAGCAGCACCGGCACCGAGGAACCGCCGAACGCGATCGAGGCCGTCTCGGCGGCGCGGGTCAGGTCGGAGCTGAACACCGCGGCCAGGCCATCGCCGCGGCGCCGGAGCCCCAGCTCGGCCGCCTTTTCCCGGCCGCGCGCCGACAGGCGGCCGGGCAGCCAGCCGGTTGCCATGCCCCGCTCGTTGTCCTCTGTGATCGAATGCGTCTCGTAGACAAGCTGAATAGCCACCAGCCCACCGTAGGCTGGCCGCGGGAGGTCGGCGAGATGGCGCGGCTTCGCGGCGTCAGCGGGCGATCTCGGCGACCTGGTCCAGCGCCCAGTCGAGGTCGGCTTCCTCGATCGTCAGCGGCGGAGCGAGCCTGATCGTGGAGCCGTGGGTGTCCTTGGCCAGGACGCCGCGCCCGGCGAGCAGTTCGCAGGCCTGACGGCCGGGCAGCGTGGCGAACTCGACGCCCGCCCACAGGCCACGGCCCCGCACCTCGCGCAGGGCGGTGGCCGGCAGCTCGGCCAGCCGGTGGTGCATGTGCGCGCCCAGCTTGGCCGAGCGCTCCTGGAACTCGCCGGTCTTCAGCATCGCGATCACCTCGCGGCCGATCGCGCAGGCCAGCGGGTTGCCGCCGAACGTCGAGCCGTGCTGGCCTGGCCGGAACACGCCGAGGACGTCGCTGGACGACACGACCGCGGACACCGGCACGATGCCGCCGCCGAGCGCCTTGCCGAGCAGGTACATGTCGGGGACGACGGCCTCGTGCTCGCAGGCGAACGTTGTGCCGGTCCTGCCGAGCCCGGACTGGATCTCGTCCGCGATCATCAGCGCGCCACGCTGCGTGCAGATCTCGCGCACGCCCGCGAGGAACCCAGCCGGCGGCACCAGCACGCCGGCCTCGCCCTGGATCGGCTCGACGAGCACTCCGACCACCCGGTCATCGACGGCCGCGGCCAGCGCGTCGAGATCGCCGTAGGGCACGACCGTGAATCCCGGTGTGTACGGGCCGAACGAGCCCCTGGCGTCCTGGTCCGTCGAGAAGCTGATGATCGTCGTGGTGCGGCCGTGGAAGTTCCCGCCGAACGCCACGATGACCGCCTGGCCGGCGGGCACGCCCTTGACCTCGTACCCCCACTTGCGGGCGGTCTTGATCGCGGTTTCCACGGCCTCGGCGCCGGTGTTCATCGGCAGCACCATCTGCATGCCGGCCAGCTCGGCCAGCTCGGCGCAGAACGGCCCGAACTGATCGTGCTCGAATGCCCGGCTGACCAGGGTCACCCGCTCGAGCTGCCGCCGCGCCGCGGCCATGAGCCTGGGGTGGCGGTGCCCGAAGTTGATCGCCGAGTACGCGGCGAGCAGGTCCAGGTAGCGGCGGCCGCCGACGTCGGTCACCCAGGCGCCCTCCGCCTCGGCGATCACGACCGGCAGCGGGTGGTAGTTGTGCGCGCCATGCGCCGCCGCCTGCGCGCGCAGCCGTTCCGCGGTTGGTGTGTCGCCGCTGCCTGTCATGTCCGTCCTGTGCGTATCTCGAGGGTGCAGCACTTGGGACCGCCCCCGGCCTTGCGGAATTCTGACACGTCGACGCCGACGGGCTCGAAGCCTTTATCCGCGACCTGAGCCGCGAGGCCCGCCGCCTGAATCGGCAGCACGACGTGCTGCCCGTCGCTGACCGCGTTCAGGCCGAGCACCTCGGCGTCCTCGTCCTTGGCCTCAACCAGCGTAGCGAAGTGGCTGGCCAGCGCCGCACGGCTGGCGTCATCGAACGCGGCCGGGTAGTAGGCAACGGTGTCCGGGTCCAGCACGCACAGCGCGGTGTCCAGGTGGTAGAACCGCGGGTCGACGAGGCGCAGCGGCATCACCGGCAGGCCGAACAGCGCCGCCGCCTCGGCGGCGGCCGCGGGCTCGGTGCGGTAGCCGTGGCCGGCCAGGATCACCCGCTCCGCGAAGACGATGTCGCCCTCGCCCTCGTTGACGCTGCCGGGCGCGACGGCCCGGTAGCCGTTGCGGGCAAACCAGGACAGGTAGGCGGCGCCTTCCGCGGCCCGCTGCGGGTACCGGAACCGGGCGCCGAGCGCGGTGCCGCCGACCACCGTGGCGCCGTTGGCCGCGAACACCATGTCTGGCAGGCCGGGCAGCGGGTCGATCGTGTGCACCGTGTGGCCGAGCCGGGCGAACGTGTCCCGCAGCTGCCGCCACTGGCGCATCGCGAGGGCGGTATCGGGCGGGTCATCCGGATTCATCCATGGATTGATGGCGTATTCGACCGCAAAGTGCTCGGGCGGGCACATCAGGTAGGTCCTCGGGTTTGCCTGGTTCGCCGCCAAGCCCGCCCCTCCCATCTCTGCACGTCACCGGCGTCGGTCCGGCGGAGCTCCAGCGTAGGAGCGGGGGCGGCGCAAGACCCCCCGCACCACTTGTGCGGGCGCGGCGATCCGTTGCGTCTTAGACGTTCAGGATGACGAATTGTTGCGCGCCGGTACCCGGCCGATGTCGCGGGGGAGGTCAAGCGCCAGCAGCTGGTCAGCGTGCAGGAACGTCTCGAGCTTGGATCCGGGCGGGATCTGCGGGTCCTGCGCGAGCCGGTCCAGTGCCTGCAGCGCACCCGGCGTGTCGAGGTCGTCGTCGAAGGCCGCGGCGACCTGCGCGGCGGCCGCGGGGTCCATCGGCCTGCTCGGCGACTCGGCCCACCCGGCCACCAGCTCACGCCACCGGCGCAGGGCATGGTCCGCCTCGCTGATGGCGTCCCAGGTCAGATCCGCCTGCCCGGCATAGCGGCGGGCGAGGAACGCCAGCCGCAGCGCCAGCGGATCGAGCCCGCGGTCCGGCAGGTCGGTGAGGCGCACCGCGCCGCCGGCCAGCCCGGGACCGCCGAACGTCACCTGCCCGGCGCGGACCGAGTGCCACCCGGCCTCGCGGCCCGCGTCGATCAGGACCTCCCCGGGTGCGATCACCCCGCCGGCCGGGCCTGACCACTCCGAGGCGGCGACCGTCTGCTCGGCGGGCCGGAGGTTCAGCGCCGTGGCGTCGCGGCCGAGCGCGCCGTCAGCGGCACCGGGACCGGCAACGACCAGGCAGCCGAGCACCTGCGCGTCGTGCCGGTGCTCGGCGTTCCGGCGGATCAGGTCGGCCAGCAGCAGGGTGCGCAGGTCGCCGGCGTGCGCAGGGGCATGCGCGTAGAGGCGCAGCAGCCTGCCGGGACCGGGAATGATCCCCTCCAGCTGCCTGGCCCGCGCGTCGTAGAGCCGGAACACCCGCCCAGCCTATTGGCCGCGTGCATCGCGGACAGCGGCGGCGTCATGACCGCAGTTCCGCTTCGAGCTCGCTGTCCGCGCCGAGCGTCTGCGTCGCAACCATGATCGTTTCAGGCGTCAGCTGCAGCGCGAACGGCGCTACCTCGTAGAACTTCATCGCCTTTCCGTCCGCTGAGACCTCGATGGTGGCCGAGACCAGCCCGGCGGCTTCCAGCTTCCGCAGGTGTACCTGCAGCAGGGCGCGGCTGATGCCCAGCTCGCGCGCGAGCTCGCTCACGTAGTTGCGCTCCTGCGCCAGCGCGGCCACGACCCGCAGCCGGTGCGGGTTGGCCAGCGTGGCCAGCACCCGCACCAGATCGTCGCCGGTCATGCCAGGTAGATTCATCTGACCCTTTCTGGCAGGTGCAAAGAAAACTTAGCAGGACAGGCCGGGCAGGTCAAGCGAGGGGAGCGCCCCGGACGGTGCGGAGCCGGAGGCGCTCGCGGCGGTCACGGCAGGCAAGGCTGGCCGTGGTGAAACGGCCGGCCGCGATGGCGAGCCAGGCCAGCCCCTCCACCTCGATGACGTCGGCGGCCGCCCTGCGCCGCAGCGGGCTGCTGGCGAAGGTGACGCGGGGCGGGTGACCGTCCGCAGGCACCCGGCCCCAGGCGATGCTGAGAGCCCGCCCGCCACGCCCGGTGCGGCGCGCGCCGCGCAGCAGCTGCGATCGGACCGGCGTGGCCACGATGACGTCGGCCAGGTCGCCGTTCTCCCAGACCTCCAGCGCGGGCCGGGCACCCGGCCCGCGGGCACGCCGCACCGACCACGGGGTGCCCGCGGTGAGAGCGGCGGCTGGTGCCTGGTCAACCGGGCTGGCAGGAATCCACACGGCCATGGCAGCTAACACCTTCCTTGCATCTGCAAGAAAAGCTTAGCATATGCCAACGTGTGCCGTCTGGAGCAGGCTCAGGCCAGAGTCCCCAGGCGTTCAACCGCGGCGGCGACGCGCTCATCGGCGGCGGTCAGCGCGACCCGGATGTGCTGGCTGCCGGCGGCTCCGTACTGCGAGCCGGGCGCGACGAGGATCCCGGCCTCGGCCAGCACGGCGACCGAGTCCCAGCAGTCACGGCCGGGATGGGCGGCCCACAGGTAGAGGCCTGCCTGCGAGTGCTGAACGGCCCAGCCGGCCTCTTCCAGGGCGGGGCGCAGGGCGGCGCGCCGCGCCGCGTACCTTGCCCGCTGCGCGTCGGCGTGGCCATCGTCGCCGAGCGCGGCCGCCGCGGCTGCCTGTACCGGTGCCGGCACGATCATGCCGGCGTGCTTGCGGATCTCCAGCAGATCGGCGACGAGACGCGGGTCACCGGTGACGAACCCGAACCGGTAGCCGGCCATGTTCGACCGCTTCGACAGCGAGTGCACGGTCAGCAGGCCCTCGTGTGACCCGCCGCAGACCTGGGGATGCAGCACCGAAATCGGCTGCTCGTCCCACCCGAACTCGATGTAGCACTCGTCCGATGCCACCACCGCGCCGCGCTCCCGCGCCCAGGCCACGGCTTTGCGCAGGTGCTCGGCGGGGAGCACCTGGCCGGTCGGGTTGGCCGGCGAGTTCAGCCAGAGCAGCCGGACCGGCTCGGGGCCCAGCGCGACCAGGCTGTCGGCAGCAACCGCTCTGGCCCCGGCCAGCCGCGCGCCCACGTCGTAGGTGGGGTAGGCAAGCCCGGGATGGACGACGACGTCGCCCGGGCCAAGGCCGAGCAGCGCGGGCAGCCCGGCGATCAGCTCCTTGGTGCCGATGACGGGGAGGACCGCTCCGGGGTCGACGGTGACCCCGTGCCTGCGCGCCAGCCAGCCAGCCGCCGCCCGGCGCAGCGCGGGTGTCCCGGCGGTGACCGGGTAACCCGGCGAGTCCGAGGCAGCGGCCAGCGCCTGGCGGATGACGTCGGGGACGGAATCGACCGGGGTGCCGACCGACAGGTCCACGATGCCGCCCGGATGGGCAAGCGCCTTTACCCTGTAGGGCTCCAGCGCGTCCCAGGGGAAACGGGGCAGTCGTGCGGCGAGAGTCGGCACCCGGCGACTGTGCTCAGCGGCAGGGATCAGTGCGGCTGCGGCGGCAGCGCCGCCACGAGAGGATGATCCCCGCGGATCATGCCGACCTTAGACGCGCCGCCTGGCGAGCCGATGTTCTCGAAGAAGTCGACGTTGACCCGGTAGTAGTCCTTCCACTGGGCCGGCACGTCGTCCTCGTAGTAGATCGCCTCGACCGGGCAGACCGGTTCACAGGCACCGCAGTCCACGCACTCGTCCGGATGGATGTAGAGCATGCGCTCGCCCTCGTAGATGCAATCCACGGGGCACTCCTCGATGCACGTCTTGTCCTTCAGGTCGACGCAGGACTCGGTGATGATGTACGTCACTTCGTCACTCCTTTTCCGTCCCCACGGCACGCAATCTATCAGTGAAGCTCGATGGTTCCGGCCGGAGCCGGGGAAACTGCGCGAGCCCATCCGCGGGCGCCGGCGGGAGCCGCCCAGCGGTAGCCGGCGTACTGGACCGAGCTGATCTGGTACTGCAGGGCATGCGCCACCAGCCACGCCGCCATCGCCCAGCCCTCTCGGGCGCCCCTGGCCTGCACGAGCAGCCCCGGATCGGCCGAAGCGCGGGCTCGCAGCGGGCCGAACGCCTGCGCGAGGCCCGCGCTGGCGGCGCCGGTGTGCGCGGTGCCGCTGATCTTCTGGGTATACCAGCACCAGACCGCGTGCGGGCTGCGCCCGGTGAACGCGACGGCCATGCCCGCCGCCATCCGCTGGTACTGCTCGTAGGCGAAGCCGTCGGCGCTGCGCTGCACGTCCTGCGCCGCCTGGTAAACGGGCAGGCGCTGGTACCCGGGAACCTTGACCAGGGCCCCGAAGAACTTTGACGTCGCGTACACCGGATCCTCAAGCTCGCTGCGCTTTCCCCAGCCCTGCGACGGGCGCTGCTGGAACACCCCGACCGAGTCGCGGTCGCCGTAGGGCAGGTTCTGTAGCTTCGATTCTTGCATGGCCGCCGCGTAGGCCACGGTGACGGCCCGGGCGGGAAGATGGTCCCGCTGCGCGACGCCGGCGATCGTCGCCGCGATGCCGGCCTGGCCGGCCCCGAGCGCTATCATCTGCCCGCCGCCCTTCGCGGCGCAGCCGCTGCCGGCCAGCACCGGCATGAGCCGCTGGTACGCCAGGTACAGGCCCATCACCAGGATGGCGGCGATGAGCAGGCTCACCCCCGAGATTCCCCGGCGCCTGCGGCGGGTTGTCGGCACGCCACCGAAGTTACCTGCTGCCCGCGCGGCGGCGCATGGGCGTCGGCGGGCCCGGCCCTCATCGGTGGATCGCGCCTGGTGACCGCACCGTTCGGTCCCGGCTACGTTATGTGCTCGTGAGCGACCACCCGGAACCGCACCGCAGGCTGCGCCGTCAGGGGCCAGCCACGCTGCGCGGCAAGCACATCCCGAAGACAACCACCGATCAGCGCCTGCTGGACCGCCGTGGCCCGAGCGACTGGGTGCACACCGACCCGTGGCGGGTGCTGCGCATCCAGGCCGAGTTCGTCGAGGGCTTCGGGCTGCTGTCCGAGCTCGGCCCCGCGGTCACGGTGTTCGGGTCGGCGCGTACCCGGCCGGGAAGCCTGGACTACGAGCGGGCAGAACGGATCGGGGCCGGCCTTGCCGCCGCCGGCTACGCGGTGATCACCGGGGGCGGCCCCGGGATCATGGAGGCCGCCAACAAGGGCGCGGTGAGCCTCGGCGGCGTCTCGGTGGGTCTGGGCATCGAACTGCCGGTTGAGCAGGGCCTGAACGACTTCGTCGAGATCGGCCTGGAGTTCAGGTACTTCTTCGTGCGCAAGACGGTGTTCATCAAGTACTCGCAGGCGTTCGTTGTGCTGCCCGGCGGGTTCGGCACGCTGGACGAGCTGTTCGAGGCGCTCACGCTGGTGCAGACAGGCAAGATCACCAAGTTCCCCATCGTCCTGGTCGACAGCGATTACTGGTCCGGCCTGATCTCCTGGATCCGCCAGACGATGCTGGCTGAGGGCAAGATCTCGGCCGCCGATCCGCTGCTGTTCCAAGTCGCCGACGATCCCGATGAGGTCGTGCAGATCATCTGGGACGCGCACCGGTCGAACGGGATGGCCGGGACCGGCGGCGAGCCGGCGTGAGCCACTTCGGGATACGACTTCGTGGGCGCGCCGTGGCACGATTCTTATGTGCCCGTGGTGCTGCTCATCGCCGCCGCCGCTATCCTGTGCGGCGTGATCGTCGTCGCCATGGGCCGCGGCGGCGAACTGGCGCCATCCGTCCCGGACAGCAAGCCGCTCGACGCCGAGATCGTGACCGCCGCGGACGTGGCGCTGTTGCGCCCGCCGCTGGCGATCTGGGGCTACGACATCCGCGCCACCGACGCGGCGCTGAACATGGTCGCGCGCACGGTGACCGAGCGCGATGTCGAGATCGTTTCCCTGCGGCGCCGGATCGCTGACCTGGAGTCCGCCGTGCACGATCCCCCCGCCGCCGGGGATGGCGCGACGTCAGGCTCGGTGCCGCCGCTGCGGCGCGGCATCGGCGGGCCGCGCCCGCCAGCGGGCGAACCGCAGTGGTCGGCGTGGCAACGGGGGCGGCCGGCACCTGCGCCGGATCCCGGCGAGCCCGGGCAGCGGGGTTGAGCGCCATGCCGCCAGGCCCGGTGCCAGGGCCGGACGGCCTGCTGCGATGCCCGTGGGGCCTGGCCAGCGAGGAGTACCGCGCGTACCACGACGACGAGTGGGGCCGTCCGGTACGCGATGACACAGGCATCTTCGAGCGGCTGTCCCTGGAAGCCTTCCAGTCCGGCCTTTCCTGGCTGACGATCCTGCGCAAGCGGGAGAACTTCCGCGCGGCGTTCGCCGGCTTCGACATCGATGCCGTGGCCGGCTTCGGCGCTGGCGACGTGGGCCGGCTGCTAGGTGATCCCGGCATCGTCAGGAACCGGGCCAAGATCGAGGCCGTGATCGGCAACGCGAAAGCCGCGCTCACCCTGCCCGACGGGCTGGCCGCCCTGGTCTGGAGCTACGCAGGCGGCCAGGAGGCCGCCCCGGTGACCCTGGCCGACGTGCCCGCCTCGACTGCGGCGTCGAAGGCGCTGGCCAAGGAACTCAGGCGACACGGTTTCTCTTTCACCGGGCCGGTCACCGTGTACGCCACCCTGCAGGCCTGCGGCGTCGTCGATGATCACCTGGCCGGGTGTTTCCGCCGTGGCGCCTATCGGTGACGGCTCGCTGGCCTTCTCGCTATACCTCCGAAACCGGACAGGCAGGTCGATTGTTCGCGTCTTTGTACAGCGCCCGGATCATGTCAGACTGGGCATTGGGGGGATGGAGGAACAATGACCGCGGTCCCCGATCTCCCCCGCGGGGTGGACCCAGCCAGGCCAAGCCCGGTCCGCCTTTACGACTATCTGCTGGGCGGCACCTGCAGCTTTCCCGCGGACCGGGCGGCGGCAGAGCAGCTGAAGGCCGCGGTGCCGGATATCGTCGACGCCGTCTGGGCCAACCGGGGCTTCCACGGGCGGGCGGCCCTGTGGCTGGCCGTCCGTGGCATCCGGCAGTTCATCGACTTCGGGCCCGGCCTCCTCACCCAGCACAACACGCACCAGACGGTGCACAAGGTGTCCCCGCACGCCCGGGTGGTCTACGTCGGCCACGACCCGATGGTGGCCGCGCGCGCGGCGCCGCTGATCGCCGCGGGCGGCATGACGGCGCTGGTGACCGCGGACTGGCGGGATCCCGATGCGGTGCTGCGTCATCCGGGGCTGCGCAGGCTCATCTATCCCGGTGAGCCCGCCGGCCTGCTGATGACCACGTTCCTCAGTTTCGTGCCGGACGATGCGGACCCGTGGGGCCTGGTGGCCAGGTACATGGCAGCCGCAGCGCCGGGCAGCTACCTGGCACTGTCGCACGGAACCTATGACAAGATCCCGCCGAGCACGATCCAGGCCGCCCGGGAGGCCTTCGCGGGAGTCGCCGGCCCCGTCCACCTGCGGTCAAAGGCCGAGGTGGAGCGGTTTTTCCAGGGGCTGGCACTGGTGCCGCCGTATCCCGGCGCGCAGCCTGCCGTGACGTATGCGGGCCTCTGGGGCGCTGAGGACATTGAGGCTGCGGACACAGAGGGGTCGCGCGGCATCTACTGTGGTGTCGGCCGCCGCCCATGAGCGATTCCGGAGGCTACATGACCGAGGCGATGCAGCACCCAGCGGGGGAGGAACCGTGAACGTGAAGCCGACCGTGTCAGGGCTCGGTATCGACCTTGGCGCACAGGACTGGCAGCGATCGGGTGAGGGCCAGGGCGCCCTCGAGATCGCTTTCGTCGGCGAGGCCGCGAGCTCGGGCACGGAGTGGGTGCTGATGCGCGTGGCCGGCGATCCCGAGGGCCGGGTGCTCGTCTACGACCGCAACGAGTGGGAGTGCTTTCTCGACGGGGTGCGGGGCGGCGAGTTCGACGATGCGGCGGGCTGACGCCGCGGTCCTTTAAACTCCGTTTCCCGGCCTTTCCGGGATACCGGGACGTACCGATACACAAAAGAGACCAAACCGACGCTCAGCCGATCACACCATCTTTTGTGAATCACAACTTAGGCAGGGCTATGCTGAAAGGCACGTCCTGTCAAGGAGGCATTCCGGATGAGCGACGACGGCTACGGGGCGACGGTCGCCAAGTGGCGGCTGTCCCGCCGCCTCACCGAGTTGCGGCGCGCCTCCGGGCATACCGCCAACCACGTGTGTGACCTCCTGGACTGGGGACGAGGGAAGGTCGGCCGGTTCGAGGCCAACCACTGGAAGCGTCCCGAGATGAGTGACATCAGGGACCTGCTGCGCGTCTACGGGGTCGACGACGAGGAGCGGGCAGAACTCGAGGCACTCGCCATGCGGGCGCGCGTCAAGCCGTGGTGGCGTGACTACTCGGACGTGTTCCAGAACGAGTTCCCCGGCTTCGAGAACGATGCGGTCCGGATTCGCGTGTTCATGCCGCTGATCCTGCCCGGACTGCTGCAGACGCGGGACTACCTGGAGGCGGTCCTGCGCGCCAGCCTCAAGTCCGCGGTCTGGCGACGGAAGGCGATCGAGGCCAGGTTGCGGCGGCAGGAGATCCTGGACCGGACGGACGGCACCGCGCCGCAGGTTCAAGCGGTCGTCACCGAGGCGTCGCTGATGTACCGGTGGGGGACCGCGCAGGACCGGCGTGATCAGATCCTGCACCTCGTCGATCTTGGCATGCGCCCGAACGTCGAACTGCGCATCCAGCGCTTCGCCGACGGACCGCCCACCGGCCTGCATTCCATGGTCAACATCCTCGACCTGCCGGACGAAGAGCCGAGTCTTATCTACCTAGAGACTGACACGATGATCCAGGAGGTGAGCAACGCAGAAGAGGCGCAGACCTATGTCGAGGGTTTCGCTCGTGTTCGCGACGGAGCGCTCGAACCAGGCAACACCACGAGCTACCTCAAGCATCTAGCGGACCAACTGGAGTTAGCATGATCGACCTGTCTCGAGCCGCCTGGCAGAAGGCCAGCCGGAGCTCAACTAACGGGGGCTGCGTGGAGATCGCGGCCAACTTTCCGGGCGTGATCGCTGTCAGGGACAGCAAGCGCCCAGAGGACGGCGCTCACGTTGTCGGCCGGGTGGCGTTTGCCGCGTTCCTCGCCGACACGCGGGCCGGCCGGTATGACATCAGCGCCCGCGGCGGGAACTGAGCGCGACCTGTGCTGAGTGCGAAGAATCCCCCGGGCTCTCCTCCCGGGGGATTCTTCGCATGCGAGCCTGTCTCGAGGCCCGGCGGTCCAGTCTGGTCAGGGTCTGGACACGCCGCGAGTGTGACGTTACCGTCAGGATCCGCCCCATGCCACCGCCCACTGCGCGTTCTTTCTACCCTGAAGGCCATGCTTGCATCACTATCGTGCCGCTAGCGCTCGTCCCGAACATGACCATTGGCCCGGAGTTTTTCGCTCGTTACCATTGCGTAGGGTTGTACCCGACTCATAATCTGTGTTTCACAGATATCTGAGTCCGAAAGGCGGAGGACATGCCACCTTCGCCCGCCGAGGGCGGGCCGGGCCGCCGCAGCGCAGCCGGCCATTCCGGCGGCGACCGCGGGTTCATGGCGGCACCGGTGGCCGAGGCATTCGGGGCTCCGGGATCCCTGGCAGAAGCCAGCGTGAGCGCGGGCGGATGCTTCGCGCGCCCGCTGCCGCTCGACGCAACGTGCGCGGGTTCCGCAAGGAGCTTCTTCCGCGAGGCCGTGGCCGGGATCGGGCTGCCGGGCGACCTGGTCCACGACGGGGTCACCATGGCCAGCGAGCTCGCCGCCAACACGCTGCATGCCCAGGGCAATGTGGAGTTCAGCGGCACCAACCAGCGGCCGGTGAGCGGGTTCCCCGAGCTCTGGCTCTACCTGCGAGGGAGCGGCTCGCGGTGTGAGCTGGTGTGCAAGGTCTTCGATTCCCAGCCTGGCTGGAAGACAGGGAGCCTGCCCGACGTCAAGATCCGGTCCAAGGAAGGCGTGAACGGCCGCGGGCTGCAGGTGGTGGACGGGCTGTCGGCGGGCGAGTGGGGTGCCCACCTCACCCGCGGGCGGCTTGGCAGCTGGAAGGTCTCGGGCAAGGCCGTGTGGTTCGCGCTCCGGGTGCCCCCAGGCTGTGACGCGGCCCGCTTCCCCCGCGGCCAGCTTGGCCTCTGGCAGGCGGTCAACGAGCTCGAGGCGATGCTGACCGGCCGCGGGCTGGGCAGCCGCCTGGTCCGGGCCGACGAGCCCGGTGCCTGCATGTCGGTGCTGTCCGTCAGCCGCGATCTGACCGTTTGGTGCCATTCAGGCACCGCCTCCTGGCGGGCAGCCGACGGGACCTACCAGCGGCTGCCACTGGGCGACCTGGTGGATATCGCCGAGCAGGTCGTCTGGACGCACGAGGAGCTGCGCGCGGCGGCCACCGCTGAGGTCGGAGCCTGACTCAGCCGCCGGGCCGCAGGCACCGGTCCACGAAGCGGGACGCGGCAGGCAGCAGCCTGGCTGACTCGGTATCGAACACCTCTGCCGCCTGGTGCCCGGCCCACTTCGCGGGCAGCAGCCCGGCGGGCAGGCCAGGATCGCGAAACAGGAATTTCCGCCATTCGTGGACGAGCCGGCTGCGCGCCGCGAAGATCACCTCGTCGGGAGTGCCGGGCCCGACGGGAGCTACCAGGTCGGCCGCCACAGCCAGCCAGCGCCGGTAGGCGTGGGCCAGGCCATCCAGGTCCCACGCCCTTGCAGCCAGCCCGCGGGGGTCACCGTCGTAGCTGGCGAGGAAGCGCTCGGCCCGCACCCGCTCGGTCTCCAGCAGGGCTTCGAGCTCGCGCGATGGGCGGGGGCTGACCCACGTGGTCTCGTCGATGGACGCATAGCCGAGATAGCCCAGAGCGGCGCGCAGCCGCTCCCGCCGTGCTCGCTCTCGCACCCGCCCGACCACGACCACGTGCCAGCGTCCGTCCCAGCCGCGGTCACCGTGGTGGTATATGCGCTCCGCCGCTTCATCGAGCCTGCGGGCCGCCCGCGGCGTGAGCTCGTAGCCGGCCCCCTCGGGCAGCCGCAACGCCTCCAGCCATCCCTGCCTGGCCATCCGGGACACGGCGGTGCGGACGGCCGGCGCTGTGATCCCCAGCGGGGCGAGCAGCCGGACCAGAGCGGCCACCGGGGCGCGCGATCCGCGCGAGCGCAGATGATCCCCGTACAGGTCGAAGAGAGCCGATCTCGCGTCCACCTCCCCAGTGAACCAAAAGGGTTCAGTCCTGGCCGGTGACCGAAGGACTGCCAGCCCATCGGCAGCCCCGGGCGGGAAGGCTGATCGTTAGCACTGCGGGGCAGAACTCTGGATAATAGAGGTACTGATCGACATGGTTGTGGCTGGCCGGTCCCGCCAGGCACGGGAGCAGGCGCCGTAGGCCTCAGCGAGTTCCTGCGGCCCCCAGGCAGGAAAGGGGATGCCGGATGGCGGCGATGAAGCCGCGGACAGGCGACGGTCCGCTCGAGGTCACCAAGGAGGGCCGCGGCATCGTCATGCGCGTCCCGCTTGAGGGCGGCGGGCGGCTGGTGGTCGAGTTGTCGCCGGACGAGGCGGTTGCTCTGGGCGAAGCGCTCAAGACGGCCGTCGGCTGAGCCCGGCCGGCCACCGACGAACCCTGCCTGCTGCCTGCCCGTCCCGCCGGTGGGTTCACCGGCGACACGATCAAGTCCTGGCCTGGCTTTCCATGCCGATCATCGCCAGCTACTCAGGCCGCTTCACCGCCGCGAGCAGCCCGTCTCCGACCGGGAGCAGCAGCGGCACGAGACGCTCATCGACCCGCACCTGATCGCACAGTTCCCTGACGGCGACGACGTCCGGGTCGCCGCAGGCGGGATCGGCGACCCGGTCACCGGACAGGGCGCTGTCAAAGATCACTACGCCACCGGGCCGCAGCAGCCGGAGCGCGGCGATCAGGTAGTCGGGATACTCGAGGTGGTCAGCGTCGCAGAAGACCAGGTCGTATGCGCCATCGGCGAGGCGAGGCAGGACCTCGAGCGCCCGGCCGCTGATCAGGCGGTAGCGCCCGGCGGGAAAGCCAGCGTCGAGGAACACCGAGCGGGCCAGCCGCTGATGTTCCGGCTCCACATCAACGCTGGTCAGCACGCCGCCAGCGCGCATACCACGCAGCAGACAGAGCCCCGACGCCCCGCAGCCGGTGCCAATCTCAACGACCGACCTCGCGGCGATCGCGGAGGCGACGAAGCGCAGGGCAGCGCCCGTGACAGGCCCGACGGGCACCGCTCCGCCCACCTCTGCCGCGTTCCTTCTCGCCGCGAGCAGGGGCTCGTCCTCGCCTGCGAAGCCGTCGACATAGGCCAGACTGACCTGCGCGCTCACGATGGTGCCTCCCGGCGGTCGGGCTGTCCTGCGGCAGCCTAGTGCACCGCCGGCGTTAGTGGTGGTTACCCGGGAACCGGCGGGGCCGTCCCGGCCGTTGATGTTGCGGGCAGGCGGGTATTCCAGGCAATAAGCGGGAAGCGCACGCGGACCCGGGGCGTTGCACATTGTGGGAGCGGTGGGAGGAGGATACGCCCGTGGAACAGGGCCAGCCCGTCGAGGTTGCCGCCGCCGACTGGACGCCGCCCAGCTGGGACGACGTTGTCCGGGATCACTCAGCCCGGGTGTACCGCCTGGCCTACAGGCTCACCGGGAACACCCACGACGCCGAGGACCTCACCCAGGAGGTTTTCGTGCGTGTCTTCCGGTCGCTCTCAAGCTACACACCGGGGACATTCGAGGGCTGGCTGCACCGGATCACTACCAACCTGTTCCTGGACATGGCGCGCCGCAGGCAGCGGATCCGGTTCGAAGGGCTCGGAGACGATGCCGCCGCGCGTCTTGGCGACAGCGGCCGTTCACCGGCGGAAGCCTTCGACGACGCGCACCTGGACAGCGACATCCAGGCGGCGCTCAAGGCTCTCGCGCCGGAGTACCGGGCCGCGGTGATCCTCTGTGATATCGAGGGCCTGTCGTATGAGGAAATCGCCGACGCACTGGGGATCAAGCTGGGCACCGTGCGCAGCAGGATCCACCGCGGCAGAGCCCAGCTACGCGCAGCACTTGAGCACCGGCGCCCGCGGCACCTGGGCGAGGCACGGGTTCGGCCCCAGCACGCGCCGGTCGCTGCCAGACTCGCACCGGGGAGTTAGGCATGGGCCATCTCGGTCATCGCCTCTCCGCCCTCATCGACGGAGAAATCGATGGCACCGAACGCGACCGGGTGCTCGTTCACCTGGCCAGATGTGAGTCGTGCCGGCAAGAGGCCGTCGCCTTGCGCACGCTGAAGCGGCGGATGAACGCGCTTGGCGAGGCTGCCGCGGACTCTGCGCTGACCCGCCGCCTTATCGGGCTCGCGTATCTGAACGGGCAGGGTGGCCAGCCGCTGTGGCCCCAGCTGTCCTCCGCGGGCGCGAGCGCGTCAGCACGCGGCGCGCGCGAGCTGCGGCCCTCGTGGTATATCGCCTTCGGTGCCACCGCCGCCGTGCTGGTCGGCGTCGGTACCGCGGCATTCCTGGCGGGCGGCGGCGGCAGCGAGGGCCAGCCCGAACCGAGGGTCACGCCCGCGGTGGACACCTACGTGCTGCAGCATGACCTCATGACCGGCGTCGTTCCGGCAAGGTCAAGCGGATCCGGACCGCACCCGAGCAAGAGCGTGCCTGCACATAGACCGTGAGCCGTCGGATGGTATCTGGTTGGCGGCTCGCTGGCCTGGCCGCGATACTCGGCCTGGGTATCGCCGGGCTGGCGCTGGCGGACGGGTGGCGCGGGTCGCTGGCCGCGAGGCGCTCCGGCCTGGGCAGCGACTTTCTGGGCAGCGGCGCGCTGCGGCCGGCGGTCCCGCCGGGGCGGGACGTGCGCGCCAGCGCGGGCCTGCGGCTGCTCGACCAGGCCGCGGCAGCCTGCCAGGCCGTTTCCTACAGCGGTGAGCAGGCCCTGCTGTGGTGGGGCCCGGGAGAGACCAGCGCATCCGTGGTCGATGTCTGGCACCAGCCCGGCCGGGTGACCCTGGTCCGGTCAGCCGACGGCGCGGCCGATCAGGACCCGGACGGGATCCTGGGCGTGTCGACTCAGCTCCTGGTCCTGCTGGAGTCCAACTACCAGGTCGTTTACGCGGGTCGTGGATCGGCGGCCGGCCGCCCGGCGCTGGTCGTCGCGGTCCGCCGCCCAGGCGGTGGCCTCGCCGCGCGGTTCTGGCTGGACGCGGCGACAAAGCTTCCGCTGCAGCGCCAGCTGTTCAGCCAGGGCGCGCACATGGTCAGCCAGGAGGCCTTCATCAGCCTCCAGGTGGGCGCTCGCGCGGTCGCCGCCATGCCAGCGCCGGCCCGCGCGCCGTCGGCGGCGCCTCTCCACCAGGCCAGCGCGATGGCCCTGCGGGCCCAGGGCTGGCCGCTCCCCAGCGAGCTCCCGGGCAACCTGGCGCTTTTCGCGGCGACGGAGACATCGTCGCGCTCCGGGCCGGTGATTAATCTCTCCTATTCCGACGGTTTGGCCGTGATCTCCGTTTTCGTCCAGCGCGGCGAGCTTGGCGCCCCGATGCCGGGCTGGCGCCAGATTGGGATGGACGGGCAGACCGTGTATTCGGTCAACCCGGACGAGCGCAGCTTTGCCTGGTCGTCCGGCGGCTTCGTGTACACGGTGGTCGCGGATGCCCCCGTGGCGACGGTCGGCCAGGTGGTGGCTGCGATGCCAAACTCAGCGCCGCGCGGATTCTGGGAGCGGATGGCCATCGGCTTCCGCCGGCTTGCCTCGTGGCTCAACCCGCTCCGCTGAGTCGTTACCCGCCGGACGCTTGATGGACGGCTCAGGCTTCGTGCCAGGCGCCCCGACGGTCTACATTGGAGGCAGCGGACCTGCCGCGAGGCACACGCCGCGATAGCCGCCGGAAGATGACAGATGCTGGAGCGCCCCCGTGGAGTTGATGTCGCCCCTCAACCTCCTGGTACTCGGCGTGCTCGCGCTGATCATCTTCGGTCCGGACCAGCTGCCGAAGCTCGCTAGTCAGGCCGGGCGGGCCCTGCGCGACCTGCGCCGGATCGCCGAGGCGGCCAAGGCGGACCTGACGGAGGGCCTCGGCCCGGAGTTCCAGGACTTCGACCTCACGGACCTGCACCCCAAGAACTTCGTGCGCAAGCACCTGTGGGAGGAGTTCGACGCAACCGGCAGCCCGGCTGCCGCTTCCCCGGTGCCGGAGCCACCGCGGCCGCTGCCGGAGACCAACGGTGTCTCCCTGCTGGCGCCCGGTGAGAGCCCGCCGTACGACTCTGAGGCCACCTAGGCCGAGCGGGTGCCCGGCCCGACCGGCGTCAGGCCGAGCGGGCGGCCGGCGAGCCCCCGGGACTGGCTGGCCAGGCCCTGGGCAATCCGGCTCAGCTCCTTCGCCGCGGGCGAGTGCGGGTCGGCGACCACCAGCGGGATGCCCGCGTCCCCGGCCTCCCTCAGCCGCACGTCGATGGGCACCTGCCCGAGCAGCGGGACCGGCGCGCCGATCATGGCGGTGAGGGTGTCGGCCACCGCCTGGCCACCGCCGGAGCCGAACACGTCCACTCGCTCGCCGCAGTGCGGGCACGGCAGGTACGACATGTTCTCGACCACGCCGACGAGCCGCTGGTGCAGCTTGGAAGCGAGCGAGCCGGCTCGCTCCGCCACCTCGGCGGCGGCGAGCTGCGGGGTGGTGACGACAATCAGTTCCGAGCCGGGGATCAGGTGCGCCGAGGAGATGGCGACGTCGCCGGTGCCGGGGGGCAGGTCCATCAGCAGCACGTCCAGGTCGCCCCACCAGACGTCGGCCAGGAACTGCTCCAGCAGCCGGTGCAGGATCGGCCCGCGCATCGGCAGCGGCTCGTTCCCGCGCTTCATCATCCCGCTGGAGATGGCGCTGACGCCGTACGCCGACGGCGGCATGATCATGTTCTGCACCTGGGTTGGGTGCCCGGTCACGCCGAGCATCCGCGGCACCGAATGGCCGTAAATGTCGGCGTCGAGCAGGCCAACCTTCTGCCCGGCTGCGGCCAGCGCGACGGCCAGGTTCACCGTCACCGACGACTTGCCCACCCCGCCCTTGCCGCTGGCCACGGCGTACACCCTGGTCAGCGAGTCCGGCTTGGCGAACGGGATGACCCGTTCCGGCGAACTGCCGCGCAGCTTCGCCTGCAGGGCGCCCCGCTGCTCCTCGGACATCACGTCCAGCTCGACGCGGACCCGGGACACCCCGCCGAGCTTGCCGACGGCTGCCGTCACGTCACGGGTGATGGTGTCGCGCAGCGGGCAGCCGGCCACGGTCAGGAAGACGTCGACCCGGACGGTGCCGTCCGGAGCGACCTCGACGTTCTTGACCATGCCGAGATCGGTGATCGGGCGGCGGATCTCCGGGTCCATGACACCGGCGAGCGCCTGGGTGACCTGCTCGATCGTGGGCGGCACCGACACCGCCTGCGGGGTAGCCATGCCTCAATGCTATTGAGGTGCCCCGGGCCCGTCGAAACGAACGCCTATGCTCGGCACATATGGCGGAACTTCAGCAGGTCGGCCGCGGGCACCCCGCGGCAGACCTGGTCCGGGACATCCAGCGCAACCGCACCGGGATTCCGCGGCGCATGTTCGTGGCCGAGGGCCTGTTCGAGAACAACGTGGTCCTCGAGGCTGGCGTGGACGTCGACACCTTTCTGTGGTGCCCGGAGGCCGCGTACTCCGACGAGGCGAGGGTGCGGAGTTCCCAGCTTGCCGGGCGGGCCCGCCGCGCCTACCGGATCTCGCCGAAGACGCTCGCCCTCCTCGCTGAGCGGCCCAACCCGGACGGCCTGATCTCGGTCGCGCGGCTGCCGGAGACCGACCCGTCGGCGTTCACGTTCAAGAAAAATGCCCTGGTCCTCGTCGTGGACGGGATCGAGATCCCGGGGAATCTCGGCACCCTGATCCGCACCGCCGACGCATGCGCGGCGGATTGCGTGGTGCTGACCAACCGCAGGACCCGGCTGACGCACCCCAAAGTGCTCCGCAGCAGCCAGGGGATGAGCGTCAGGGTGCCGGCGGTCGAGTTCGAAGCGGTGGCCGGCGCGATGTCCTGGCTCAGCGGGCACGGGTTTACCGTGTACCTGGCCGACACCGAGGACAGCAAGAACTACCGCGACTGCGACTACACCGGGCGGACCGCGCTCGTCGTCGGCAGTGAACGTTACGGCGTCTCGCCGGCCTGGCATTCGGGCGGTTTCACCCGGATCGGCATTCCCATGCTGGGCTCCGCCGACTCGCTGAACGTCGCGGTCTCGGCGGCTGTGCTGCTGTACGAGGCGAGGGCGCAGATGAGCGGATGGGGGGGCGCATGAGACCCGGCGGCCGGCCCAGGCGATCATGCCTTTCGGTGCCCGGCAGCAGCCCAAGGTTCCTGGCCAAGGCCACGGGCCTGAACGCCGATCAGGTCCTGCTCGACCTGGAAGACGCGGTCGCACCGGATGCGAAAACCGGTGCCCGCGCCCACGTGGCCAGCGCGCTCAGCGAGAGCGACTGGGGCGGCAAGGTCATCACCGTGCGGGTCAACGGGGCTACGACCCCGTGGGCCTACCGGGACGTGATCGAGGTTGCCGAGCGCGCCGGGCAGCATCTCGACACGATCGTGCTGCCCAAGGTGTCCGGGCCGCGGCAGATCGCCTGGCTGGACCTGCTGCTCGGCCAGGTCGAGCAGGCCGCAGGCCTGGCGCCCGGCCGGATCGGCATCGAGGCGCAGATCGAGGACGCGGGCGGCCTGGCCGAGGTGGATCAGATCGCCGGCTCGTCCCCCCGGCTCGAGGCGCTGATCTTCGGGCCCGCCGACTTCATGGCCAGCGTGGGGATGCGGTCGCTGCAGATCGGCGCGCAGCCGCGCGGCTACGCGGGCGGCGACGCCTTCCACTACCCGCACATGCGCATCCTGGTCGCCGCCCGGGCGCACGGGCTGCAGGCCATCGACGGCCCTTACGCGGCGATCGGCGACGCCAGCGGCCTGGCCCGGTCGGCAGCTTCGGCGGCGGCGCTCGGTTACGACGGGAAATGGGTGATCCACCCGGGGCAGATCGACGCCGTCAACGCCGCGTTCTCGCCGGGACAGGAGGAGTACGACCGCGCCGAGCTCATCCTCGAGGCCTACGAGTACTACACGTCCGTGCAGAGCCGCGGCGCGGCCAGGCTGGACGGCGAGATGATCGACGAGGCGTCGCGCAAGCTGGCCCTGGTGGCCGCGGCGCGGGGGCGCGCCGCCGGGCTGCGGCGCACGTCGGTGTTCCGCCCTCCCGCCTGACCCATCGGGATCGCGCGCTCAGGTGAGCGGCGCGATCAGCGGCCGGGTGTACCCGGCGCCGTTGCGGCGGATGCCGCCCTGCCCGCCCACGGCCCAGCATCTGCTCCCGCAGGCCAGCGCGCTCAGGTAGCCGCGGTGGCGCACCGGGGGCACGGCCACCGCGGTCCAGCCCGCTGCCTGCCAGCGCAGCGCCAGCGGCCGGTCCTTGCGGGTCATGCCGAGCAGCCAGCAGCCTCTGTCGCCGGCGCAGGCCAGGCTGACCGGATAGGTCAGCTTGCTGGAGGTCACGGTCGTCCACGCGCTGCCGTTCCACACGTCGGTGACCAGATCGCTGCCAGGGAACGCGGCGAGGCACATGACCGGGCTGGCGCAGCCGAACAGCGACGGGACCACGCCGGAGCGGCCGGGCGGCGCCGGGGGCGGCCTGACGGCGGACCAGTGCCCGCCGGAGTAGGCAGCGGCGGCTGCCACACCGTCCCGCACGCCCAGCGCCAGGCAGTAGCCGCTCCCCGGGCAGGAGAACTGCTGCGGCTGCACGCCCCCGGCGACCGCCGCGGCGATCGCCCACCGGGTTCCGTTCCACTGTTCGAGCAGGCCGCCGGCCGCTCCCGAGTGGGCCTGCGTGCCGCCCGTGGCCCAGCAGGCGCGCGCGGACGCGCAGCTGACCGCGTCGAGCTGGCTGCCGGGCACGACGGGGGACGGCACCTCCTGCCACGCGCCTCCGGTCCAGTGCTCGATCACGGCGGTCCCGCCCGCCGCGTTACCGCCCACCGCCCAGCAGTCTGCCGCCCCGGGGCACGCGATGGCCTGCAGCGCGCCCGGGGTGGCCAAGGCCACCGTCTGCCAGTGGCCGGCCGTCTGGAGCTTCAGCAGCGGGCCGCGACGCTCGCCGAGCGTGTTCCCGCCCGGCGCGCTGGCGATCTGCCCGACCGCCCAGCATTGCGATGCGGTCGGGCAGGCGACCGCGCTGAGGTAGTCGTCCGGGTAGGTCTTCGTGGCTGCGTTCTTGCCGAAGTGGTGCACGGCCCAGACGTCGACACCCACGACGAGGAGGGCAGCGAGGACCGCCACGAGGATGGTCAGCTGCCGTCTGCTCACCCCGGAATGATAACGGGGCGGGTCAGGCGGGATAGGCGCCCCACGCGGCGAGGTAGCCCGCCAGGCCGCTGGTCAGCTGCAGGCGCTCCAGGTCCGCTGCGCCGACCCACCGGGCGTCGGCGGCGTCGTCACCAGCGGCGAGCTCGCCCCCGGTGACCACCGCACAGTAGTCGCTGACGTCGATGACGGTCCCGTCCGGTCCGGGGAGCTCCGCGCGGCCGAGCAGGCGGCGGCACTCCACCGTCAGGTTCGTCTCCTCACGGACCTCCCGGGCGACCGCCTGCTGGTCGGTCTCGCCAGGCTCGACCCGGCCGCCCGGCAGTGACCACAGCCCGGCGCCCGGCTCGTGCCCGCGCTTGATCAGCAGCAGCCGCCCATCCGGGTCCTTGATCACCGCGCCCACGCAGGGGATTCGCCGGGTCGCCACAGGTTCAGTATGCGGCCGCAGGGCGGTAGGGTCGGGCAGCGTGCGCGCCGACCTGCACACCCACAGCACGGCCTCGGACGGTACCTGCGCGCCAGCGGAGGTGATGCGGCGGGCCGGGGCGGCCGGGCTCGACGCGGTGGCGCTGACCGACCACGACACCGTGGCCGGGCACGCCGCCGCTGCGCGGGCCCTGCCGCCGGGACTGACCCTGGTCCCGGGCATGGAACTGTCCTGCCGGCTGCAGGGCCACAGCGTCCACCTGCTGGCCTACCTGTTTGACCCCGGCGACGCCGAACTGGCCGCGGAGCGCGCCAGGATCGTCGAGAGCCGGCTGCACCGGGCGCGGTCGATGGTCGAGCGGCTGGCCGAGCTCGGCGTGCCGGTCACCTGGGAGCAGGTCAGCGGCCTGGCGGGGGGCGGGGTGGTGGGCCGGCCGCACATCGCGCGGGCGCTGGTGGCGGCGGGCGTGATCTCGTCGCCGGGCGAGGCGTTCGGCCCGGACTGGATCGGGCCCGGCGGACGGGCCCACGTGACCAGATACGCGCCCGACCCGGCGCGCGCGATCGCCCTGGTCCGGGCGGCTGGCGGGGTCACAGTGCTGGCGCACCCGCGGGCCGGGGCGCGCGGCTGGATGATCCCGGACGGGGTGATAGCGGGCCTCGCGGATGCCGGGCTGAACGGGATCGAGGTGCGGCATCCGGATCAGGACCAGTCCGAGCGGCGGCGCCTGGCGTCGCTGGCCGCCAGCCTCGGGCTGGTAGCCAGCGGGGGCAGCGACGATCACGGCCAGCTCACCGGCTACCGGATCGGTTCTGAGACGGCCGATGCCGGCGCGTACGACCGCCTGCTGTCGCCGGCCACCGGCGCGAGTATCCTGCGAGCCAGTCTGTAGAGAGGCGGGTCGCCATGGAGGCGCGGATCGAGCGGGCTGGAACCACCGCCAACAGCTGGATCGTGGGCGACGACGACGAGGTCATCGTCGTTGATCCGGGCACCGACGCCGACGCGGTGCTCGCGGTGGTCGGCGACCGCGAGGTCCTCGCGGTCATCTGCACCCACGGGCACGCGGCCCACACGGCCGCCGCCGTCGACGTGGCGGCCAGGGATGAGGCCCCGGTGGCGCTGCACCGCGCGGACCGCGTGTACTGGCGGGAGGCGCATCCGGACGCCGATCCGGAGATCGACATGGAAGACGGCGGCATCTTCGAGGTCGCCGACGTCACGCTCGAAGTGCTGCACGCCCCCGGCCACAGCCCGGGATCGGTGTGCATCTACAGCGAGGATCTCCGCGCCGTGTTCGCCGGCGACGTGGTGTCGGCCAGCGGCCCCGTGCCGCACGAGAAGGAGTTCCCCGACTTCTCCCGGCAGCTCAGCTCGATCGGCGCGCACGTGCTCACGCTGCCCGGGCAGACCCGGGTGCTGCCCGGGCACGGCGACGAGCTCACGGTCGCCGCGGCCGAGAAGCGCTTCGACTCGTGGGTGACCGCGGGACCGGGCGCGGCCGCCAGCGACCCTGGCTAGGCTGTCGGCGGGCCATGCCAGGATGGGGCACGTGCAGCAGCTTGGCTTCGAGGGCATGCCACGGCGGCTGTACCCGTGCACGCCGACGCGGCTGAGCACCTGGCTGGACTGCCCGCGCCGGTACCGCATGAGCTACCTCGACCGCCCGGCCCCGGCTAAGGGCCCGCCGTGGGCGCACAACAGCCTCGGCGCGAGCGTGCACAATGCGCTGGCCGGATGGTGGCGGCTGCCGCGCGTGCAGCGGACGGCGGCGGCCGCAGGGGAACTGCTCGAGCAGGGCTGGATCGATGAAGGCTTCGCCGACCAGGCGCAGTCCGCCAGGTGCCGCCGCCGGGCCAGGGCGATGGTCGAGGCGTATGTGGCGGTTCTGGACCCGGCCACCGAGCCCATCGGCGTGGAGCGCACGGTTGCGACGCGCACCGACCTGATCGCCGTGTCCGGGCGGATCGACCGGCTCGATGACCGGCGCGGTCCGGACGGCTCCGGCGAGCTGGTCGTGGTGGATTACAAGACCGGCAGGCACCTGCTCACCGTGGACGACGCGCGTACCTCGCTGCCGCTCGCGCTGTACGCGCTTGCCGCCGAGCGGGTGATGCGCCGTCCCTGCCGGCGGGTCGAGCTGCACCACCTGCCGACCGGCCGGGTGCTTGCCTGGGAGCACACGCCGGAGTCGCTGGCGAGGCAGCTGCGCAGGGCCGAGGACATCGCCGCGGAGTGCGCGGCCGCTGACGAGCTGTTCCGCGGCGGAGCGGACCGGGATGAGGTGTTCCCGCCCCGGCCCGGTTCGGCGTGCGGATGGTGTGACTTCAGGGGCCGCTGCCCGGAGGGGACCGCGGCGTCGGAGCCGCGCCGGCCGTGGGACGCCCTCGGGTCCGACGCAGAAGCCCCTGGGCCGTCCCCAGCCATTTAAGTTCTGTCACAATGGCTGCCTAGAAACGTGAATATGTCCAGACACATGCCGGGCGATGGGCTGGGGCTTCCTGACCCTGGGCAGCCTGTGCGGCTTCCTGGCCGCGGGCTGACCAGCGATTAGATCGCTGACTCCGTTGGCGTCGGGCTTCGCCGACGGGGTCGGTGGCGCTTAGATCGCTGAGCCCGTTGGCGTCAGGCTTCGCCGACGGGGTCGGTGGCGCTTAGATCGCTGACTCCGTTGGCGTCAGGCTTCGCCGACGGGGTCGGTGGCGCTGTGCCCGGTCACCTGGCCCGCCGGGCCGCCCCTGCCGCGGCGCCGGGACGGCCTGCGCCGCCTGCGGGCGGGCTGGTGCGGCTCTGCCCCCGGTGACCCGGCGGCGGGCTGCTGCCCGGGCTCGGCCTCGCCGTCGGCCACGGCCACGCCGGCCCGGGTCCTGCGGCGGATCCGCTTCCGGATCTGGGCTGGCTCCCGTCCGACCGCGGCCTCACTGCGCCGGCGCCCGCCGGAACCGCCATCCTTGGGGCCGCGTGCCGGGCGTGACCGGCTACGGCCTGTCTCGCCGATGTCCTCGAGATCCTCCGCCTCCAGGCCAAGACGGCGCCTGTTGGCAGCGGGCAGCGTGCCCTTGGCGTCCTGCGGGATCCCCAGCGCACCGTACAGGTGGGCCGAGGTGGAGTACGTCTCCTCCGGATCGGGCTGGCCCAGGCCGAGCGTGTCGTTGATGAGCTTCCAGCGCTGCAGGTCGGCCCAGTCCACCAGGGTGACGGCCACGCCCGCGCGCCCGGCCCGGCCGGTTCGGCCGGTGCGGTGCAGGTAGGCCTTGTCGTCCTCGGGGCACTCGTAGTTGATGACGTGCGTGACGTCGTCCACGTCGAGGCCGCGGGCGGCGACATCGGTCGCGACCAGCACGTCGACCTTCCCGCTGCGGAACGCTCGCATCGCGCGCTCCCGCTGGCCCTGGCCGAGATCGCCGTGGACAGCGGCGGCGGCAAATCCGCGCGAGGTCAGCGCCGCCGCCACCTGATCGCTGGACCGCTTTGTCCGGCAGAACACGATCGTGAGACCCCGCCCCTCGGCCTGCAGCACCCTGGCCAGAACTTCGATCTTGTCCATCTGATGCGCGCGGAACACGTGCTGCTCGGTGCTGGGCACGTGCGCGGGCTCGTCGTGCTGCTCGGCGCGGACGTGCGTCGGCCGGCGGAGGTGGCGCCGCGCGAGCGTGACCACCTCGCCTGGCATGGTGGCGGAGAACAGCATGGTCTGCCGGTCAGCCGGGGTAAGCCGGAGGATCTTCTCGACATCCGGCAGGAAACCCAGGTCGAGCATCTTGTCGGCCTCGTCGAGCACGAGACCGGTCACGTGTGACAGGTCCAGGTGGCCCTGCCGGGCCAGGTCAAGCAGCCGGCCCGGCGTGCCAACCACCAGGTCCACGTTGGCCAGCGCATCTATCTGCGGCTCGTAGGCGCGGCCGCCGTACAGGGTGACCACGCGGGTGCCGAGCCGGGCTCCCGCGAGCCGCAGGTCGTCGGCGACCTGGATGGCCAGTTCCCTGGTGGGCACGACGACCAGGGCCCGCGGAGCCGAGCGCTCCCCGCCGGCGGGCTGGCCGAGCCGGTCCAGCAACGGGATACCGAAGGCCAGGGTTTTGCCCGTTCCCGTCCTGGCCTGGCCGATGAGGTCATGCCCGCCCAGCGCGATCGGCAGGGCAAGCTCCTGGATCGGGAAGGCGTGCGTAATGGTCGCGGCCTCGAGCGCGGCGCAGATTGGCTCGGCGACTCCCAGGTCGCGGAATGTCTTGGCGCTTTCTTCGGGCCGGGTCTGGTACTGGCTCATGGTGTCGGGCATGTCGCGCTCGTCGTCTGGCGCGGTCTGCATGCCGCATGTATCTGTCGTCAGGGCTTCCGCCTCCATCAAGGCCCGCGGTCCGCGGGGCGCGGGCGCGCCCCAGGCCGACCCGGCGAGCAAAGTAAAACCGGTTCCCTCCGGCCGGGCCTGGCTGCCGTCATGCGGGGCATCCGGCCGCACGCTGCGGAGAGAAATCAGCGCAGTAATTCGGGGGCGATGACCGCTCCCGGCAATCGCCGCGCCTCACGCTTTGTGTAACGGCGAGTGGGGGGTACCGCATTCCTCATCTCTTCGGCTTCGTGAAAGCAACTGCAAGCTGTCGGCGTCTGACGCAATCTGCGCAGGTCAGCGGGGTAGGAGCCTGCAAGGCGCCAGAACCCGTCAGAGCCCGCCACAAGCTGCAGAGTGCCATCACTGTGCCAACAGTCTGCCACACCAGCAGACCCCTGTTACATCCCGGGCCGCCGCATGCGCGCGAACGCATCCGGCGGCCCTTTGGCCACCCATCCGCAGTACCGGAAGGACAACCCGAGATGACGAACCCACACCAGCACAGCGAGCAGCCGGCAGACACCCGGCCGCTGGCCTACGACCAGGCCGAGACGCTTTACCCGGCCGGCTCAGACGGTGCCGACGAGCGGTTCTCCGAGCTCAGCCAGCGGGACCTCAGCGCTGGCGCGCCGGCAGACCTGCAAGAGCGCGGGCAGTTCGACCCGGACAACCTCGGGCACCAGATGGTCGCTAGGGCCGAGCCGCTGACCGCGGCCGAGCGCCTGGAGCACATGGCCATCGGCTAAGTGCTCGCCCGGTATCACCGGCACCCGTCGATGCTCGATGACGCCGTGAAGGCCGGGGCGAGCTGGGACCAGGTCGGCGCCGTCCGCGGCGAGAGTGCCGAGGAGGTCCGCCGGGAGTACCGGCAGTGGGCCGAGGAGCAGCACGACATATGGGGTGGCACTGGCGTGTGGGAGGGCGAGCCCGCGCACCGGTTCGGGATGAATGACGCCGACTACGCCGAGGCGGTACGAGCCGCGGGCGTCCTGACCGAGCGCGAGCGCCTGGCCGGCGAGGCGTCCGCGCCCAGGTGGCCCGGCACCGCGAGATGGTGCGCCAGGCCGGCGAGGCGGGTGTGCCGCTGCTGGACGACCCGCAGCCCGTGGAGCAGCCGCATGCTGGCCAGAACGCCGCCCGGTACATCGTGACGCTGGACCTGACGGACGCCGACGCGGACTTCGCGGTCACTGAGGCTCTGCGCGAGTTTTCCGCCCGCCAGCGCTGGCAGGCCAAGGAGGACCCTGACGGCAGCGCTCCGGGCCGTATCCGGTGGGCCGAGGCCGCGGAGGCGGCGCTCGACCGGGTCGAGGACCCGCAGCGCGCGCGCAGGGAACCCGCAAGCGAGGCAGACCCGAGGGCCGGGATGGTCACCGTACCGCGGGACGATCTGAGGCTGGCCCTGCGGTGGGTGACGTGGCCCGCCTGGCTGATCGCGCGTGGTAGCTGCGGTGCGGGCGGTCAGTCGCTGGCGGGCTGGTGGCTGCGTTTGGAGGCTGGCTCTCATTCGTCGGTGGCGTTGGCGTCGCTGGCCAGGACAGCGTGCACGCCGTCGATGTCGGACAGGGCCGCGGCCAGGCTGCTGACCGGGTTCTTGCCGTGGACGTGCAGGGTGACGTCGACTATCGGCGGGCCGGGGGTGGCTGCGTTTCCGGGTGGCCGGTGCTTGTGCCCGGCCGGGTGCGCGGAGACGTCGTCGATGGCGAAGCCGCGCGCGGTTGCCTCCTGGAGCACGTTGCGCAGGATGCCGCGGCCATCGGGGTAGCGGACGTGCAGCGCCGAGACCGCCGTCGCCGACCGGGGCAGCCTGCGGACCGCGAGCGGGAAGGCCAGCGCTATCACGAAGTAGATCGCGGTGGCGAGTGCGGCGAGGACCGGCAGGCCTGCGCCGGCGGCTGACCCGATCGCCGCGGTCACCCAGATCGAGGCCGCCGTCGTCAGGCCGCGCACGGAATCGCGCCGGACGAAGATCAGGCCTGCGCCGAGGAACCCCACGCCCGTCACGATCTGCGCCGCGACCCTGGAGGGGTCGAGCACGACCAGGCGCGGCTGCAGCACGTCGGTGAAACCGTACTTGCTGATCAGCATGAACAGTGCCGCGCCGACCCCCACGAGGGTGTGTGTGCGCAGCCCGGCATTCTTCTGCCGGATTTCCCGTTCCAGGCCGATGGCTGCCGACAAGCCCAGGGCCAGGCCAAGCTCGGCTGCCTGCCGCCAGCCCTCCCCATTCAGCGCCGCGGCCGGGGCGGCTTGCGCCGCAACAGCAGCCAGGGATGCCATCGGCACAGCCTACTCAAAGATGAACAAAAGATGAATAGCAAGTATTATCCCGATGAACTCGGGATCCCGGCGTGGGCGGGCTTCCAGTCACGACAGCACGACAGCATCGGCCAGCGGAGCCCAACGGCTGCGACGCCCAGCGCTCAGCCAGCCCCACCGGTGCAAGCACTGAGCACCTATCCGAAGGCCCATCACCCGAAGACGTCCCAGCGCGGCGGCGACGCCGCCCGGGCAGCCCAGCAGCGGCAGCTGGACGCAAGGGCGCGGTAGCGTCAATGGCCCGGATGCAGCCATAGCCAGACCGCCAGGCCCAGCCCGAGCAGCGCGACGAGCCATCGAAGCAAGCGGGCCGGTATCCGCCGGGCCGCCAGCGGGCCTATGGTGCTGCCGATCAGCATGCCTGCAGCCAGCGGTCCTGCCGCTGCCCAGTCAACCGGGCCGAAAAGGATGAACGCCACGGCGGAAACGATCGAGGTCGCGCCGATCAGCATGTTCTTCAGCGCATTGGCCCGGGCCAGATGCTGCTCAGCGGTCAGCAGCACCAAGGCGAGCAACATGACACCGGATCCGGCGCCGAAGTACCCGTTATACACCGACAGCAGCAACACCCCAGCAGGCAGCAGCAGCTGGCTGTCCTGCATGTGATGCTGGTGCCGCCAGGCGGACAGGCGCGGCTGGAACAGCAACGCCAGCGACCCGGCGAGCACCAGGAACGGCACAACACGTCCGAATATCCCCGCGGGTGTGGAAAGCAGCAGAGCTGCACCAAGCGCTCCGCCGATGGCGGCAACTGGTGCCCAGCGGCGAAGCCATGGCGCTTTGCCGGCTAGTTCCGGCCGTGATACCAGGGCCGAGCCGGGCCAGCAGGCGGGCAGGGCCACGATATTGGCCACGTTCGCGGGCAGCGCCGGGATACCGACGGCTAGCAGCGCAGGGTAGGAAACGAGCGTGGTGATCCCGCCCGCAGTGCCGACCAGCCCGGCGGCCGTCCCGGCCGCCAGCAGTATCGCGCCGACACCATAGGACAGCTCCGCCATCCGACAAGTCTGCTGAGTGGCGCAAAGATCGTCCAGCCGCCAGGTAATAGCCTGTAGTACACACCGTGGCCAGAAACCTTTAATCGATCCGGTGGCCGTAACATGACGCGGTGAGTCGTGCACGGGACTGCGAGCGTGCGGCCGGCGGTTCGTACCGCGCCGCGAGCATGCCCGGTTCTGTTCTGTTGCCTGCCGGGAGGCGTGGAACCGCGAGCACGAAGCTGACCTGGCCGCCGGGGCACGAGCGCTGCAGTGGTCAATTACCGCCATGGACGACGCCACCGGAAACCTCAGCAAGATCGCAGACGACGACTGCCAGCGGGCGGTGACGGCGATCAGTGAAGCAGTGTGGTGGGCCACCATCGTGGATGCGACCTTGGTACGGCATCACCTGCAGGCCTCATTCACCGTCACAACGCGTGCAGTCATGGCGCCCCTCCGCAACCATCCCTATGCACGCGAGGATGAACCAAGGCAGTCAGTCTGACCAGCAGCAACCATGCAGCTAGGCGGTCAGAGGCGGAGCCTCACTGGTACTCGGTATGGGATTGGAACCCTGACAGTAATGGCAACGCGGCAATCCCAGGCCTCAAGAGCCGAATTATTGCGTACTGCGGCTAGCAGTCTGGGATTGGGCGGGATCGGCCAAGCGTGCCATCCTTCAAGATCAGAACTGGTCGGGTTCAGCCGGGACACCGCCAGCATCAAGTACTGCGCCTGTTGGCTGTCTGTTTCGCGGGCGAGCAGCCCGAGCAGCACATCGCGGGCTCGCGACCGTTCCTCGGCCGTCACTGCGAGCGAGGGCAAAGACACCGCTAGTCTCACGGCCCGTCCGCTGTGTGTCTCGCGCGCGAGCAGTCCGAGCAACACCTCGGCTGCCCGCCCCCGGTCCTGGGGAGTCCACGCGAGCCTCGCCAGCATCTCGGTGAGCTCCCAGGCCAGCCCGCTCTCGCTCTCGCCGGCGAGGAGCCTGAGCAGCAATTCGCGGGCCCGCGACAAGTCCTGGTCGGTGGGATCCAGGCCGACCAGGGCACCCGCCAGCCGGCAGGACTGCCGGCTGTCTGTCTGGCGGGCAAGCAGTCCCAGCAGCACCTTGCGCACCCGCGCCCGGTCCTCAGGAGTTGGCGCGAGCCTCACCAGTATCCTCCTCAGTTCCGGGGCCAGCCGACCGTCGGTCTGGCGGGCGAGGAGCTCAAGCAGCGCCCTTTGCGCACGCGCCCGGTCCTCGCCCGTCAAAGCGAGCCGCGCCAGCGCCTTACCCAGCTTCCCGGCCTGCCAGCTCTCACTCTCGCGGGCGAGCAGCGTGAGCAGCGCCTCCCCAGCCCGTACCCGGTCCTGGTCGGCAGGATCCAGTCCCTCCAGGACATCCGCCAGCGGCAGGGCCTGCCAGCTGTCTGTCTGGCGGGCGAGCAGCCCGAGCAGGACCTCGCGCGCCCGCGCCCGGTCCTCGCGAGTCGGCGCGAGCCTCGCGAGCGCTTTCGTCAGCTCCCTTGCTTGCCAGCTGTCATTCTCGCGGGCGAGCAGGGTGAGCAGCGCCTCGCGGGCTCGCGCCCGGTCCTGGTCCACAGGATCCAGTTCACGCAGCGCACCCACCCAGCCCTGCGGCTGGCCCGCTGTCTGTCGCGCGGGTGAGGAACCCCAGCACGACCTCGCGCGCCTGTACCCGCTCTTCCTCGGCCGGATTTAGCCCCGCGAGCGCCTCGGTCAGCCGCATTGCCTGCCAGCCATCGGTCAATCGGTCTATAGGTCCGAGCGCCGCCTCGAACGCTCGCGCCCGATCCTGCTTGGCGGATTTAGCTGGTAGCTGTCTGTTTCGCGGGCCAGCAGTACTGGTCGCGGGATCACCACAGGCCCCAGTCCTGCCACAGCCGCGCCAGGCAGCGCATAAGCACGATCCCGCCCGTGGCAGCAATGTCAGATCGCGCGCCTGAGGCAGCTGACCGCTTGGCGGATGCCCTCGAACCGCCCCACGTGGTGCTGCTGAAACGGCCGTTTGAGGCACGCCGCCCCTGGGCGGCACGGCCGGGCCCGCCGCCGCTGCGCCGTAAGCCGCGGAGGCACCGCCAGGCGTCAGCGGGTGACAACGCGGGCATCGCGAGGGCGCGTCGCCGTCGTAGCGGCCTAGCATCCGGGTCCGCTCGTCACAGACCCCGCACCACGGCGGGCGAGCCAGGGCACCGCCCGGCGGCGCGGGCAGCTCCGCCGGCGACAGCCGGGCGGCCAGCACCGCGGCCGGGTTGCGGACCCCAGCGGTGTTCCCGCCGAAGAACTGCGCGAGCGCGGCGGGCGCCCATAGCGCGAATGCGCGGCGCAGTACCCGTAGCGCGCCCAGCCGGCGAGCTCGGACCGCTTGACCGTCTCCCGGGAGGTGCCGCACGGCACCGGGTGGCGTCGATCAGTCGCACTGGGTCGTACCAGGACGGCGACTGGCGGGCCAGGTGATCGATCACGACGGCCAGCAGCGGCGCGGCGGCCTTGGCCCGCTTGTGATAGCCAGGCTGTTTCGGCAGGTACGGGAACAGGTGGCCCAGCCGCCCGTAGCACATCCGCAGCCAGTGATGCTCGCTGCGCGCCCCGACCAGCACCTGCGCCACCGCCAGGCAGACCAGTTCGGCGTTGGTCAGCCGCTTCGGCTGCCCGGGACGACGCGGGCCTGAAGGAATCACGTGGTCGTCGATCTCCACATAAAGTGCGATCAGGAGGGTATCCAGGTCTGTTGTTACGAACGATTATGGATGCCCTCCTCCCGTGTCCGGATCAAGCCGGCACGTCACACGGCCCGGTCTGGATTCACTCATCGAGGAGGTAACGGTGGCCGAGCGGAAGATGCCGGCGGGGCTGGGCGATGAGCGGAGCCTGCTCGACGGCTGGCTGGACTACTACCGGGCCACGCTGCTGGTCAAGTGCGAGGGCCTGACCGGCGAGCAGCTCATCAAGCGGTCGTGCGAGCCGTCGCCGATGTCACTGATCGGGCTGGTCCGGCACATGACCGAGATGGAACGGGTCTACGGGCACCGGTTGGCCGACTGGGAGATCAGCTGGCTGTACTGCACGGACGAGAACGAGGAAGGCGACTTCGAGGCGGCGACTGCTGCCGGGGCCGCCGCGGACCTGGAGACTTTCCGGGCGCACTGCGCCCGGACCAGGGAGATCATGGCAGCGCACCGGCTCGGCGACACCTTCGGGAAGAAGAACTCCTATACGCTGCGCTGGTTCTACCTGTATCTGATCAAGGAGTACGCGCGGCACCTTGGCCACGCCGACCTGCTGCGCGAGCGGATCGACGGCTCGGCCGGCGAGTAGCCGGGGCACGCCGGACCGGGGATTGGAATCACTCGTCTATAGGAGGGCTAGTGTCCCGGTCCGGAGATGCGTGAGCAGTAGCGGCAGATGCGGTCGATGATCTGGTCGGCGGTCTTGGTCCATCTGAAGGGCCGGGCGTTGCTGTTCCAGATCTTGATCCAGTCCTCCAGGGCGGCGGTGAGCTCGTCGAGGGAGCAGAACACGCCGCGGTCCAGGCAGCGGCGCTGCAGTTCGGCGAACCAGCGTTCGACCTGGCTGATCCAGGAAGAGTAGGTGGGCGTGAAGTGGAGCTGGACGCGCGGGTGGGCCAGCAGCCACTTGTGCACCGCCGGAGCCTTGTGGGCGGACAGATTGTCACAGATCACGTGGATGGCCAGGCCAGCCTCGGTCTGCCGGTCGATCTGGCCGAGGAAGTCGCGGAAGTCAACGGCGCGGTGCTGGGCGGAGGTCTTGCCGATCACCGTGCCGGTGGCGGTGTTCAGCGCGGCGAACAGGTCGATGGTGCCGTGCCGGGTGTAGTCATGGCTGCGCCGCTCGGGCACCCCGGGCATCATCGGCAGCACCGGGGCGGTCCGCTGCAAGGCCTGAATCTGCGGTTTCTCATCGACCGCGAACACCACCGCGCCGTCGGGCGGGGCCAGATACAGTCCCACCACGTCGCGGATCTTGTCAATCAGCAGCGGGTCCGGCGAGATCTTGAAGTCCTCGGTGCGCCACGGCTGCAGCCCGAACGCCCGCCAGATCCGGTGCACGCTGGTCGGCGAGATCCCCACCTGCCGGGCCAGTTCCCGCTTGGACCAGTGCGTGGCCCCCTCGGGCACCTCTTCCAGGGTCCGCACCACCACCTCCTCCACCTGGGCGTCGCTGATCGTGCGCGGCACCCCCGGCCGCGGCTCATCGCCCAGCCCGTCCAGCCGACGCGCCAGGAACCGGGCCCGCCACTTGGTCACGGTGCTCCGGTTGACCCGCAGCCGCGCGGCAACCGCGATATTGGGTCCGCCGTCCGCGCAGGCCAGCACGATCCGCGCCCGCAACGCCAGCCCTTGCGCGGTCTTCCGCCGCTTCGCCCAGTTCTCCAGCGTCCGCCGCTCTGCAGCAGACAGCACCAGCGGTGCCAGCCTGTTATCAACCATGCCACCAGCAGACCGCTGACCGAGGGCTTCGTCACCACCAAGCCCGGTCCTGAAACGGAAGGCGACTCATGTGGTGACGAGCAAACCCAAGACCGGGACACTAGGTCCTCGTCGTCCAGGTCGTCGCGGACTAGGTGCATCGCAAGGTCCCAGCCTTGCGGCCGCTGGTCGGCCCGCTTGATCTTGGCCGCGACGATCGCCGGATCGCAGGTCAGGATGATCCCCTCGGCTTCCAGCCGGTCCAGCGCGGTGCGCACGGTCCGCTCAGACAGGCAGGTGTAGCGGATCAGCGTCCTGACCGCAGGGAAGGCTTCCTGCCGTCTGGGCCCGCGTGGTTGGCCAGCCCGATCAGCACCGCCTTGCAGGCCGGGTTCGGCTTCCCGCCGCGGTCGCGCGGCACGGGCGCGAGATTAAGAGCCCACGAAATCGCCTCGACGCTCACCGGGAGTACCTCCCGGTAATTGGCGTCGCACCGTAACAGCGTGCGCATTGGCGCAATGGCCTATTTATCTCCGGGCCGCGGATCACAGGGCGTGCTCGCGGCCCGGAGGCGGCGCGCCTGCGGCCGGGCGCGGGGGCGCGCTGTGGGCGCGGAACCTGGCGGATGGTGGCCCGGGCTGGCGGAAGGTGGCGGAGCCAGCACTAAGGGCGGTGGCGCATCGGTGCTGGTCAGAACTGCTTTTCGCAGCTGACCGGCTGGCGCCCCCAGCAGGGGACCCATAACTGGGGAAAGCGCGCTGACCAGCGTATACCTGCTGGTCGAAGCCCGGTCACCGTTGCCGGGGCCGACTAGGAGACGTCCATGGCGCCAGTGACCTCTGGCCACGCCACCGACCCGCTCGCCAAAGGCAGCCCCGCGACGAGCACTTCGTGCCTCGGCGCTGACCGTCACGGCAACTGCCCCTTAAGGTTGCAGCCGGTCACCGTCGCGTCCGCCGCAGCCAGGTCGGCTGGCGCAGGGGTGCCGTGCTCTTTTAGCCGACCCGAGCTGCGGGGGAGCTGTCCTCGCCAGTGCCGGCTTTGCAATGTCGCCTGCCACGCTCACGCTGGCAAGCGACATGCAATCGTGCCTACACACCCCGCGCTCAGGCTCCCTGGGCGAACGGCACGCATTGCCGAGTTGGGCTATCACGGACGACGCGCGCGGGACATGACTCACCGGCGGGGACGTGCTGCTGCTCGCCATCCGGTGGTCAGGCTTGGGCCGTAGAGCTCAGCTTGCCGCCGTCTAGGTTGGTCCTCGGCCGGCCTGAGTCGGGCTTATAGCATCATTTATACCCATGGCTAACTCTGAGTTCCGGCAGACGCTGTCCGGTCCCACGGCCGGACCGCCATGAGGAAAGTTCCGGAGCTGACCGCCGTCTTCTGGGTCACCAAAGCGCTCGTTAACGGGAGTAGTGAGTGGCGGCCGGACTATCTATACGGCCGCTTCGGCCTCGTTGCGGTCACTGGCGTCATCGCCGCGGCATTGGCGGCAACGCTGGCGGTGCAGTTCAGCGTCCGCTGGTATCACGCCGCGACTTACTGGGTGACATTCACTGTGGCTAGCGTGGCCGGCAAGGAGGCAGCCAACGGCCTGCACAGGGTTGGCTGGCCTTACATCGTCGTGGCAGTGATCTGGCTGGTCGTGCTCGCCGCCCTTCTTGTGGCCTGGCGTGCGAGCGGCGAGACGATGTCGGCGGGCAGCGTCTGCGCTGGTCGGCAAGAACTGCTCTACTGGTCTGCGGTGGGGTCAGGCTTCGCGCTGAGCCAGGCGGTCGGTCACGCGTCGGTCGAGTTCGGGTTCACTTACCTGCGGGGCGAACTTGCCGTGGTAGCCGCGCTGACGGTGGTCGTCGCGGTGGCCTGGTGGCGGTTCGGCCTGAACCCGGTGCTGGCGTTCTGGCTGGCCTTTGTGCTGACCTATCCACTGGGCGGAGGGGTCGCCAGCTGGCTGGCAGCAGGGCGCCCCATGGGCGGACTCGGCCTGGGCCGCTGGCCGGTTAGCATGAGTCTCGCGATCGCTGCCTTCGGCCTCGTCGTTTATATGGCAGCAACCGTTAGCAAGACATGCGAGCTACCGGCGGCAGTGTCAGCGGCTGGCGGTTCGACCGCGGGCGGGCGTGAGGGCTAGCGTCAGAGTTACTCAGCCAGCACCAGCCCCGGCGGATACGCTTCGCTCGCGATATATCGCTTGAGGCAGCGCACGATCTCCTTTCTCGACTTGCCCTTGGCCGTCCGCCCGGCAACAAGAACAAAGGGGAGTCACTGGCGGCGGTGCCGGGACTTCTGTTGAGCGCGGACTTAGTGTCAGTGGCAAACGCGGAGATGTTGTCAGTAGACGCCCAGTCGTTCCGGCCATACGCGTGTCAACCTAGGAAGGACTTGCTGGCCGGTACTAGAGGCGCGGAGATCAACCGCGCGATTCAACGCCGGACAGCCGGGCCGCCGGCCGTGCAGGTATGCCCTCGCGCCTACGAGATGGCGGCGGTCTCGGAAGGCTTGGCGATCACGCTGCATCGTCGGCGCTGGCGGCGTCGCTACGGCATCCGCAAGTTCTACTGGTAAGCCGATCTGTCGGACACCGATGTCGTGCTTTCTGGGTTGGTCTGCCCAGTTTGCAGGGGAGAGCCAGAACGGCGCGGTGCTTGCCGGCGCCTCAGGGAGCGGCTACCGGACCCGCGCCATGGTGAGGAGGGTCTGCTCCGTGACCGGGACCTGAGCGAGCGAATCTAGGTGACTTCGAAGTTCCTCGGTGAACGCTTGGCGGACATCGCGTGGCCAGCTCAGCGAGGAAGCCCTGGTGTTCTCGACACCAAGGACGGTGTCAGCTGGCACGGTCGCGCGGCCCTCGTAGGTCCGGTGCACTAGGTGGCCGAACA
>Ga0335075_10000559_pt1 | contig 64493 bp, 48 predicted proteins | sample Lox_Sample_24_FD_206723 | JGI IMG/M metagenome (GOLD analysis project Ga0335075, IMG submission 206723) | Soil microbial communities from Loxahatchee National Wildlife Refuge, Florida, United States - Lox_Sample_2.4 | ecosystem: Environmental > Terrestrial > Soil > Wetlands | place: USA...
GGAAGCGGAGAAAAACGCGATCACTATCGCCCTGGAAAAAACAGGTTGGAATCGAAAAGCCGCTGCCCGTCTGCTAAAAATCAGCTACCGCACTCTGCTGTACAAGATAGAGCAATATCAGATCAAGGTTGTCGAAAGTGCGATGCTTGCAGACGGCGACGGCCAGAGGCGGACTGGCCGGATAAGTTAAACCAAATGCGACAGCCTTGCATGCTTTTTGCACGGAGATTCGCTATGAAATACAGGATAAGGCACTGCATAAGCCTAGGCATCATCTTGCTGGTGTCTACGGTTCACCTGTCGGGACAAGTGGCAGAAGTCCCGCCTCAGGCGCCGATAGCCTCATTGGCGCAGGCAACTCAGAAGCCACATGACGCGAGCTTCATTATCGGAAACGACGATCTGCTGACGATTAACGTCTGGAAAGAGCCGGACATATCGCGCTCCATCCCGGTGCGCTCCGATGGGAGAATATCGCTGCCTCTGGTCGGAGAACTTCAGGCATCAGGCCGAACGCCGTTGCAGCTTGAACAGGATATCTCCAGCAAGCTCAAAAACTACATAGCGGAACCTGAAGTCACGGTCATGGTTCAGGAGATTCACAGCCAGAAATTCAACATTCTTGGGCAGGTGACCAAGCCGGGTTCATACCCACTTGACCTTGCAACGACGGTTCTGGATGCAATTGCAGCGGCGGGCGGATTCAAGGATTTCGCGAATGAAAAAGGCATATACATTCTTCGCGTGACTCCCGGCGGCGGCCAACAACGTCTCGCCTTTAATTATAAAAAGGTCATCAAAGGTAAGGATCTCCAGGAAAACATCAAGCTCGAGCCGCGCGACACTATCGTCGTGCCCTGAGGGGGTGCACTTATGTTGAAACGACTTTGCCTGGTCCTCGCGCCGCTCGCGTTCGCCCCCGCATTGGCCCAAACACCATTTGCGGCAGGAGGCACCGATCGGATGCTCACACCACCTCCCGTGAGCAGTGATGCCTATCCGACCGGGGTCGGCTCCGAGACGCGGTCAAATTACTTGCGCGGTGGCCTTGCGTTCACGACCGCCTACGGCAACGATGTGGTCGGAGAGGTTCTCGCTAACCCAGTTTCAGATGTCAGTTACTCATTCTTTCCCTCGATCGAACTCGACAAGTCGGTCTCGCGCATGCATTTGTTCCTGACCTACGCTCCGGGTCTCACAATCTTCCAACGTACGAGCTCGGAAAATCAGGTGGATCAGGCGGCACTCTTGAATTTCGAGTACCGAGTGAGTCCACACATAACTTTCAACGCGCGCGACTCGCTGCAAAAGACCGCGAATGTATTCAACCAATCGGACTCGCTCTCGGGAGGGCCGGTATCGGGGTTGCCTCAGGTTCCAGTGACCGGCACCCTCGACTTGGTTGCAGACCTGCTCGGCAATAGCGCGAATACGGAACTGACATATCAGTTCAGAAGAAATGCGATGGTTGGCGTCCAGGGATCATACTCGATCCTCGAATATTTGCAGCCAACGCAGGTTCCTGGCCTCTACAATTCGAACTCCAAGTCAGGTCAGGGCTTCTACGCGCACCGGCTTACCAGGAGACATTACATCGGTGCGACGTATCAGTATGCACTGACCCTGGCTTATCCGCCAAACGAACACACTAAGTTGGAAACCAACACGGTCTTCCTCTTCTACACTATGTTTTTGGGGCCGCGTTTCACCCTATCTTTTTCGGGCGGCCCGCAGCGTTATGACATTTCTCAAACCGCGTTACCAACTTATGCGTCATGGTCGCCCGCGGTAACTGCAAGTGTCGGACGGCAAGCGGCGCATAGCAATTTCGCCTTTAATTACTCTCGAGCCGTTACTGGCGGCGGTGGGCTGGTAGGGGTCTTCCAATCGAATAGCGCAAGTGCCACTGCACGGTGGAAGCTGACCCGCGCTTGGGCAATCGGAGCCGCGGCAGGTTATTCGATCGACAAGGATGTGACTCCCGCCACGTACCTCTCCAGTGAGGGCGGCCATCGCATTATCGGAACTATCTCAGTGCAACATGAGCTCACTGATCATCTGAGGATGGAATTTGGCTACAACTCCGCGCACCAGAAGTACAGCGGTATCCAGGCAATTTCCAACAATCCCAATATCAATCGGGTGAGCTTCTCGCTCAGCTATAACTTTCTCAGGCCCGTGGGAAGGGGCTAGGCAATGCCCGAACTTCTTGAAGAGCAGAACTCAGAATCGCCCGATCTGCAACGCTACCTGGACGTTGTCCGCCGCCGCTACCCTTTCTTCCTGATAGCGCTTTTTCTCGGCTGGCTCGTGGTTTGGGGGGTCAGCTGGCTGCTGCCCGTAAGTTACAAATCCAGCACCCTGATCTTGGTGGAGCAGCCGACGATGCCCAAAGACTATGTGGTGTCGAACATCAATGAAGATCTTCAGGATCGGATACAGAACATCAGTCAGCAGATACTGAGTCGAACCCGTCTTCTCCATATTATCGACCACTTGAACCTCTATGGCGGGAGCCAAAACAAGCTTACCCCGGATGAAAAAGCCGCGCGTATGCGCAAGGACATTGAGATCGAGCTCGTACGCGATGCTCGTAACCTCGAGATTACGGCATTCAAAATCTACTATTCCGCGAACGACCCTCATGTTGCCCAACTTGTTACTAGCGAGTTGACGAGCCTCTTTATCAACGAGAACCTCGAAGTTCGCGAGCAACAGTCTGAAGACACAACCAAGTTTCTCGAGAGCCAGTTGGAAACTGCCCGCCAAGGTCTCGCCGCTCAGGACGCGAAGATTCGAGCCTTCAAAGGGCAACACGTGGGCGACCTTCCCACGCAACAGGCGAGTAACCTGCAAATTCTCTCCGGGTTGCAATCCCAGTTGGGCAACGAGCAAGATGCTCTCAATACGGCTCAACAGCAGCGGATCTACCTCGAGACTCTGATCAGCCAGTATCGGTCAAGCCAAGCGTCTACGCGAACTACACCTGAGGGTTCCCCTAGTGGCTTGGTAGCAATCGATCAGCAGCTCTCGAAACTAAGATCACAACTCGCAAATCTCAGCTCTCAATACACCGACCAATACCCCGATATTCGCAGCCTGAAGATCGAGATTGCGAAAACGGAAAAGATGAGGATCGAGCGAGCCGCGGAACTGAAGAATAATAAGAGCAACGCAGCCGGCCAACCCGACAAAGGCGCCGTCACGACGGATCCGGCAGAGGAAGCACAAAACGCTGCGATCTCGCAGCTGCAAAGCCAACTTCAGGCGAACAAAGCGGAGCTCGCCAACCGCCAGGCCGCGATTGCTCAATTACAAGGTAAAATTAGCGACTACCAGTCGCGTTTGAATGACGAACCGGTACGCGAGCAACAGCTCGCTGACCTGACGCGTGATTACGACCAAAGTAAGGCTAACTATGACAATCTTCTTAAAAAGGAGATTGACTCAAAGATGGCCACGAGCATGGAGCAGATGCAGAAGGGTGAGCGATTCCGGATGATTGACCCACCTAGCTTGCCCTTGAAACCCGCATCTCCGGATCGCCTGAAACTTAGTGGAATAGGATTGGGGCTGGGTCTGGCGTTGGGCGTCGTTACAGCAGGTGCACTCGAATTCATCGACGATCGTCTCCATAGCGAAAAGCAGTTGAAAACCCTGCTGCCAATGAAAGTGATCTCTGAGATCCCCGAGGTTTTGACTGCGCCCGATGAGCAAATGCACAAGAGGAGAGTTTGGCTCACGTGGGCCATGACCGCAGTGACGCTAGTCACGATCGCTGTCGGCTCCTTTTTCAGCTATCGACAGAGTTAGGTTCGGCTCCCCATGTATAAGAACTTCTTTAATCTCGCGCGTACACCGTTTGACTTAACGCCCGATCCGTCTTTTCTCTTCCCCACCAAGCGACACAACGAAGCCCTTGCGACCTTATATTACGGTGTTCGCGAGCATAAAGGATTTGTCGTAGTGACCGGGGAAGTTGGCACTGGAAAGACCCTCCTGCTTCGCTGCCTGCTAAAACTGCTGAAGGAGAGCCCGGATATCGCCTATGCATATCTGTTTAACAGCAGGCTCACTTCAATGGAGTTTCTCCAATACATTCTCTCGGACTTTGGACTCGACCCTTCCGGCAAGAACAAGGGCGAGCTCTTGCTTGATCTGAGTCGCTTCCTGGTGTCACGGGGGGCAAACAAATTAACTACCGTGCTCATACTCGATGAAGCGCACCACTTGTCCGCGGACATTCTTGAAGAAGTGCGCTTGCTGACAAATTTGGAGACCGCAGAAGATAAACTACTACAAATTGTATTGGTCGGTCAGCCGGAACTCGAGGAGAAGCTCGACTCGGTTGGGCTCAGGCAGCTGAAGCAGCGCATCGCTCTTCGTGCGCGCCTCGATCCTCTAGATCTTGAAGAAACCCTCGGTTACATCGACCGCAGACTCGAAATCGCCGCAACAACACCGGAGGCGAATACCTTGTTTCCGGAGCAGACCGTAAGGTCCGTCTATCGGCACTCCCGCGGTTTTCCTCGTTTGATCAATACTATTTGCGAGAATGCTTTGGTGATTGCTTATGCCAGGCAAAGTCGAAGCGTAACACCGGACATCATCGAAGATGTCGCATCGGAATTTCGTCTCGATGTGGTCAGGGTGCCTCAGGCCAGGACGAATACCATTGCCAATGGGCCGGAAATCGTGCGACCTGCAAATGGACTTCTCCCTGATCTGTATACCGGCCTGCATGAATCTGTCGTGAGCGAAGTAGAAGGGAGCGGCTCGTGGCCGTTCAAGTGATCAAGTATGAGCCTTATATTCGATGCGTTACAACGATCGGAAGCCGAACGCTCCGGATTGGAGTTGGCTGCATTAACGGCAGCGACCGATGTGCTGGAGCGTGTGGAACATCACGCACTGTCGCAACGGAATGTCCGTAAAAATAAGAGAAAGTGGGGTGGAGAGCGGACCTCGGCGGATGACACACAGCGTGCGATCCAAACGCAGGCGCCAACGCTGACATCAATCGGCGAAGATTCGTCCGCCGAGTACTTTGTCGATGGAGGGCAATTGGATGATCTGTTTGCCCAATTCCCAACTCAGCAGGCGGTCGTTTCCGAACAAAAGAGGCTGGTCTGCTTCACTGACAGCGAGAGTATTGCAGCGGAAAAGTTCCGCTTCCTCGGAATCCGCTTGCAACACCTTCGCCGTGAACGGGTTCTTAAGAAATTACTAATCACTAGCACAATCCCCCAGGAAGGCAAAAGCATGGTTTCGGCCAACCTCGCTTGCAGCCTGGCCCGAAGGCACCAGAGGATCTTGTTAATAGAAGGTGATCTGAGACGGCCGACCCTGTCTCAGGTCTTTGGATTGGGGATTCTTCCTGGGATCAGTGAGTGCCTGCAAGGTGAGGGTAGCCTCATGACGAGTATTTATCATCTCGAAGGCCCGGGTCTCTGGTTTTTACCAGCCGGCAACGTTCCAACAAATTCACTCGAGCTTCTCCAGTCTGGGAAATTGTCTCGAATAATGGATCAGCTGAGTCACTGGTTTGACTGGATAATCATTGACTCGCCACCCGTCATGCCTCTAGCTGATACGAGCGTGTGGATGCGCTTGGCCGACGGGGTCCTGCTGGTAGTGCGCCAAGGAATCACCGAGAAACGGCAATTGCTCAGAGGCCTCGAAGCGCTCGAGCCCAAAAAGGTCCTTGGCGCGTTGGTGAATGGCTCCAAGACATCAACGGCGAGCGACCACTACTATTCGAGAATTCCATCTACGTCTTCCAAGCCAGACAATGGGTCCAAAGAATAGGTCGCAAAAAGGACCAGTCGATTGTGGATCATTTTCCGCCATAAAGTGCGAAGCCGCAATATCCAGCCCGCAAAACTTGTAAATAAGTGATGTGCTCCTGCCTGTCAAAGAAAGATGCAGGATGGGGGAGGAAATCGTGACGTTGCTACGTTCGGGTACTGACTCGCACCCGGTTGATCCTCGATTCAGAACAGCCTCCGCCGGAGTACGGGAGGTTTTGAACGAGGACGCCTTTCAAAGGATGATCGCTGTTGAGCGCAAGCGAACAGAACGATCGCGGATACCGTTCCTCCTGATGTTATTGGATGTTGGCAGTTACGAGGTTTCAGAAAAGAATGGCAAGACGTTGGGCAGTGTTGTGCCTGCCCTACTATCTTCAACCAGGGAGACGGATGCAATCGGCTGGTACAAGGACGGGGTAGTAGTCGGGGTAGTTTTCACTGGTCTTGCAGCCGACGACAAAACTTCGGCAAAAAATTCAATTCTCAGTATCATTCTGGCCAGAGTGAGTACAACGCTACGAGATAAGTTAACGCTCGAACAGTTTAATCGCATCAGCATTTCATTTCATTTCTATCCCGACGATTGGGACTATGATCGACCAGGGCGTCCAAGCAACCCGGCTCTATATCCAGATCTCACGAGCCGGGATAATAATCGAAGACCATTGCTGGGCATAAAAAGGTCAATGGATGTCGGCGTCAGTACTGCGGTGTTGGTCCTGTGCGCACCGATCTTCCTGATCATAGCGATCGCAGTGAAGGCTTCTTCCAAGGGTCCTGTCTTCTTCAAGCAGCAACGCGTTGGCCAGTATGGCAGGTCTTTCACCTTCTTGAAGTTTCGGTCGATGCATGTCGGTAATGATTCCAGCGCTCATAAGGAATACGTAACCAGGCTTATCGCCGGTACGGCCGAACGGCTATCGGTGGCCGGGAACAATCAGGGAGTCTACAAGCTTACAAACGACCGTCGCGTCACGGGCGTTGGTAAGTTCCTCCGGAGGACCAGCCTGGATGAACTTCCCCAACTACTAAACGTACTTGAGGGCTCGATGTCTTTGGTGGGCCCGCGCCCGGCCATTCCGTACGAAGTGGCGGCCTATGATACCTGGCATCGCCGTCGTCTTCTGGAAGTCAAGCCCGGAATCACAGGGTCGTGGCAGGTTAACGGCCGAAGCCGGGTTAGATTCGACGAAATGGTTCGCCTTGATCTCCAATATGCCAGGTCGTGGTCTCCTTGGATGGATCTCATGATTCTCATGAGAACACCGTGGGCAGTGTTTCGTGGGGACGGGGCACACTGAGTTCCTTGCGCCTACTCGGTCTTCGGCCTTCGTCGACAGACTTCGAATAAGTAACAGACCGAACCTTCGCGTCAACTATGCGCAGTATAAGAGGTGGTGCAGCATCCTAAACTTCGGTGTAATTGGGTACGGCTACTGGGGGCCGAACGTCGTGAGAAATCTTGCGAGCCTCGAGCATTCCCAGGTGCTCGCCATTGCTGAGACCAGCCCAGCTGCGCGAAAAAGGGCGCAGAAGGCTTATCCAGGCATTGACATTACCCGGGACACCGCGGAGGTCATTTCGTCGACAGCAATCGACGCGATCGCCGTTGTCACGCCTGTATGGACCCATTACGAGTTGGCAAAAGCGGCATTGCAGAATGGCAAGCACGTATTTGTCGAGAAGCCGTTTACGTGCAACGCCGCCCAGGGTGAGGAACTAATTAACCTAGCCCAGAAGAAAAACCTGAAGATCATGGTGGACCACACCTTCCTGTTCACCGGCGCAGTCAAGAAGATTCTGCAACTCCTGAACGAAGGGACGTTGGGCAAGCTTTACTACTACGATTCCACGCGCGTGAATCTCGGCCTCTTCCAGCACGATATCAATGTCCTCTGGGATCTTGCGGTACATGATTTGGCGATTATGGATTACCTCATCAAAGCGCGTCCGGAAGCGGTCGTGGCTACCGGGCAGCGACATCTCAACGGATACGAAGACGTCGCCTTCATGACGCTTTATTTCCCGGAAAAGGTGATTGCACATATAAATGTCAACTGGCTTTCCCCGGTAAAAGTGAGGACAACTCTGATTGGCGGCGAGAAACGAATGCTTGTTTGGAACGACCTCGAGGCTGACGAGAAGGTGAAGGTCTACGACAAGGGAGTGGACATTACAAACCGTGAAGGTGTGTACGAGTTGCTTGTAAACTATCGCTCCGGCGATATGTGGGCCCCTCAACTGGAACAAGTCGAGGCGCTGCGCCAAGAACTCTCCTACTTTGTAGACTGCGTTTCAAGCGGTAAAGAGCCGTTCAATAACGGGTGTGCCGGGCTCCGCGTCGTCAAGATGCTCGAGGCGGCGAGCGAATCCCTCAGCAAGCGAGGGGCGCTGGTCAGTTTATGAACTCCTACAATTGCATCGCTGACGATGTAAAGCTCGGGGCAAATGTCCGGCTTTCCCAATTCATCAATCTGTACGGCTGCGAAATCGGCGACGAAACGAAAATCGGCGCGTTCGTGGAAATCCAGAGAAATGCCAGTATCGGCAAGCGCTGCAAAATTTCGAGCCACAGCTTCATTTGCGAAGGAGTAGTTGTCGAAGACAATGTCTTCATCGGGCACGGCGTGACCTTCATTAACGATAGCTACCCTCGCGCTATAAATCCCCAGGGGGATATGAAGACTGAGGCCGACTGGGCTGTCGAACGTACCGTTGTAAGGAAGGGCGCCTCCATCGGTTCGGGCGTCACAATTCTCGCCAACATCAGCATCGGTGAAAATGCGATTGTCGGCGCTGGCAGTATGGTCACCAGAGATGTCCCACCCAACGCTATCGTAGCTGGCAATCCGGCCAAGGTTTTGCGTTACATCGAACACAATCTGGAAGGTCAAATTGCGCACTTCTAGTAACATTCCTCACGACATTCCATTTCTCGACCTGATCACCCCGCACCAGGAACTTGAGCAGGAACTGACCGGCGTATTTCGCCGGGCTCTGCTCACCGCCAGCTTCATTGGCGGCCCCATGGTGGAGGAATTTGAGAGCGCATTTGCGGACTTCTGTGGAGCGAAGCACGCTGTCGCCATCAGCAGTGGCACTGATGCTTTACGCTTCGCCATTATGGCCTGTGGAGTGCAGCCCGGCGACGTCGTTGTGACTGTGCCTCATACGTTTATCGCCACAACGGAGGCGATTTCGCAGGCCGGATCCGTGCCGGAATTCGTCGACATCGAAGAAGACACCTACAACATCTCGGTCGAGAAACTGCAGGTCTTTCTCGAAGAGCAATGCGAGTGGAACAGGTCAGGCAAACTCGTCAGCCGTAGGAGTGGCAGGCGCGTAACCGCGGTAGTGCCCGTTCACCTCTACGGTCAGATGGCCGATATGGATCCAATCCTGGAGTTGGCGCACCGATACGATCTAACCGTCATCGAGGACGCTTGCCAGGCGCACGGTGCAGAATATTTCTCCGCCAAATTGAATCGCTGGGTGAAAGCCGGTTCTATGGGCCAAGCCGCTGCTTTCAGTTTCTATCCCGGAAAGAACCTCGGTGCGTGCGGCGAAGCCGGCGCAGTTACGACAAACGATCTCCGGGTTGCCGAAAAAATCATGGTACTCCGTGATCATGGGCAGACAAAGAAGTATTACCACGACGTGGAAGGCTACAATGGCCGTCTGGACGCCATCCAAGCGGGGCTTCTGCACACCAAACTCGCCCATCTGGAGGATTGGAATTCGAAGCGCCGCGATCGGGCAGCAGTATACAACCGTCTTCTGGCAGAAAATGAAGCCCTCCGGCTTCCGTATGAACCTTCTTGGTCCCGCGCAGTATATCACCTCTATGTCATCCGCACCAGCCAGCGTGACGAGCTGATCGTTCATCTCAAGAAGGAGGCGATTGGGACAGGAATTCACTACCCGGTTCCTCTCCATTTGCAAAAAGCCTATGCATCCCTGAAGTACAGTCCGAGAGACTTCCCTGTTTCGGCACTGGTTGCCTCTGAAATCATCTCCCTTCCCATGTTCCCGCAGCTGACAGAAGACCAGCAGGTCCGGGTGTCAGAGGAGATTCGCGCCTTTACCTCCAAATTGCCCACGAAGCGCGCGGAGGGAGAAGAGAATTTCTTCGAACACGCAGAGCAAACCGCATAGGAAACATCTTTCATTCGTAAGAACCAGTGATGGCAGAGAATCCAAGCTACGTGATTATCACCCCGGCGCGGAATGAAGCTCAGTTCATCGAGCGGACGCTGGAATCTGTGGTCGCGCAGACGATGCGACCTCTGAAATGGGTCATCGTCAGCGACGGTTCAACCGACGGCACCGATGAGATTGTAAGCAAATACACAAAAGACAATCCGTGGATCGAGCTGATACGGATGCCAGAGCGTGTAGAGCGCAATTTCGCCGCAAAAGTGCATGCCTTTAACGCCGGTTATGCCAGAGTGAAGGATCTAAGGCCAGACCTGATCGGCAATCTTGATGCCGACGTTTCGATCGAGCCGGACCACTTTCAGTTTCTCCTGGGCAAATTCACCGAAGATTTGGCCCTCGGTGTCGGAGGCTCGCCCTTTCGAGAAGGATCGCGACAGTACGATTATCGTTTCTCCAATATTGAAAATGTCTGGGGCGGCTGTCAGTGGTTTCGCCGGGAATGCTTTGAAGACATCGGTGGGTATGTCCCGGTGAAAGGCGGCAGCATTGATCACATTGCCGTTGTTTCCGCCAGGATGAAGGGGTGGAAGACCAGGACTTTTACCGACAAGGTATGCATCCACCACCGGGTGATGGGCACAGCACAGCAAGGTGCGTTGAAGGCCAGATTCAAGACCGGAGTCAAAGACTATTCGGTGGGTAATCATCCGGTTTGGGAGCTATCTCGAACCGTATATCAAATGAGGAATCCACCGTTTGTCATAGGCGGGTTTGCCCTCGCAGCAGGCTATGTGTGGTCATTCTTGCAGCGCGCGGAAATGCCTGTATCCCGTGAGTTGGCCGCCTTTACCCGGCGCGAACAGATGCAGCGTCTCCGACGCTTCGTCCTGAAGCACTGAGAATATTATCTTTCTCTATCTAAGAAGCACAGCACCAGAGGGAGCGTAAAGACTTGTACATGGTCGATCGAAGTTTACGATTCGTGCGCGGCTTCGTCCTGAGCTACGGACCGCAGGTGATCAAAAAGCGCGTATGGGACAAAGAATACTCCGAGAACAAGTGGCACTTTGCTGACAATACTGTTGGGGACTGCGTATACAGTCATCTCGAACAGCATGCCAGAGGCGGAAGCATCCTCGATCTCGGATGCGGCTCGGGAAACACGGCAACGGAATTAGCCTCGTCGTCATATCGGTCGTATCTCGGCGTGGATATCTCTCAGGCCGCCTTGGCCAAGGCAGCAAGGCGCTCAGAGGAGACTGGGCGGCAAAGCAAGAATCGTTTTGCGTGTTCGGATTTTCTCGACTACGTGCCAACCGGCAAATTTGACGTGATTTTATTTCGTGAGTCGATGTATCACGTCCCCTTGAACCGAGTCAAGCCGGTATTGGATCGCTACTCAAAATATCTGAAAGAGGATGGGGTCTTCATCGTGAGACTGTTTGCGGCGAGCCGTGAGACTTCTAAGAGCAAATATAGACCTGTCGCAATGTTAGAAATTATGGCCGAGGAATTTGATGTTGTTGATAAACGCCAGTATGAAGATGCGGGCAGTCCAACGGTCATTGTCCTCCGGCCAAAGCAAGCGCAACTCAAGCATTGAGACAGAAGCCAAGTGAGCCGGCGAACCCCCGCGATGCATATCAGGCGATAAGTTGAAGTGAGTATGGATTTTCAAGAAACCGGTAGTTGCATTATCGGGAAAGGAGACTTGATCCTGGTGACGGGAGCCGCGGGCTTCCTCGGATCCAAGGTTGTCGAACGCCTCCTAAATCTTGGTTTTTGCAACCTCCGGTGCTTTGTGAGGACATCTCACCCCGGAGCCAGGTTTCGGTCCCTTTCCTGTATCGTCCAGGACACACCTACTGTTGAAGTGTTCTGGGGAAACCTTCTTTCACGTGAAGATTGTATGAAGGCGGTGCGGGATGTGAGCATCGTTCTTCACCTGGCTGCGGGCCGTGGTGAAAAATCGTATCCGGACGCGGTCTTGAACTCAGTAGTTACCACACGGAATCTTATAGAGGCGTCAATTGCCAGCGGCTCACTTCATAGATTTGTGAGCGTAAGCTCCTTCGCCGTTTATTCCAATACGAATAAACCTCGACCAAGGCTTCTGGACGAACAGTGTCCGGTGGAGGCCCGCCCGGAACTCCGAGGCGATGCCTATACCTTTGCAAAAGCTAAGCAAGATGAGATGGTCGTGGAATATGGCAGGAATTTTAATCTTCCATATGTCATCGTTAGGCCCGGACACGTGTTCGGCCCAGGCAACGAGGCGATCAGCGCGCGTGTAGGAATCGATACGTTCGGCACCTTCCTGCACTTGGGTGGACCGAATCGGGTACCGTTAACGTACGTGGACAATTGTGCTGACGCCGTTATCCTGGCGGGGCTGAGACCGGGTGTGGAAAGGGAAGTGTTTAACGTTGTGGATGATGACTTGCCATCCAGCCGCCACTTTCTGCGCATGTACAAAAAGAGAGCGAGATGCTTCACGTCTCTTTACTTCCCGCATGCCCTGACCTATGCGCTTTGCTGGCTCTGGGAACGCCTCTCCGTTTGGTCTGAAGACCAGATACCGCCGGTCTTCAATCGAAGGCGCTGGCACGCATTCTGGAAGAAGACCCGATACAGCAATGACAAATTGAAGCGCCGGTTGGGCTGGACACCCAGAATTTCCATGGCGGAGGGGCTGCGACGTTATTTTGAGGCTTGTCGCGAGCGAGGGTCGCATGCTTAGAGTTGCCATCGTGGGCTGCGGCAAGATCGCGGACTCGCACGCCGAGCAGATACAGAGAATCAAGGGGTGCTCGATCGTTGGCGTCTGCGACCGGGAACCCCTCATGGCCAGACAGCTATACGAGCGGTTTACCGTCGAGAAACACTTTAGCGATTTGCAACAGCTTTTGCAGGAAGCGCGGCCCGATGTTGTTCATATCACGACCCCTCCAGAAAGCCACTTTAGTGTTGCAAAACTCTGCCTGGAGGCAGGGTGCCATGTATACGTCGAAAAGCCATTCGCCCTTTATGAGGCCGATGCCCGCGCCATGATTGAATTGGCGATGGCTAAGCAACTCAAAGTAACTGCTGGACACGACGATCAGTTTAGCCATGTGGCCCGGCGGATGAGAACACTGGTCACACAAGGATTTCTGGGTGGGCCGCCTGTGCACATGGAGAGCTACTACTGCTATGAGCTTGGCCAGTCCGCGTACGCGATGGCACTTCTGGCTGACAAGACGCATTGGGTACGCCGGTTGCCGGGCAAGTTATTGCAGAACATCATCAGTCACGGTATCGCCAGAATTGCCGAATACCTTACCACAGAATCGCCTGGCATCATGACGCAGGCATTCACCAGCCCGGTCCTCAGGGAGATGGGTGAAACCGAGCTCATTGACGAACTGAGGGTTGTTATCACAGAAGGCGAGTACAGAACAGCATACTTCACTTTTTCGTCTCAGATGAGGCCATCGCTTCACCAGTTTCGCATCTATGGTCCGAAGAACGGAATCATTCTCGATCAGGACCAGGAGACGTTGATCGAACTTCGCGGCGCAAAGCGCAAGAGTTATCTCGAGAAATTTGTTTCTCCGCTCTCGCTTGCCAAGCAGTATTGCGGGAGTGTCTGTGCTAATCTTAGCGCTTTTGTGGAACGTGACTTTCACATGAAGGCCGGAATGAAGTATCTGATCGAGGCTTTCTATCAATCAATTGTGGAAGATGGGCCGCCGCCAATTCCCTACCGTGAAATACTCCTCACTGCCAGAGTGATGGACTCGATATTCGGGCAATTGCGCCAGAGAATTCAGGCTCCCTCTGAAAGCTACTCGGGGTTCCGCGAGAGCGTCTGGAATTCACAGAGTTCCGAAGCCGGCTGCACAGTGCCGGCAGCACTGTCGTAAATCGACTCCGGCCCAGTCAGCACCACGATAGTCAAGAGGATCGTTCAAAATGGAAGTGTGCGGTACAGAACTAAGAATTCGAGGAGCATTAGTGCGTATCGCCCGCCCGGATGGCGACAAGTACACCTTTCCCGAAGATCCCGAAGCAATCGTGGCGGGACTACGGAAATGTGGAACGCGTGTCGACATTTTCACATTCCTGCAGCGTCTGCCCGAAACGACGCCACAGTACCCATATCATGTGGAGATTGATAATCTGGCAGTGCTCCCTGTCTCTACTTTTGACAACTGGTGGAACAATCAAATCCGTTCCTATCCGCGAAATCGGGCGCGGCAAGCTGAGAAACGGGGTGTCGTGTTTCGGGAAGTGCCGTTTGGCGACCAGCTCATTGACGGTATCCGTCGAATCTACAACGAAACTCCCGTACGGCAGGGCAAACGCTTTCCTCATTACGGAATGACAGCTGAGCAGGCTCGCGAATATGCGGGTACATTTCTGGATCGCAGCATTTACATCGGAGCATTCGTCGGCGAAACGATGATCGGCTTTGTCAAGCTGGTCATGGATGCCAGCCGGACACAGGCATGCTTAGTGCATATTCTGTCGATGGTGCAGCACAAGGACAAGGCGCCGACGAATGCGTTGATCGCACAAGCGGTACGCGCCTGCGCAGCACAGCAGATTTCTTATCTCGTATACGAGCACTTTCACTATGGCAAAAAGACAGGCGACAGTCTCAGCCACTTCAAAGAAGTGAACGGCTTCCGGCGCGTGGATCTGCCGCGCTACTACGTGCCCCTGACTCCGATCGGCCGGGTGGCCCTGCGAGTCGGGTTCCATCGACGGCTTGTTGACAGGATCCCGGACTCGATCGCGACCAAAGCCCGAGATCTGAGGAGAGCTTGGTATGATCGCCGATTTCAGATGCAGACGGAGTCTTGAGAGAGATTAAATGCCTGGAATCGTTGGTCTCATAACTGAGCGACCCCGCTCTGATGCGGAGCGGGAGTTGCAATGCATGCTGAAAGCAGTTTGTCACGAGGCGTTCTATAGCGCCGGAACTTGGAGCGACCAATCCTTAGGGACATATATCGGCTGGACTGCATTGAAAGGCTCATTTTCAGACGGAATGCCCTTGTGTAACAGCCAAACGACGGTGTCTTTGTTCTTCTCAGGCGAAGAATATAGTGAACACTTCATCCGAAGTCAGTCTGCACGTAATAACCACTGCCCGGGCTGGAAAGAGTCGGGATATCTGGTTGACCTATATGAAGGAGACCCGAATTTTGTTCAGGCTCTGAACGGAATGTTTCATGGATTGGTCACTGACCGGACGCGCGGGGTCGTCACGATTTTCAACGATCGCTACGGAATGCATAGGCTCTACTATCACGAGTCAAGTGATGGCTTCTATTTTGCAACTGAGGCCAAGGCGATCCTGGCCGTTCGTCCCGAACTTCGTGCGACCGACCCGCGAACGCTGGGAGAGTTTGTCGCTTGTAGTTGTGTTCTAGAAAATCGAACCATTTTTAAAGGCATCCACCTGTTGCCCGCGGCTTCTCTATGGACATTCAGGAATTCGCGCCTTGACAGAAAGCTTACCTACTTCGAGCCTGCTGAGTGGGAGGAACAGGTTCCGCTAGAGGAGGAGCCTTATTATCAGGAACTTCGCTCGACTTTGTCGACCGTCCTGCCCAGATATTTCTCTGGCAGCCAGCAAATGGGAATAGCAATGACGGGTGGGTTGGACACCAGGGTCATTTTGGCGTGTCATCCCCCTGCTCCGGGATCGGTTCCCAGCTATACATTCGGCGGCAGTTTTCGTGATTCATACGATGTTCGCATCGGACGCCGAATCGCAAGTGTATCCGGGCAACGCCATCAGGTGATCGTCGTTGGCGATGAGTTTCTGAACGGCTTTGCCGGTTATGCTGAGCGCAGCATTTATCTCAGCGAGGGAACACTTGACGTGTACCGCGCGGCAGACCTCTATGTCAGTCAGAAGGTTCGGGAAATCGCGCCAGCCAAAATCGTGGGGACCTACGGAAGCGAAATATTACGTCATGCAATTATGTTCAAGCCGGTGGAGCCACTGGCGGGCCTATTCAGCCCGGATTTCCTGGCGCACATCCGTGATGCCGGCGATACTTACACGGCCCTGCGACAACAGCATCCGGTGACCTTTGCTGCCTTCCGGCAGTCGCCGTGGTATCACCACGGCATTCTGGCCCTGGAGCAAAGCCAGTTAACCGTTCGATCGCCCTTCATGGACAACGAGTTCGTACGCACCGTATACCGCGCGCCAAAGGAGAGTGCCACGAATGGTGATGTGCGAATACGTTTGATCAAGAATGCGAGCCCCGCACTGGCACGAATCCGCTCCGATCGGGGCGTTGGCGGCAATGGGGGACGACTGACTTCACTCTTCGCGCGCCTCTATCAGGAATTCACCTTCAAGGCCGAGTACGCCTACGACTACGGAATGCCACAGTCGGTGGCTCGCATAGACCATTTTCTCTCTGGCCTGCGCCTCGAGCGCCTCTTTCTAGGCCGCCATAAATTGCTGCACTTTAGAGTCTGGTATCGCGATCAACTTGCGAAGTACGTGCGCCAAATGCTTCTCGACCCGCTGACTCTGTCGCGGCCCTACCTGCAAAAAAAAGCTCTTACAGCCATTGTAGAGGGCCATCTCACCGGAACGCAAAACCATACCTCGACCATCCACAAGTTGCTAACGTTGGAACTCCTGCAACGGTGCTTCTTGGACGGGCAATGACTCAAGACTGTCCCATAGGTACACCACCCAACACCTGTTAAATGTCTCCTTTAGTTGCTACGGTTGCTTATACCTTCGGAATTGTGATGCTCTTCCGGCTCGACCGGGGTGGAGGGCGAACTTCCGGAGCCCTTTGGCTTCCAATAATTTATCTCCTGATCAATGGATCCCGCCCGCTCTCATTCTGGCTGCAACCACAAAACGGTAGTTCTGCGGAACAGATGGTGGAAGGGAGTCCACTCGACAGAGCTATCTACCTTGGACTTATTCTCGCCAGCGCGATCGTCCTGGCAGGCAGGCAATCGGCAGTGCTGAAGTTCCTAACGTTAAACACGCCGATGCTACTTTTTACATTGTATTGTGCAGTCAGCGTTACTTGGTCCGATTACCCAGATGTCGCATTGAAACGTTGGATTCGATTGTTGGGCGACTTCACGATGGTGATCATAGTACTAACCGATCCTGATCGAACCCGCGCGATCAAGCGGATCCTTGCTAATGTCGGTTTTGTTCTTATTCCAGTTTCCGTTTTGCTGATCAAATACTATCCGGACGCGGCGCGCTTCTACGATCCCTATACAGGCAGGCAGTATGTCTCGGGGGTCGCTACCGATAAGAATATGTTGGGGATGACCTGTCTGATTTATGGACTCGCCGCCTTGTGGCGCTTTCTACTCCTCTATCGCGAGAAGAAAAGCCGCGAACGGACTCGGCGGATGATCGCGCACGGCAGTCTTCTCGCGATGGTTTTTTGGCTCTTTTCGTCCGCCGACTCTATGACGTCTCTCTCCTGCTTCTTCATGGGAGCGGGGTTGCTGGTAGCAACAACCTTCCTCAAGACTGCTCGCAAGCCTGTAATAGTGCACCTCATGGTGGGCACGATAGTGGGAGTCTCTTTTGCTGTCCTTTTCCTCCAGGTTGGAGGAGGCGCGCTGCAGTCAATGGGGAGAAACTCGACGCTCACGGGTCGAACTGAAATCTGGGCAGTAATTCTCAACTTCGCAGGAAATCCGCTTTTCGGGACGGGCTACGATAGCTTCTGGTTGGGAAAGCGCCTCGAGAAGATATGGGCCAGCGGATCCTACCTGATGGGCATCAATGAGGCTCACAACGGCTACCTTGAAACCTATCTGAACCTGGGATGGATCGGGGTGGCTCTGCTTGTTCTCCTGGTCGTTACCGGCTATCGAAATGTCTTGGCCGCGCTTCGCGTAAATAGCGACCTGGGCCGGCTGAGGTTGTCATTCTTGGTAGTCGCAGTTGTATATAACTTCACCGAGGCTGCGTTCAGGACCTCGGGCACTGTTTGGAGCATATTTCTCCTCACCATTGCGGCGGTGCCCGGCTTCGTCACCTTCAAGCGTTCGCAGGAAGGCGGCGGATCCGAGGCCGATGTGGACTGGACCGCCTCCTTGCGCACAAGACAGGAATCACTCGTTTCCGGTTAAAGCAAATTTGGATGAAGTGCAGTTCCGCTTCCGGAAAATCAAAAACTATGTGTGGCTGCAAAGCCGGGTTTAGTTGCAACTTCGGTAATCTATAAAGGTAACCAGGCAAACGATATAGATAAACAAAGTGTTTTTCTGGCTCGGATTCCGCATCCGGCCAGGGGGAACAGGTTTGCACTCCAGTTTCTCGCAGACTTGGTCCCAAGGCCGCGAGGCAAAATGACCGTTAAGCTTCCCCTCATTCTCCTATTCCTTTTGTCGAGCGCTTGTGGTTTCGGCCAGCTCTGGACCGGGGTCCTCTCGCCATCTCGCGCTATAAATTGGTCAAGCGCTGGAGTTTCCGGCGGTATTCCATCGGGTTCATGGACGCAATGTGGTTCTACAATTGCCGCTTACGGCTCGAGCGGTGCGCCGGCGTCTCCGGCAAAAATCAACAGCGCGATTGCAGCCTGTTCACCTAATACATATCTCCAACTCGGAGCTGGCACATTTTATCTAAATGCCGGAATCGCCATCCAGGCCCCGACCAGAAACGTCGCGCTGAGAGGCATGGGAGCGAATCAAACGTTTCTAGTGTTCTCGGGAAATAGTTCTTGTATGGGTTTCTATAGCGACATCTGCGTTGAGAGCGCAGATTTAAATTGGAAGGGCGGCCCTGCGAATCTCGCCAATTGGACGGCCGGATATAGCAAAGGGACAACCACCATTACTTTGGCGAGTGTTCCCAATCTTGTGGTCGGCAATCCGATTATCCTGGATCAAGAAGATGACACTGCCGACAACGGCTCGCTGATCGTGTGTGACTATAGTGGCCTAGCCGGTGAGCCCCCGGGTCTGATCTGTTCCTCGCAGGAGAATATGGGGGGCGCGCAGCGTACCCACAGAAACCAGGCGCAAATCGTCACGGTCACGGGCTGTGGAACGATAACGACGCCTGGCTCAGCCTGTGCGGGAACAAATGTCAGTGTTACGATTTCTCCCGGGCTTTACATGCCGAACTGGAACAATAACTCCGTTTCTGGTGGTCCGGTTCCCCAAGCTTGGTGGGCCAGTGGACCTGCACAAAACATAGGGATTGAGAACCTCTCTCAGGACGACAGCGCGGTCGCGGGGACCATCGGAATCGAAATCTTCAACTGTCTCAACTGCTGGGTCAAGGGAGTGCGCGGGGTCGAATCCAGCCGGGCTCACGTTGAAATTCAGATGTCGCAGCATGTCACCGTACGGGACAGCTACTTCTTCTTGACCGCCGATTCTACGAGCACGAGCTACGGAGTCGAGTGCTACACCGGCAGTGACCTACTGATCGAGAACAACATTTTCCAGGCGGTAGCATCTCCGGAAATGATGAATGGCGCCTGTGAAGGTTCCGTAGTGGGTTACAACTTCAATATCTTGAACTACTATACGTCGTCAAGCGGTTATGCCCTTGCCCCTACAAACGCTCATACCGCTGGAGCAGACATGATGTTGTGGGAAGGCAATGTACTCAACCAAGTGTACGCAGACATCTTCCACGGCACACACAACTTCGACACACTTTTTCGCAACTATATTCCAGGTTATTTGCCTTCCTGTTGGCTCAGTGGCTCCAGCTACGCGACGTCAGTCTACGGCCCCTGTACGGGTAACCTTTCTTCCGCTGTGTTTCAACCTAAGTCACGATTTTTCAATGTAATCGGAAATGTGATGGGCACGAGCGGAGTTCAGAACACCTATGAACAGTATGCCAGCGGTCCGGCCAGTGGCACTCCGATATACACACTGGGTATTGGCGCCACGGACCCCATGACCAACGTCACTGTGCCCAACGATACTAATGTCAGACTCACGCTCATGCGTTGGGGGAATTATGACACGGTCAACGCGACCACCCGATTCGTGTCTGCAGAGGTCCCCAGCTCTTTGGCCAATGCACAGGCCCCGTATTCTAATCCCGTTCCGTCGAGTAACAATCTTCCCCCCTCCTTCTATTACGCAGCGGCGCCATCATGGTGGACCAATGGCAAACCGTGGCCGCCGATCGGTCCGGATGTGACGGGCGGAACCATCAGCGGGGCGGGCGGCCATGCAAATACGATTCCGGCCGAAGATTGCTATTCGAAAGTGATGGGCGGGCCGTCGAACGGAGCGGGTCCAGTCCTGACCTTCAATGCTAGCGCCTGTTATGGTACCGGTACTGCAAGTGCTCCTGCTCCACCTACCGGCCTGACTGCCGTCGCCCAATGATCTTGCTGCAGCCCGACGCTAGCGCCTGTTGTTGTCACTCTGCGGTCCGTCAGGACAAACCCGGAGAGGAACCGGAGATGCGGCTCGATAGATTCTGGATCGTCGGACGTTCCTCTAACACACTTTAGGATTTCCGGATGTTGCAATAGTCGAAGATACGCGTTCGATTGCACCGCCCCGTGCTGCGCTGTGCAATCTATTCAACGGCGCCGACGGCCCGCGGGTCTCAGCCCCTCTCGTGTGAAGCACGGCATGAGAAAGCTCACGCCAGTCGTGGCAATCCCCCTTGAAATTGCGCTCGGATGAGCAGGCGGGAAGCCAGGCTGCCAAAATCCTACTTCGCAGTCGCGGTGAGATTTGTCGGAGCCCCTGGAGTCGCACCCGTTGTTCCGTTGCCCTGCGTTAGCGGATGGGGATACGTGTAAGGGGTGTAATGTACGCTCCAGGTGTTCGTCGCCGTGCACTGGTACAGAACTCCGTTTCCAAACCCGTTGCCGCTGGTATTCCAGCTGCCCTGATCTGTAGCAAAATAGCCAACCTGGGGGGTACATGTTGCCGGGCGATTCGCCAATGTTCCAAATCCAACCCCACTTGTGCCGTTGAAGGGCGATGTCGGCGAGCTTTGTGCCTGCGGAGAACCGTTCGACCCATCCGTATACCAATCGCGGTTGGCGATTGTTCGACCCGTGTCGGTACTGATGTTGCCGTGATATATCGGCGACGCTGAATCGTCCCATTCGTAAATAGGATCAAGCGCTTGTGAAAGAGCCGAGGCCGCAGACGGCGTCGCGCCGGAAACGTAGTTACCGGCACCGCGCCCTGCCTGATCGGCGCATACCGTGGCCCGCAGAATCTGGTAACTATCGCCACTGTTGAAGCTGTTCGTCTGCTCCGGGATGCTGGTTTGAATTGTCAATGTTGTGCTTGTATTGCTGGCGATCTCGGCCCACCATCCGTGGGTCGTATCGTAAACGGAATAAGGGGCTCCGTTTGGCGTGAATTGACCAGACGTCCACGACTTGCTGGAGTCCGTTAAAGTGGTTCCGCCAGTGCTCGTCGTTCCGGAGTAATATACGACCCCGTCGTTTATGTCGTAAGGACTCGAACCGCCGCAAGCCCCCCAAGGTGTGGCTGTGAATACCGAGCGGTAAACGTAGATACCGGCAATGTTGTCATAGAACCCACCACCTGTACTGGTTAAGGTGTTGCCGAAAACGAAACCGGTGCCGCTTCTAAAAGAAGCCACGCCGTAGTCACAGCCTGAACTCGTGGCGCAGTTGACCGTGTTTCCATAGGCTTCCATCTGGCGACCCCCCTGCGGCCGGCCATCAGTATCTAAACCATGGACGTAAACGACGGAAAAGAATCCCGCGCCGCCGGTGATATGGTTATAGCGCCCAACGACCCGACAACCGCCTATTCCCCCTCCGCCAGGGCTCGTATCGCAGTCATTCGCCCCCTGCGTCACATACAAATCGTTGTTCTCCATGTAAAGCGCACTCGCAGTCCCAAATGTGTCGGGCTTGGCCCACGAGTTGTCGCCGTAGCCTCCCACTCCCAGGTAGGCAGAGAGGTTTGCATTCAGAAGCTCCACATTGCTGTTCGTTGGTATCGTGTTGTGGTCGATCACACCAAAGACATTGTCGGTACGTATCATCCAATCCGCAGGGGCGCCGTTTCCCCCTTCTGTCCAAGGCGTTGTGAGTCCAAAACCAATGTTGTCGACACGGATGCTCGGACAGCCGCTGGAAGTGCACGTCCCGGCTAATTGAATCGGTGAAACCAGGGCCGCCCCGGACGACTCGGGTTCTATGTCCAGCAAAGCGAGGGTAAAGGTTTGCCCGTATGGGAGACCAGTAACCCCGATGAGCGCGTTTGAGCTCCCAGCATCGTCGACAATCACTGTATTGAGCGTGCCGGAGCCAAAAGTGCTGGCCCCCGCATTCGCAGTTCCACTTCCGGTCAGTGTGATCCCGGAAGAGATGGAAAGCCCGCTAGTCCAAGTGCACGTTCCGGCAGGAATCGTCACTGTATCGCCGGCCGCTGCTGCACTGACTGCACTCTGCACGTCGGATAAGTTGCAAGAAGCCGCAGCGTGGGTAGCAGCGTGCGCAGCTTCTAACGAAAGTACACTCAACAAAAGTGTTACTGACATCCATTTTGTATTCATGGGCCCGGGTACCATTCCCCTAACCAATTGATAAGTAAAGTAGGTCGAATTTGATATTCAGCCGGATGAACAGAGATCTTCGAGATCGATTAATTAAAGAACACCAAAGTCAACCTATGAAAGTTACGAAAGTTATGCAGATTTTTACAGGGTTGCTGTGAAAATTTTGCAGGTTAGCGATTAATTGCTGATCTCCTTCAGTTGGATCAGTTGCACGCCTCCACTGAGCCAAATATTCGGGCTCGTCTTCGGATGACTGGTCTTTTTTGCACCAGGGCCTTGCCCGCCCGGAGCCAAACCTGGGGCGCAATTTGCAACTCGGCATTTCATGAAAGCCAGGTTTCCTGTGTGCCGGCAAGCTTCCCAAAATGGTTCCGTCTCCCGAAGTGGGCCAACTGACGAGAATGCCGATGAGACGTGGCGAGAAACTGGGACGGTAGTGTGTATAAGTCCTGCGCCAGAGACTCTTTAATACTCCCCCCTTAAGGGCCAATATCTGGAGTTTCAGGATTTTCACAAAGCAGTCTGGTGGCCAATCGATCGTAAGACTTCGTTAACGGACCCAGGAGCAGGAATGGCAAGTACGACAGCATTTGCTGGAGGAACAGTTGAGCGCAACGCCGGCATCAGTGTTCGGGTGGACCAACTATACGAGTCTATCTGGCGCTTGTCGGATTGGCTCGATCGGAATGACTACCGCGGCTACGATACGTTCGACGGACTGAGTGCGAAGTTTCTGCGGCCGTTGACTTTTGAGAACAGCCTTCTTCGTACGGTGTTGCAGCAGGGGGTGCGGCGGTTCCCACTCAACATGCGTCCGTTGTTACTCATTCCGAAGAGCCGTTCCACCAAGGGCATGGGTTTCCTGGCGCGTGGATTCCTTCGGCTTCATGCTTGCACCGCTGAGCGGCCTTGGCGGGATAAGGCGGAACTAGCCTTGCAGTGGCTTATTGACAACCAGTCCAGGGGGTACAGCGGCGCGTGCTGGGGGAACCACTTCGACTACCAGTCCAGAACCTTTTTCCTACCTAAAGGTGTGCCCACTGTTGTTTGGACTTCCCTTATTGGTCATGCGCTCTTCGACGGATACGAATACCTGAAAAAGGATGAGTTTCTGCAAACTGCCGTGAGCGCCTGCGAACACATCGTGCGTGATATCACTGTGTATCCTGACGGAGAGGGCGCCTGTATCAGCTATGTGCCCGGATTGAACAGTCAGGTGCATAACGCGAATACACTGGCCGGCGGCCTACTGGCTCGTGCTTATTCTCATACAGGCAATGAGGACTTTCGGATACTTGCTCGAAAGGCTATGCAGTATACGGCCCAACATCAGCGGCCGGATGGTTCCTGGTGGTACGGAGAGAAGGCCAATTTGCATTGGGTCGACAACTTTCATACCGCGTACGTCCTGGATTGTTTCAGACATTACTCGGAAAGCGCCGGCGACCACTCGTTCGAAACCCAAATGATGCGAGGCTATGAATATTGGAAGAAGACATTCTTCCTACCAGATGGCACTCCGAGGTACTACAACAACAAGACTCTGCCTATTGATATCCAGTGCTGCTCGCAAGCGATTGATACCTTCATATTCTTCTCTGATCTCGATCCGGAAGCCGTGTCTCTGGCGCGACAGGTGGCTCACTGGACTATCGGGAATATGCAGCACCGAAGCGGCTATTTCTACTATCGCCGCTACTCTCAGCGGCTGGTGAACAAGACAGCCACTCTGCACTGGGGACAGGCGACCATGTTTTGCGCTCTCGCTGGGCTCTACAAACACCTTTCTGGTGACGGGAGGGTGGCGTGAGAAGCAGAGTATTTATCATCGTCGAAAATCTTCCTGTTCCGTTTGATACCCGTGTATGGAAAGAAGCCCTTTCGCTGCAAAGGGCCGGCTACGAAGTAACCGTGTTGTGCCCCAGGGGCAAGGGATATCGAAAAGGTTATGAGTTGTGGGACGGAATTCATATCTATCGCCATCCGATGCCCAAAGAAGGGAACACCCCGCTGGGGTACGTTTGGGAATACGGATGCGCCTTGTTTTGGGAGTTCCTGTATTCCTGGTGGATTTATCTGCGCAGGGGATTTGACGTTATTCAGGGGTGTAATCCTCCCGACGATATTTTCCTGGTGGCTTTGCCCTTTAAACTCCTTGGCGTCCGCTACGTCTTTGACCATCATGATGTGAACCCAGAGCTTTATTTTTCCAAGTATGAGCGGGAAGATTTTTTCTATAAGGCTCAGGTCTGGTTGGAGAAACTAACGTTTCGCTGCAGTGACGTGGTCATGTCGACCAATAATAGTTACAAAGAAATCGCGGTTGCCCGTGGAAGGTTGGCTCCGGAAGACGTTTTTGTGGTTCGCAATGGACCGGATTTGGCAACCTTTAAGCCGGTTGAACCGAATCCCACCCGAAAATATGGCAAGCGCTTTCTTATTGGTTATGTTGGAACCATGAGCGTTCAGGAGGGTTTGGATATTCTCCTTGGCATCGCGGAGCACATCAGGAACCTGGGGCGCCAGGATGTTCATTTCACCTGCGTCGGTGGGGGCCCCGGGCTCGCTGATTTGAAGAAGATGACGCAGGATAAGCAACTCGGAGACATGGTCAACTTTACGGGAAGGGTTTCCGATGCCGAACTGCTGGAGGTGCTCTGTACTGCGGATGTCTGCGTAAACCCGGACAAGCCGTGCCAGATGAATGACCTGTCAACCATGATCAAAATCATGGAATACATGGCTTTGGGTAAACCGATCGTTCAATTCGATCTGAAGGAAGGCAAGTTCAGCGCACAGCAAGCGTCGCTCTACAGCGATAACAGGCGAGGCGCGGCCGGTTTTGCGGAGAACATCCTTTGGCTGCTAGACCACCCTGAGGAAAGACAGAAGATGGGAGAGGCCGGACGCAATCGAGTGGCCAAAGAGCTGGCTTGGGAATACTCCGTCGGTAACCTGCTTGCTGCCTACGAGAGAGTCTTCAGCAAAATCCGCGGCAAACGAGCGTTGCAGACCGACGTTGCGAAGGCCTGAGAATGAAGCCCCTCATCTCGATTCTCGTTCCAGCCTACAACTCAGAGAGATGGATCGGCGATACTCTGCGTAGCGCCATTGCGCAGACGTGGGAGCGTAAAGAAATCATCGTGGTGGACGATGGTTCGAGCGATCTAACGCCGGACATTGCAAGGCGGTTTGCAGCAAAGGGAGTTAGTGTAATTACGCAAAAGAATCAGGGTGCGGCGGCAGCCAGAAACAAGGCCTACGCTGTGAGCCAGGGCGAGTTCATTCAATGGCTTGATGCCGACGATCTGTTGTCTCCGGATAAGCTTGCCCGGCAGATGGCGGTAGCCGAGCGTATCGGGGGCAAGAGCACCTTGCTTTCTTGTCAATGGGGAAGATTCTTATATCGCTACAAGCGAACGCAGTTTGTCCCAACCCCGCTGTGGTGCAATCTGTCTCCTGCAGAATGGTTGTGGCGCAAGATGGGGCAAAATCTTCACATGCAAACTGCGACTTGGCTGGTCAGCCGCCAGTTAACCGAAGCCGCCGGGCCGTGGGATACCCAATTAGCGGTCGATGACGATGGAGAGTATTTCTGCCGGGTGCTTCTGAACAGTGACGAAGTACGCTTTGTGCCTGAGGCCAGAGTTTATTACCGTGCATCCGGGGCTGCCAGTCTGAGCTACATCGGTGCCTCGCACGGCAAGCAAGACTCGCAGTGGCGCTCGATGCAGCTCCATATCGGCTACCTGCGCTCTCTCGAAGATACAGAGCGGGTCCATGCCGCATGCGTCAGATATATCCAAAATTGGCTACCCTTTTTCTATCCGGGGAGGCCAGACTTGATCGGAGAAATGCAGAACGCTGCCCAAGATTTGGGAGGCACTCTGCAGACTCCGTGCTTGTCCTGGAAGTATTCCTGGGTGGAATCAATGTTCGGAGAGCGACATGGCCGGCAGGCACAAATCCTCTTGCCCCGGCTCAAGTGGTCAGTGCTGAGATTTTCTGATCGGGTTTTGTCAGCTCTTGAAAATTGAAAATTCTCCCCTTGCATTCTCATCAGACGAGCCGGAACCAAAGCTCGGCTGACGGACACCACCTCCTCCGTACTGCAGAGACCGAAAGAAGCATCGATAAATAATGGCAAAGAAGAAAACCGCACTGGTAACAGGAGCAGAAGGTTTTATTGGTTCGTATTTGGTGAAGTTCCTCCAGCGTGAAGGCTGGAATGTCATCGGGACCTACCGTCCGCACGGATCTTTTTCATTTCCAAAACTGCCAAAGCTGGAATTCGTAGATTGTGATCTGCGCAACGGGCAACGGGTTGAGCAAACGTTTCGGGAATTCAAGCCGACGCATGTGTTTCATTTGGGTGCACAGAGTTTGCCGACCGTGTCATGGGCCGACCCCTTAGGCACATTTGAATCGAACATCATAGGATCGCTGCACCTGTTCGAGGCCGTCCGACGTCAAAAGCGGACTCCTGTGGTCGTTTCGGCATGTTCGAGCGCGGAATACGGGAATGTCCCTGCCTCCGCGATTCCTGTGAAGGAGGAGCAACCTCTCCTTCCGCTGCATCCCTACGGCATAAGCAAGGTGTGCCTGGACCTGATGGCCAGGGAATATTTCCTGGACTACCAGGTGCCAACCATCAATATTCGGCTGTTCAATACCACAGGACCTGGCAAAACCAACGACGCACCCTCGGATTTTGTGCGCCAAATCGCACGCATCAAGAAGGGGCTGCAGAAGCCGGTGATTGAAGTAGGAAACCTCAAGCCTTTGCGCGCTTTCCTCGATGTGCATGACACCGTTCGCGGATTCTACCTGGCGGCTCTCAAGGGTAAACCAGGACAAGCCTACAACCTTTGCGCAACCAAGACTTATGCAATCGCAGAGATGCTGGAGACGGCGATACGCCTGTCAGGTGTGAAGGCAGAAGTCCGCGAAGCGAAGCGGCTCATCCGTCCGTCCGACGAAAAGATCATTTACGGGGACACGAAAAAGATCCGTAAGGATACCGGCTGGAAACCTCAGCGAACGCTGGAAGACACCCTGGCTTCGATGTTGAAACACTGGGAGACCGCATCATAAAGCCCGGCGGAGATGCCGGAGAACCGGGCTAAGCAATCAATCCCAAGTCGATTAAGGAAGCGTCCAGCGCAGGAGTAAGAAATGATAGCTGTTCTATTGGTCGGCGGTTTGGGTACGAGGCTCCGGTCCGTTGTACCGTCTTTGCCAAAGCCGCTGGCATCGGTTGGAGACAAGCCGTTTCTCGAATTACTGGTGCAGCAACTAGTCCAGCAGGAAATCCGGCATTTAGTGATGTGTACGGGCTATCTTGCGGAACAAATTGAAGGCGTCTTCGGAGATGGCGGCCACCTGGGAGCGAAGATCGAATACTCCAGGGAAGTGGTTCCTCTGGGTACCGCAGGAGCGCTCAAGTTGGCGCAACATCATGTGCAGCACGAGTCCAACTTTCTTGTGCTTAACGGAGATTCCTTCGTGGAAGTTGATTTCAGCAAGTTGATAGCCTGCCATCGGAAGCGTGGCTGTTTAGCCACCATGGCGGCTGTGCCGGTTCCGGATGCGAGTCGATATGGGGCTGTGCGCCTGGGGGCAAACAGCCGCGTTCTCGGATTTACAGAAAAGACGGGCAAGAATACCCCGGGCATCATCAACGCGGGCGTATATGTCTTGGACCGGGCGGTGCTCACACAAATCCCGGACGGGCCCGGGAGCCTCGAGCGGGAGGTCTTTCCCCGGCTCTTGCCGCAAGGCGTCTACGCAGTCGAACAGCGGGGACTCTTCATCGACATCGGAACTCCTGATGACTATGAGCGAGCCAGAAAGATGTGCGCCAGGCTGGCCACCGCAGCCTCGTACCAGATCTAAATCGTGGCCTGCACCTTCTCGAAGCGGACCGATGGGGAGAAGCCGTGAAAAAAAGCAATGACGTTGAAGCGCGCATCAGAGGGCTGATCGAGGCCTCGATTGCCGCCAAGCAGCAGCTGCTACAGAATAGATGGCTGGTTTCCACCGTAGCCGAGGTTAGCGCTTTGATTGCGAACTCCTTGAAGGGAGGAGGCAAGATACTTGCCTTTGGTAACGGCGGCAGCGCTGCTGATGCTCAGCATATTGCGGCCGAATTTGTCGGAAGGTTCGCTTTTGACCGGCCAGCCCTTCCGGCAATGGCGCTGTCGGTTAACACATCCTGTGTCACGGCAATCGGAAACGATTATGGTTTCGACTTGGTCTTCTCGCGTCAAGTGGAAGCTTTTGGGCGAAAGGGGGATGTCGCGATTGGCATATCGACCAGTGGTAATTCAACCAACGTACTTTGCGGTATGCTGGCGTCCAGAAAATTAGGTTTGCACACTCTTGCTTTGACAGGCTGCAGCGGCGGGAAACTCAAAGACGTCGTGGATTACTGCCTTTGCGCGCCTTCCAGCGAAACGCCACGTATTCAGGAATGCCATATATTGCTTGGTCATATCATTTGCCAGTTAGTGGAGCAATCAATATTTCAGGACCAGAGGAGCGCTTCCAATTAGCCATGGAAGTCAGGATGTGATTGGCCGAACCATGGAATCCGCAATCCAGAGCCCAGTCGAAGAAAAGGCAACGCCAAACGAGACAGGCCATCCAGCCTCAGGAATGAAAGTCGCGTTGCTGACCGGGGGCATGGACAGACCTTACGCATTTGGACTGAGCCTGGCCTTGGCTTCAAAACGAATAGCGCTTGATGTGTTGGGCGCAAAAGAACTTGACAGTCAGGAATTCCATGCATTTCCCAATCTGACTTTTCGCCAAACATATGGGGATCAGCGGCGACAAGTAGGTCTGAGGAAAAAGCTTTCACGTTATCTAGTCTCCTACGCAAGGATGATTTGCTACGCGGCGACGGCGAAGCCCAGGATTCTCCACATTCTCTGGAATTACAAGTTCCAACTGTTTGATCGAACTCTTCTCATGCTGTACTACAAGGCGTTGGGAAAGAGGATTGTCTTTACCGCGCACAACGTAAATGCCGCCATAAGGGACGGAAACGAGTCCGCATGGAATCAATGGTCACTGAAGGCTCAGTACCGCCTGGTTGACCACATATTTGTACACACCGACAAAATGAAGGACGAACTGTGCAGGTTGTTCGGGGTTGCGGAGCGGAACGTGAGCGTGATCCCCTTTGGTGTCAACAACTCCGTGCCGGACACAAAACTAACGTTTGCAGATGCCAGGCGGACCCTCGGGGTTCAACCTGCCGAAAAGACGATCCTCTTTTTTGGAGGCATTCGTCCCTATAAGGGACTGGAGTACCTCGTGGCTGCATTCCAGGCAATCGCGCCGCTGGATAAAACGTATCGGCTGATCATCGCCGGAGAACCTAAAAAAGAAGCGGTTCAGTACTGGCGGGACATTCAGCGGACCATCGAATGTGGGCAAATAAGGGAGCAGGTACTCCAAGATATAAGGTTCCTCGCCGACGAAGAGACCGAAATATACTTCAAGGCTGCTGACGTGGTAGTTTTGCCCTACACCCAGGTGTTCCAAAGCGGAGTTCTTTTTCTGGCTTACAACTTCGGACTGCCTGTAATCGCGACCGACGTCGGATCGCTGCGCGATGACATCATCCAGGGGCAGACAGGTTATATATGCCGGCCGTGCGATGCAACCGACCTCGCCCGGGCAATCGACGCGTATTTCAAGAGCGATCTGTTCAAGACGCTTGATCAGCGCCGGGCACAGATCCGCTCCTTCGCACGAGCGCGCAATTCCTGGGATGTCGTGAGCGATAAAACATGCAGCGTGTATGCACGACTGATGGCCCAAGGCAACCAACGCTGCCAGTAGCTCCCTAACGGGCCTCCTGACGAAATACGCTTCCGGGTCACCCGAAAGTTCTCAAAAAAACAAAGCAGGTCACACTCATATGGTTATAACCCGCACGCCGCTTCGGATCTCTTTCTTTGGTGGTGGCACCGACTATCCCGCTTGGTACCGGGAGTATGGTGGCTCTGTACTCGCGACGACTATCAATAAGTGTTGCTACATCACCTGCCGCTGGTTGCCGCCCTTTTTTGATCATCACAGTCGCATCTCCTACTCCACGGTAGAGAACGTTAGCACCAACGAAGCCATTCAGCACCCCTCGGTTCGTGGGTGCCTCCAATTCCTCGGAATCGATGAGGGAGTTGAAATTCAGCATGTAGCGGACCTTCCTGCTCGCACCGGCTTGGGCACGAGTTCTGCATTTACAGTCGGGCTTCTCCTTGCCCTATATGCGCTCAAAAATCAGATGCGGGATAAACGCACGCTCGCCTCTGAAGCCATCTTCGTAGAACAAGAACTGCTGCGTGAGGCGGTTGGGGCGCAAGACCAGGTGAGCGCTGCGTACGGAGGTTTTAACCGAATCAACTTCTCTACCGACGGCTCTATCGGCGTACGTCGAATTCTCGCTCCACCAAGCAGGATCGCGGAGTTGGAGCAGCACTTGGCCCTCTACTTCACCGGGTTTTCCAGAATCGCATCGGAGGTCGCTCGGGAACAATTAAAGATGATGCCTCAGAAGAAGGTTGAACTGGAAACCATGCTTCAGTTCGTTGATGAAGCTGAGGCCATAGCCGCGAACCCTAACCGATCGCTCGACGAATTCGGCCGCCTGCTGCACCAAAACTGGCAAATTAAGCGAACCCTCGCGCAAAAGATTTCCAATCCTCACATTGACGAGATCTATGAGGCTGGGCTCAGTGCGGGCGCATTGGGCGGTAAGCTATTGGGCGCAGGAAACGGCGGTTTCATGCTGTTCTTCGTCCCACCGGAACGGCGGAAAGAGCTGAGGATGCGTTTGAAAAAGCTGTTGTGTGTTCCATTCACCTTCTCGAAGAAAGGCAGTGACGTGGTCGTTTATGAACCAGATGAATTGTACGATCAGGCTCTGACAGCCGAGCGGGACTTCATTTATGCAAATAACGGCTCACATTAGAAGCTATGAACCCAAACAGGCATACGACTGGCGCAGCGTTTGCAGCTGCAGCGTGCCTCTGCGTATTGGGAGTCATTCTGACCGCCGGGTTGTGGCCTTTTCACGTTCCTGCCAACCAAGTGAAGTGGCTCAGAGACAGTGACGGTTTGGAGTTTGGGCCCCACGGGAGTGCAATCAGTTTAGGATTCATTCGCCCAAGAGGTTTAATTAATTCCCTGGCTACGTTAGAAGTTTGGCTTGAGCCAGCCCACTCAGAAGCGAGTGGCACAATCCTTGCCTTCGACGCCTCCGCCCATCCTGGGGAACCGTTCTCATTGCACCAGGTAAGAGACGCGCTGGTCATTCGCAGGAACAATGTCGATCCCCAGGGTATTTCCCGAACTGAATTATTCGATCTCGATAGAGTGTTTCATCAGGGAACGCCCGTGTTCTTGACCGTTTGCCTGGATGGGGCGGGAACATCGGTTTATCTAAATGGAGAATTTTCCAAAGGCTCGTATCTATCGGGGACGTGGAACGACTTGACTGGTCGTCTCGTGCTTGCCAACTTGCCAACCAACAACGATAGTTGGTCGGGGACTATCCGCGGACTCGCAATTTACCAGCAGAAGTTGACGGCCTGGCAGATTGCCGCAGGCTACAGGGATTGGACGGAACGGCGAAAGGTCATGTTTGCCGCCGGTCAGGGTGCTGACGCGTTATACATGTTCGATGAACGAGGTGGAAGGGTCGTTCATAATCGATCTGGTGGGGGTGCAAATCTGATTATTCCCGCACATTATTTCATTCTGCACCCGGAATTTCTGCGTTTGCCCTGGAAGGGGTATCACCCGAAGTGGAGTTATTGGCAGGATATCGCCCTTAATATCGCAGGATTCGTTCCGCTCGGTTTTTGTGCCTGCGCTTCTCTTTCCCTGATTCGGTTCAGACATCCGGGAATCGCGGCCCTAGTTCTCGGATTACTAGCCAGTCTTGTTATTGAACTGATTCAGACATTGCTGCCTACGCGCCTTTCCGACCTAACAGATGTGATCACCAATACGCTTGGGACGGCGATAGGGGTGACGATGTGGTATGCGGGGAGCGAGTCGCGGCAAACGTTGGCTGGTCATACCCGGGACCAAAGTTGCAGATCCACTATAGTGGTCTCGCCCCCGTGACTGCGGCTTTGAACACGTTAGCGACTCCGGATCGCTGGTGAAACCTCGAGATCGCCCAAGCTCGGCAAGTCGTCGTTGTACCGATTCCACAAGTAAGAGTCATTCAGAACGGAGGTTTGTCATGAAGGTCGTTCTTTTCTGCGGAGGGGCCGGCATGCGGCTCAGGGGTTACGCCGATGACGTGCCCAAACCGATGGTCCAAATTGGTACCCGGCCGATCCTGTGGCATCTGATGAAATACTATGCCCACTTTGGACACAAGGATTTTGTTCTTTGTCTCGGGTACAAGGGCAACGCTATTAAGGACTACTTCCTTCACTACGATGAATCCATTTCCAATAACTTCGTCTTGTCTCAAGGCGGGAAAAACATCCAGTTCCTGAACCGTGACATTGATGACTGGACGATTACTTTTGTGGAGACAGGTGCAACTGCCAACATCGGTCAGCGCCTTAAGGCAGTTCAATCCTGCGTGCAGGACGATGAGATGTTTCTCGCGAACTATGGCGACGGTTTGAGCGATCTCCCTCTTCCCTCGATGCTCGATACATTCCGACAAAGCAAGGCCGTTGCTTCCTTGTTGCTGGTGCAGCCGACCGGGAGTTTCGACATCGTTCACGCGGAATCAGGTGGCGCCGTAAAAGACATTTGCCCGCTCACACGCACCGATATCTGGATTAACGGCGGCTTCTTCGTCATGCGCAATGAGATTTTCCGTCACATCCTGCCAGGCGAGGAACTAGTGCGTGAGCCGTTTCAGCGACTGATCGATAAACAGGAACTTCTGGCATATAAATACACCGGCTTCTGGCAGTGCATGGACACTTTCAAGGATAAACAACGCCTGGAGGAGTTGAACCAGGACGCAGCACCGTGGAAAGTTTGGAATCGCGCTCCCAATGCGAATCCGAATCGTTTGGAAGTAGTATCGGCGGCTCGCTAATCAACCGAGATGCGGAACATTTACAAAGTTCCGCAAATTCTGACTGCAACCTCGATGGGGTGGGTTGTTTTCATTTGTCAGGTGGTGCGAATGAACAGCATCGTTAAGGTTCGATGGAAAATCTCAAAGAGAAAACTATCCGTGGTGGTGTAGCGAGACTCCTCGCCCAAATGGCGAATTTCTCCCTTCGTTTGGGCTCGCTTATGATTTTGGCTCGCCTTTTGGCCCCTAAAGACTTCGGGTTAGTGGGTATGGTCACGGCTTTTACTGGCGTCCTAACGCTTTTCCGGGATTTCGGGCTCTCCTCGGCCGCGATTCAACGGGCCGACGTTACGGACAAGCAACTTTCAACCTTGTTCTGGATCAACGTAGTTGTGGGCTTACTCCTCGGACTCGTCACTGTGGCGGCCGCACCTGCTATCGCGGCGTTTTATCACGAATCGAGACTTTTGGCGGTGACTGCAGCCTTGGCCCTTGGGTTCCTGTTCAATGGAGCAGGAGTGCAACACTCCGTGATTCTGCAACGTCAAATGCGGTTTACCGCCATAGCCGTCATCAATACCGTGGGTCTACTTGTGGGTACCGCGATCGGAATTGGCGGTGCCAGGGCCGGTTACGGTTATTGGGCTCTCGTAATGATGACGATAACAACACCGCTCATCAGTACCGCCGGTTTTTGGTTGGCCACGGCGTGGATTCCAGGGTTACCTCGGAGACAAGTCGGGATCCGTTCCATGATCCGTTTCGGTAGCATCGTCACTTTAAATAGCCTCGTCTCCTACATCGCCTGCAACCTCGATAAGGTTCTATTAGGCCGGTTCTGGGGTGTCGATGCGCTCGGCATCTATGGAAGGGCCTATCAACTCATCAACATTCCAACCGACAATCTGAATTCGGCGGCGGGCGAAGTCGCCTTTTCGGGCTTGTCTCGCATCCAGCACGATCGTGAGCGGATCAAAAGCTACTTCCTAAAGGGTTACTCAGTTTTGCTGGCATTGACCTTACCGATCACCGTGGCCTGCGCCCTATTCGCAGATGATGTGATCTTCGTCGTGTTGGGGCCAAAGTGGGGTGCCGCGGCGGCAATTTTCCGTTTTCTGGCGCCCACCATGCTGGTCTTCGCCCTCGTCAATCCTCTGTTCTGGCTGCTTTGCGCGCTGGGCTTGGTTAGCCGAAGCCTAAAGATCGGCCTGACCCTGACCCCACTGATGATCGGAAGTTACGTCGTAGGACTGCGATACGGACCTCTGGGCGTAGCGTTTGCATATTCAGCCGTGATGATAATCTGCCTGCTTCCGATCATTGCATGGTCCGTACACGGCACAGTGATCTCCGTGCGCGATCTCCTGCTAGCGGCGGGGCGGCCTTTTGCGTCAAGTATCCTGGCGGGCGGGTTTGCCCTCGTAGTACGGCTGATCTACGTCCAATCCTTGTCTCCTTTGCCTCGGCTTTTATTGGAAACTTCTGTTCTTATAGTCGCGTTTGTTGGGATGCTCCTGTTTGTTACCGGACAGAAAGCGATGTACCTGGATCTTTTCCGCGGCCTGAAAGGGCCTTTACCGGTCAAAGAGAAGGAAGGGTTGGCTTAATTGGAAGCGATGGAAGAGAGTGTGGGTTCACCGGTCACCGGCATGCAGCATGTTGGGAAGACAAATCTTCCGGTGGACGGACAGCCCGTTGGGCCACCGAGCAATCGGTCACAATCAAGTGTCAAATTGCAAAAGAATAGAATCGGAACTGCACGCCGAGTATTCGATAAGGTCTTTTTGTACCTGAATGGCTGGGTGTGGCGTCTCTTACCTGACTCGTTAATGATGACTCGCCCGATTCTTCGGTACGGTGCTTTTCTGCATTTCTATGTTCAACGCCGTTCGGAGCGAAGCCAGTATCACGGCACCTTCTTCCTTCGAAATCGTCCCGAACTGGAGTTGATCCGCACTCTTGCCAATCAAAAAAAAATAGGGGCGAGCCTGAAGCTGGCAATATTAGGCTGCAGCAACGGTGCCGAGGTTTACTCTATCGCGTGGATCATCCGATCTGCGAGGCCGGATCTCAAACTAATCTTGTGTGCGGCGGATATCTCCACTGAAATTCTGGAAATAGCAGAAGAAGGGCTCTATCCGCTTGGAGCCAACAGACTAATGGATTCGCAGATCTTCGAACGGCTTACAGAGGAAGAAATGCGAGGTATCTTTGACCTGGAAGATGGTCACGTAAGAATTAAGCCATGGCTCAAAGAAGGTATCGTCTTTCGAGTTGCTGATGCCGGTGATCCCGGTATAATCGCCAGCATCGGAACCCAGGACATAGTGGTGGCGAACAATTTCCTATGTCATATGGTGCCGGAACATGCGGAAACATGTTTGCGCAACCTTGTGCGTTTAGTTGCTCCGGGTGGATACCTCTTTGTTTCAGGAGTAGATCTGAGCATTCGAGCGAAGGTCGCAAATGACTTGGGCTGGACACCCGTTCTGGATCGAATTCAAGAAATACACAATGGGGATCCTTCCGTGCGGCGTGATTGGCCGTGGAGGTGGTGGGGTGTGGAACCCTACGATGGGAAGAGGTCCGATCGCGATCTTCGCTATGCGCACCTTTTTCGGATAGGCGAGCAGCTGGTCGCGGAAGCCATAGCCGGGTCGACGGTGAAATAGCAATGAAGATTGGTCTTTTGGATCACATGGGTTTCGGCAACCTGGGAGACGCTGCTACTCAGGATGCGCTGATCGCGAACATTAGAGCCCGCTTACCGGACGCTGACATTGTTGGATTCTCACTGAATCCTGAAGACACCAGAATGCGGCACCACATCGTTTGTTACCCAATCACAAACTGGTGTCCAACACTCGAAGATTCATCCCAGCTTGGCATCGTTGAAGAAAATCCGTGGTCTCCTATCAAGTCATTCCTGAAAAAGATCCCTATTTTGTCTCCAACCGCTTCATGGATCAGAAATTTGCTTCGCGAGGTTCTCCATCTCGGCCGGTCATTCACAGCCGTCAGATCGCTGGACAGCCTAATCCTTTCTGGTGGTGGTCAGCTCTGTGAATTGTGGCGCGGTCCGTGGTCGCATCCTTACAACGTTTTCAAATTCTCGTTACTTACTAAGCTAGCGAACAGAAAACTGCTCCTTATCAACGTCGGCGCTGGTCCGTTGAAGAGCATTCTCAGTAAAGTGTTCGTGGGGTTTTCTGTCCGCCTTGCCGACTATGTGTCTTTTCGCGATATCGAGTCGCAGGTTTTGGTCCGTGGGCTCGGTGTGAAGCGTCAGACCCATGTCTTCTCCGATAGTGTTTATTCACTCGATCTGTCAGACATTCCGGCCAGAGATGCACCGAAGGCCACACGGCCTTTGGTTGGCATCAATCCTATGGGGTTTTGTGACCCTCGTGTCTGGCCGACGAAAGACTCCTCCGCCTACTCCCGCTACCTCGATAAGGTGGAAGCATTTTGCCTGTGGCTTTTGAAGGAAAACTACCGAGTCAGGTTTTTCTCAAGTGACATGAGCGTCGACCTTTATGCACTCGAAGATCTCAAGGGACGACTGGAACGTAGCCTCTCGCCGGTCGAAGTCGCCGAAGTTTGTGTACCACCTGGCACGACTGTAACCGCTGTACTCCGGCAAATTGCGGAGTTCGATTTTGTAGTTACTGCCAAGTTCCATGGAGTCGTCTTTTCGCACCTGCTTGCTAAACCGGTGATCGCCCTTAGTTACCATCACAAGATAGATGACCTGATGCGGGCCGCAGGGCACAGCCAATATTGTCTCGGCATAGCAGGCTTTGACCAGCAGGGCCTTCGAAGGACCTTTACCGCTTTGGTCGAGAATGCTTCTGGGCTCAAGCAAATCTTCCGCCGGACGACTGCTGACTACTCTGGGGCGTTGAAGATCCAGTTCGATGAACTGTTTACGCACCCGAAGCTGCAATCGACGATTCCACAGGTAACCGCGCGGAACAAGGACACCGTCCTCGACGGCTCGTTCTAGCCGGCATCGGTTAGACCTCCTAACAGGATAAGACAAATGCGGACGCCATCAGAGCCTTTGGTCAGCATCGTCACGCCAGTGTTTAACGAAGCGCAGTACCTGCCGGAATGCATCGAAAGCGTGCTCGCCCAGACTCACGAAAACTGGAACCTGACCGTTATTGACAACTGCAGCACGGACGAGTCGTCCGAAATCGCGCGTCGATACGCTGCCCGGGACGATCGGATCAGAGTTCACCGGAATCAACGGCTCCTGCCAGCCATCCAAAACCACAATACGGCCTTACGCCAGTGTTCTCAGGAAAGCAAATACTGCAAGGTGGTTTTGGGAGACGACTGGATTTTTCCGACCTGCCTGGAACAGATGGTTGATATTGCCGAATCCAATCCCTCGGTTGGTATCGTGGGAGCCTACGTCCTGGAAGGGCAGAGAGTTTCCAGCGCGGGCCTACCCTATTCCAGTACAGTCGTTGAGGGCCGCGAGATCTGCCGACGCCACCTTCTCGAGGGGTTGTTCATATTTGGATCAGCAAATTCTGTCCTCTATCGTGCGGACCTTGTTAGGAGACGCGATCCCTTCTACAACGAGGACAACATCCACGCCGACACTGAGGTATGCTTCGCGCTTCTCAAGACCTGTGACTTCGGCTTCGTACATCAAGTCCTAACCTACTCTAGAGTTCGGCCCAATTCGTTAACGACTGTTTCTAATAGACTCGCGACCTTCTTAGCGAGTGATTTGCAGATCCTGGTCAAGTACGGTCCAGATTACCTGACTTCCGCCGAGCGCGACGATCGCTTGGCGCATCACTTATCGGACTATTACCGGTTTCTGGGAAAAAGTTCGGTCCTGGTTCGCGACAAGGAGTTCTGGAGTTACCACCGGGGAGCATTGAACAAGGCGGGTGTGGGCTTTAGCCGCGCACGCCTGGCCAAGGGCACGTTAGAAACGTTGTGCACTGCCGTTCTAAAACCGAAACAAGCCGTGGAGAAGCTGCTGCACGGCAGATGATCAGAAGGTCGAAAATCGGAACCGCCTTCGCGCATTGCCAGGTAATGTCAAGCCGGAATAGGGCCGCACACTATGCTGCTTATCGTGGCGACGCGCGATTTGTTGGAGTTTCCTCCATTCCTCCCCGTCGCTTAGTAGCACATAACCGTCTCAGAATGCCATTGGAGGTCATTCGGCGGCTTGCTCGTCTGCCTGCTCCATCAGCATCATCGTCAACGTGTCATCTACATCCAAGAACAGGAACCACATGAAAATTCTGCTGACTGGTCACAAAGGATACATAGGCTCCGTAGCAGCATCCGTTTTGTCTTCAGCTGGCCATGAAGTTACAGGTCTCGATACGGATCTTTTTGCCGGCTGCGACTTCGGTGAAGCACTTCCACCCATCCCCGAGGTGCGCAAAGATCTTCGCGATCTGACACACGCGGACCTTCGAGGTTTCGATGCGGTTTTGCATTTCGCGGCGCTTTCGAACGATCCATTGGGAAATCTCAATCCGCGGCTCACCTATGACATTAATCATCTAGCCTCCGTTAGGCTGGCAGAGCTGGCGAAACAAGCGGGCGTGAATCGCTTTGTCTTCTCGTCTTCATGCAGCACATACGGTGCCGCAGGCGACGATTTTCTGGATGAAAACGCGCCTCTCAACCCGGTCACCCCGTACGGCGAATCCAAGGTGTTGGCCGAACGTGATATCCGGACGTTAGCAGACGAGACTTTCAGCCCGACTTACATGAGAAATGCGACTGCCTATGGTGCCTCTCCCCGGTTACGCCTTGACATCGTGCTGAACGACCTCGTGGCCTCTGCCCTCACCACCGGTCGCATCGTCATCAAAAGTGACGGTTCGCCCTGGCGTCCGATCACTCACATTCGCGACATCATCGGCGCCGCTCACGCAGCACTCGAAGCGCCGCGTGAGCTGATTCACAACGAGACCTTCAATGTGGGTGGCACCGAAGAAAACTACCGTATTCGAGAACTCGCAGACATCGTGGCTGAAATCGTACCCGGATGCAGTGTGGAATACGCTTCCGGTGGCGGACCCGATAAACGCTGTTATCGAGTAACTTGCGAGAAAATCAAGCGCGTGCTCCCGAGATTCTCTCTACAGTGGACCGCCCGCAAAGGGGCCCAAGAGTTGTACGACGCCTACCGCGCCGCCGGACTGACACGCGAAGTCGTAGAGAGTGGCCGCTATTTTAGGATCAATAAGATTGAGCGCCTTTTGAATTCCGGAGCGCTCGACAACTTCCTGCACTGGACCGCAGACAGAAACATGGAACCCGTTGTTGTCCACTAAAGACCAATTCAAGTGAGAAAGAGGAGGACTTACCCACATGATCTTTACCGAAACCAAACTAAAAGGTGCGTTCGTAATCGATATCGAACCAAGAGAAGACTCGCGCGGATTCTTTGCGCGGGCTTTCTGTCAACATGAGTTTGAAGCGCATGGTCTGAAGCCTATGATCGCGCAGTCCAATGTCGCGTTTAACAAAAAGCGCGGTACCTTGCGCGGTATGCATTTTCAGTTTCCGCCCGTAGCGGAAACGAAATTGCTTCGCTGCACGCGTGGTGCCATCCTGGACATCATTGTAGATCTGCGTCCGGAGAGTCCTACCTACCTGCAGTATATTGACGTTGAGCTGAGCGAAGACAACAGCCGCGCTCTTTACGTACCCGAGCGTTTTGCCCACGGCTACCAGGTGTTGAGAGACAACACCGAAACGAGTTATCAGGTCGGTGAGTTCTACGCTCCTGGATCTGAGGGCGGGCTGCTTTACAACGATCCGCGCCTGGCACTGCCTTGGCCTCTCCCTGTTGCCGTGATTTCTGATAAGGACCAGCAGTGGAAGCTGCTCGATGACCAGGAAGCAGAAATCAAGCAGGGAATGAGTCTCCCAGAGCTGGAGACCGTCGGTACTGCCTCGTAGGGCAAGAATAGATCCGATCTGAGGGATTCAAGATGATTATCGTCGATACCGCATTGCAAGTTCGAGAGAAGGAAGGCCGGCCGATCCGCGTGGCTCTAATCGGAGCCGGCTTCATGTCCCACGGGCTCGCGAACCACGTTGTAAACACGACACCGGGGATGCGCTTGGTGGGGGTCTATAACCGTCGTCCTCAAAGGGCGGCTGATCTGTGCGAATATGCCGGCCTCAAGGATGTCGCCTCTCCAATCACCCAAAGGGAAGTAGACCTCGCCATCCGTGAAAGTAAAGTAGTCGTCACAGGAGATGCTTTTCTCCTGGCGCGATCCACGGAAGTGGACGTGCTTGTGGACGTTACCGGCTCGGTCGAGTTTGGCGCCCAGGTGGCGATGGAGGCGTTCAAACACGGTAAAGACGTCGTTCTGATGAATGCCGAGATTGACGCGACTATCGGCCCTATCATGCAAACCTATGCCGAGAAATACGGCGTTATTTTCTCTGCCTGCGACGGCGACGAGCCAGGGCTGCAGATCAATCTCTACCGCTGGGTGAAGGGTTTGGGGCTCACCCCGCGGGTGATCGGCAACATCAAGGGGCTTCAGGACCCATACCGGAATCCAACGACGCAAAAGGCCTTCGCCGAGAAGTGGGGACAAAACCCGGCGATGGTGACCAGCTTCGCAGACGGCTCCAAGATCAGCTTCGAACAGGCCATTGTCGGTAATGCCACTGGTTTCCTCGTGCAATCACGGGGGATGTCGCGAGGTAAAGAATACAAGGACGATGTCATGAAAATCGGCAAGTTGTATGACATCGACGAGGTTCGTAAGCTGGGTGGCGTTGTCGACTATGTCGTAGGCACACCGCTTACAAAGATCTACGTACTGGCCGAGCATCCAGATCCCAAGCAACAACATTACCTCAATCTCTACAAGATGGGCGATGGGCCGTTGTACTCCTTCTTCATCCCTTACCATCTGGTCCATTTTGAGACTCCTGCGGCAATCGCCAGGGTGGCACTCTTCCGCGATCAGCTGGCCAAGCCGCTGGGTGGTCCTGTGGTCGAAGTATGCGCGGTCGCGAAGCGGGACCTAAAGGCGGGAGAAGTCCTTGATGACTACGGCATGTACATGACCTATGGGGAAGCGGTCAACGCGGATGAGATGTGCAGTAACCGCTATCTGCCCGAAGGGTTGGTGGAGGGTTGTGTTCTGCGGCGGGACGTCGCCAAGGATTCCGTGGTCACTTACGACGACGTCACGATTCCACCCGGCCGGCTGGCCGATCGACTCAGGGCAGAGCAATACCGCGTGTTCCGAGGTGCTACCTGGCTGGAAGAGCTGGTCGCGGTACATGCGTAGCCAGCTCTTAAAGTTCACCACAGACAACTAAGCTCTGATGCTACCCATAAGTCTTCTGCAAAACAGCAAGTCACCATTGAAAATCCTTTGTCTCGGGGCACACTCGGACGATGTAGAGATTGGCTGTGGTGGGACTATTTTGAGGCTGCTCTCCACCTGTCCCGATGTGGAGGTAACCTGGGTCGTCTTTAGCTCCGGGAAGGATCGCGAGCGTGAGGCCCGTACGAGTGCGGATCTCTTTCTCAACCAGGCCCAATCTAAACAGGTGTTCGTTAAAGACTTCAGAGACGGCTTCTTTCCCTTTTGCGGAGGACAAATCAAGGAATACTTCGAAGAACTCAAGAAACAGGCATCGCCGCCGGATCTAATCTTTACCCACTATCGCGAGGACCGGCATCAAGACCATCGCACAATATCGGATTTGACTTGGAATACCTGGCGCAATCACCTTGTTTTGGAATACGAAATTCCCAAATATGACGGCGACCTGGGAATACCAAATTGTTTCGTACCCCTAAGTGAAGACATCTGCAAACGCAAAATCAAATATATTTGTGACACGTTTCAGACACAAAGCAACAAGGCATGGCTCACGGAAGATACATTCCAGGCCATGCTCAGACTTCGAGGTGTAGAGTGTGCCGCACCCGGAAAATACGCCGAGGCATTTTATTGTCGTAAGCTGGTCTGCGCATTCTAGCTACCTCGACTCACCCTCATCATGGTACACAATAAATCACAATCCTAGTCTCTCAAAGTTTCTGTCCAGGCTTTTGGCTGATTTGTTCGGAACAGGTATTTAAGCTGAAAGATTGAGGCGCTATGTTACTCACTCACCCTCCCCAAACTGATCCGGTCGAAGTGATGGCGCGAGATCGTAGAAGCTTTCCGCGTGCGGCACGATCGGGTTTGTACATATTGCTTGTTCTGGCGACGGCTGTAAGCGCCGGTGGTTACGGCCTTAGGAAATATGGCATTTTCAGTTGCTCCGCTTCTGGATATGCCTCCGACGGCTATCTCGGTTACTGTGGCGCAACTAGTTATGGTGACTACGACCACGGCGCGTTCTGGTATGGCCTGGAGCCCGCGGCTAACGCCGCCGCAGCGAAGGCGCGGGTATTATTCGTCGGGAATAGCCGCACAGTATTCGCATTTTCCGGCAAGGCGACGGTTGATTGGTTCTCATCCCTATCTGAAACCTACTATTTGCTTGGTTTCACCCACTTTGAAAACTATACCTTCGAAGCACCCCTGCTCCGAAAGCTTCAGCCGCAGGCAAAAGTGTTTGTGATCAATATCGATTCGTTCTTTGATCAGACCGAAACGGGACCCGGCAAAACCGTGATGGAGGATGAGTCGGCGCGCGGTCGTTATGGTCAAAAGCGACAGTGGCAAGCGATCCATAAATTGATATGCACGAGGTTCAAGGCTGCTTGCGCAAATGATTGGGGAATCTTCCGATCGCGATCTACTGGCGCTTGGCGCGTTTCCGGAGGGCACTTTGTCGGCGAGCCCGTGTCCTATGACAATACCGTCGATCCCAAAGTAGTTGCATCCTATACTGCGCTGGGAAAAGAGTTTCTGCCTACCCTTCCCACCACCCGCGCATGTACGATCCTGACCATTGTTCCCGCCGTGAAAACGGGTATCGGGAACGCCGAAGCCGTGGCCGCTGCCCTCGGCTTGAATTTAGTCGCGCCCAGGCTCGCCGGTTTGTCCACATTCGATCATATCCACCTGGACCAGGAGAGCGCGGAGCGCTGGTCCGCCGCGTTTCTTGAGGATGCAGGTCCGCAGATCAAGAAATGTCTTAGTGAATAGACCAGGTTGGTTTTGATAATATGCGAGGCGATTAGGTCGTAAAACCAGTGTCTGCCGTGATAGATTGGCTGCCCGTTTCCGAAGATTTTCGAGGGCGTCTCCGCCTGGCCGGGGAATCATCAGCGCATCGCCTCGAGAATCTTTCGGCACTTGCCCAGCATAGGCTCAGTCTGGTCGAAACGATCCAACTTGATCGCGCGATCGGTCCAGCCCGCCCGGAAACTGCTCCGGGATTCTCGCCCGTTCGGTTAGCCATTCTTGCTTCCGCGACGGTCGATCATCTCGTCCCCGCTATCCGGGTCGCTGCTTTGCGCCGGCGCTTGCTCGTTGACGTTCATATCGGACCGTACGGCCAATATCGGCAGCAACTTCTCGACGCCGAGTCGCCACTTCATGAGCTGCGGCCCGAGATTGTTTTGCTGTCGCTCACCGCGCGGGAGGTGATTGCATCTGTGCCCCTCACGGCAACGGCCGAAGAAGCCGATGCAGTCATTTATAATTTCGTCAACGAGCTACGTTTTCTCTGGCGTACCGCGCGTGAGACCTTTGAGGGGGTTGTGATCCAGCAGACGTTCCTGAATTTCGGTGATCCGCTCTTCGGGAGTTTTGATCGTTTTGTCCCCGGTGCGCCGGCGCAACTCATCGCTCGGCTAAATGAAAAGCTGTCCCAGGCGGCAGCCGAAGATAGCGTTCTGCTCCTGGACATAGAACGAGCCAGTCAGCGCGATGGATTGAACGCCTGGTTTGACATGACCCGCTGGCTGCAGGGCAAACTGGAGATCGCACCGCAAGCTGCGCCTGCGTATGCCGACCTGCTAACCCGTGTCATCGCCGCTCAGCGCGGATTATCCAAGAAATGTCTTGTCCTCGATCTCGACAATACGCTCTGGGGTGGCGTGATTGGTGATGATGGCCCCGAGGGCATCGTTCTCGGAGAAGGAACGGGGACAGGTGAAGCCCACCTTGCACTGCAGCGTTATGCGAAGCAATTGAGAGATCGCGGTGTGATTCTGGCCGTCTGTTCGAAGAATGACCCAGCGGTCGCAGATGCCGTCTTCCGTGATCATCCGGAAATGCTTCTCAAGCGAACAGACTTTGCCGCCTTTGTTGCGAACTGGGAAGACAAGGCCGTCAACTTGCAGCGAATTGCGGAGCAGCTGAACGTCGGCATTGACAGCCTGGTTTTTGTCGATGATAATCCCGCGGAGCGAGCGCGCATCCGGGAGAGCCTCCCCATGGTCGCCGTTCCTGAGCTGCCTCCGGATCCCGCTCAATATGTGCGCTGCGTGGCTAGCGCCGGCTATTTCGAGTCGATTGCGTTTACCGTGGACGATTCCAGGCGGAGTGAACAATACTCCGCTAACGCCTCACGCGAAGCACTTCGCGAGGCTACCCGCAATTTGGATGATTTTCTGCGGGGGCTCGATATGTCAGTAGATTTCGGACCGTTCACAACTTTCGATATAGCCAGGATTGCCCAGCTGATTGGAAAAACCAATCAGTTCAATCCCACGACTCGAAGATATTCTCTCCAGGATGTGACTCGATTCATGTCTGACGACCGGTGCGTTACCCTGCAATTCCGCTTGATAGACCGGTTTGGAGACAACGGCCTCGTGAGTGCCATGATTCTGCGCCCGGATCCACTCACGCCCGACTTGGTCGAAATCGATTCCTGGGTTATGAGTTGCCGCGTGTTCGGACGGCAACTGGAGAGGGAAGCCATGAACATCGCCGTGGAAACCGCGCGCCATAGAAATGTGCGCGCGTTTCACGCCCGCTACATACCTACACCCAAGAATGGGGTTGTGAGCCGATTGTACCCCGAGCTCGGTTTCACCCTCGCGTCAGCCCACCCCTCGGCCGACGGTGAGACTCATTGGTGTCTCCAGTTATCCGACTACGTGCCCCATCTAACCTACATCTCGCGGAGGCTGGAATAGAATGACCGATCAAGCGATCCTGGATCAGATGACACAAATCCTGCGTGACATCTTGGGAGATGATTCCATCCTTCTGACCATGGTCACCCGGCGCGACGACGTGCGTGATTGGGACTCCTTTGCATATATCAATTTCATCGTCGCCGTCGAAGAGAAATTCGGCGTGAAGTTCGGCGTGGCTGAGGTTGAATCGTTCCCTGACGTTGGCGCAATTGTGCGCAGAACTGCCGCAATCCTGCTGACCCGATAGTCGCACGAGGAGAGAGCGAGGTAGCCCTTGGTTTTCAACTCCTATCAATTTATTTTCGCATTCTTGCCGCTCGTGGTTGCACTGTTCTTTTTGGCCGGTAGATTTTCTCGTGTCTGGGCGCTCCGCTGGGTCATCGTAGCGTCTTTGGTTTTCTATGGCCTTTGGCGCCCGCTCAATGTACTGATCATTGCGCCTTCGGTCCTGATTAACTTTCTGCTGGCGCGACTGCTGTTGCGGCTTCGCAAGCAGGAAAGGAGAGCCGCGGCTAGGGCCGGTCTCCTCTCTGGGATTGCCTTCAATGTAGCTTTTCTGGGTTATTTTAAGTACGCGAATTTCCTTGTCGGCTCCATCAACGATGCCTTCGGCACACAGATGATTTTGTCTCAAATTATCTTGCCGCTCGGCATTTCGTTCATCACCTTTCAGAAGATTGCCTTCCTTATCGACGTTCACGCAGGCCGCGTCGAATCCTTTACGTTGCAAGACTATTGCTTGTTCGTACTTTTCTTCCCCCAGCTCATCGCCGGCCCGATTGTCCACTACCGTGAGATGATGCCGCAGTTCCGCACCATTTCCTGCCGCTTTGATAAAGAAAACACCGCTGTTGGAGTGACCCTGCTGGCCTTCGGACTTTTCAAGAAGGTATTTCTCGCTGACAACATTGCTCTGCTCGTGACCCCAATTTATGAGCAAGCCAAGTCGGGCGCTCACATTGCATTGATCCCGGCATGGATAGCGGCGCTTGGTTTCACACTGCAGATCTATTTTGATTTTTCCGGCTATACCGACATGGCGCTCGGAATTGCTCGGCTCTTCGGCATCAAGCTGCCGCCAAACTTCAACTCCCCACTTCGTGCCACCAGCGTCATTGACTTTTGGTTGAGATGGCACATGACTCTGACGCGTTTTCTCACGGCGTATATCTACAATCCCCTGACTCTTTCGTTGACCCGACGCCGTGCGGCCAAAGGTCGGCCGCCATTCTCTCAGCGCAACATGGGCCCGCGCGCCTTTGTTGAGTTTCTGATGTTCCCCGTCCTGTTAACCATGCTTGTGTCAGGAATCTGGCACGGCGCCGGTTACACCTTTATCGTATGGGGGGTGCTGCACGGCGTTTTTCTGGTGATAAATCATGCCTGGAGGATAGCGGAGCCACGGCCATGGCGCGACAACCCTAGATATCTGCGACTCGCGCAAGCCGCTGGCTTCCTGATCACTTTTACGTGTGTCACTGCGTCCATGGTAATTTTTCGTTCGGCGAATCTCAAGACAGCAGTTCATCTGCTTCAGGGCCTGGCCGCTCTCCATCATGGTTTAGGCGTGAAGGGCATCGGCATCAAACACGTGGCCTTGTGGCTCGGTGCCGGCTCGTTCATTGCCCTTGCCTGCCCGAATACATTGCAGATCTTGAGCGGCTATGAGCCGGCGCTTGGTTGGAGACCAGGTTCTGAACAAGCTTCTGCTTTGGGAGTCCGCCTTCTGTGGAATCCCTCCTTGGCTTGGGCCGTTGCTGTCGCTGTCGTCGTGGCCATCGGCATTCTTAATCTCGGCGGCCAAAGCGAATTCTTATACTGGCAATTTTGAAAATCATTAGGCATGGTTTCCGCCACAACTCCACAAGCTATAACCAGCCCAGCATCTGAGCGCGCTACTGTGCTGTTCACCAGAGAAGATGTTGATCTCTTCAGTAGCGCCTCCGGTGACCGGAATCCTCTGCATCTCAGTCCGACCTATGCCCGCAGTACGGCTTACGGACAGCCGGTTGTATTCGGCTGTCTCGGAGCGATAGCCTGTCTGGGAAAGATCCTCTTGCCCGACGGCTGGTTCGCTAAATCTCTCGAAGCCGAATTTGCGCGGCCGATGTTTTTGGGCGTCGATTATCGATTCGAGACCTACCAAAAGGACAATAAGTGGCGAGTCCGCTTGTTCGACGGGAGTGCGGCCGTGGTCTCTATCACCCTGACCGCAGGGCCCCATCACGAAAATCCAAGATCAGGGTGTAACGCGCCAGACTCCTCGTTTGAGCGTTCTGAAGCAATAACCAGGCTGGAAGCTGACATCGTTCCTGGATTGGAAGTGTCGGGATTCTATGCCTGCAATGATCACGCCCTGGTTTCTCTCGCTTCCCGCTGGGGAATCGGAGACCGCTTCCTGCTACAGCTGTTTTGCTGGAGTAGCTATCTGGTAGGGATGGAGTTGCCTGGGGAGTCAGCGCTCTTCTCAAGACTCGTACTGAATGTCGACAGAAAGGAATCCTCCGCGGCCGCCGCATCCTACAGAGCCGCGATTACCTCCGTTGATTCGCGCTTCGGCCAGATCGTAATGGACGTTTCACTGGCCGACGATGGTCGGTGTGTTGCGTCGGGCCAACTTAGCTCTTTCATTCGTCCCTCCCTGCCGCAGGTGCAGGAATTTGACTCCGCGCAGATTACGCCAGGCAGCTTGGAGGGTCGCGTGGCAATACTTCTGGGTTCCAGCCGAGGTCTGGGCTCCGCGATACAGCAGGCCCTTGAGCTGAGAGGCGCAACTGTGTATGGAATGGCGCGCTCCGCAACGGCTACTCAGCGATCACGGATAGAAGTGGGAGATGCCAAAGATTCTGGAGCGCTGCGACGGCTGCAGGACCGGGTCATTGAGGAGCACGGCCGCGTCGACTTTCTGATTTGTAACGCATGCCCTCCGGTTCTGCCCCTGCGTCTGGAAGACAATGCAGTGGAACGTATCTCAGCCTACATTCACGAGGCCGTTTCTCTTGTCCTCACGCCACTTGCCGTCTTTCTGGATCTATTAAATCGTAGCGGCGGCTGCGTCGTGATGATCTCATCTGTTTACGCTGAGCACCCGGTGAGGGAGTTTCCCCACTATGTTGCGGCGAAGCAAGCGGTGGAAATGCTGGGTCGTGTGGCGACATTGCAATATCGGCATGTCCGTACCCTCATCGTCCGGCCACCTAAATTGCTGACGGCTATGACAAATACACCGCTCGGTCGCTTGGATGCCACATCACCGGCGCTCATTGCCAATCAAATAGCCGCCCGGTTGGAATCCCCACCGGCGCCAGGGACAGCAGAAGTCCTGGATTAAACGAATTCCACCTCATCACCCAGCCCGAAGGTGGGTCCGCATAGCTGAGTATTTCCACCCCGTGCAGGAGGGAGGGTCTACTTATTGTGACCCCAACACAACATGCACCCATTCCCGAGATCTCTCAATCGAGGTCGGCAGGTCCACACAAACGGCTTGCGGTGATCTTTGCCCTTGTGGGCTCCTTGCTTCTGATTGCCGTAGCCATCACCTTCAGATCACCCATCGCAAAACTAGTCCCCAATGCATGGACGTGGAAGATGGTTGCTTGGCGCGTGCGCCTGTTTACGCGCAAAGCGGAGGGTCATATCCCAGACTTGTCATGGCATGAGCTTTGGTTCATGACGCACGTTCATAGCGGTTTTGGGCTGGAGGGCTTTGTCAACGGCGGACTTAGTTTGCAAGGTGCGATCTCGAATCCATTTGTCACCAGCCATGATCATGAAGCCGGAAGACAGATCTTTCGCCAACGATGCGCCATGTGCCATGGCGCTGAGGGAATCGGGGGACATGCCCCGGCACTGAATCGTTCGGGACTTTCTCATGGTGACAGTGACCTCGCTATCTACAGGACTGTCAGGGATGGGATATCGCAGACCGGAATGGCTCCGGTTGCAATGTCGCCCTACGAACGGTGGCAGGTTATCGGTTATCTCAGGACTCTGCAACTCGCCACTTCCAACCGGTCGACGGAGCAACTATCGCCTATCAACGTTCAGGTAAGCGTTGAACAAGTGCGCAGCGCCGGAAGCCACGCTGATCAGTGGTTAACCTACTCCGGTTCGCTTGATGGACGACGTTACTCGCCATTGACTGAGATCAACCCGCAGAATGTTTCGCGGCTTCGCCTGCGCTGGATTCGGCAGGTCGCCACGGCAGAGGGTAAGGTTGAATCCACGCCGATCGTCGCCGACGGCATAGTTTTCACAACCGAGCCTCCTTCGGACGTGGTCGCCCTGGACGTAAAGACAGGCGAGCTCCGATGGCGGTATAGGCGAAATCTGCCCGACAAGCTTCCAACATGCTGCTCTCGATCTAACCGTGGCCTCGCCGTTCTGGGAAATACGCTGTTCCTAGCAACTCTCGACGGTCATCTGGTCGCTATCAATGCAAGCGATGGAGAGGTCATTTGGGAAACCCAGGTGGTTCATCCGGCTGATGGTTTCACTATGACTGGAGCCCCGCTGATTGTGAACGGTTCTGTGGTTGTCGGTGTTGCTGGTGGCGAGTTCGGCATTCGCGGTTTCCTGGCTGCCTACAACGCTCTGAGTGGCGAGCAGCAATGGAGGTTCAACACCATTCCCGGTCCCGGTGAATTCGGACATGACACATGGAAAACGGATGCCTGGAGGACAGGTGGCGGTCCAACTTGGATTACGGGGAGCTATGATCCGTCGCTGGATCTGGTCTATTGGGGAGTAGGCAATCCAGCCCCGAGTTTACTCGGGGATGTCCGGCCGGGCGACAATCTCTTCACCGACAGTGTGATTGCCTTAAATGCAAGTTCCGGCAAGTTGGCCTGGTATTTTCAATTCACTCCTCATGACGAACACGACTGGGATTCAGTCCAGACTCCTATCTTGGCGGAGATTCCTGTCAAAGGGGTCTTGCGGCGAGTGATTTGTCTCGCAAACCGAAACGGGTTCTATTACGTACTCGATCGGACGACCGGTGAATTCCTCACGGGTGTACCTTTCGTCGAACAGAACTGGGCGAAGGGACTCGATTCGAAAGGACGCCCCATTCTTTATTCGGGCTCTGAAGTGACTACTTCGGGTCGATTGACCAGACCCGGTGTCGGCGGGGGTACCAACTGGCAAAATGCGGCGATGGACCTCAAGAGGGAATTGATCATCATTCCAGCTACAGAGGGGGCTTCCGTATTCACTAAGTCGGCCCATCCACAACGTGGAGCTTTCGGTTTCTACCCGGGCAGTGCTGGCGATTCGAATGAGCAGCCGGATCCCGTCGTGCGAGCCTTAGATGTCGAAACCGGTACAAAAAAATGGGAACATTATCTGCCAAACTGGAAAGAATCCTACGGCTATGGTTACAGTGGCCTCCTGGCGACCGGAGGAGGTCTCGTATTCGGCGCATCCGGAGGATTCGCCTTTGCCATCGACTCGGCTACCGGGCGTGAGTTGTGGCGCCTTTTTCTGGGAGGCGACACCTATGCACCTCCGATCTCGTTCACTGCTGATGGACACCAGGTAATCCTGATCGCGGCTGGCCGCGCGCTATTCATGTTCGGATTGTAGCCATTCACTTTTGGTCCCCCTTACCCGAGCGAAGGGGTTCGAATTTCGCTCGTTCCTGTCAGCTATCTGGAGCAAAAGGGGCGGGACGCAGAGATAAGTACGCACTTTTTACCTCTAACTGGGTAATAAATAGGATTCGGCATCCATTTGAAACTGATAACTCCGAGGAAATCCGGAGACGTGCGCCTTTGGTAACTTTAGCGATCGTTACAAAGCAGATAGACTCAAGGCATCAAGGCTGGTAACCGAATTAGAAAGACGTGTTTTTAGCCTTTTCATCATGCAGATCAGCGTGATCAGACTGCAATGAGACTTCTCCTTCCCCTATTCTCGATCTTTCTCTGGTGCTCACTAGGCTGGGGACAAACGCCTACCCTCGTTCAGCACGTCAGTTGCCCTAATTCAGCTGCGATAGGGAGTGGGATAGGCGGCTCGATGAGCAGTACGCCAGTCTACCTATGTCCTTTGCCCGAACCCGCGCAGGCAGGGAACGCCATCGTACTCGGCTTCATTTCGGACAACACCGGAAATCCTACGTGGTCGGTTTCGGATGATAAGTCAAATACCTGGTCGAAGGCAGGGAATACGACTGACTCCCAGGGAAACATTATTGCCGTCTATTACGCCCTGAATGTAGCCGCGGGAACCAGATTTCTCTCAGTCAAAAACACTGGAGGAACCAACGGTTACCTGGCAGTGTCCGCAAGCGAATACTACAACGTTGCGACCTCTTCGGCCCTCGATGCCCAAAGCTGTAATGCCGGTTCCAGTTCGAAATCCATTGCCGCGGGAAGCATCACTCCAAGCACGTCTGGAGACCTCCTGTGGCAGTGGGCGGCAGATGCGAATGCCGCTCAACTTTCTCCCTTCAGCGCGGGGTCACAAGCAAACATCAACTGGCAGCTGAATGGAACGGACATACACGACGGGGATGCGACGCAAGCGGGCGTATATAACTCCACCAGCGCGATCAATCCGACATTCACCAGTGGAACGGCAGAGCCCTTTGACTCTTGCGTTGTCGCGCTTAAAGCTGCAAGTGCGGGAAATGCCCCGACCAAATCCTTCCGCATCGTCCACATGTTGCACGCGCAAATGGCCGCATCGGACTCCAGTCCCTACCCTGCTCAAATGCCGACGTCAGGCAATTTGGTGGTGATCTCCTTCGTCTCCGGGGGCACCACGATGGACAGTGTCACCAGCAGCCCGTCCAACAACTGGGCGAGCACAGGAGCTCCGTTTACACCCTACGGTGGTTCTCAAATCTACTACGCGCCTAGTGCCAACACCTCTAATTCCATGACAATGTCGATTCAACTAGGCAGCGGTATCGACGGCTTAACTTTTATGATGTATGACATCGCGGGCGCGTCCTCGTCGCCCTTCGACGTGGATTCCGGGGGGCAGGTAGATACGCAACACACCGCCGTAAGCACACTCACAACGTGCAGTGGTTGCCTTACCCCGTCAGCAGTCAACGAATTGATCATCGGCAACGTCGGCAACTCGTGGTGCACGGCTACCGGGATTGTCGCTCCCAGCGGGGCACTCTTTGATTCGGCGACCTACACCGGCAACAGCGTGAATGGCCCCGAGACCGTCGACGAAAACAACGGTTGGTTTCATTACTACGACCCGAATACGAGTGCAATCACGGCGACGTGGGCTTACACCTGCGGCAGCGATGCGCAAGCCACATGGGCGGGACGACTGGCTGCATTCAAGGGGGGGACCCAGTCGGCGACTCAGCCATCACCACCAACCGCATTAAAGGCTGTGGCTCAGTAGAGCAAACCGACAGCGTCATGCCGAGTGATACACGGCTCTACTTTTCTTCGATTGCCCGGTCAAGCTGTCAAATCGACCTTTCACTAACCTGCGGCCTTCACTTTGATCGCCTGACGCAGCATTTCCTCGAGCTCTTCTCGTGATAGGTTTGCGAGCGACAACTTGAATTGGTCGCGGGGGTTTTGACCCTGCACGAAGGCTGAGATGGACACGGCAGCCTTGAGGCCCTTGGCCTTGGCGTCCTCCACCTCTTTCGCCAATCCGCGGATCGTCGGGTTGTCAAACAGGCTGCGTATCGAAACTTCTACATCAAATTCTTTCCTGATTCTTGCGATCACCTGCATGACCATCAGAGAGTGGCCGCCCAGCTCAAAGAAATTGTCAGTGAGACCGATCTTCTCAGCACCGAGCAAAGTACGCCAGGTAGCAGCAAGTTGTTTCTCGGTCGCAGTCTGGGGGGCGACATAATCAATTTCAGAGAGTGGCCGCCCGAACGTCCTCAGCGCGACGCTCCTCCGATCGACCTTACCGCTGTGGAGGAGTGGAAACTCATCCACTACAAGGTAGTCAGACGGCACCATCGCTTCGGGTAGCCTGGATCGCATATGCCGGCGTAACTCGCCAACCTCCGCGCGCGACCCGAAACGCAATTCGATATATGCAGTAAGCCTCTGCTGTCCGTACCGTTCAGCAAGCACCACCACAGCGCCTCGTATCGTCGGATGTGACGCCAAGACTGCTTCAATTTCACCGAGCTCGACGCGAATTCCCCGAATTTTTACTTGGTTGTCTGTTCGGCCCAGGTACTCAATTTCACCGTTCGGCAGATAACGTCCAAGATCGCCGGTCTTAAATAGGCGAATGGATGCTTGACCGTCGACAGAATGCACCAAGAAGCGTTCCGCCGTGAGTTCGGGCTTTCCAAGATACCCTTTTGCCACACAATCCCCTCCTACATAAATCCCTCCAGTTATTCCCACAGGAACTCGCTTCAGTTGGCGATCCAATAGGAAGATCTTCACATTGTTGATCGGTCTTCCTATTGGCGCGTGAGCGGTGTGATCGCCACGGCTGACTTCGTGCCACGTGACGTCGGCCGCGACCTCCGAAGAACCGTAGATATTCAGCAGAGTTGCTCCCGGGAGCTGCTCGCAAAAGCGTTCTACCAGGTCATGCGGAAGTGGCTCGCCACTGCATGTCCAGAGGCGAAGCTTTGGCACCCGGGTTTGTAGCTCTTCAACCCCATCGAGGAGCAGCCGTAACAGAGATGGCACAAGCACGATTCGGGTGACTTGATGTTGCGACAGCAGTTCGACGAGACGCGTCGGCTCGATGAGCGCCTCGCCGGGAAGAATGACTGACGGAACACCTTTTAGCAGAGGGCCGAATATTTCCCATATTGAATCGACAAATCCCAAAGGGGTCTTCTGGCAGCAAGTCTCGCCTTCGAGAAAGGGATATGCCTCCCACATCCATGAAAAGCGGTTCATGGAGGCTCGGTGAGTTCCTTCGACTCCTTTCGGTTTGCCAGTTGACCCGGATGTATAGATCACATACATAACGTCTCCTGCGGAGAGCGGCAATAAAAGGTTAGTTGTGTCTTCTTCTGAGGCCAGAAGATTTCTGGTATCGAATCTGAGGAGTGCAGTTCCAAATCTTTCCCACAGCCCGGCAAATTCTGGAGTGGTTACAACCAGGTCGACTTTTGAGTCCTCGACAAGAAATTCCAGACGCTGATCCGGATAATTGGGTTCTAACGGAACATAGGCCGCACCCGTCTTCAGGATCGCCAGAAGGGCAATCACCATTTCGGTCGACCGCCGCATGGAAATTCCGACGACCTGTCCTGGCCGAACCCCCTTGTCGACGATGCGCCTCGCCAGGCGGTTGGAGAGCGCGTTTAAGTCTTGGTAGCTCAGTCGATTTCTTTCGTCGCAAACCGCGATCTTCTCAGGCGACCGTACCGCTTGGTCCTCAAAAGCAGTGTGGATGCACAAACCTCGCGGGTATTCGCGGCTGGTCTCGTTCCATTCGTCGAATTGCTGTATCTCAGCGGGACTGAGTAAAGAAAACTGTGACAGCTCCTCATCTGGTGCAGCTATTGCTGCCTCGACGAGTTTTGCAAAGTGGCCGGCCATTCGTTGAATCGTGGCTTCCTGATAGAGATCTGAATCGTACTCGAATGTGCAGTACAAGTCATCGAGATCAATGACCTCCAGCGTCAAGTCAAACTTCGCCGCACCACTTTCGAGCTCGATCTCCTCCATCGAAAGTCCGGGCAGAATGGCTTGCCTTTTGGGAGCATTTTGTAGAACGAACATCACCTGGAAGAGGGGGTTCCGGTTCAAGCTCCGATCCGGTTCCATCGCCTCGACAAGTTTCTCGAAGGGCATATTCTGGTGCGCCAGGGCCTCGAGAGTGTTTGCACGGGTCTGCCGCAAAATCTCGCGGAAACTGCTCTCTGGGTTAATGTCGGCTCTTAGGATCAACGTATCGACGAAGAACCCAATTACCCTCTCCAACTCGACGTCGTTTCTTCCCGCGGTCGGAGTTCCGACCAAAAAGTTGTCTTGTAACGCATACCTTGCCAGCAGCACCTGAAATGCAGCCAGCAGAACCATGAACAGAGTTGCCTTCTCACTTTGCGCGAGTTCCTTTAGGCTTCTGCTCGTTGCCTGCGTCAGAGAGAAGTGGATGTTTCTCCCACGGCCGCTGTGTGTAGCTGGACGCGGATGGTCCGTCGGCAGCCATAAGACTGTCTCTGCTCCCTGAAGCCTTGTCTTCCAGAAATCGATCTCGCCAGCAATGAGGTCACCACTTACGAATTCGCGTTGCCAGCGGGCGTAGTCGCCGTACTGCAGCGTCAACTTCGGCAATGAGGCCGGGCCGCCAGATGTGAAACTGGAGTACAGTTCACCCATTTCGTAAAACAGCAGGTTCATCGACCATCCATCCGCGATGATGTGATGAATGACAAACAGGAGAACATGCTCCTCAGGCGCGAGTCGGAACAGCTTTGCCCGCAGAAGAGGACCTGTGGTCAGGTCGAAAGGCTGGCATGCTTCCTCACCGGCAATACGAAGAACGGTTTCCTCACCTTGCCCGGTGGGAAGGTTACTAAGATCTAATAACGTTAGATCGAATGAGTCCGGGGCTGGTGATACGATCTGCCTGACTTGATCGCCTTCGCCGGCGAAGACGGTCCGCAGTGACTCGTGTCGCGAGACAACCGCCTGCAGGGCCTGCTCTAACGCAGATTTCTTCAACCTGCCCTCGAGACGTAAAATCCGACCCAAATTATATGCAACTGTTCCAGGATTGACTTGATCCAAAAACCAAAGACGTTGTTGCCCAAAGGAACTCGGGAAAACCTGTTTGCTCATCAATCTTTCACCGGGAGGCGGAATCGCAATCGATCGGCTTTGGCTTCAGCAATATGCTAAGACAATCGTTGCCCAGGGGGGGCTGGGTGCGTGACACATATCATAACGCTAGTTATGCCCGGTGTTTCAAATGCAAAATATCAAGGCGCGCTAAAACTTATGTCTCTGAGACAAATAGCTCGGCAATATTCACAGCATACTGTCGAACATTCTTGAAGTATCATTTTCCAGCCGATTAAAACTAGCTCGTCTCTACCCATTACAACGGAGTCCGGTTAAGACTTGTCAGATACTATTTCCAATCTCTCGGTCGTCGAGAACAGGGAATTACTCGTCAGCCTGCTTTCTCAGCAGGCGTCGCGAGAAGCTTTTCCGTTGTCATTGGCTCAAAAACGCCTTTGGTTCATCGACCAGCTCTATCCCGGAAATCCGGCTTATAACGTACCATTCGCGATGAAGCTGAAAGGCGAGCTAAGCCGAGCCGCGCTCCAGAGGGCCCTTCGGGATCTGGTTGAGAGACACGAAATCCTGCGCACCCGCTTCCAAAGCGACGGCGATTGTCCGCTTCAGACCGTTACTACTGACTATACAATCGAAGTTACTCTTGTCGACTTGTCCGGAACCTCGGAGAGCAGCAGGCACGCAGAGGTTTACAAGCAGGCAATGGAAGAGGCTGGTGTGCCCTTTGATTTGGCGGCCGGGCCGCCATTGCGATCGAAACTGTACCGTTTGGCTCCTGAAGAACATATCCTTCTGTGCGTTATGCACCACATTGTGTGCGACGGATGGTCCTTGGGGGTATTCGTCCGCGAGCTGTCGGCTCTTTACGGTCAATATTGCGGTGGGCCGCACGCATCCTTGCCCGGCCTGTCCATACAGTACCGCGACTATGTTAAATGGCAACGCGAGTGGATCGCGGGAGACCTTCTCGCTGCTCAGGTCCGATATTGGAAGAGGCAATTGGAAGGCGCACCTTCGTTCCTGCCATTGCCTGCTGATCATCTTCGGCCTGCCGAACAAGATCACAGTGGCGCCACCCAGATCCTGAGTATCCCAAATGAGCTCGTCCACCAAGTCGCCGAATTTGCACGAACGCGCCGAGCGACATTGTTCATGGTCATGCTCTCAGTATTCAAAACCTTGCTCCACTCCTATAGCGGGACGAACGACATTCTTGTGGGCGTTCCGGTGGCAGGTCGCAACCGCATTGAGCTGGAAGATCTTGTCGGATTTTTTGTAAATACTTTGGTCTTGCGAACCGACTTTTCTCGGAATCCGCAATTTGAAGATTTCCTTCTTCAAGTTCGCGAGGTTTGTCTAGACGCATTTGCTCATGCTGACCTGCCTTTTGAAAAATTGGTAGAGGAGTTGAACCCACCGCGTGCCCTCAGCTACATGCCGGTGGTCCAGGTGATGTTCTCGACAGTCAAAGTCCGGAACTATCCGGATTTTGGCGCGGTTTCCGCGCTGCCCTTCCCCTTGGGCAGTAGCAAGGCAGTTTTCGATATCTCAGTGGAGGTCATCGAAGATGTCGGCGATTGCTGGTGGCTTCGTGTTGTCTACGCCACTGCGCTTTTCGAAGCAAAGCGCATGGTCAGAATGCTGAATGACTATCTGACCCTGTTAACCGCAGTTGCGAAACGGCCTCAGTTGCGTATATCCGAGCTCGACTCCTTACTGGCGCAAGATAAGGTGCAGACCCTAGCATATCGGGAACTCGAACCTCTCGCGATCGGTCAGCGCGGAGTATCGAGTTCACCCCTGAACGAGGATACTGGACCGAGGAACGCCTTGGAACGGACTTTGGTGCGAATCTGGGAGCGTGTGCTGGGCGTCTCAGGAATTGGAATTCGCGACAATTTTTTCGACCTCGGCGGTCATTCGTTGCTCGCGGCTCGTCTCGTCTCAGAGGCCGGCAAGGCGGTCGGTCGCAGTGTTCCTCTTTCGGCGCTGTTTCGCGGATCCACGATCGAGTCCTTTGCTCAGGTAATCCAGTGTCACGACACCTGGACTCCCGATCCATTGCTGATGGAGATCAACCCCGGCAAACACGGCCCACCGCTCTTCGCGATTGTCCAGTCTGGCGTAGATACGCTCGGATACGCACTTCTCGCGCGTCAGATTGGGGACGAACAACCCTTCTATAAGCTTCAGGCCTGTGCGCCCTTCTGCCCAATCGTCCCCTTTAGCGTCGACGAACTGCGAAGTATAGCCTGCGAATACATCGGCGCCATGCGGGCCATTCAGCCTGACGGTCCCTATTTTCTTATCGCCATGTGCAACGGTGTACATATCGCGGAACAGATGGTGCTCGAATTAGAGGCGTCAGGGCTCGAGGTCGGATGTCTCACAATTATTGATACATTTGTTCTGCAGTTCAGCGAAATCCGCTGGCTCGCACGTATTGAAGCCTTTCGCATCGGGCGTCGCGAAGTTCTCAGCTTGCCGCTCTCACAGCAGGTCTGGCACTATAAGCGGGCATTGAAAAATCGCGCCCGTCGACTCTTCTTGCGCGAGTCTCCGCCTGCCAGTCCTTGGACTGCGGCGGTCTGGCCGGGCAAAGAGTTTCAACCCAGACCGTTTCGTGCGCCTGTAATCTTATTCAAGCGCCCGAAACAACCATATTTCAAGATGAAAGATCCTGGCATGGGTTGGGGTGCCAGGACATCATCGGGAGTCGAAATCTTCACCGTCGATGTCGCTGCGCATCATATGATGCTCCGCGAGCCGGCCATACACCTTATCGCCGAATATCTGAAGGAGGCGCTGCATCGCATGGAACCAGGTCACGCCCTTCCTGGGAGGGAAACAACGAACGGGCACCCCTTGCATCCCGGGTCCTCTGCCCAGCCGTCAGGTCTTGTCAGTTCCAACGGGGCCGAACATGCTGCAGGCCATGAGCTGCATGACGCGGCACGAGCGCAGACAAGCGATCCACGATCCGCAGTAAATCTCGAACGCGAGCACCCCCTCCTTGGTTCGAGAGTCACGCGCCCGCGATCCTTGACCGTCATCCGCCCTCCCGCATTCTCCTTCGGAGCCATCGTCTCTGGCGTCAGGACACTAGCGACTTATCGGGATCTGCTGTACGCGTTCACTGTTTTTCGCCTGACGGTCCGCTACAAGCAATCCATACTTGGTTGGGTCTGGGCCGCATTGCAGCCAATTGCAATGATGGCCATATATACACTTGTTTTTTCTCACGTGGCGAAAGTAAGAAGTGAAGGCATACCTTATCCGCTATTCGTGTTTTCCGGTCTGCTTCCTTGGATATTTTTTTCCGGCGCCGTCAACAACGCTATCAACGGTATGGTGAATCATACTGCTCTGATTACGAAACTGTATTTTCCCCGCGAGATCATTCCGCTCTCTTACGTATTGGCAGTCCTTGTAGACTTTGCCATTGCTTCCTTCCTCCTGTGTTTTCTGATGGTCTTCTACCACATCCCGCTTGGGTGGAAGACGCTCTACACGTTACCTGTGGTCGCGGTCCTGATTGCCTTCACCTCGGCTGTTGCTCTCTTTCTGTCTTCTATGCAGGTTCGTTTTCGCGATACGGCTGCCGCCTTACCGGCCTTCCTGCAACTCGGCGTGTTCGCGACTCCGGTGGCCTACTCGGTTGAATCGATTCCACAGCGGTTTCAGCACCTATATCTGCTCAATCCGCTTGCTAGTCTGATCGAAAATTTCCGCCGCGTGTTCTTGAGGGAATCTGCTCCAGATCTCTCCTCGTTTCTCACCTCCGGAGTTCTCACTCTCCTCTGCCTTGCGGTAGCCTACGCGTATTTCAAAACAACAGAATCAACAATGTCGGATGTGATCTGATCAGGATGCTGCATCGTGTTTGATATCAGATTGGATAATGTCTCCAAACGTTATTTCATCCAGGACAGTACGCGCGCGCGCTCAGTTGGCTGGCCGGGTTTTCCTTTTGCGCCCAAGAAGGAAAAGTGGGCTCTCCGTGATGTAAGTTTCGAAGTTCAGGAAGGTGAGTCCGTTGGCATCGTCGGAAACAACGGCGCCGGGAAGAGCACCCTCTTAAAGCTCCTGTCCAGGATCACCGCACCAACGTCGGGCAAAATCCAGATAAGAGGTCGTCTCTCTGCCTTGGTTGAGGTGGGCTCTGGTTTCCATCCCGAACTGACCGGGCGCGAAAATATTTATCTCAACGGATCTATGCTCGGTATGACCCGCGGGGAAATCGCCCGCAGAGTGGACAGCATTGTCGAGTTTGCGGGCGTGCCCGAGTACATCGATGTTCCTGTAAAGCGTTATTCATCAGGGATGTATGTGCGGTTGGGCTTTTCGGTGGCCGCACACCTTGATCCCGATATCTTGCTGCTGGACGAGGTCCTCGCGGTAGGAGATATTGTCTTTCAGGCAAAGTGCCTGAATCTCATTGCTCAGTTGCGAGAAATCGGGCGAACGATTGTGTTGATCTCTCACGACCTCGGCGCGGTCCGCAGGCTGTGTGACCGGGCTCTCCTGCTTCATCGCGGTCAGATCTTAATGACCGGCGACCCTACAGAGGTTCTTGATCGCTACCAGAAGATGGCGATGAGTGGGGAAAGCTATCACCTCGACGAGGACTCTTCCCAAAGTCTAGCCATGTGCTCGTACATCTCTTTTGCTTCAACTGAGACGGACAGTGTTCCGCGAACCGCCTGCCCGATGTTTGCTCGGTTGGGATTTTGCGCTCGCGTTCCATTGCAAAATGTCGCTTTCAACATCCTGATCTACTGGCCTAGCGGTTACCTTTGTACACACCTCACCACCGCCACTTCTGATCCCGGACTGCAAATTGACGCTGGTACTGGCGAAGTCGAATTCTACACCCCGGTTCTCTCACTTCAGCCGGGCTGGTACCGGGTCGACATCTCGATCGAATTGAACGGCAACTACGTTGATCGCCAGCAGCGCTGCGCAGTGCTGCACGTGAACCCTGGAAAGTTAGTGCTGGGCGATTTCTACATGGACACGGCTTGGCGCATCCTCAAATCAGAACTCGTTTAGCGAGGAAGGTGATCTGCTTACGGGACTGATCTCCGGGTTCTTCCGTAACCATCAGGCGGAATCACCATATCTAAGGGGGAGAGCGCTTCAGACTCCTCGGAACTGGCTCAAACGCTTAAGGATCTAGCTTAGCTAGCCCGTTTCAGAGGCGAATCGTGTAAATGATCAGCCCGGGGCCGCCCCTATTGCTTTATCCCAGCAGGCAATGGCCGAGCTGGTAACTTCTTGCCGGCCGCGGGCTGTACTTGCAGCATCACGCTTCTGCTGACGGCCAACCCGTCGCCTGCAGCCGTAACGACCAGCGTAGTCACGCTGGCTGCCATCGGTGCAGTGGAGGTTATCAACGACAGAGTTTCGTTGTTTGTGCTGGTGGCCGCAGATGGTGTTTGGGGATTAGCGGACCATTTCGCCGTGACTCCCGTCGGCAGCTTGCTGACAGAATAGCTGATGCTTCCACTGAACGAGCCTCCCGTAATCGCGCTGAGGCTGACCGTGCCCTGTGCCCCCTGTGCCAGGACAATGGAGGAGGGCATCGCATTCAACGTCAGCGTCGGCGGTGCGGTCACGGTGAGGGTATAGGTTGCGGCCTGCGATCCAGTGCTGTCTGTCGCAGTAATGGCGATCGCCTTCGCTCCTGCTGCAATGGTTGGAGCGGTTGTCACTGTCACAGTAGCGTTTGTGCCGGGCAAAATCGAAGATGGAGAAATACTCCCCGAAACTCCGCTTGGTGCTGTCGCCGAAAGCGAAACCTTGTTCTTACCGCCGCTCTCCGAAACTCCCAGCGTAAAGGTGATGGTCTTGCCCGCTGCCGCCGTTCCGCCAGTCGCCGAGGACGTCAATGAAAAATCCACGCTGGGTTTCGGCGCGCTGGACCCAACGCCCCACGTGCTTACCAGTGCCCCGCCATCCACGGAGCCCAGCCCGGTAGCCAGGTTGTAAGCCGCGCCTGCGGCTGTAAAGCCCGCCACTCCGGGGACGCTGTTACTGCCCGTGGGAGTCGCGTGGAATGGGTTTCTGCTCGCGCTCAGCAGACCATACAACGCCGGGTTTGCGTTGCCCTGTCCCTTCCCGCCTTTGCTCTGCACCACCAACGCCATCAGACCTGCAAACGACGGCGAAGCAGCGGAGGTCCCCGCAATCACCCAGTCAGAGCCATTCTCGACGATGATGTACCCGTCGTGCGCCGCGGCCGTCATCGCCACATCCGGCACAGCTCTCATCCCGTTCGCCGCGCTCGCCCCGCTGACTCCTTTTTGCCATGCAGGCTGGCTGTAGTAAAGGCTCGCGCCTCCGCCCGAAGACCACAGCCCCGATCCTCCACTGGTCGCACTCTCATTCCATACTCCTTCTGGAATATAGCCCAGCGCTGAGCCGTTGCCGGCTCCGTTCGTCGAGGACCAATAAGTCCCCGATCCTTCCTTGAATTCTGTCCCGCCAACGCAGGTGGAATAGGGCGAGCTGCACAGGCCGTTCACGCCCTTCCGCGTTCCAGAAGTGGAGGCCCCACTATCGCATCCTGCGGCGCCCGAATCTCCAGAAGAGACAAACGAACTGATTCCTTCACTCGCCGCCTGTTGCCACAGGCTGTTGTAGAAAGACATTTCCGCTGCGCCCATATCCGCTTCACAGCTTCCATAGCTGGTGCTGACGACCGGCGCCGTCGCATGATTCACAACGTATTGAGCGGCCAGATCGATGCCATCGGTAGTTGCCGTCGAGGCCGCGGTCACGAATTTCACTGCCGCCGCCGGGGCTACCGCGCCCGACCATTCCACGTCGAGCGTCGATTCATCCTGGTCACCTACAACCAACCCCGGATTCGCATTCACCAGGATTACCGTAGGGTTGTTTGCAGCCAGCCCGCTGGCCGAGCGAAATTTGGCAACGTCCTGCAGATTGATGTTGCTCCGGCCAACGATGGCGATCGAGGTCCCGCTGCCGCTCGTTCCCGCCTTGTACAACGGGTTCAAGTCATAAATTGCGGCGAAGTCTGCCGGAAAAAGATAGTGGGTGTTCCCGTTTGTGAATCCGGGGCCAGCCGTGAAAGGGGTGCGCGATCGGATTTGTGAGACACTCCGAAAGTTGTGCAGCGACACAATCCCGCCCACGACATTCGCTAACGCCGTTGGAATTTGCGGGTCCTGCGTATTCGCAATATGATCTACCCCGTTCACCCGGAAGTGATGAATCTCTGTGTGAAATGTGTCTTCGACTTGCCCGGCGTTTCCGGAGAAAATCACCTGTCGGTTGCTGACTGGAATTTCGTTCACCGTAAATCCATGTGCTGTTAGCCAACTGCTGATTCTGGCGACATCCTGTGGGCTGGCCCCAAAGCGCGCTCCATATTCCGCCGGAGTGAGCCATTGATGGTAGAGAGGAGACCGGGGATCCTGCTGCGCCTCTATCAGCGCGTCCAGCGCCGATTGCTGCGCTTGCGAAGGCTCGAGCTGGAAGACCATGCGCGGCAGGGAAGTTTCCGCACTCACCGCTCCCTGATCGAATTCCGCTCGTGCCATCGGATGCACGTTTCCCAGCAATGTGGTCACCCGGTTTTCGTCAATCTGGCCTGTGATCCGACTGACGACTGTCTGCGCCCGGCTCGAAGCAAAGCATCCGGAGAGCAGCAGATAGAAAAAAACAAACCAACAGGTCTTCACTCGCATTTGGGTCCCTTGAGACGCGGCAAAGTGCGCAGGGTGGGCAGAAATTCGCCCCTTTCCTGCGTCTCTTCTCTATCGGCTTGGCTGGTTAGCGTGCAGTAGTTTTTCTTGGAAACTCAATTACGGAAGTCCGCAAGCCGCTGGCCGAACGCACAGGATCCCCCATCCGTGTTATGACTACGGTCCGGTTAATGCTGCCTTTTGATCAAGCGGATTCAGACCCAGGCTGGGGACAGAGCTCGCTGCTTTTCGCCCAAATCAGGACCGGCAGAATGTGACTCGCCGGTCTTCATTTCCTTGCAGAAAGCTTCTGGTCCGCAGAGGTCCCAGGTGAGGATCCGTTCGCCTGCGCATAGAGATAATCGCCGAGCGCATCAATTTCTCCAGGCGTACCTGTCAACGGTGGCATGAATTTC